>CAJICC010000357.1_pt1 | contig 37073 bp, 33 predicted proteins | sample 9199511 | NCBI WGS metagenome assembly CAJICC01 (sample SAMEA7708322, study PRJEB35096) | sediment metagenome | biome: marine neritic benthic zone biome [ENVO:01000025]; feature: sediment [ENVO:00002007]; material: shallow marine sediment [ENVO:03000034] sea grass bed [ENVO_01000059] ...
CCAACACCAACGCCCTGATCGCCGCCGCCAACGCCCCCGACATCGATCGCACTCAGTTCACCGCCATGACCCGGCTGGATCACAACCGGGCGCTCGGCCAACTGGCCAACAAGACCAATACCCTGGTCGCCGATATCACGCGCATGACCGTGTGGGGCAACCACTCCCTGACCCAGTTCCCGCACATCGACAACTGCCTGATCGACGGTAAACCGGTTTTCGAGGCAGTCAATCGCGACTGGGCCATCGACCACTTCATCCCCCGAATCCAACGCCGCGGGGCGGAGATCATCGACGCGCGGGGACTCTCCTCGGCCGCCTCGGCGGCGGATGCCGTGGTCGACCATGTGCATGACTGGGTTCTGGGCACCCGCGAGGGGGATTGGGTCAGCATGTCGATACACTCCGACGGTAGCTACGGCATCGAGGAAGGCGTGGTCTTCTCCTACCCGGTGACCTGCAAGGACGGCCAGTACCAGATCGTGCAAGGATTGGATCTGGATGATTTCAGCGTCTCTCGCCTCAAGGCATCGGAGCAAGAGCTGCGGGAGGAACGGAAAATCATTTCGGAGCTGCTGCCGAAAGGACGCTGATCGATACCGGAATATAGGACGACTTGGAGTGTGAACAACCTGCCAGGAAAACTCAGCGCCTCGGTCCGCCCGCAAGGCAGTCTCGAGGTCCTCTCCCAACTCGAAGTGAATGCCCTGCTCGATACCAGCGCCCGCGGACTCTACCGGCTCTTTCGTCGCTGCGCCCTGGCGGTGCTCAATAGCGGCAGTCAAACCGACAATGCGCGCGAGATATTCGAAACCTACCGCGATTTCGGCATTCACTTGATGCAGCGTAACCGGGGGGTCAGACTGCGTCTGGAGAACGCGCCGGCCAGCGCATTCGTGGATGATAAGATGATCCGTGGTATCCAGGAGCATCTGTTCGCGGTGCTACGCGATATCATCTATGTACATAATGAAATCCAGAGCGACCCCGCATTCAATCTTGACGAACCCTCGCATATCACCTCGGCGGTGTTTCACATCCTCAGAAACGCACGTGTACTGCGCACCGGCACCGATCCCAATCTGATCGTCTGCTGGGGCGGCCATTCCATTGGCCGTGTCGAGTACGATTACTCCAAGGAGGTGGGATATGAGCTGGGGTTGCGCGATCTCAATGTCTGCACCGGTTGCGGTCCGGGTGCGATGAAAGGCCCCATGAAAGGGGCTACCATCGGTCACGCCAAGCAACGCATCGACAGTGGGCGTTATCTCGGTATTACCGAACCGGGCATCATCGCCTCCGAGCCGCCCAACCCGATCGTCAACGAGCTGATCATTATGCCCGACATCGAAAAGCGCCTGGAGGCCTTCGTTCGCATCGGCCACGGCATCCTGGTCTTTCCCGGTGGTGTCGGCACCATCGAGGAGTTGCTCTACCTGCTCGGCATTCTTATGCATCCCGCCAACAGCGGCCATCCGCTACCGCTGGTGTTGACTGGTCCGGCCGAGAGCGCCGGCTACTTCGAAGTGGTGGATGAGTTCATTGTGCAGGCCCTGGGATCTGGAGTGCGCGATCACTACCGCATTATCATCGATGATCCCGTCGCCGTGGCCCAGTTTATGAAATCGGCCATGAAGAAGGTAAAACGCTTTCGCACCGATGGCAATGACGCCTTCTACTTCAACTGGCGCCTCCACATAGAACACGAGTTGCAGCGCCCTTTTTCACCCAGCCACGGCGCCATGGCGGAACTTTCACTCGGCCGACAACAGGAGCCCTATCGATTAGTGGCTAATTTGCGCCGCGCCTTTTCCGGGATTGTCGCGGGTAATGTCAAGGAAGATGGCATCAAGGCCGTGGAACAGCATGGTCCGTTCGTTATACAAGGCGAGTCTGCCATTGTCTCCGCCATGGACAGGTTGCTGATCGCCTTCGTGGAACAGAACCGGATGAAGTTACAGGGCGAGTATTCGCCCTGCTACCAATTGGTCGCCGACGCTATGGGGGCTGGTTAGCCACTGAACAAAAGCTAATGATTTTCCATTGTTTCGCGGCAGCGCCGTTCCTAAGTTCCGGAGTGTAGGGTGGGGCCCTGCCCCACCATCATATCGCTTAACTAAGTCGCATTCGGGTCTGATAAAAAACATATACAATTTTTTACTCTGACCCCTGCCTCCCCTGGACACCAGCCTTTGCAGGTGTGACTAGTCATTGTTATCTGACTGCGGGAGAAAGATAGATTTAGTCAGCTCTTTTTACAGCCGCCATAGCGACTTTACTGGTAATTCTGTAACTGCGAGGGTTTCTTTGCCAACAGTATCTCATGCAGTGTTGACTTTAAATGATCCAACTTGACCGGTTTAGCAAGGCAAGAACTGATTTCCAATTCATGCAGTGCCTGCTCGGTGACCAGTTCGCTGAAACCGGTACACAATACCACCGGTAGGGAATCACCCGCGTCGCGCAACTTTGACACCAGTTCGAGACCGGAAAGATGGGGCATTGTCTGATCCGTGATCAGCAGGTTAATGGGATGTACATGATCCTGCAGCCGCTGCCATGCCTCCTCCCCATCGCTGCAGATCTCGACTTCGTAACCCTCGCCAGCCAACGCCTCTTTGAGCAGTTGCTGTATGGCTGTTTCGTCGTCGACTACCAATAGCCGTGTGCCTGGCGCCAGAGTTGATGACTCGAACGGCGCCTGCACCACCTCGGCGACATCCTGATCGACTGAATCGTCATAAGTTGGAAATAGAATATGAAAACCAGTGCCCTGCCGCGCATCGCTGTCAATAAGGATGTGTCCGTCATAGCTCGAGACGATACCGTGCACCACCGACAGCCCCAGACCGGTACCTTTCTCACGCCCCTTGGTGGTAAAAAAGGGTTCGAAAATACGCTCCAAATCGGTGTCGGAGATACCTTTTCCACTATCCCGTATACTCAGCGAAACCCAATCCCCTTGTACGTTTTCGGAACAGATTACACAACGCTCCCCACGGGCAAGATAGCTTTCCAGAGAGACATCGATACTACCCTTTCCATCCATAGCATCGCGTGCATTGATACAGAGATTGAGTAATACCTGCTCGATCTGCACCGGATCGCATATAACCCAATACGGTCCGTCTTCTAAATGGACATTAAAAGTGATACTGGAAGGTAACAGGGACCGTATCATATCCATCGAAGCGGCTACCACCTTGCCGAAATCCTGCGGCTTGGAAGCATGAAACTCCGGTCCACGGCTGAAGATGAGCAACTGCTTGATAAGTTGTTTAGCGCGCTCAGAGTTCTCCATGGACTTATGTAAATAACCTAGAATCTGCTGCGGGTCTGCGGTCTCCAGACGCGATGCCGCAAGCTCGACGAATCCCGCAATGGCGCCGAGAATATTATTGAAATCATGCGCGATACCTCCCGCTAGCCTGCCTAAAGCCTCCAGACGATAGGTTCGCATCAATTCACGGTGCAGTTTGTTGCGTTCCAACTGTGCCTGTTCGAGCGCGGTAACATCCTCCGCGATACCGTAAAGAAAAACCCGCTGCCCTGCGTCATCTTGCAAAACGCCGATGGCAACGTTGACAGTAAGCATTCGGTCACCGGCCATTCGATAGGAAGACTGAAAGCGGTAGCGCTCAAGACGGCCGTTCTCGAGATCAAGCAATTTATCGGTGATTTCCGGGTGAGCGACTGTACCCAATAACTCCTGCAGCGAAGCACCGATCACACTCTTTCTTTCAAAACCGAACATTTGGACAAAGGCCTTATTTACTTCCAGCGTGACACCGTGACGGTCGGCAATCACCAGGCCGACGGAAATATCTTCGAAGAAACCGCGGAACTTCTCTTCACTGCCCCGTAGCGCCTCGATGGCACGCTGTTCGGCAGTGGCATCCCTGAACACGGCCACCAGCTCACCGGATGGCAGTTTGAATACGTAGTACTCAACCAGCAGTTCCAGCCTTTGATCACGATAGCTGCTAACCGGACGGTGAAGAGGCTTGCCCTCTTTTGCCACCTGCCTGATGGTATCCAACAGCCCCAGCTCCTTAACTCCCGGGAAAATTTCATCCACCTGCCGGCCCACCACCTGTTCCTTGGTGCAACCCATCATTCGTTCCGCCGCATGATTGATGTCAGAAATCAGAAAATCTGCGGTACCCCCTATCTGCTGATAGACCGTAACCCCATCGCTCATGTTGTCGATCAGTTCCCGACTCCTGGTTTCACTTTCTCGCAAAGCGAACTCAGTCTGCTTCTGCTGGGTAATGTCACGCCCGACCCCGATAATCTCGACCACCTCCTGATTTTCATCCAGGACGGCTTTATCCGACCAACCAAACCAACGCCAGCCCTGTGCCGTCATCGCCCGTTGTTCCATATAAGCAGAGAATGGCGGGTAATAAAGGCGCTTCATGGCATCCGCGGTGGCAGCTTGATCATCTTGGTGCACCAAGGGCATGAATGCCTTGCCCAACAGTTGATGTTCGGATTTACCAAAGGTCCGGCAATAGCTCGGACTGACAAAGAGGAAGTGGCCGTCGGTATCGATCTTGACCACCAGATCTTCTGCATACTCAACCAACAAACGGTATTTTGCCTCTCGTTCCGAGAGTTCGACTTCGTACTGTTTAGTCTCGGTCACATCCTCGGCAATACCGACCACACTGGTGAGCTTGCCCTCTGCGTCATAAACGGAAAAACCCTTTGCAGAGATCCAGCGGATGGTACCGTCGCGTCTTTCGATGCGATAGAGTGGGAATACGATATTCGAATAGTCACTGCCTTCCAACTCGGCAATGTAATCGATAACTTTCTGGCGATCCTCCTGCACCACGGCCGCCAACCAGGAATTAGGCGCGCGATACAGGCTCTCAATCGGTCGTTGCCAGATATATTCGTAAGCCGGATTGACGTAGATCACCTCTTTCCAGTCTGGTGTGACCACCCAAAAAACCTCTTGCATGGTTTCGGCAATCAGTCGAAACCTGGCCTCACTGACACGCAGATCCGATTCAGTCGCCAGCCTTGTGTTGGCCATTGCGGAGATCTGTTCCTGTAATGCCTTTACCTCAGATGTGGCGCTCACCATCTCTGTTTTTTTAGTCCGGCCTTGTCCCAGCGACTTGGTATAGTCTAACAATCGGTGTAGTGGTTGAATGATGTTGCTCTTCAATCCCAGGTACATCACGCCGAACATCATCAACGAACCCAGGCCGGTAAGCGCCAGACCCTTCCACAAGCCAACCCAGGAAGCTTCTATTGCCTTCGTCATGGGCAGACTGATGCCGACTGTCAGCAAAGGGTTGTCACCTAAAACCTGCAGTGATTTATAGGCATGGGTACGCTGCATGCCGGCCGTATTCCGCGAAGGCTCGACAAATGAAGCGGCATGCGCAGTCACTTGATGGGTGTTATACCCATATGTCTCGGCAAACAAACCAATGACACGTTTGTTATATGGATAGTGAGCGATGATTGTATTGTTTGCGTCGACTACGACTGCGGTAGCGCCAGGAGGCAACGTCCGTCCGCTTAAACGCCTACTCCAGGCTTCAAGGGAGACCACGGCGATGGCGATCCCCGATATTCGGCCACGCTTCGGATTGGCGACCGGATAGGCAAAACCCAGACTGGCCGATTTACTTACCCGGTCGATCTGATAAGAACCGATGGTGAAATTCCGGTTGCTCAACGCCTGCTGTATGAAACCGCGATCCGCTACATTCACACGCCCCGTCAGCGGCTGTGCACTGCAAACCACTTCACCGTCCGGCCGGGCGACGGCGAGATTTAGATAGTCGTTGTTGATGGATACAAACTGCTGTAAAAAACGATCGCAGGCCGGGGCACCGGGTTGTTGCACTGCTGAGACCTCGGCCAGACGTTCCAGCAAGCGTTGGGTGCGCGTAATAAAATCGTCTTGTGCGTCGGCAAATCCAGCAACCAGGGTTCGCGCAAGCTGCTGCTCCTGCAACAGGGTCTGGTTGTATGTCTGCCAGACATAACCCAGCAACAATATACCTGTTGGCAGTCCTGCCAACAGCAGGATCGCCAGTATGCGCTGTTGCAGTGTCGTAAAGAATCCCTTCATCATCCTGTTACAACTCCAAGGCCCACAAGCATGAATTGCTCTCGATGGGCGGTTAAAAGCCGGTGAGGGTTATTGCTCAGCATGGGATTAGCATCGGTCACCATGATCTTATATCAAGTGTAGACGCTATATTCATTGGAAACACATGTCCAGGCGACTGCTTGGCAAGGCCACATATGATGTATTTGACCGCGCCGTACCAAACTACAAAGCGCTGGCGACAAGCCCCGGCCATCACATTCAAAACCCGGTTTAGGTTGCCGGCCGATCCAAAACCACGATGCCATCCTCGTCAACGTAGAGCCACTCGCCAGGACGGAACCTCACGCCCGCAAAGTTGACTTCACCAGCGAGTTGTCCTCAAAACACTCCAAGGTGGCGATCTGACCGTGAAAATCACGACGACCGCCATAATGACGGAGCACGGGACTGCAGATCGGCAGCACCTCTTCATGGATATCGTACAGGTCGGCGGTCTTCAATCGATTGTCTGTCAAGCTCATGACTGATATCCCTCAAGTATTGACAAGTTGCTCCGCCCACATGGAAAAAAGCCGTGCCATCAGGCACGGCTAAGGTCAGAAATCGGTCAATGGACTCACATGCTGGCGGCGGCGTCGAACTGGGCCTCTTCGGTGGAACCGGTCAACGCGGTCACGGAGGAGGTGCCACCCTGAATCACGGTGGTGACATCGTCGAAGTAGCCGGCGCCCACCTCCTGCTGGTGGGAAACGAAGGTATAGCCCCTGTCGCGAGCGGCGAATTCGGGCTGCTGTACCTTCTCCACATAGTGTTTCATTCCTTCGCCACGGGCGTAGTCATAGGCCAGGTCAAACATGTTGAACCACATGTTGTGGATGCCGGCCAGCGTGATGAACTGATATTTATAGCCCATGTCGGAAAGTTCATCCTGGAACTTGGCGATGGTGGCATCGTCCAGCTTCTTCTTCCAGTTGAAGGAGGGCGAGCAGTTGTAGGCCAACAGTTTATTGGGATTCTCAGCCAGCACCGCCTGGGCGAACTCGCGAGCAAAACCCAGGTCCGGGGTGCCGGTCTCGCACCAGACCAGATCGGCGTAGGGAGCGTAGGCCAAGCCGCGTGAGATGGCCTGCTGGAGGCCGTTTTTGACCCGATAGAAGCCCTCGGATGTGCGCTCGCCGGTGAGGAAGGGCTGGTCGTTAGAGTCCACGTCCGAGGTCAACAGGTTGGCCGCCTCGGAATCGGTACGCGCAAGCACCAGGGTAGGCACGCCCATGACATCGGCCGCCAGACGGGCGGCGATCAGCTTCTGCACCGCCTCCTGTGTCGGCACCAATACTTTGCCGCCCATGTGGCCACACTTCTTCTCCGCCGCCAGCTGGTCCTCGTAGTGCACGCCAGCTGCTCCTGCGGCGATCATATTCTTCATCAGCTCGAAGGCATTGAGTACACCACCGAAACCGGCCTCCGCGTCCGCCACGATGGGCAGAAAATAGTCCACATAGCCTTCGTCCTCCGGACCGATATCACGGGACCACTGGATCTCATCGGCCCGTTTGAAGGCGTTGTTGATCCGGCGCACCATGGTCGGCACCGAATCGTAGGCATAGAGGGACTGGTCCGGATACATGGTCTCGGAGGTGTTGCCGTCGGCAGCTACCTGCCAGCCGGAGAGGTAGATCGCCTCGATCCCCGCCTTGGCCTGCTGCATGGCTTGACCGCCCGTAATGGCGCCCATGCAGTTCACATAGCCCTTTTTCGCCTCACCTTGGACTAACTGCCAGAGTTTTTCCGCCCCCCGCTTGGCATAGGTGTGCTCCGGTTGCACCGAGCCCCGCAGCCGTACCACGTCCTCGGCGCTGTAGCCGCGCTCCACATCCCGCCAGCGTGGATTCTCCGCCCAATCTTCTTCCAGGGCTGTAATCTGCTCTTTACGTGTCATGACCTATCTCCGCTCATACCATCTTGTGTCGTTTCATATTGGTGGATCAGTGCAAAATATTATTGTGCACTGCATTAAAGCATAGTAAATAGGTCAAGTTATTTTTCATAAAAATATCAATAGTTAGCTTTGACAAAAAAAATAGTGCAGCGCAATAAAAATAGTCTATATCTTAGTAAATTGGTCAACTTTTTTACGGCAATCCAAATTTCGCGCCACAAAATGATGCAAGCACAGTCAGCACAGATCGCCCAGGCCATCCTCACCGGTTTCGACCGGCACTTCTCCTTCTTTCAGGAGATCAGCAGCGCCGCGCGCCAACGCTTCGAGCGGGCCGATTGGGAGTCGGTGCGGGTGGCCTCCGCCAAACGGATCAGTTTCTATGACTTGCGGGTCGAGGAGGCGATCACCAAGGTCAGGAGTCATTTCGGCATACGGCAGCTGGACGAGGGCATCTGGCATGAGGTCAAGGCCCGTTACACCGCTCTGTTGCGCAATCACAGCCGGCCGGAACTGGCTGAGACCTTCTACAACTCGGTCTTCTGCCGGATGTTCGAGCGCAAGTATTACGATAATGACAAGATCTTCATCGAGTCCCGGGTCAAACGTGAAGAGTTGGCGGCGCGCTACCGGGTCTTCATGTCTTTTCAGGTAGCGGACGGCGGCCTGGAAAGCAGCTTTTGGGAGATTCTCTCCTCCTTCTATTTCAACCTCCCCTACGAGGATATCGCGCGGGACAGCCAACGCCTGGCGCAGGCCCTGTTGGAACAGACCGGTTTCGACGCCGTGCCTCCCGATCTCCGCTTCGATCTGCTGGAATCCCCTTTCTATCGCAACAAGGCCGCTTATCTGGTCGGGCGCATGGTCTATGACAAGGTCACTCGTCCCATCATCATCCCACTGCTCAACAACGATGCAGGGGCGATCTACGTGGATGCCCTGTTGACCCAGCCGGGCCGGGCCGGGGCTGTGTTCAGCTTCGCCAGGGCCTATTTCATGGTCAAGACGCCGGTGCCGGTGGCCACCGTGGAATTCCTGCGCAGCATCATGCCTGACAAGACCCGGGCCGATCTCTACATGAGCATCGGCCTGCACAAGCAGGCCAAGAATGAGTTCTATCGGGATCTGCTCACACACCTGGCCCGGAGTAATGACAACTTCACCATCGCCCCCGGCACCCCGGGATTGGTGATGCAGGTCTTCACCCTGCCCTCCTTCCCCTATGTATTCAAGGTGATACGGGATAAATTTCCGCCGCAGAAGGATGTCACCCACAAACTGGTGAAGCAGCGCTATCTTCAGGTCAAGAGACACGACCGTGTGGGACGCATGGCCGATACACTGGAATTCGTCGATGTGGCGCTACCCTGTGACCGGATCGACCCGCACCTGCTGTCCGAACTGGAGGCATCCGTTTCCTCGCAACTCGAATACGAGGGCGACCGGCTGGTCATCAAACATCTCTACATCGAGCGGCGCATGACCCCGCTCAATCTCTACCTGGAGGAGTCCGGCGTCACGCAGACCAGAGAGATACTCAACGACTGGGGACTGGCGATTAAACAGCTGATGGGGGTCAATATCTTTCCCGGCGATCTGCTGTTCAAGAATTTCGGCGTCAACCGCCAGGGTAAAGTGGTGTTCTACGACTATGACGAGATCTGCTACCTGACCGATTGCAACTTCCGTAAAATCCCGCCGCCCCAGTCGCCGGAGGATATCTATCGCGCCGAACCCTGGTACGGTGTGAATCCCAACGACATCTTTCCGGAGGAGTTCATCACTTTTCTCAGTACCGATCCTGAGGTACGCAATATCCTGTTAGAGTTACACCCCGAACTGTTCGACGCCGTCTACTGGCGCGGGAAGCAGCAGGAATTGCGCGCCGGACACCAGGCCGATGTCTTCCCCTATTCACGCCAAATGCGATTTCCCCGGCCTCTGCCAGCCGAGCCGGCGATTCCACAGGCCTCATTCGCCTAGAAAATCCACCATCTCTTAAGGAAACTCTGTCTTAATCAGATAAGTCTTAATAATCATTCCAACTAAATGGTATTTTTTCACAAATTTGATGCTTTAATTTGTACTAGCTTTAAAATTAGAAAAGTATGGATGATTCCGCCTCAGCAGTTAGGGGCTCTACTAAGAACAACGGGCACAAAAGGATACTGCAATGATTGGGGAAAAGCGTTTCGGCATGGGGCCGATTCCCAAGGCTCCAGAGCAATACCTAACTGAACGTCAGGTCAATGGAATGCCCATACTTCGAATGTTTGGCTGGAAACTGGTCTGTATCCGCCGTCCTTCGAGTAATGACATTACCGCCATATTCCGTAACAGCGAAGATGGCTCGATCGGCATCCTGGGAATAGATGGCATTCTGAGAATTAGCGAATCGTTAAAAATCAGAAAGAAAAGGCCGCTCAAAACAAGTGCAAACGAAAAGGCGACACTAAAAGCCGTCAATCTCTGATTGCTTTCTAAAACTTAGGAAAACTCTGCAAAAGTCCGCTTTTGTCATTCCAACGAGTTGCGGAGAAGCGGCGAATGGATGCGCCGCATACGGACCCAAGGATGAAATCCGGGAATATCAAAGACCTGGATGCCGGCCTTCGCCGACCTAACGACTTGATCAGAGATCCCTTAGTGGAACGGCATTTACACGCGCCTCACAAGACTTCACTATGCCCGTGTGGGTGAAACCTGTCCCGTCAAACACCGGCAACATATGCCATCCCATACCCCATCGATACCTAATTCTCATAAACCCGAGAACAGCCCCGTCATAGCGCATATCAATTGCCCGGCTTATTGCTGACGGCAGCTACAAGTGAAGACACAACCAATCCTTGACTATCACAGCACTTTACGCTAATTTCTGTATTGTCTGTAATTTCTGTTTGTGTTGACCTTCCGGATGACGCTCATGGAAAATTGTATCTCACTGAATATACAGCACATATGAGGAATCCTTAACATGATGGACACGCAGATACCATTGCTAGCAATGGCAGATTCCGGAAGGTATTGGTGCTTTTCAAACATGCGATACCCGGCATGACCAAGTCATGAAACCACCCCAACCAACCCTGGATAAACTGAGTTTGCAGGATACAAATTGCATAAAGCAACGCCCCTGAACAGCCATTTTTTGTCTGAAAATTTCTGTATCTACTGAATTTTCCGTAACTTCAATAAGTGTTTAGGTGTGGATACATTAAATCTCTCAAATTACTGCAATGGATATGAGAAAGGATGGGTAAGAATATGCGTATTTTATTAATCAACCCAAATTATCGAGCGGCATCTATTCACGGCATGGGCTCTCAAGTACCTCTTGGACTCTTATCGATAGGAGGACCTCTGATAGATAGCGGACATGACGTCAAACTGATCAACGCCGAAGTAGAGCAACTATCCGACAAGGATATTATTGAACGAGTAAATCGTTTTCTACCCCATATCGTTATGATTGGTCACAGCGGATCGACGCCTGCACACTCGATTTGTCTACGAACTCTGGCGGCAATCAAAAACGCGAATTCTGACATCATAACCGTCTATGGCGGCGTACACCCTACTTACCATGCGAAGGAAATACTCGCATCGGCACTGTATGTCGATATTATCGTTAGGGGAGAGGGAGAAGCCATTGCCAGGAATCTCACTCATTCTCTAGCAACCCAGGCTTCATTAGCCTCTGTCAAAGGCATCTGCTTCCGTAAAAATGGGGCAATCGTTGAAACGGCACAGCAAGCGCTCATCAAAGACTTCGAAGCATACCGCGTGGCCTGGGAATTGATTGAAGACTGGGATGACCACCAATGCTGGGGACTTGGCCGCGCGGCTGTCATTCAGTTTTCAAGAGGCTGCCCCCATCAATGCAGTTACTGCGGTCAGCGTGGATTCTGGCATAAATGGCGGCACAGAGATCCTGAGGCGCTGGCAAAAGAGATTGCCTGGCTTCACAAGCAGCATAACGTTCAGTTCTTTACCTTTGCCGATGAAAACCCCACCACATCCATCAAGCAATGGCGCCGCTTTCTTGAAGCGATGGTAAAAGAAAACATTCCGGCAAGATTGACCGCCTCCATACGCGCGACTGACATATGCCGTGATGAAAAAATACTTCCCCTGTATAAGAAAGCCGGATTTTGTGCCGTTTTACTTGGCATTGAGACCACTAATCCTGACACCATCGACAGAATCAAGAAGGGCTCAACAGAAAAAGCCGACGCAAAGGCCATTGCTTTATTACGCAAAAATGGAATCTTGTCGATCGCAGGGTATGTCTTTGGGTTAGAGCATGATAGCTGGAAAACAGGATTTCATGCTTTCAGGGGCTTGCTTGCCTACGATCCGGATTTCATCAATGTCATGTACGCCACTCCCTTTGACTGGACCGAGTTTTGGAAAGAGAGTATCGGTCGAGAAGTCGTGGAACGGGATCGGACAAAATGGGATTTTCGGCATCAGGTACTGGGCACCCGCCATCAGAAACCTTGGCAGCTCTTTCTCATGGTGAAAATTATTGAACTGGCCTTTCACCTGCGTCCCAAACATATCCTGCGCATGTTTGCCCATCACGATCCGGATATACGTTGCCAGATGCGTTGGTGCACGCGTCATGCCGGTGATGTTTGGATGGCCGAAATCGTGGAGTACCGCCAACGGCATGCCGCACCGGAGCGGCGCAGGGATCGCAATGCCGTACTTGGAGAGTGCTGTAATTCATCGATATCGATGTTTCAATGAATCATGGGTATGCCTAACCCGGTCTCTGGTGCGGCAAGCCGCACCCTACGCCTCGATGGTGGGTAGGGTGCGGCTATTCACAACGCGTCGCCGGATTTACTTGTCGAACTCGAATTCCTTTTCTCCCGCTTGTTTAATGATCGCCTCGGTTAATGCGTCACCCATGCTCGGGGCGGCGGCGGCTTGTTCACGCTTGGCTTTGGCGACATAGTCGTTGCGTTGTTCGCTCAGCTTGTCGATTTCCTGCTTGATATTTTTACGCTCTTCCATCTTATCACGTACATAGCCCAGTTTTTTGTCCGCTGACAGGCCCTGCATACTTTGCGGCAGTTCCGCGTCTTTCATTCCAGCGATATTTTTTTCGTCAACTTTACCCTCGGTGAGCGCATCTACCAGATCCCAGCCGGAATTGCTGTAGAACGTTGACGATTTGGATTTCGCCCGCTTTGCAAGCAGTCCCGGCGATATCTTGCCGCTCTGTACATCTTGCTCCATTTGTCGCTGAGCATTGTTGGCCCCATCCTTGCCGTAGGGGATGTAGGTTGCATTGAGTTGGGCGTTGAGCTGGGCAATTTTCTTGTCCTGCGGCGCGTCAATATGAACCACCTCCTGATTCGCATCGATGCTCATATAGGCGCCTTGCGCCAGCAAGGCGCCCGCCTGCCAATCATCCCTAATGCCCACCTGATGGCCGCCGGCATGGATTGTATTGATGGTAATGCCGTGTTTCATGGCAAGTTCAGCCACTTCCCGGAAATCAACCGGTCCTTGCGCGAACGATTCGTTGCCAGCGATAAATATTGTTTTGACATCCGTGTCGGAACGACTCCATTGTAATTTGGTAAGCGCGGATTTGATCACGTAGCCACAGTATTCATCACCGCCGTTAGTGGTCAGTGAAAACAGACCTTCGGATACCTTATCCAATTCACGGGTAAAGCCGTTCAGCTTGCGAATGTACCCGGTCTTCTTGGAAAGGCCGCTGTTGCCGTATTCGAAGAGCGCAATCTCAAGTATGGGCGTGGCGCCGTTTTTCTTCGCGGTGGAAAATTCATTGACGATTTGCCAGAGTTGATTACGCGTCTGATCGATTAGCCCGTTCATGCTGCTGCTGGTATCCAACAGTATTGCCAATTGGATTCTGGGCACTTCAGTTATTTCGTTTTCCGAGAGAGAGTTGGTTCGTGTTCCTTGTTGAGTGGTGACTTCCGCCAGCGCCGGGTTTGTAATATAGACTGCGGCGATCAAGGGGAGATAGGAAAAACAACGCAGAAAATGATTGCTGATATGCATAGCGAACTCCTGTTATTGGAAGTGAAACCCTGGAATTCATGCTAGGCGAAGGAGCTATCGCGGAACAGACGCAAAATTGTAAAACATGGAGCCACCAAGTTTACAAAAGGTTTACATTGGATTTGTAGAAAGCGGGGCAGAGCGGTGCGGCTAGCCGCACCGAATGATGCCTGTTCAGAGCTTACGTTTTTGAACTGTTCGAGAGTGACTTTCCCGGAAATTGGTAGGTCGGGTTAGCGTAGCGTAACCCGACGTAGAGCGATGACAGCCTGTCTATTGCCTGACTGGATTGCGCTGATCCGATGAGATGCCTTAGCAATCTAATATTGTCGGGTTACGCTGCGCTAACCCGACCTACGACTGAGGCATGCCGAAAAAACCATTTCTATGGCGTTACAGCTTGATTGACATTGCGATCAATCAATGGCGTTATGTAGCATTACAATAAATAGACAAAGAGACGCCGGCAGGTTGGAAAAAAACCGGTAGAGAGAATAATAAAGGGGGTGAAGATGCCGAGTAATCCCACTGCTGGGAATGCCACTCATGTCGCCGGTGGCGTGTTCCTGTTCGTCCTGCTGTTCGCTCTCTGGATGCTGCTGGCCGGCAACCTGGATCCGGCCGAACTGATCGCCGGTCTGCTGGTGGCGCTGATCGTGACCCTGATCAGTCGGCCCCATCTGGAGATCTTTGACGGGCTGCGCTTGACGCCGGCGGCGATTCCGGCCTTTTTCGGTTACCTGGGGCTTTTCTTTGTCGCCCTGGTGCGGGCCAATCTGGACATGGCGCGCCGGGTCCTCTCCCCCTCTCTGCCCCTGCGGCCGGCGCTGGTGGAGGTACGCACCGAGCTGCAATCCACCCTGGGGCGGCTGATTCTGGCCAACAGCATCACCCTGACCCCCGGCACCCTGACCGTCGAGGTGTATGGGGAGACAATGCTGGTTCACTGGATCGACGCGCCGGCCGACATCGACCTGGAGGGGGCGACCGAGGCCATCGTCCGCCCCTTCGAGCGCTATCTGCAAGGCTTTCTCAAATGACCCTGAATCTGCCGGAAAGCGTCGCCCTGGGGATGCTGGGGCTGGCCGTGGTGCTGAGCACGCTGCGACTGCTGCTCGGGCCTGCGGCCCCTGACCGGGTGGTCGCGGCCGATACCCTGGCGGTCATCACCACCTCCGGGCTGGCGGTGATCGCCGTGCTGCTCGGGAGTCCGCTGTATCTGGATCTGGCCCTGATCTACGGCGCCCTGGCCTTCGTCGGCATCGTCGCCATCGCCCGCGCCATCGAAGGCAACGGCGGATGAGGCTGCTGGCCGACATCCTGTTGTTGACCGGCGCCGCCTTCACCCTGCTCGGCGCCCTGGGCCTGCTGCGTATGCCCGATGTCTACAACCGCATCCAGGCGGGCACCAAGGCAGTCACCTTGGGCGCCCTCTGTCTGCTGCTCGGGGTGGCGCTGCTCAATCCCGCCTGGTGGTCCAAGCTGCTGGTAATCGCCGTCATGATCCTGGTCACCAATCCCCTCGGCTCTTCCACCATCGCCCGTGCGCTGCTGATGGCCGGGGTGAAACCCTGGAGCAAAACGGATTCGGTAGCCAAAGGAGAGAACCGGTCATGAGCGATATGGAGATCTGGATCCTGCTGTTGCTCTGCCTGATGATGCTGGCCGCCGCCCTGCTGGTCCTGCTGGCCGGCGACCGGGTGGCGGCGGTCGCCGCCGCCTCGGTGGTCTCCCTCGGGCTGGCCCTGCTGTTCGCCCTATTGCGAGCGCCGGACGTGGCCATGACTGAAGCCGCAGTGGGGGCCGGCCTCAGCAGCCTGATCCTAGCGCTGGCACTGCGGCGCCTGGGGCTCTGGCGGCTGGACAACACCGAAGCCGAGCGCAGCCTGCTGCCTGCACGCCGGCGGGAGAAGCCCCATGCGTAGCCTCAGCGGCCTGTTGTTTGCCGGCGGACTGGGCTTCATGCTGCTGGCTGTCGCAGGCGCCATCGACTTCGGTGCAACGCCCATGCTGGTCGGTGGAGCGATCCAGGCAGTCGCGCCCCAGGAGACCGGGGCCGCCAACATCGTCACCTCGGTGGTGCTGGCCTATCGCGGCATCGATACCCTGGGCGAACTCTCTATCCTCTTCGCCGCCGCCAGCGGCGCGGGACTGATCCTCGGCCGCCGCTATACCACCGCCGGTACCCAGACCGAGGGCGGCTTCGTCCTGCGCCACGGCGGCGCCATGCTCTTCCCACTGTTGATGACCATCGGCTTCTACATCATCTTTCACGGCCATTTGACGCCTGGGGGCGGTTTCCAGGGCGGTGTGATCCTGGCCGCGGCCTTCTTCCTGCCGCTGCTGGCGCGACCCGGGGCCAGCCTGCATCAAGGCATGCTGAGCGCCATCGAAGGCTTTGCAGGCGCCAGTTTTATCCTGGTCGGACTGGTGGCGCTGGCGCAGGGTGAGGCCTTTCTCAGGCCCTTGCTGATCCAGGACAGTTTCGGCCAACTGCTCTCCGCCGGCACCCTGCCGCTGCTCTACCTGGCGGTGGGACTCAAAGTGGGCGCCGAGCTGGCGGGCCTGCTCTCCCACCTGGCGCAGACGGAGGCGGAGACATGATCTCACCGCCCGATCCCGAACTGATCCTGTTCACCACCGCCATGGGCCTGATCGTCATCGGCCTGGCCGGCCTGGTGCTGTCGCGCCACCTGTTCCGGGTGGTACTGGCCCTGGTCATCGCCGAGGCCGGCGCCAACCTGATGCTGGTACTCGCCGGCTACCGGTGGGATGCAGTGGCGCCGATTCTCACCTCTAACGAACTCCCGGTCATGGTCGATCCGGTACCCCAGGCGATGGTGCTGACCGCTATCGTCATCGGCGTCGGGGTACAGGCACTGGCGGTCAGCATCCTGATTCGCATCAGGCAATGCTATGGCACCTTGGAGCGTGGCGCGGTGGCGGAACGGATGGACGCGGAGATCGCCGCCGCCGCGGGCAGCGTGCGCGATGTGAGTCAGGAGGCCCCGATCGGCGAGCGGCCGCTACCGCCCCTACCGCAGGCAACGACGCCCAACCGAGGGGAGGGCTCATGAACCAGCTGATCGTGCTGCCCATTATCCTGCCCCTGCTCGGCGCCTTTCTGCTGCCGCTGCTGATGCGCTTCTCCGTCGGCCTGGGTCTCTGGGTGGGGCCGGCGATCCTGGCCGCCGGGGGCTGGCTACTGGCCGATCAACGATTCGACGGCCTGACGGCGCCCTTCTCCCTGGCCATCGGCGGTTTCGCACCACCCCTCGGTATCAATCTCTATGTGGACGCCCTGGCCCTGCTGTTCGCCTTCGCGGCGCAGCTGCTCGGCCTGCTGTTCTGGCCCTTCAAGTTGGATAAGGATACCGGCCGGCGCCAGTCCCTGATGTTGCTGCTGGTGGCCGCCGCCACCGGCCTCGCCCTCTCCGGCGACCTCTTCAATCTCTATGTCTTCTACGAACTGACAGCGGTGGCGAGCTTCGGCCTGATCGCCGTCTCCGCCACCGGTGCGGCCTATGCGGCGACCCTGCGCTACCTGATCCTGAGCGGTATCGGCTCAGTGCTGACCCTGCTCGGCATCGCCCTGATCTACGGCCAGACCGGCACCCTCAATCTGGCCCACCTGGCGCAGCTCGCTCCCCAGCAGTTGAACAATCCGCTGGGACTGGCCGCCTTCCTCTCGATCCTCATCGGCGTCGGGGTCAAGGCGGAGCTGTTCCCGGTCAATACCTGGGTGCCCGAAGTCTACGCCACCGCCGCCTGCCGGCTCTCCGCCTTTCTCGCCGGACTGGTTTCCAAACTGGCGCTGCTGATCATTCTGCGACTGCTGGTGCTGATCTTCCATCAGCCGGAGGCGCTGCAAGTCATACTGGTGCTCGGCATTCTAGGCGTCATCGGAGGCGAACTGGCCGCCTGGCGCGCGCGGGAGATGCGGCGCATGCTGGCCTTCTCCTCCATCGGTCAACTGGGCATTATCTTCATCGCCCTCTCACTGCCGGAGGGCATCGGCCTGCTGGCGGTGGTGGCCCTGGCGCTGCACCACCTGGTCATCAAGTCGGGGCTATTCATGCTGGCCGACGGCTGGAGCGGCGACTTCCGACGACTGCGGGGCGCGGCGCGGAGCGCACCCCTGGCGGCGGGACTGTTCCTGCTCTTCTCCCTCTCCCTGATCGGTTTCCCACCCCTGCCGGGCTTCTGGGCCAAATTCACTCTGATTACTGAACTGGCGGCCCAATCCTCGCCGCTCTATTTGATCGGGCTCACGGTCTTCCTGCTCGGCACCGTGGTCGAGGCCAGCTATCTCTTTCGCCTCGCGGCGATTCTCTATGAGAAATCGCCTACGGAAGAGACCGCGGAAGAACGGCCACGGCCAGCCGGACTCTCGCTGATCACCGCCTCTCTCTTCGGCGCTTGCCTGCTGGCGGCGACCCTCTTCGTCTCGCCGCTTGGCGACCAATTGAACCGGATCGCGATACAGACCGGAAATGCCGGTCTCTATATCGAAACCGTCATGGCCGGCCAGGCAGGAGGCGGCGGATGAACTTCACCCCGCTGGACGAACTGCTGCTCTACTCTGCGGCCACCGTGCTGGTGGCCCTGCTCCTCGGCCGCCGGCTGGCCGTGGGCTGGATGGTCACCCTGCTCTACGGCATCCAACTGCTCGGCCTGTTACGGCTGGCCGGTCTTGCCTATGGGGGAGAATCGGTGGCCGCCTCCCTCTCCTTCCAGGTATTGGGCGAGCATCTCAGCTGGCGCTTCGACGCCCTGAGCTGGTTCTTCGCCCTGATCACCCTCGGCTCGGCCCTGCTCTGCAGCTGGTACAGCTGCGGCGAGTGGGAGCGTGCATTTCGCCGTGAAGGGGGCAACCTCTGGCTGTTCCACCTGGCCATGGCCCTCAACGTCTTCAGCATGCTGATCCTGCTCGCCAGCGGCGACCTGCTCTCCCTCTTTATCGGCTGGGAACTGGTGAGCTGGGCCGGCTTCCTGCTAATGGCCATGGCCGGCGGTGTCGCCACCCGGGCGGCCATGCGCTACATCACCTATGCCATGGCGGGAGCCATGGCCATCTTCGGCGGTATCGCCCTGGTGCACGCGGCGGCCGGTTCCCTGCAGTACGACGCAGTCATCATCGCCGTCGAGCTGATGGACACCCCCCGTCTCTGGATGTTGGTGCTTCTCTTCAGCGCCGGCTTCGGCATCAAAATGGGGTTATTGCCCTTCCACCTCTGGCAGGCCCCCGCCTATGCCGAGACCCCCGGGCCCGGCAGCGCTTTTCTCGGCGCCATCTCCTCGCGCATGGGCCTGTTCGCCATCGCCCTGGTGCTGGTGAAGCTGTTCGGTATCGTCAACATCGACAAACTGGAGATCCCCTTCACCCTGATCGACGCCCGCGACCTGCTGGCCTGGGTCGCGGTGCTGACCATTATCCTGCCCACCTTTATCGCCATGAAGCAGAACGATGCCCGCCACCTGCTGGCCTGGCACGGCATCGGCCAGGGGGGCTATATGCTGCTCGGCCTGGTGGTGGCCGACGCCATGGGCGGCGCCGGCGGACTGCTCCACGTCTTCAACCACGCCACCTACCAGGCAGCCCTGTTCATGGCGGTGACCGCGGTGATCCACCGCACAGGCACCGCCGACCTCAACAAGCTGGGGGGGCTGGTGGTGCGCATGCCGCTCTCCTTCCTGGTGCTGCTGGTGGGCATCATCGGCCTGGCGGGACTGCCGCCCATGAACGGCTTCGTCTCCAAGTGGTTGGTCTACCGCTCCCTGCTCAACCAGGGCATGCCGCTGCTCTTCCTGGCCTCGGTGATCGGCACCCTGGGCACCATCCTCTCGGTCTACAAGTTGATCCACAACATCTTCCTGGGGCAGTTGCGGGTAGAGCACGAAACGGTGCGGGAGGCCCCCTGGAGCATGCTGGCCCCGATGTTGATCCTGAGCGCCATCATCTTTGTCACCGGCCTCTTCCCCGGCATTCCCCTGGCCTGGGTCGCCGCGGCGCAACAGGCGGTGGGGCTGCCGGTACCCGACTACACCCTGGGCGGCGTCGCCTCCGGCAGCGGCTCCCTCGATATGATCTGGGTCATCGGCGTGCTCTTCGCCGGTTTCGGTATCGGCGCCCTGATCTTCTACGGCGCCGGACCCAGTAAACGAGTGCACCAGCTCGACAACTACGCCGGCGGCCACTTTCTCACCGCCGACGTGCGCTATCAGTACAGCGACAACTTCTACGCCGGCCTGATGCATCTGATCGGCGGCTGGTATCGGGGCAGCTTTCTGTGGCTGGAGCAGAGTGTTAAATCCCTGATGGAATTTCTCTCCCTCTTCATGCAGGGCCTCTATCGGCGAGCCAACGCGGAGTTCTATCTCTTGGCCACGGCCCTGTTCGTCATCGCCTGGACGGTGTTCTGATGCATTTACTCATAGAGCTGACTCTGATGCCGCTGGTCGCCTTCCTGGTCGGCCTGATGATGGTGCTGATGATGCGGCGCATCGCCGCGCGATTACAGAGGCGTGTCGGCCCCCCCTTCTTCCAACCTCTTTATGACATCGTCAAGCTGCACAGCAAGCGGACCCAGGTCTCCCATGGCATGATCCACGACATCGGTATCGTTATGGCCATGGGCGGCTACATCGCCGCCGAGACCCTGCTGCCGGTGCCCGGCATGCAAGGCATTGCCGACAAGGGGGGCATCATCACCCTGCTCTATCTGATGATGATCCCTTCCCTCGGGCTTGCCCTCGGTGTCGGCCAGTGCGCCAACCCGAACGGCTCCATCGGCATCGCCCGCGCACTGACCGCCATGCTGGCCTACGACATCCCGCTGGTGATCGTGGTCTTCGGCGTGGCCTATGCCGCCGGCACCACCAACCTGGTCGAGATCATCACCATCCAGCAGGCGGGCGGTTTCGAGAGCTGGTATGCGGTGCAAAATCCCCTGCTGGCCATCGCCGGACTGATCGCCATGCACGCCTCCCTGGGCAAGCAACCCTTCGAGATCTATATCGCCCCGGCGGAGATCGCCACCGGACCGATGGTGGAAATGGGAGGCAAATACCTGGGCGGTCTCTTCGTCATGCAGAGCTTTCAGCTCTACACCACCGCAGTGCTCTACGTCAGCCTCTTCCTCGGCGGCGGCAGCAACTGGTTCGACTTTCTGCTGAAGAGCTTCCTGGTGCTGGCGATACCCATGAGCATCGCCTATCTCTTCCCCCGCTACCGTACGGAGGATCTGTTGCGTTTGATGTGGAAGTGGCCGGTGATGTTGGGGCTGATTGGACTGGCGTTTGTTATGTAGTTTTATTCGAACGAAATATCAGTAGGTCGGGTTAGCGCAGCGTAACCCGACCTACCTATAGCTGATGTGAATATACTCCGGACAATAATGGCTATGCGACGGAATGCTGAACGGGAAACGATCAAAGGTTTCCATGTGACACCTAGCCTATTTGGGTGACTGATATGAACGCGATAAAGCAGATACCGGTAATCGAAGGGAAGAGAGGAAATCCGCTCGCTCGGGTTTTTGACGACCTGGTGCGCTTCTGCCGCTCCCGCTCCCTCTTCATTCTCCATTACTGCACCGGTTGCGGCGCCATCGAACTGCCGCCGGCCATGACCTCACGCTTCGATATGGAGCGGCTCGGCATCCAGCCCATGGTCTCGCCGCGCCAGGCGGACATCTTATTGATCACCGGCTATGTCTCGATCAAGACACTCAAGCGGGTGATCCTGACCTACGAACAGATGGGATCGCCCAAGTATGTGGTCGGCATCTGCTCCTGCACCGTCAACGGCGGTATGTACTGGCAGAGCTACGCCACGGCCAAGAAGCTGGACGAATATATGCCGGTGGACCTCTACATCGCCGGTTGCATGCCCCGTCCCGAGGCGGTCATTGCCGGCCTGCAAAAGCTGATGCAACGAATTCATAGCGGCGAGGCCGACAGCTGGCAAGACTACTACCGCAACTACGACTACTACCTGGGTAATCAACAGAAGCTCTTCGGCGAGGATTGGCAGACCCCAACCGACATCATCAGCGAGGCGAAGCATTACGACCTGCTGGGCGAGGGCACCTTGGGTGAACACACCAAACTGCTGCAACAACACCAGCAACCATTGGAGGCACTCGACATGCGTCTCGGCCACAACTTGAAGGAGCCGCTCGAATGACCAGTCAACATATCTCACATTGGCTGGATGATTTACTGGCCGAGATCGAAGGCATCCAGGTACGGCGCAAGAGCAGCCGCCGGGTGCGGGTCGACGTGCCGGCGGACGCCCTCCCCGCCCTGTTGGAACTGTTGCAAGGCCGCGCCGGCTACATCCATCTCTCCGCCATCAGCTGCGTCGACTGGATCGATGAAAACGAGTTCGAACTGGTCTATCACGTCTGGTCCTACGAAAACCGCTCCATGGTCTCGGCCCATATCCGCATTGCGCGGGAGCCAGGCGTCTACCTCTCGGTCTACGACCTCTATCAGCCGGCAGCCTTCTTCGAGCGGGACATTCACGAAATGTACGGCATCCATTTCGAGGGCAGTCCCGACATGGAGAAATTCATCCTCACCGAATGGGACGGCCCGCCGCCCATGCGCAAGGAGTTCGACAGCGAGGCCTATATCAACGAACACCTCAATTGGCAGGACTACAACCCGCAGTGGCTGCAGGAGTTGATCGCCGAGGGTGGTGGCGTGGTGATACCGCCGGAAGAGCAGCGGTTCAGTCAGAAGAAGGAGTAAGAGTAGTTAGTCTGCAAATGAATGCAAATATCTTGGAATGACGCATAGGGTGCGGCAAGCCGCACCCTACGCCTTTAACAGACTTTCGCGTCCATTTGCGGACCATGAACAACTTTCGAGCGAAACAAGTATGAGACCGGAAAACTACGAAGCCCAACGCCAACCGCCGAGTAATGAGTTCGAACTCAACTTCGGACCCAATCATCCGGGTATCGAAGGCAACTATGCCCTCAAGGTAAAGCTGCACGGTGATCAGGTGCTGGAGGCGCGTGCCGATGGCGGCTATCTGCACCGGGGTTTTGAGAAGTTGATGGAGCAACGGTTGTGGATTCAGAACATCGCCCTGGTACCGCGTATCTGCGTGCCCGATCCCTCGCCCATGGAGCTTTGCTACTCCATGGCGGTGGAGCGGCTTTGCGGGCTTGAGGTACCACTACGGGCGCAGTGGATCCGCGTCATGCAGTTGGAGCTTTCGCGCATCGCCGCCCACCTCTTCACCTTCGGCGGTCATGCCGCCACCACCGGCATGTACAGCACCATGTATTGGGGAGTCGCCGACCGGGATCTGATACTCGATCTCTTCGAGGAGTTCACCGGCGGCCGCGTCTATAGCATCTATAACATCCCCGGCGGCGTGCGCCGCGAACTGCCGGATGGATTTCTGCAACGGGTCGGTGAGACCCTCGACTATATAGAGTCGCGCCTGCCCGACTACGACGATCTCTTCTTCAAGAACCAGGTCTTCGTGCGGCGCGCCAAAGGTATCGGCGTCATAAACCAGGAGCAGGCCCTGGCCTGGGGCGTCACCGGCCCCAACCTGCGCGCCACCGGTCTGCCATTCGACGTACGCCGCGACGATCCCTACCTGGTCTACGACCAGCTCGATTTTGAAATCCCCACCGAAGAGGGCGGTGACGCCTGGGCGCGAACCCTGGTGCGCCGCATGGAGCTGATGCAGAGCATTCATATCTTACGTCAAGTGTTGGCGGCGCTGCCCGATATCGACGGTCCGATCCGCGCCCCCATCCCCAATCCGCTGGCCTGGAACGTACCCGCGGGCGAAGTCTATACCCGGGTCGAATCCTCCAAGGGGGAACTCTGCTACTACGTGGTCTCCAACGGCGGACCCAAACCCTACCGGGTGCACGTGCGCGGCCCCTCTTCCATGCACGCGGTGCAAGTGCTGGAAAAACTCTCGGTTGGATCGCGCATCGAGGATATTGCGCAAACCATGTTTTCGTTGGACGCCTGTCCGCCCGAGGTCGATCGATGAAGACGTTAGCCTCTGCACGGTGCGGCAAGCCGCATCGGAGAAGCCTAAAAAAATGCTGGTGGGGCAGGGCCCCACCCTACCGCGATCGGAACTGTAGGGTGGGGCCCTGCCCCACCGATATCTGCTCGACTGTCAACATGAGACAAGAGAATTAGCCAATGGCAAAGCCTAGTCAGAATTCAGATCACAAGCCTCAAGACGCAAGCGTGATCGAGCACAAGGATCATGGCTCTATCTTGTCGCCGCTGAAGACGCTGCAGTTCTTTGCCCGCAAGCCGGTTAGCGTGCCGCTTGAGCCACGACCCGCGGCGGATAACTACCGCGGCTTCCATCTCAACGATCATGAAAAATGCATCGGCTGCAGCTCATGCCAGAAGGTCTGCGACAACGCGGCCATCACCATGGTCAAGGTCCCCCATCTAGCTGAGGATCCGGTCAAGGGTATCCGCAATCTGCGTCCCGCCATCGACTACGGCCGTTGCTGCTGGTGTGCGCTCTGCGTGGATATCTGCCCCACCAGCGCCATCTCCCTTTCCCGGGAATATGTCCACACTTGCACCCAAGCGGAGATCGACAGCTACTTCATCCTGCCGCAGGAGACCGGCATCCATGGACGCGACTACGGCCACGGCTGGAGCAAGACCGTCGACTCCGATCTGCTCGACCTGGAGCGCCAACCCATGGCTGAGATGGAAGCGACGGTTCGCATCGGCAACTTCGATGAGATCGTCGCCGGTTTCAACAAGCAACAAGCAGTAGTCGAGGCCTCCCGCTGCGTACAGTGCGGCATGTGCCACGACGCCTGCCCGACCCATATGCACGCCCCGGAATATATCCGCGCCATCTGGCAGGGCGATCTCGAGGAGGCGGTGCGACAGATCTACCGCAGCAATCCCTTTGCCCATGTCTGCGGTCGGGTCTGCACCCACCGCTGCGAGGATGCCTGTTCCATCGGCCGGCGCGGCGAGCCGGTGGCCATTCGCTGGCTGAAACGCTTCGCCATGGACTCAGTGGATCAAGCGCACGTCAAAGCAATAGCGGCGGAGGACAAAGCCGACTATCTGAGCGGCCACCGAATAGCGATTATCGGTGCCGGCCCAGCCGGTCTGACCGCTGCCTACGATCTCGTGCGCAAGGGCCATGAAGTCACCGTCTTCGAGGCGCGGGAGAAGGCGGGCGGCATGCCCCGCTACGGCATCCCGGAATATCGCCTCCCCTACGACGCGATGGATCGCGATGTCGATGTGATCACCTCCCTGGGCGTGAAGATCCAGAGCAACACCCGGGTCGGGGTTGACATCAACATGCAGCAGCTCAGAAGCGACTATGATGCGGTGGTGCTCGCTATCGGCCTGCACCTGGGCCGCTCCACCCGGGTCCCGGGCAGCGATCACAAACAGGTGCGTAAAGCGGTGGAACTACTGCGCATGATCACTGAAGGCGAGCGCTTCAAACTGCCGCAACAAGCGGTTGTGATCGGCGGCGGCAACGTGGCCATGGACATAGCCCGCAGCCTGGCGCGTTTACAAAAGCAGGCTACTAGCGAAGTGAAGGTCACCGTCACTGCGTTGGAAGACGCGGCCAACTTTCTGGCGGATCCGGAAGAGGTCAAAGAGTGCCGGGAAGAGGGTATAGAGATCTTCGACGCCCGCGGCCCCCAGGAGTGCATCGTCAAAAAGGGTAAACTCATAGGTCTGCGCACCTGGAAGGTTCGCTCCATCTTCGACGCTCAGGGTCGCTTCGCTCCCGCCTATGACGACAGCGATGAAATGATTCACGAAGGCGACATGGTGATCGAAGCGATCGGCCAGATGTCCGATGTCACCCTGCTCGGGGAGGATCTGACAGAAAGCCTGGAATGGAACCGGGGCCGCTTACAAGTGGATGAGAACGGCCGCACCTCGGCGGAGTGGCTGTGGGCCGCCGGCGACTGCGTCAACGGCCCCGACGTGGTGCATGCGGTGGCGGACGGGCATCGGGTGGCGGCTAGTGTAGATGGGTGGCTTGGGGAAAAGGGGAAAGGATAATTTTGAATGTTTAATTTTGAATTATTCGTTTTTATGAATTGTTATTGTGCGCTCCGCGTAAAGTTTTTTTGACTGACTCATAGGAAGTACCCTGTATTCAAAAAAAACTGTGAGCGAAGCGAAATTCATCCAATTCAAAACTCAAAATTAATAAATTCATACCGCGGGGGCTGAGATGAAAGAAAACCAAACCAGCAGCTACGAAAAACTGCAGTCCAAAAAAAGCCTTTCCGAGATTCTCCAGGTCGCCATCGAATTCGAGCGCACGGCGAGAGACTTCTATGCCGGCTTGATCCCCAAGGTAAGCAAACAGATCCGCTATCTGGTGGAGGAACTGGCGGCGGAGGAGCAACGCCACTTCGATCTCTTCAACGAGCTGATGGCCCGTCCCGATCTGGAAAGACTGGTTGAGGAACTGGTGGAGGTACCGGCCAGCGACAAACGTTTCTCCAATGCCGTCCTGCTCCCAAACTTGGGAGAAAATCCCGATGACCAGGCGATTTTACAATACGCCCTGGGGCGGGAGCACGCCGCCATGGAACAATACCGGTCCCTGGCCGAAAACACGCCAGAGGGTCCGATCAAGGAACTGTTCGTCTATCTCGCCAACGAAGAAACCCTGCACAAGAATCAACTGGAACGTCTTTACTACGAAATGGTGCATAGCGGTGGCGTTTAATTCACACGGCTACCGCTGACATACTATAGCGAAGCGGAGATCCGGCGATGCCGACGACCTGCTCAGATTCACCTGGCCTCTTCGAAAACCCGCCAGAAAGACTAGCTGCTTCCCCTGTCTGCGGTCTGTAGTAAAAAAAAACCGCGTGCCCGACGGACACGCGGCCAGGGTAAGATTACACCATGTCCCGACGCATACTGATTTATTGTCAGCCTTGTCGGTTTTTGCCTCCCATCTAATTACAATTCATTCTCATGACAGTGAGTGCAGTTCACCATCTCTCCCTGAGATATCTGCACTGTTCTGCCCTCGTTGCTCAGAATCCGATCCGTTGCAGCGCGTGATAGCACGCTACCCTCGCCATTGACTCCATGACAGGCGCGACAGGCATCCGGATTGTTTTCGGCCAGATCTTCGTGACCGCCGTCGGAGAAGCGGGTATCGCCAACCGGGTGCATGCCGTGGGGACCATCCAGGGTGGTACCCAGATCCCCTTCATGGCAGGTATCGCACTCGGTTATGGTGCCCTTGTGCCCCTGCAACTGGTTAGCGGCCACGTTGTCATTGGCCAGATCGTTCTTGTTTGGCCAGATACCGTGAGTCGAGCCATGACAGGCCTCGCAAAAGATCCCCGCATGACCTTTGCTCACACGGTAGAGCATGGGATTGCCGATACGCGGATCGTCCGCTCCGGTAACCGCCGGGTTGTCCGCCTCGATGACGTTCTCCGCGAAACGCTTGTTCTCCGGCACGATCGGCGTGGCCTTGGGATCTCCAGCGAGGTAGGCCTGGAACAGACGGATATTGTCCGGGTTACCGTTAGAGTCGACCTGGTTGCTTACGCTACCGGTTGTCCCGGCCAGGTTGTCCATGGCATCACCGGTGTGACAAGAACCGCAGCCGGGCTCGTTAGCCCATGGAACACGCGGTTGCCCCGCATCGGTGTAGAAATCACCACCCAGCTCAAAGGCGCCCGGTGTTGCCGGACTCACGCCACGGGTGAAATCGTCACCCACTTGCGCCATATCGCCGTGACACTCCTGACAAAGCATTCCGCCATTGGCCATGGCCCCGCGCAGGCAATCGGTGCGCCGACCGGGATGGCATTGATAGCAGGTCTGGTCCAGCACCTGACGACGCTGCTGCTGATTCACCACGAAGCCGAACTCGTCCTTGATAGCCGCCGGCATATCGGGGAAGAGTTTGCTGCCGTCACTGTCGGTCACGTCACCATGATGGCTGTGCATGACGTTCGACATGCTCTTGACCTTGATCTGATCGCGCCCGTTGGCAAAACCGCCGTAGGGATCGAACTCCGGACCCAAGGGACCCAACTGGGCCAGATCCAAGGCCGGCGTATAATGGCACTGCTGACACACCACGGGGGTTTGTTGCTCCAGATCGGTACCGTGTTTGATGTCGTGCAGGCGCACCAGGTTGAGATCGGCCGCATACTCTTTGCTGACCTCCAGCGGCATCTCATCCAGTTGCGGATCGTCCAGCACCGTGGCCACGTTGATACCGTTGGCGATCAATCTGGCCGTGGCGCTGCCGTTGCCACCGTCGATCTCGGCGTTATGGCAGGCGCCACAGTTGGCTTCACCGGAGATAGGCACAACGGTATCGATCGAAGCGAGGGTGGTTTCGCCCATCTTGGCCTGCACCCGGTAGAGGGGCCAGGGATTCTCACGCCCGAAATCGTCGAAAGCGGTGATGGGTAACCCGGGCGCTTCATACCAGTTGACTCCCTCAACCACGTAGCCGAACTGAAAGTTACGATCCAGGCCGCCCAACATATCAATAAAGAATGGCTGGTCGACCACATAGGCCTCGAATCGCTCTACATTGTTCTCTATGTAGGGACCGTGGCGACCCGGCATCGACTGCTGATCGGCGGTCAACGCGCCGTCGCCAAGATAGAGCCGTTCCACGTTCGGCATCGGCAGGCCAAGGTCGAGAATGCCTTCTATTGGTCCCGCGGGATAGAAACTGGGCAGCACACCCGGGGGATAGAACGGATCATAAGCCTCACGCGCCACATCCCAAAAATTGGTCTTATATACAACGCCGTCAACCATGCTCGAATAGACCGGGCCGCTGCCGGCGGAATTGATGCCGCTGAGAATGGGATCGTCCGGATTGGATGTGGCGGAGTAGTAAACTTCGACACCGTCAGCGGGCGATAAAACATCAGGCTCCGCACCACGGCGAATGACTGTGGCATGCAAGACATTGAACGGCGGCAACACGCTTGATATACGGGTATCGAAGTCGCCGCAGTGCATACCGAGATCGTTGACCGCAAATACCCGGTATCCGCTCTGCGTGGTAAAGGGTTGCTCGCTTACCGGATCACCCGGCGTGCCGTTTTGGCTGGTCGAGTTTATCGACACTTCGGAAACCGGCGGCGGATTGTTGCCCGCGTCGCAGTCGCCAGGAGCCCCGTTTATATCACTTTCCGCCGACTGCCCGTCCGATTGCATGGCCTGAATCCGGCAGGGAACGCTGTCTGGACTGCGGACGACGACACGCCACCCCTTGCGTTCCACCTCGTCACTGCCGACGATTACCGAGGTGGCGGCGTTTGCCACCGTGACGGTTTCACCAACTGTCCCGCTGCCGCGAACAATAAGCCGTTCTCTATTGTCGCTCCAATTGGCGGAAGTAATCGTTAAAATACCGGATTGGTCTCTGTTGCGGTCTCTGTCCGCGTATGTTGCTGAAACATAAACCAACAAAAGACAAAGCACTGACAAGAATACTCGGCGAACAACGGTTCGACTATGTGCAAGCATAGTGAATTTCCCCTCGTTTTATGTGTGATTTTTATTTAATAATTTCGCAGCGAGTGATTCTAGTAATATGCTGCGTTTTGAACGGAACGACAGTTCAGAATGTAGAATAGCAAAGAAGTATTAATTCTTACTTAATCTGGGCAAGAACAGGTTCACAATAAGACCACTTGCATGGCTTTTATCACGCAGCTCAATCGTTGCTTGATGTAGCTGACAGATCTCTTTTACGATCGACAGTCCGAGACCACTGCCGCCGCCAGTGGAAAGTCGATTGAGGCGTTCGAACACCCAAGCCTTTTTGTCATCGGGAATACCCGGACCGTTATCTTCGACGCTTAGGGAAATACCATCGTCGCTATGAGTGATATTGACCAGGATATGGCCGCCTTCCGGTGTAAACTTGATCGCGTTGTTTACCAAGTTTGAAATCATGACGCCCAACAAGTCCTGGTTGCCAAAAGCATGCACCCGGTCCGGGGCATCAAGCTCGATTTCAATATTCTTCGCCAACGCCAACGGGGAGAGCTCGGACATCATCTCGCCCGCGATCGCCGCCAGGTCCACCGACTCGAAGGAGCGGCGAATTCTCTCCGGGTCGATGGAGGCCAATACCAATAGTTGATTCACCACATGGCCCAAATGCACCAGCCCGTGTTTCACTTTCTCGATGATCTGGCTTCGTTCCACATCGTCGAGTCCGCAGTCATCCGTTTGCAGCTGTACCAGCATGCCGGCGATCGGCGTGCGCAATTCATGGGCCACATCGGCGGTAAAGCGGCCGTTTCGCTCGATGGAGTCCTCGAGGCGGGAGAGCAAGGCATTGATCTCATCGACCAGTCGCGAACTCTCTTCGGGTATTCCTTCCACCAATACCGGATTGAGATGGCGATAATCGCGCTCTGCGACCAGACGCGAGACTTGGCGCAAAGGCTCGAGCCCGCGATGCACCACCAGCCATAGCATGCCAAATAGGGGTACTACAATTAGCAACGGTTTGACGATATCAATAACGAATGCATTGACTTGGCTATTAATGGCCGTCAGTGAGCGCGCCACGTGAATTCGAAAATTCTCGTTGAATAGATTCAAAGTGTAGATACGCCAAGTGACGTTATTGAAGGTAGCTTCGGAAAAGCCGTCGATATCTCTTGGGGACAGCGGATGGGTAGGCGCCCCCGGCGCTTTTGCGATCAATTGCTCATCGTTATTCCAGATCTGGAATATCATCATGTTGCCGTAACCGCTAGTGATCAGGTCGGCCTTTTGACCCCCGAAACCGGTTAATTCGGATTCGTACGCCGCCGCCGCGGCTAACCGCTCGGCCACCTCCACCAGGTCGTCCGCATAGTCCTCCAGATCCTGCTCGGCGACTTCGTGCGCCGTCGTCACGGCGAGCAGTTTGGCCACCTGCATCAGCTCGCCGTTATAGACGCGGTTGATGTCGGCGTTGGCGCGCCACCAGGTAACGCCGAATACCACCCCCCATAACAGGAGCACGGTGAGCAGGATCATCAACAATAAGCGAAAACGGATAGAGTATGTCGCCGTCAACGCGGTTTCTCAATCACATAACCGACCCCCCTGACGGTACGGATCGGATGCTCTCCCAGTTTTCTGCGCAGGTGGTGAATATGCACTTCGATAGCGTTGCTCTCCACTTCGTCATCGATGCGATAGATGGTCTCATTGAGCTTGCGGCGCGACATCACCCGCCCCATGTTCTCCATCAATGCTCGCAAGATGTCGAACTCCCTGGTCGAGAGGGAGATTTCGCTATCGTTATGTAACACGGTCCGCGATGCGGGGTCGAGAATCAGGTCGCCGTGATGCAGGCGCAGAGGTTCGCGCCCGCGATGCCGCCGGTGCAAGGCGCGTATGCGCGCGCACATCTCATCGATATCAAACGGCTTGACCATGTAATCATCGGCCCCGTTGTCCAGCGCCGCCACCCGGTCCACTACTTCGGAACGCGCGGTCAGCACTAATACGGGAATCTGGTTTCCGGATTCACGCAAGCGTGCGATGACATCCAATCCGGAAAGCCAAGGGATATTCAAATCGAGCAACACCACATCATAGTGACCGATCTTCAGCGAGTTCATGGCGCTAACCCCGTCCCGCACCCAATCGATCTCCATGCCACGACGTTGCAATACACTCTGGATACCGTCACCCAGAAGTTCGTCATCTTCAACTAAGAGTATGTCCAGTGCCTCCAACATGTGTTCTACCCCCATGCCTTTGGTGATTTATGAAGGCACCAAGTGCCTTCGAGTGAATGTTGATTAACCAATCCTTAAAACTTCTTATTCTTTCTTCCAGTCCAAATGCCAACCGTATTTGGGAATTATAGACCAATTTTGAGGTTAACTTAAATAGGGAAATTCACTCCTGATTGCTTAAGGAGGCAAAATACCGCTGAAAATTGAGGTTTTTGAACGCCACAAGGGATTTCCGCAGCAATGGATCGACATTGCCTTTTTTAATATTAATTATTGAAAATTCAGTAAATTTAAGAAATCAGGCGACAGCGCCGGCGCCCTTTTCCTCCCCCAGGCCGGCCATCTCTCCGTTCCCTCGTCCGGCACGCCAAAAACGTGCGCAAATTCACTTTTCGCGTTAAGAAATCAGCAGAAAAAACGCCACGGCGGCGGCTGTAACCAGGCTGAGGGTGGTCGGCAGGGTCACCAACATGACCCCCGCGCCCAACATCAGGTAGGCGGTTTCCACGACCAGAATCGCCATCGCGACCCCTAGGGCGCGGGAGGTCGAGATCCGTTTCGTGATGCCGGCCAGGGAGATGATGGCCAGGCCGAGCAAGGCGGCCCCCATCATCCCGGCAAAGGCCTGATTGACCGGCTCAGCGGTAAAGAAACCGGCCACCAAGTAGGGATCGACCATCAGAATCACACCCCAGATGCTGAGCATGACGATGGCGAGATTCAAGGCAAGACGCTGCAAAATTCGGTTTGTCATAAGGTTTTCCGAAATCAAAATAAAGAGTTATAACGCAAAGGGCGCAATGAAGCGCTATGCACGCAAAGTTTTTTCATAAATATAAAGAACATAGCGCTCTTTGCGCTCCATTGCGCCCTTTGCGTTATATTCTCTTTTCCACAATACCATCGCCAGACCCATTTACAGTTCTCCAAATGTTCTATACTCTACCACACCCCAATGAACATTCGGAGAACCGGCATGCTGACCCCCACCCAGGATCGGGCCCTGACCTTCATCCGCCGCTATCTCAACCGGCGAGGCTACGCCCCCTCGCTGATCGAGATCGCCGAGGGTATCGGCATCACCTCCAAGGGCACCGCCCACCGCCATGTGCAGGCCCTGGCCGACGCGGGGCGCATCCGCCTGATCCCCGGGCGCAAGCGCGGCATCGAACTGGTCGATGAAGAGGAGATTTCGAAAACCAGCCTGCCCCTGCTGGGCCGCATCGCCGCGGGCCGGCCCATCGAGGCCATCGCCGACCAGGAGCGGCTCGACCTGAACGACCTGCTCGGCCCCAATCGCTACGCCTTGCAGGTGAAAGGGGACTCCATGATCGACGCCGGCATCCTCGACGGCGACCTGGTGGTGATCGAACGCCGCGACACCGCCGACGACGGCGCCATCGTGGTGGCCCTGATCGACGACGAGGAGGCCACCCTCAAGCGCCTCAAGCGCCTCAAGAGCGGCCGCATCAAGCTGATCGCCGCAAACCCGGAGGTGCCCCCCCTCACCTACGCGGCGAAACGGGTGCGCATCCAGGGGGTGCTGGTGTGTCAGCTAAGACGCTACCGATGACGGTAATTTTAAATTACGAATTTTGAATTGAGGCGTGCGCCGCGCGCACAGCCAAATTCCCATCAGCGTGAGCAAAGCGAACGCCACAATTCATAATTAACAATTCAAAATTAAATCATAAGTATGCACTTCGACGACACCCGCCCAGACACCCACTGGTCCCGCGCCATCATCCTGGTGGACATGAACGCCTTCTTCTGCAGCGTGGAGCAGATGGACCACCCGGAGCTGCAGGGGCGCCCCATCGGCATCACCAACGGCGCCCAGGGCACCTGCATCATCACCTGTTCCTACGAGGCGCGGGCCTACGGGGTGCGCACCGGCATGCGCCTGAAGGAGGCACAGCGGCGCTGCCCCGGCTTTCTCCAGGTGCCCGCCCATCCGGAACGCTACGCCCAAATCTCCTCGCGCATCATGGCGGCGCTGGCCCACATCACCCCCGACCTGGAGATCTTCTCGGTGGATGAGGCCTTCCTCGACGTCACCCACTGCCAGCGGCTGCTCGGCACCCCCCAGCACATCGCCCGGCTGGTCAAGCAAACGGTGTTGGAGGCCTCCGGGGGCGTGCTCTGCTCGGTGGGAGCCGGCGGCGACAAGACCACCGCCAAGTACGCCGCCAAGCTGCAGAAACCCGACGGCCTCACCCTGATCCCGCCGGGCCGGGCCCGCGAGACCCTGGCCAAAATACCGGTCACCGAACTATGCGGCATCGCCAACGGCATCGGCCGCTACTTGGCGGAACGGGGGGTGCTCTGCTGCGGCCACATGCGCCGCCTGCCCATCGGCGAGATCGGCCGCCGCTTCGGCAACCCAGGGCGGCGTATCTGGCTGATGACCCAGGGCCTCGACCCCGACCCGGTGCACACCGAGGTGGCGGCGCCCAAATCGATCGGCCACGGCAAGGTGATGCCCCCCGACACCAAGCGCCGGGAGGTGATCGAGGTATTCCTGCTGCACATGAGCGTCAAGCTGGCCGCGCGCCTGCGCCAACACCACTACCGCGCCAGCCGCTTCTACATCGGGGTGCGCGTCGACGCGGGTTACCTGGGCCACAAATACCGCTGCGACCCCCCCACCGACCACGCCCCCGACATCCTCGCCCTGTGCCAGGATTTGCTCGATAACCACTGGCGCGGCCAGGGCTGTCACCAGGTCCAGGTGACCGCCCTCGATCCCCGCTACGCTGACTACCAGAGCGACTTCCTGGAACCGAATCACCAGCGGCGCGACCGGCTCAACCAGGCGATGGACGCGGTCAACCGGCGCTACGGTGAATTCGCCGTGGCGCCGATGCGCCTGCTGGAGCGCTCCCGCATGCCCAATGTCATCGCGCCGGCCTGGAAGCCGTTTGGGCACAGGGAAACCATCCTTAGCCGGTAATTTTGAATTGTGAATGATGAATTTTGAATTATTGTGTTCGCTTCGCTCATGTTTCTTTAAATCCAAAGAGATCTGTGTGTGCAGCGCACGCATCAATTCAACATTCGAGCGCAGCTTGTACTGAACCATGTGCGGCGGCGTCTACTACATCATCGACGGCCAGGAGGTGCGGACCTACTTCCCGAACCCGATGGCCGTCCTGCCGGTGAGGACCAAGCGGGGCGGCAACGAACTGCTGCCCTGGGGTCGGCGCCAAAGCCAGGCGGGCAGGCTCCCGCTGGGGGGCTGGGCCCGGCTCGATGCGATCTACGGCGGTCGCTGGGACCGCTGGCGGCCAATCCCGGTCAAGCTCGCCGTCAGCCGGTTCATGGAGAAGGATATGGAGGGCGTCAGCCACTGGTTCGACGTTACACAGGGCAAGTGGATCCAAGGTCTGGTGGCCCGCTGAGAGCGCGAACGCCGGATCTATGTGGTCACCATTACGCCGCAGCTGGAAGACGCGGCGCACGACCGCTGGCCGAGAATCCTGAGCGGAGACCAATAAACCACCGGATGATCATGTCTGAAATGGAGCAAGCCACTGGCGATGACCGGCGGCGATTGTTCTCCAATCTGGCGGAACTTCGTTACGCTTGGAGCAACGTCATGAATGGCATACGCGGTTATCTCGCCTTCCGCGGCGATAGCATTTTAGAAAGCAAAGCGTTTAAACTTGTTACCTGACTGGGCTCGCATTGTAGCACAGCGATCCCAGTCAGCGGTTTGAAAGCATGGCAGCGGACACCTGAAACATATGGACTTTACCAAACTACTGTCGGACCGAAGCGTTCTTTGTCCTAATGGAATCAAGTCGGACATACCTATCCCGATTTCGCCTGAGCAATCGATACCGAAACCCGGTATTGATGTCGCCAGATACGCCTTGTCTACAACTTCCGTCCCATGCTTGCACACCGTTGGTCAAATCTACTTACAGTGAGAACAGATACTATGTCTTGGAAAAGCGTACAATACAAAGAAGTTCGAAAACAAATGAAACCCGGAGATATCATTGCCTTCAGCGGCAAAGGCCATTTTTCGGAAATCATCAAGTGGGCAACGAGAAGCCCTGTCTCGCATGTCGGCATCATTCTGCAATCCAAATTGCTACTAGACGACGAACCACAAGCCGGCATGTTCAACCAAATCATCGAGTCGGCCACGATAAACGGCTTTTCCGGTGTCAGCATAAGCCGTTTAAGCGACCGTATCGATACCTATCACGGAGAGATGTGGTGGCTGCCACTGAGCGATGGGGCGAGAAACCGGCTCGATACAAAAAAGTTTTTCAATTTTATGCTGCATCAAGACAGAAAAGAGTACGACCTGCCGCAAGCATTGAATTCCGCGATGGACGCGCTGGATGATATACCTTTATTAGGCAAGCTGACGAACAACAACGAAGATTTCTCCCGCTTTTTTTGTTCGGAACTGGCGGCGGCGGGCTTGGAGGCCGGTGGCGTCATCGGCTCTTTGAATGCCTCAGAGGTCACCCCGATTGACCTTTGTAAGTTCAACATATTTGCTGATGAATACCACCAAATCAAAGGCGGTGAAAAGCGCATCGGCGGATTCAATTCGTTAAGTCCGGAAGCCTGGGGCGAATAATCATCATGCCGGCGAGTGCCCGCAACTCAACGGAATGAATACATATTGGCAAGAGGTAGGTCGGGTTAGCGTAGCGTAACCCGACGTGAAATAGCGACAATCCATCGGTTGTCGGGTTACGCTACGCTAACCCGACCTACGGGATTGGTGGTGCTAGACGGTTGTCGGGTTACGCTGCGCTAACCCGACCTACGGGATGGCGGTGCTAGTCTTTATCACGGTCTTGCTTTTGCCGCCACAGGATCAGGCCGATGGTAGTGACGCCCAGCGCAATCCCCGTCGAAAGCACCATGCGCGCCAGCCATTCGGGCCAGGCCGGATTGGGGGTGGCCAGCGCCAAACCTCCGATAACCGTCAACCAGAAGGCAATCTTTCCCAGCAGTGCGGATTTCAACAGGGGAATCCTCGTGTAAATCGTTATTATTAACCCGGTATCTCAGTATGCCGCATACAGCCGCAGTGTGCCTGCCTTTGGCAAGTTTTTTATAACGCAGGGGCAGGCTCACGGCGGCCTGTCTTAATTATATCAACTGATCAGGGGCTTTAAGCATGCGCCATCGCTGAGCTTATCCCTAAGCGCCAAAACCGAGATTGACTTAACGTGGAGCGCAGGTAACACTCCACTTTCCATGTTGACCCAAGAATCACTCGACA
>CAJICC010000345.1_pt1 | contig 24110 bp, 16 predicted proteins | sample 9199511 | NCBI WGS metagenome assembly CAJICC01 (sample SAMEA7708322, study PRJEB35096) | sediment metagenome | biome: marine neritic benthic zone biome [ENVO:01000025]; feature: sediment [ENVO:00002007]; material: shallow marine sediment [ENVO:03000034] sea grass bed [ENVO_01000059] ...
CAAGATGACCCTGAAAGATATCAAGATCAAACCGGCGGGTAGAGAGATCGACCTCGATGTGTACGGCAGTATCGACGGTTACAATGCGGTTCAGTTGAGCAAGGAGAACGGTTCGGTAATTACCAAACTGATCTTGAATGCCACCTCCCTCAACAGCGGCGCGCGTTTCTGGTTTTCGGCCTCGGAGATCGGTGAATGGGACAATGGCTATCTCCATCATCAAGACCAGCACGAAATAGAAAAGATCAAACAGAAGATCGAACAGGCACGCGCCACACGCCAACCCGCTCCCAGTCCGTCACAGGCACCGGGAGAGAGTCTGAACTGGTACTTATCAAAAGGTGATATTCGCAATCCGCCCCGCCGTTGGCAGCATCTCTTTGACTCCTGGGATGAACACTTCACCCATACAAAAACAGTAAACGACAACCTCAGCGCCCTGCTTCTCTGCAAACTTGGCAGTCTGAGACTCGCCCGTCGCGCAGCCTGGTATCTTACGCACAAATTGAACGGCGATTATGTCGTACATGAAATCACCAGGGATCAGAACTTCCTGATACTTTCGGCCAGACTCGGATACATTTGCCATCAATACATGGAAAGGGTCCAGGCTTGGCTTGAGCAACTGGCCAATGACGACAAATTGAAAGTATTGTGCGCGCTCGTCAACGACATCTACCTGGTCCGATCCGCGGACCTGCTGGATAAATCCGCCGGCGCAGAGTTGGCGGACTTCCCTCTCAGTCACGCCGTCGCCGCCTCGGCAAACTATCCACCGGTTTTTTCACCCTTTCAGTTGAACGGCTTTTACGACAACCTGCATGTCAGCCGGCTCGGTCTGACCGATGGCGGCATCTACGACAATCTCGGGGTCATCGGACTGATCGACGAAGGTTGCAACCATATCATCTCAAGCGATACGGGACTCTCCGGCAAACCCAAACGGCATGTTTCCACAGGGCGTATCGGCATGATGGCGAGGATCGTGTCCATTTTGATGGATAGCGATGCGAGGGAAACCCGAGAGTTACTGCTTGAACGCCACCAGATATCCGCCGGTCTCGGCAGAATCCCTTGTAATCTGAAGACTGACCCGACCACACTTGGCGCCTTGTCGGGTGCGCTGCAGGAGGTGCATGCGACACGTGAACTCTACAATATCGCCAGCTTCAAGATCGATTCTGCCGGTGCCAGCGAAAGCGATGAAGTGTCGAGCGAGCGTTCATACCCGCTTTCCGACGTGGCCAACATCCGATCCGACCTCGATGCCTTCGGGGATATTGAAATCGACGCCTTGATCAATCAGGGATACGCCAATTGCGGCGCGTCTTTGAAGCGCTGGTTCAGCATTGACAGACAACAGAATGTACCGCGACACCTGATCTGTCGTTATAAAAATCAGGGCGTGGAGACTTACCCCTACAACAGGGTTGAGGGAGCGAACGGCGATTACCCGAAAGCCCGCAAGGAATGCAAGATCCCCGACACCAAACTGGAACAACAAACCCTCTCCGCGGCACGCTTTCGGATACCCCGCATCTTCCTTATACCATCGTCCTGGTACTGCTTTCTCTCATGGGCCCTGCTGCTGGGCGCCTTTTTCCTGTTGTGGATATGGCTTGGCGACAAAACGCTCAACATGGAAGCGATTCTACACCGCAAAATATCGGAACTCCTGTTGCTGCAGGAAATTGGACTCGAGGGGGAAATCCGCGGACGCAGGCTCCTGGAAATACTTATCACTACAATCCTGGCAGTGGCCCTGATCTACTTTATTTTGATAAAAAAATGGTTTGAATGGATCACCAAATTAGGCAAGAAGGGCCATTGTAAAACAGCGCGTCTGATGTCATCGCTTGCACGTCTCCCGCGTCTAATTCGCGCTTTCGTGAGCATTACGATTATCAAGCTGCTGTTTTCTCTCTTTGCCTGGGTTATCTACGGTTACGCGCGCCTCTATCTGAGGGCGACCAATCTCGGCCCCAATGGAAAATCCTGCCGGGTTTTACTTCAGCGGAATAACCGGGAATGATTAACCCGGTGTCTCGATTGTGGGTAGGGTGCGGCTTGCCGCACCATTTAGAGTCTATTCGAAATGGTGGCGGTGCTTTGCTTCAGGCCGGATTTGGTTGAAGCTGTTCCTCGACAGGCAAGTCGTTGAGACAGGCTTCAATCTGCGACTCAACCTCCGGGTGACAGAGCGTATGGGCGGCGAGGATGGAGAAAACCCGGCGATAGATGGAATGCTCGGAGTCATCTTCGGCACAGGAGAGAAACAGCTCAATCTCCACTTCATTGGTGATTTCACTAAAATCCGGCGCAATCTCAATCATCCGGGTGGGCCCCAACAGGCAGTAGATAGTACCCCAGGCCGCGGCACTGATGATATTACGCGACACACTGGACACCGGTTCGTCAAAGCGACGGGAAACGGCGCAGGATAGCCGGTGGATCTCGCTCAGCAACAGACGCGAGACGGTTGTGCCAAGATGCTCCTGAGTCAGTTCAAACCGATCCAGGTAATTGAAAAAGATGCGCTTCTCGGTGTTCTTTTCTAAAAAATTAAACATGCCTGACTCCACTTGGTCGTTTGTGGTATGCAAAGCCGTTTGTTTTGTCGAGGCCGGCGCGGAATAGCTTCGAATACCACCCTTCCGGTGATCATCGACACACCCCCATCCACTGACATCAAGTAGGCTAGCAAGCAAACCTTTAGATTGTCTTAAGATGGCGCCTGTTTTTCTCTTCTTTCTTGAGATTATTGCAAACACTACCTGAATCTCCTTGCATTACCGACACCCTCTATTCAAATCGATATGGAGCCGATTAAACAGCCCCATTTCGCAAAACCCAGCGCATCCTGGAGAGAAAGGAGTAATCTCCCCACCGCTCAAAGGTAGGGTTGCCGGGTAATCGAGATATCTGAAGAGGGTACCTGTGAAAGGATCCGGTGCGGCTCGCCGCACCATTCAAATCCTGTTCGAAATGGCAAAGGCCGGTGTCCGGTAAACAAGCTACCTTATATCAGTGAATAACAGGATAGCGACTTTCACCGGAATGACATTGGTCGATTTACTAAGAAATTCAATAACCACAAGCTGATGTCTATTTGCGTTTATTCGCGTTCATTTGCGGATTAAATTTCTTAAGAAAGCTCTGAATTAATCAGAGGTTACTTACTCACCAGGCCATAAGTGTTAATACTTATGGCCTGGTTAGTAAATATGCAGCATTCAAATAGAGGCCGCTTCAACAGTCTGCTATTCCGGAATATTCGGCGGATCGAAATCCTCCTGGGGATGTTGCTCGTCCATGCTGGACTGCCACACGCGCAGCATCTCCACGTGCCAATTCTCTTCCTCGACCATCTCCAGGGCTAACTGTTTCACCGCCGCGTCCGGGGTGTTGTCGGCCACCTCCTGATAAAAATCCCGGCCGCGTACTTCGTTGAAGAGGGCGATCTCCATGGCTTGATTGGTGGTCATCAAGTAACTGGCCTCTTCCATGCAGAAAGACTCGGGGGAGGAGGGACATTTCCATTTGAAATCCCATGGAGTAATCGTTGGCAGCTCCTTATCGGCCGCCTTCCGCTGCACCTCCTCGGCATGCAGGCGGCTGTAGTTGGCCAGTCGGCGAAACAGCTCGGCGACTTCCAAATTGTTGTGTACCTCCATGGAGTCGGCAAGTTCATCGTAGTGTTCGTTGGAGGCCACCTCCAGTTCCATCGCATGCACCAGAAACTCTTCCACGCTATCGATGATCACGTTCTCTTTCTCGCTCATAGCAAGAACTCCTCCTCGATGGCTTGCAGGTCTGATTCCGTTTGACTCTCCGGCTGCCAGACAGGGAAATGCTTGGCGTAAATGATACCTGTCGCCTTGCCGTCGTCGGCCTGAATGATCTGCGCCGCCTCGACCCGGTCGTCGGTCGGCGATTCATTCGGCAGCGGATGGACCTCATCCTTCCACTGCTTCTGGTCGGGTCGATAGGTGACGCAACCGCTCAGGACCTGGATAAAGGCGAATCCGGGATGGCTGATCGCCTCCACCAGCAGACGGGTCAGCTCGGAGGGTTCGCCGGAATAGCCGCGGGCGATGAAACCCGCGCCCGCCGCCAATGCGATGGCGGCTGGATTGAAGCTGGGGATGCCGGTGCCGTGCGGTGTCATCTTGCTGTTGCACCAGTCGGGCAGCGTGGTGGGTGAAGCCTGTCCCTTGGTCATGCCATAGACCTCGTTGTCCATTACGATATAAGTGATATCCATATTGCGCCGACAGGCATGTAGGAAATGGTTGCCACCGATGGAAAACCCGTCACCGTCCCCCCCGGCCACGATCACCCTCAGATCGGGACGCGCCGCCTTGAGCCCCGAGGCGGCCGCCAGCGCCCGTCCGTGGATCCCGTGAAAGCCATAGGTGTCGAAATAGGCCGGTAGACGTGAGGAGCAACCTATGCCGGAGACCAGGGCCACATCCTCTTTCACCAAACCGAGATGGGCCATCGCCTTGGTCAAGGCGGAGAGTACCGCGAAATGGCCACACCCCGGACACCAGACCGCCTTGATGCCCGATTTATAATCTTTCGCCTTGAGTGCCGGAACCGTCATGCGCTATCACCTCAAAGGGCCGGTTTACGAACATTCCGGGTCTGACTGTAGCTGTGCCACAGATTGCCCCCTAGGAAATCAACCTTCAATGAACGCCATTCACCGCAAAATACCGCGAATAGCTTAAGTAATGCAGTTCTAATTTGCGTAGATTTGCGATGATTAGCGTTCATTTGCGGCTTTTTTACTCTCTCAGCCATTCAGGGCACGCAAAATGCGGCCGGGGCGCAACGGCAACGGTCCTGGCTGAGCTAACGACTCCGCCGTTTCGGGTAACACTCCCTCGGCATGCAGATAGTGAAACAGCTGTCCGCCATGATTCTGTTCCACCACGATCACCTGGCTGGTATGGGCCAGCAGCGCCGTCAGCTCCTCCCGTTGCAACGGCGACAGCAGACGCAACACAACGATCCGTATCTCACCGCCAGCGGCGCGAATCCTTCGTCCGGCCTCCTTGACCGCACCGGCGGACGAACCCCAGGTGACCAGGCACTGGTCTCCATCCCCCTCCACCTCGACCCAGGCCTCGCCGAAGTCGAAATCTTCCAGTTTGCGCAAGCGCTTGGCCAACTGATTGCGATGCTCCACCGCCATGCTCGATGGCGTACCGTGGCTGTTGTGTTCCAGTCCGTCCGCGGTATACATGCCGCCGGGCATACCCGGCAAGGACATGGCCGAAACATGGTCGGGGGTAACGGCGTAGCGGTCATAGCCTTGTTCGAGGTCCATTGCCAGCTTGCGTTGCAGCGGCAGTTCCCACTGCGGCGGCGTCTGGATGATCGCCTGGGATTGTCCCAAGGATTGATCCGAGAGCACCAGAGCCACAGCCTGCAGCTGTTCCGCCAACTGCACCGCCCACTGGGTGGTGAAGACACAATCCCGAATCGAAGTGGGCGCCAGCACCAGGTGGGGCGCATCGCCATGCATGCCGTAGAGGGCCAGGTTGAGATCCGACTGCTCCGACTTGGTGGGGATGCCGGTGGAGGGTCCGCCGCGCATCACATTCACCACCGTGACCGGCGTCTCGCTCACCAACGCCAGGCCAAGCCCTTCCACCATCAGGCTAAGGCCAGGGCCGGAGGTGGCGGTCAGGGAGGGCACGCCGCCGAAGGAGGCGCCGATGATCATGTTGATCGAGGCCAGCTCGTCCTCCGCCTGCAACAGGGAGCCGCCCAGCTTTTCCAACCGGGGCGCCAGCCACTCCAGTATCTCGCTGGCGGGTGTGATCGGGTAGGCGGCGACGAAACGCACGCCGCCCCGCAGGGCGCCGAGGCCGCAGGCCTGATTGCCGGTGATGCTCCAGTGGTTGGCCCGCCGGTCCGGCGCCGGTAGTTTTATAAGCGGCCTCCTGTCATGATCGAAACCCAGCCGCAGGGCCTGCAAGGCGGCATCGACCACCGCATCGCCCTTGCGCGACAGGTTGCGCCTGACGCTCTCCTCCATCGCCTCCAGCTCGAGGCCGCAGACCGCCGCCGCGGCCCCCAGCGCCACCATATTGATGCGTCCCCCCGGCAGGCTGGAAGCGAACTGTTTGAAAGGCACCTCACGCACCTCGGCGCCGTTGCTTCTGAGCAAGGCCGGGACTTCGCCGGCGGCGGGATCGGTAAGAATCAGGCTCTGATCGGAAAGCGGTATCTCGTCGGCGAAACGTTCGATATTGCGCCAATCGAGACCCACCAGCAGGTCATAGTCATCCCCCATGCACTCCACGGGGCCGGTACCGAAGCGGACCATCGCGGCTGACTCGCCGCCACGGATCTGGGGTCCCGCGGAGCGGGTCATCAGCCCCAGAAATCCGCACTGGGCGGCGGCCTCCAGCAACACCTGGCCGGTCGTCACCGCGCCACTGCCCCCGGAGCCCGTGATGGCGATGGAGTAGCTGTTACGAACAGTTTCGCTGGGGTTCTCTTTATGCATGTTATTGGCGAACCGGGCTTTTGTTTTAAAGGCCTATCTTAGCCCAATGGCACCTGCTTTAGACGGACAGGTTCAATAATAGGAGGTAAAGATGTGGCTAAAGCACCCCCCCTCGCTACAGAGCGTAGGGTGGGGCATGCCTCACCAAAAGACACAAGAAGCAATTTACTGCACCGCCTAACTGGCTTGAACTCCTAAAGAACACTCAAGCCACAAGCCGGGCATTGATCACTCGTTGATGATCAAGACCTCGATGCGCCGGTTTGTGCGGCGACCGGCAGACGTTTCATTGCTCGCCACCGGTCGTGATTCACCATAACCGATAGCGGTCAAGCTGGTCTTGTCGATACCGCTTACCTTCTCCAGAAATGAGGCGACCGTTTCAGCGCGACGCTGCGAGAGATTGAGATTGATCCGGTTTCCACCAATCGAGTCGGTATGGCCGGAGACCACCACGCTGGGATTGGGGAAACTGCGAATCGCCGTCACGATCTTGTCCAGCAAGGCAAAATTCTCCGACTGAATCTCGCTGCGCCCGCTGGGAAAGTTAAACGCGTGCAGCTCAAGCAGCACGTTATGCCCCTGACGGTAGACATTGCCCTCGGTGGGCGAAAAGAGATCCTGGATCTTGTCGTAACGGGCCTGGGCGTCCCGATTGGCCTTCTCGACGGCTTCCAGCCGGCTCTGCAGATCCATACGGGTGGCCAGCTCGGACTGCTGCATGGAGGCATAGGTCGCCAGTTTATCGCGCAGGGTCTTCCCCACCTCATGGTTCGGCAGGTGCAGGGGCAGCTGCTCAGCCGAGGGTTCGTTGATCAAATTGAGCTGTTTCTGATACCAGATGAGGATATCTTCCATGCTGAAATCGCGCCGCTCGAAATCATTGATCAGATCGGTCATCTCGATGCTCTGCATAGCCAGTTGACTGGAGCGCAGGGCATGACCGCGGGCCTTCGAGCGCTGGGTCCTGTTGGTTTCCAGAACCGCCACAGCCAGCGCCAGCTCCTCCCGTGCAAGCTTGAGCGTCTTCGGCGCGAAGTCGTCCGCATCCTTGTCGATGGCCTCGGCGATATCCCGGTGCGCCTGCTCGGTGGCATCCTGTTTCAAGGCCTCCAGCTCCACCTCCGCATAGCCCTGGATCATCTCTGGGCGCCACTTCTTGGCGCCTTCGGTATCCCCCTCCTCGACCTTGGTTGCCGCCTTGCGCAGCTTGTTGTCGAGATACTCGAATTGCTTCTTCATCATGCTGTCGGCGCCCGCGGCGATCGCCATCTCTCTCGCCTCCAGCACCTCACGCATCAGCTTCTTGGTCAAGGTGGCATCCGCCTCGGCCTTGGAGACGATGGTCTCCGTCTCTTTGACCAGTTTCGCCACCCGATCGCCCTGTTTACTGCGACCCAAGGAGATAGCCGAACCGAGCTTGCTCTCCGCAGCGGCAAATCCCGTGGGCGCGAGATCGTACAGACCATTGGCCTTGTCTTCCGAGAGCCGGGTCTTGAGCGCCGCCACACGGTCGTACTCGGTGATCACCTGCTGTTCGGATAGTGTTGGCTGAGACCCGCACCCTGCGATCAGCAGACTGAGCAGAAGGGTTAGGCCAATACCTATTGTGTTTTTCACTGTTCTCATCTCCGTGATCTGCGCAACAACGGCGTTCCGATCAGTGCTCGTCGCTACTCGTTTCACAAGGCTGGTTGCATCATGACCCCCTAGATTTTAAGGGTCAATATTGCTACCACCTGCGGGTTTCTTGCATTCCAACTACAGATCTGCGGATTATCCTAACCCTAACCCTATCAATACATTACTCAAAGAATCGCCGGGTGATCACTCAGATCCCGCAGGGAAACGACGGCATGGCGATAGCCAGCGGTTGGAAGCCGGCGAAACACCGTGGATAATCGTCTATCCTCTCACCCGAAGAGCCCTCACAGCCGATCCGGTTTCACCTAACGATGTGTCACAAGGATAAAGCATTGCCAATGCATCACGCTTTGATCCGAATCATATATGGGGCTTTTCTTAAGACCTTATCAGAAACAGGGTTTGCGTCGGGTTGCAACCGTTGCAGATACCCACTCTATTCGCCGTGACGCCCATGAACAAACAGATGGCTTATGCATATCAGAAAGCTTTGAACGCCTTCACAAAAATATGATATTACCCGCCACAGACAGGACAGTTTCATAGCTGCCTTTTTCCGTCGTCGCCTTCGGTAACCTGGCCAGCCTGCTGATTATCCCCATCGCACTCTCCTTCATCCTGTGAGACGGCGTTGCACCTCGGTGGGCGTAAGCAGAGGTAGGTTGGGTTAGCGCAGCGTAACCCGACCTAGGGGGGTGATATGTTCATAGGATACCTCAAAGGACGAGATTTTCTTTGGGGCTCAAGCGGGATGGTCCACTCGACCTGTTGCAACAGGTTTAAGATGGCGTCCCCAAGGGGAGTCGAACCCCTGTTACCGGCGTGAAAGGCCGGTGTCCTAGGCCTCTAGACGATGGGGACAGGTTTGCATCGGCAGAAATTTCAACCGGATATGCAAAAGGAGCGCGAAATCTAAAGCGTTTTCCTCCGGGTGTCAAGGTTACACCCGGGTACCGGTGGGCCGTCGCTTAAACATCGGCATCAGACGGTTGCGCGCAGCAGTATGGAACACATCGACAAGACCTCTCCGGGACTACTGCAATTCAATGATCGAGAAATCGTCAACGAAGATTAGAAGTTGACACCATACAGGGTTCAGCTTGAATCCGATGCATGATCCTACTATTTCGTATGGATCCACTAACTCTTTTTCACTCTGTCAGGGCGGTCTTTTCCGATCGATTTCCCACTGGACTGGCTATTAATGAAGAGCAACAGCCAATAATATGTTACGTTTCGTTACACATTAAGCGCGATTTTGAATCTAAATGCTAAATTAATCACCATTTTTGCCTAAATACCCACAATTATGCTAAGTTATTTTCTAGGTACTAAGGAAGTCACGTTTTGGCAAGTTTAGTCAAAACGGTAAATTAACGCCCGAGACTAAGCAAATTGTTCCAAGCCATTTAGTGAAATGACTTTTACTTGTTTTTAGTCACCGCTCGACAGGAATTGAGATGAGGAAGGGCCTCGTTATTTAGGAGCGGTGTATCATGCGCGTCAATTCCAAATTGGTTGTAGTCATCTCGATAACATGCACACTGTTTACGCTTGCCTACCCTGCACTGGCGGTAATATCTGGAAGCAAACACGATTTTTCGGCGGCGACTTGGTCCGGCGGTGAAATCTGTAACGTTTGTCATACGCCCCACGAAGGCGAAGCCTTAGAAGCGCCGTTGTGGAACCATGCGACATCCACTGCGACCTATACATTGTATTCAAGCCCCTCATTGTTGGTAACGCCTGAACAACCCGACCCTGGCAGTGTTTCACGCATGTGTCTATCCTGCCATGACGGGACGGTGGCAATCGACTCCTTCGGCAATAACACAGGCACCCAGTTTATGGACACTGTTAATCCCGGTGCGCTGCTCGGCACGGACTTGAGTAACGATCACCCAATCGGCATCATGTGGGATCACCAGTCGCCGCCCCTAATATGCGGCAATTGCCATACAATTCCGCAGCGTGTCAGGTTTTTCCGCAGAAACGGAAGATCCTATGTGGAATGTGCGTCATGCCACGATGTCCACAACAACGTCACCAACCCTCAGATGCTTCGAGTATCGATGGATGGCTCGCAGCTCTGTCTAATATGCCATAACAAGTGATCTGTCGGCATAGCGATTGACTCATTCTTCGAAAAGTGGCGTGAGTTGGGAGAGCTCGATGCGATGATCCGCGTGATTCGGTACGCCGATTAAATATACCTGCAGATAGTCGCATCCCAAGGACTGGAGAAACTCCAACTGAGGTTCGCTCTCGACGCCTTCGGCGATCACTTGAATGTCAAAAGCATGCCCCAGTTGAACCATTGCCTGGACCAAACTGGCGTCGTTCGCATCGGTATCCACGTTACGAATGAACTCCTTGTCGATCTTGATGTAATCAAAGGGAAATTGGCGCAGATGACTCAGCGACGATTGACCGGTGCCGAAATCGTCCAGCGCGACCCGGGCACCCAGGGTCTTGGCCTGCTGTAGGAAGACATCCGCCTCCACCAGATCCTGCATCAGGGTATCTTCGGTAATCTCCAGGATCAGACTTTCCGGCAGGAAGTCGTGAGAGATCAGGCGCTCCAGGATCTGCTTGCGAAAGCGAACATCGTTGAGCAGTCTGACGGAGAGATTGATGGCAATCGTCACCTTTTCCCCATGTTGGAGATGCTGTTCATGCTGGAACTCGATGGCCTGCTCCAACAAGGGATCGATAATCGAGCTGATGACGCCAGTCTGATCCAGCACCGACATAAACTCGTCGGGATAGAGCAAGCCGCGGGTCGGGTGCTGCCAGCGCAGCAACGCCTCGAAGCCGAACAGCTCGCCGCTGACGCCGCTGATAATGGGTTGGAAGTGGAAGGTATACTCCCCCGCCTCGGCCGCCTGCCGCACCTGATTTTCCATCTGCAGCGCCTCCGTCGCCTTGGAGGTCATCTCCGCGCTGAAGAAGCGATAGTCACCGCGCCCTTGACGCTTGGCCTCGTACATAGCGGCATCCGCATCCCGGATCAGGTATTCGGCCGAGATATCATCGTGGGGGGCCGAAGCGATACCGATGGAGACGGAGATCTGCAGCTGTTGATCGTCCAGCACCATCGGCTGTTCAACCACGCGCAGTATTTTCTCCGCCAAAACCGACATATCATCGCGCTGGGCGATACCTTCGACCAGGATCGCGAACTCGTCGCCGCCGAGACGCGCCACCGTATCCGAATTACGCACCAGGGAAACCAACCGTTCCGCCACGGTTCGCAACAGCTCGTCGCCGATCAGGTGGCCAAGACTGTCATTGATCTGTTTGAACTGATCAAGGTCGAGAAACATCAGACCAACCTGGGTCTCTCCCCGCAAGGCGATCGCCAGAGCATGTTCGAGGCGGTCGCGAAACAGGGCACGGTTGGGGAGTTGAGTCAAGGCATCGTGGTGCGCGATATGGTCCAGGTAACGCTGGCGCTGGTGCACCTGGCGGCGCATTTCACTGAATGCCTCAACCAGGTCGCGGGTCTCCCGCAATCTTGCCGGCGGCGCCCTGACATCCACGGCGCCACGAGCCTCCTCCTTGAGCGCATGTGCGGTCTGGGCTATGGGTATCAGCAGATTCCGGTTGATGTAAAGATAGGCGGCGAGGATCAACAACATGCCGATCAAGGCGATACCGAGGATCGATTCGGATAGTTTCCTAGCGGTTTGGGTCAGATTCGTGATATCGGAAGCGGAATCCCTATCGAGCTGCAGTTCGATCTGAGAGAGGCGCTCGCGCATGCCTGAGAGGATCGGCGCGATGTTTTCCCGCATCAACTGCAGATCGTGCCGCCACATCCTATCATCCATGACTTGAATGACCTGTTTGCTGGCACTTAGCCAACGCAGGTAGTGGTATTCAAGCTGATTCATCCGGTTTGCGGCGTCCAATCCGAACGGTTCCTGGCTATATATCCTATTCAGATTCTCCAGTCGTCCTCTCACTCGCGTAGCGTGATAGTTGATGTTGGTTAAATAGTCCTCCCGATTAAGCGCCTGTGTGTCGCCGACAAAGATACCGAAGCGAAAACCGATGAAATGGTGCATCTCCTCCACCATCCCAAACCAGGCGTGACGCAGGCCGATGACTGCTTCCATCAAGGTCAATTGTTGCTCGGCCGACAACCCCTCTTCCGCCTCCTGTTGCAGGGCCTGGAGCTCACCCAGCATTGACTTGCTGGTGGGATACATCTCTTCCCGCAGCAGACGCATGGCGGGAAACCAGCGATCCACATCCTGACGCACTTGCAGCAGACGCTCCACCTCGACACTCAGCTTTCGGCTGTCAGATAACAGACGATCGTTCAATCTGCCGGCATCAGGCTCGAATGAGTCGACCAGCGCCTGCAAGTGCTCATCCAGTTTCTTGTGTATGCGTATCGCGGCATCGATGGTAGTGGGATGGGGTTCGATAACAATTCGCTGTAAATGGCTCTCCAGTTGATTTAGTCGGCCTTGGACATCGACCAGCAAGCCGGTCGTTTGGGAACGCTGTGAAATCGTTGAGATCTGTGAATCGGTGGAGCTACTGAACTGACTCCAGTTCAGAAAGGCGATGCTCATCAGGGCAAGGCCGGCGATGAGTGATAGATAGGCATAGCGTGCCCGGTAGGAGTCCAGACCTGGGATCCACTCCAATAACTTGTGTACCGGATTGCGCTTTTTTGAATACACGAACTGCCCATATCCTCAGCTAACGAGCTCTCCCTAGCCAAAGCAAGCCCATCAAGCGTCAAATTAACCAACCTTAAGGCGTGCAGCCATTATTAAAGCCACCGCGCCTTGTCTCTGAGCACCCAGCGACTAGCTAATTAACGCTTTGTCATAACTAGGATTTTCAGGATCGTTACAGCTTGATTGGACAGCTTAGAAGCCGCCGTTGAGGAGACAGCCGCCTATACAACAAATAACGGATGCTGGATACCCAGATTGGACACAAAGGTCACAGTATATGAAAGGATACTACCGGACATTTGATCCCAGGCAAAATTCTGTTGTTTTTCTCAAAAGCATGGGAATCAACATGCTTTTAATTCACATCTGTTCCAATAAGGGTCGGGGGCAAAGTAAATATTGAATAATCTTTACTATGACCCCTGGTCTGAGGTTACCTAAAGCTATTCGGGTAATTTTGCGGTGATTGGCGATATTTGCGGTTTGAATCTCTTAAGGAACCTCTGATTAAATCAGAGGTTCCTATTCCATGCTTCAGCGGTACGACTTCAGGCTTCGCTAATCGCTTTCATGCTCAATCGGATACGACCCTGCTTGTCGACTTCCAGTACTTTGACCTTGACCGAATCGCCCTCGGAAAGCTTGTCACTGACCTTCTCCACCCGTTCGTTGGAGATCTGGGAGATATGAACCAAGCCGTCCTTACCGGGCAGGATGGTCACGAAGGCGCCGAAGTCCATCAACTTGGCAACCTTGCCCTCGTAGATGGTGCCGACTTCCACGTCCGCGGTGATCAGCTCAACCCGCCGGCGGGCCTCTTCACCGGCCGACTTGTCGACGGAGAAGATCTTCACCACGCCGTCGTCGGTGATATCCACGGTGGCGCCTGTCTCTTCGGTGATGCCGCGGATGGTGACACCACCCTTACCGATCACGTCGCGGATCTTATCGGGATGGATCTTGAACTCAATGATGCGCGGGGCATGCTCCGACATCTGATCGCGATGAGTGCCGATCTCCTTGTTCATCTCGTTCAGGATATGCAGGCGGCCCTCTTTGGCCTGTGCCAGGGCGATCTCCATGATCTCCTTGGTGATGCCGTTGATCTTGATGTCCATCTGCAGGGCGTTGATGCCGTCGGCGGTACCGGCCACCTTGAAATCCATGTCGCCCAGATGGTCCTCGTCGCCCATGATGTCGGTGAGCACGGCGAACTTGTCGTCTTCCTTGATCAGGCCCATGGCGACACCGGCCACCGGTGCCTTGACCGGCACACCCGCGTCCATCAGCGCCAGGCTGGTGCCGCAGACGGAGGCCATGGAGGAGGAACCGTTGGACTCGGTGATCTCAGAGACTACGCGAATCGAATAGGGAAACTCGGCAATGCCGGGCATACAAGCCAATACGCCGCGCTTGGCCAGGCGGCCATGGCCGATCTCACGCCGCTTCGGACTCCCCACACGGCCGGTTTCGCCGACGCAGAAGGGGGGGAAATTGTAGTGCAGCATGAAGTGCTCGCGGCGCGAACCCTCCAAGGCGTCGATGATCTGGGAATCGCGCTCGGTGCCCAGGGTGGCGACCACCAAGGCCTGAGTCTCACCACGGGTGAACAGGGCGGAACCGTGGGTACGCGGCAGCACGCCGGTGCGCACGTTGATGGGACGCACGGTACGGGTGTCACGGCCGTCGATGCGGGGCTCGCCTTCGAGAATGCGGCTGCGCACGGTGCGCTTCTTCAATTTATCCAGGGCACCCTTGACCTGATCCTTTGTCCAGCGGGGCTCGGCGCCTTCCTCAGCCGCGCACAGCTTTTCGATGCTGGCATCGATCACGACATCGATGGCGGCATAACGTTCCAGCTTGTCGGCAATGGTGTAGGCATTCCCGATGCCCTGCGCCGCTTCGGCCGCCACGGCGGCTGTCAACTCAGCATCCTCCACCGGGGGTTCGAATGCCATCGGAGCCTTGCTCACCTCGGCGGCCAACTCCTTGATCACCTGGATGGGGACTCTGGCCTGTTCGTGCCCGAACAGCACTGCGCCGAGCATGATCTCTTCGGAGAGCTGGTTGGCTTCCGACTCCACCATCAGCACAGCTTCGTCGGTACCGGCCACAATCAGATCCAGATCGGAATCGGGATTGATCCCGGTGGAAGCGGCATTCAGTATGTACTCGCCGTCTTTGTAGCCGACCCGGGCTGCGCCAATGGGACCCTGGAACGGCAGTCCTGAGATGGCCAACGCGGCGGAGGTACCTATGAGTGAAGGTATTTCCGGGTCCACCGCCGGGTTCAGGGACATCACGGTAATGATGACCTGTACCTCGCTGATAAAGCCCTTGGGGAAGAGCGGCCGGATAGGACGATCGATGAGTCGCGCGGTAAGTATCTCCTTCTCGCTGGGACGCCCCTCGCGACGAAAGAAACCACCGGGGATCATGCCGGCTGCGTAGGTCTTCTCCTGATAGTCGACGGTCAGCGGGAAGAAATCGCGCTCGATGCTGCTCTTGGCCTCGACCACGGTCACTTGAACCACGGTGTCGCTCATGTTGACCATTACGGCGCCATTCGCTTGCCGTGCGATCTCACCCGTCTCGATGGAGACCTGGTGGTCCCCCCATTGAAATTCTTTCTTGATTAGTGTCACTGTTAAACCCTTAGGATCTGAAGTTTAGCGAAACGGCTTATCGGCGCAGGCCCAGACGCGATATGAGATCGCGATAACGCTGCAGATCTTTGCGCTTCAAATAGTCGAGTAATTTGCGGCGGGAGTTGACCAGACGCACCAGGCCCTGACGGGAGTGATGATCCTGCTTGTGTTCCTTGAAATGTTCGGTCAACTGGGTGATCCGGTTTGTCATCAGCGCCACCTGCACCTCCGGGGAACCGGTATCGCCCGGCGCACGCTGATAATCTTCAACAATAGCCTTTTTATCGGCTGCACTCATTGTCATGACGTCACTCCTATGGGTTGCGTCGCTACGAAAGGTCACGTGCGGTCACTCGCGAAAACTGTCACCACACATGTGCCGACCCAACAATGAGTTCAGGCCGGCCGACCGATTAACTGGTATTTTTTTCAGGGCACACCCCGAGAGAGCGCGTAGTATGCGCGTTATGGACGGCGACAGCAAGTTGAAATCGCCCATTCTGGAGTGGAATTCGTCTGCAATTCAATTTGTTACCTGCATCAGGCGCTTTGGCGCCACACGCCCGTCCTCCAGAATCCGTCCAACGCCGATAAATTCGCTTTGGTTGGCATACAGGCGCACCCAACCGCTGGTGGGTGCGTTCGGTACCAAGATCGGCTGACCCTGCTGCATGTAGAAGGCCGCATCGGGGCTTAGCTTGATCACCGGCCACTCGGCCAAGGCGCTCTCCAGGGGCAGCAGCCAGCCGTCCATCTCCTGAAACCGCTTCTCGGCAAAGGCTTCCTGCACCTGCGCCAGGGTCACCAGCGAACTATCGTCATAGGGTCCGACACCGGTGCGGCGCAGGCCGCAGACATGGGCGCCGCAACCGAGGCGCTTGCCCATGTCCTCCGCCAGGGTACGCACATAGGTCCCCTTGGAGCAGTGCACGCCCAATTCGAACTCCGGCAGCTCGAAGCCGAGCAACCGCAATGCGTGGATATGGATTGTGCGGGGTTCGCGCTCCACCTCCAACCCCTGCCGGGCCAGTTTATAGAGGCGCTCTCCCTTATGCTTGATGGCGGAGTACATGGGCGGTAGTTGCTGCTGCTCGCCGTGGAATTCATCCAACAGGGCGCGAACATCTTCCTCGCTCACTCCGCTGGGATCGTTCGTTTCCAACAGCTCACCCTCCGCATCGGCGGTGGTGGTGGTCTCACCCAGCTTGACCCGGACCCGGTAGTGCTTGTCGGCGTCGAGCAAAAAGGCCGAGAGTTTGGTCGCCTCACCGAAACAGATCGGCAACAAGCCGGTAGCCAGCGGATCCAGGCTGCCGGTATGACCCGCCTTGCTTGCCTTAAACAGGTGCTTTACCTCCTGTAAGGCCTGGTTGGAGGTCAAGCCCATTGGCTTGTCGAGCAGCAGCACCCCACTGATGTTGCGCCCTTTGTTGCGACGACGTCCCATTACAATTCTCTTTAATTAAAAATATGAATTTTGAATTGGCTGTGCGCTACGCGCACAGCCGAAAAATAAAGTAAAAAAACACCACGGGCGCAGCGAGTTCATCAATTCAAAATTCATATTTTAGGTTTGCTTATTCGCTCTCGTGCTCACCGACAGCCCGATCGATCAAGGCCGAGAGGTGTTCCCCCTCCTCCACCGATTTGTCATAGACGAAGATCAACTTCGGCACGCTGCGTAATTTCATATGCTGTCCAAGCAGCCAGCGCAGGTGTCCGGCTACCTGGTTCAGGTGAGAGACGATTTCTTTTGGCTCGAGCTGCGCAGCCATGGCGGTAACAAAGACCTTGGCCTGGGAGAAATCCCTGACCACCCGCACCTCCTGCACTGTGAGCAGGCCGAGGGCCGGGTCCTTGATCTCTTCGCGGATCAACTCCGCCAATTCACGACGCATCTCGGCGCCGACCCGGTCGGTTCGTTTGAAGTCACGCGACATAGAGAGGCAACCGATGGCTTATTGCACGGTACGAATGACTTCGGAGCGTTCGAAGACTTCGATCTGGTCACCCTGTTGCACGTCGTTGTAGTTTTTCACGCCGATACCGCATTCCATACCGTTCTTGACCTCGTTGACATCATCCTTGAAGCGGCGCAGGGATTCCAAAGTCCCTTCATAGATCACCACGTTGTCGCGCAATACGCGGATCGGATTGTTGCGCTTGACAGTACCCTCGACCACCATGCAACCGGCGATGGCGCCCAACTTGGAGTTGCGGAACACATCGCGCACCTCGGCCAAGCCGATGATCTCTTCGCGAATCTCCGGCGACAGCATGCCGCCGATGGCCAGTTTCACATCATCGATTACCTCGTAGATGATGCCGTAGTAGCGCATGTCGATGCCCTGCTCCTCCACTACCCGGCGGGCACCGGCGTCGGCACGTACGTTGAATCCGATAATGATGGCATTGGAGGTCACCGCCAGATTGGCATCCGACTCGTTGATGCCGCCGACGCCAGAGGCCACCACCCGTACCTTCACTTCGTCGTTGGAGGAATTCACCAAGGACTCCTTGAGCGCCTCGACACTGCCCTGCACGTCGGCCTTGACGATGATATTGAGGTTCTGCACCTCGCCCTCGGCCATCTGGGTGAACATCTCGTCCAGCTTGGCCGCCTTCTGCGCCGCCAGGCGGGTATCACGCTGCTTGTCGCGGCGCAGTTCGGCTATTTCGCGGGCACGCCGCTCGTCGGTCACCGTGCGCACGTCGTCACCCGCCTCCGGGGTGGCGGAAAGTCCCAGCACCACCACCGGAATGGAGGGACCGGCGGTTTTGATGGAGCGGCCGTTTTCGTCGAACATGGCGCGCACCCGACCGAACTCCTGACCGGAAACGATCATATCGCCCCGGTTGAGGGTGCCCGACTGGACCAACACGGTGGCCACTGGACCCCGGCCCTTGTCCAATGAGGATTCCACGATAGAGCCGGTGGCGGGACCCTGTTCCACCGCCTTCAGCTCCAGCACTTCCGATTGCAGCAGGATGGCATCGAGCAGTTCGTCGATGCCCGTCCCGGTCTTTGCGGAGACCTGCACGAACATGGTATCGCCGCCCCAGCCCTCAGGGATGACCTCCTCCTGGGAGAGCTCTTGAATTACCCGGTCGGGATTGGCGTCCTCCTTGTCGATCTTATTGATAGCCACGATCAGGGGTACGCCGGCCGCCCTGGCATGTTGAATCGCCTCCTTGGTCTGTGGCATTACACCGTCGTCGGCCGCCACCACCAGAATCACGATATCGGTCACCTTGGCGCCGCGGGCTCGCATCGCGGTGAATGCCGCGTGGCCCGGCGTATCCAGAAACGAGATGGTGCCCTTGTCGGTGTCCACATGGTAGGCGCCGATATGCTGGGTGATGCCGCCCGCCTCGCCGGCCGCCACCCGGCTGGCACGGATATGATCGAGCAGCGAGGTCTTGCCGTGATCCACGTGGCCCATAATGGTTACCACCGGCGGGCGTGTCACCAGTTCACCCTCTGCCTGTGCCTGGTCTTCGCTGCTGAGCAGTTCCGCTTCCGAATCTTCCTCGCGCTGCTGGACGGGGACATGGCCCATCTCTTCCACCACCAGCACCGCGGTGTCACGGTCCAACGGCTGGTTAATTGTCACCATCATGCCCATCTTCATCAGCACCTTGATCACCTCGGCGGCCTTAATGCTCATGCGCTGCGCCAGCTCGGCCACGGTGATGCTTTCGGGCACCTTCACATCGTGCACCACGGGTGCGGTCGGCTTTTGGAACCCATGCTGGCCATCTCCTGTCGCAGCAGCGGAGGGGCGGCGCTTGGATGGCTTTTTCTTGCGTCGTCCGCGCAGCTCTTCCGATACATGCAGCTCTTTACGCTCGAAACGCTCCTCGGCCTTGATTTCCTTCTCCTCGCGCTTCTCTTTGCGTGCTTTGCGATGACGACCCGCTTCCGGTTTTGCAGCCGCCTTTTCCGCCGTTGCAGGCTCGGCCGGTTTTTCCTTCACCGCCGTTTCCTGCTCCACTATTCGCTTGGCCTCCTCCTCGGCGCGCTGCTCGGCCTCTTCCTCGGCCTTGAGCTTAGCTGCCTCTTCCTCGGCCCGCTTGGCGGCCTCCGCCGCCTTACGCGCTTCGACCTCGGCTTCAAAGGCCGCCTTTTGCTTGGCCTGATCTTCGAGAGCCAGGCGCGCGTCCTCCGCCTCCTGAGTGTTGCCGTCACCACTGGACACCGCCGCGCGCTTCACATAAGTACGTTTCTTACGGACTTCCACGCTGACCGTCTTAGCGGATGCGGGCGCGGCACGACTGGGGGCACCGCGGCTGCTGGAGGAAGGCTGCCGCAATTCACTGACCGTTTTGCGGCGCAGCGTCACCTTGCTAGGCGTGGAGATAGCGGCGGTCTTTTTCTTGCCGTGACTCTCCTGTAAATGCTGCAACAGTTTGCTCTTCTCCTCATCGGAGATGGTGTCTTCGGCGTCTTTAGCCTGGATCCCGGCATCGGCCAACTGTTCCATCAACCGATCGGCAGGTATGCCAACGACTTTTGCAAGTTGCGCTACCGTTACTTCACTCATACATCAGGCCTCTCGAGTTTGCCTCATCCACCTTATCCGAACTATTCACCGGCACCCGTGCCGGCCACCTGATCCGAAGCCTCAGCTTCTGTCTCTTCAAACCACGGCGCGCGGGCGGTCATGATCAGCTGACCTGCACGCTCCTCATCCATGCCGTCGATCTCCATCAAATCGTCGATCGACTGCTCGGCAAGATCTTCCATGGTCACCACGCCTTTTCCCGCGAGAGTATAAGCCAGGTTCTTTTCCATGCCCTCCATGCCGAGCAGGTCTTCCGCCGGCTCGTGAAAGGCCTCTTCGTTGGCAATGGCGCGGGTCAACAGAAAATCCTTGGCCCGATTACGCAGTTCGTTAACCAGATCCTCATCGAATTCCTCAATGCCCATCAGTTCTTCGATGGGTACATAGGCCACTTCATCGACAGAGGTAAAACCCTCCTGAACCAGGATCGCCGCCACATCCTCATCCACATCCAGCTCATGCATGAAGGACTCCATGAAGCCGCGGGCTTCGGACTCGTTCTTTTCAGCCGCCTGCGCCTCATCCATCACATTCAGTTCCCAGCCGGTCAATTGGCTGGCCAAGCGGACGTTCTGGCCGCCGCGGCCGATGGCCTGTGAGAGATTCTCCTCGCTCACCGCCACGTCCATGGTCTGGGAGTCCTCGTCGACGACGATGGAGACCACATCCGCCGGCGACATGGCGTTGATCACGTACTGGGCCGGATTCTCGTTCCACAGGATAATGTCGACCCGCTCGCCGTTGAGTTCATTGGAGACCGCCTGCACGCGTGAACCACGCATTCCGACACAGGCGCCCACCGGATCGATACGCTGGTCCAGCGCCTTGACCGCGATCTTGGCGCGCAGGCCGGGATCCCGGGCCGCGCCACGTATATCGATCAAGCCCTCGCCCACTTCCGGCACTTCCAGCTTGAACAGCTCGATCAATAGCTCCGGCATGGCGCGGCTGATGAAAAGCTGCGGTCCCCGGGGCTCGGAGCGAACCTCGTAGAGATAACCGCGCAACCGATCACCGACCCTCACCGACTCCTTGGGGATCATATGTTCGCGGCCGATGAAGGCCTCGGCATTACCGCCCAGGTCGAGAAAGATATTGCCTCGGTCGATACGCTTGACCACTCCGGTGACCAGTTCGCCCTCACGGCCTTGAAAGGCCTCGACCACCTTGGCCCGTTCCGCTTCGCGCACCTTCTGTACGATCACCTGTTTCGCGGCCTGGGCGGCGATACGGCCGAACTCGATCGACTCGATCGGCTCTTCTACGAAATCGCCGATTTGGATCTCCGGATCCTCCTCCCGCGCGGCATCCAGGGTAATCTGCCGCAACGCAGCGTCGGGCTCATCCTCCGCGTAATTCTCGACTACCTCCCAGCGGCGGTAGGTATCGTAATCACCGGATACGCGATCGATGGCGATGCGCACCAGGATGTCGTCACCGTGACGTTTTCGGGTAGCGGACGCCAGCGCGGCTTCGATCGCCTCGAAGATGATCAACTTTTCCACGTCTTTCTCGTTGGAAACCGCGTCGACGACCAGCAGTATCTCTTTACTCATCAGTTGTATCCCAAATCAAAATTCCGGTACCACCTTTGCCGAATCGATCAACTCGAAGGGAATTCGGTAACGGGTCCCATCTGCCTCAATTAAAACTTGGTTCTCTTCCACTCCGTCCAGCACACCGGTAAAACGATGGCGATTATCGATCTTGCCGAGTAATTTGAGCCGCACCTTGCTGCCTTTGAAGCGCTCAAAGTGGGCCAACTCAAACAGCGGCCTGTCCAACCCCGGCGAGGAGACCTCGAGCCGGTAGTTCTCTTTGATCGGATCCTCCACATCGAGCACTCCGCTCACCTGGTGGCTGACCTCGACACAATCGTCCAGGGTGATACCGTCGGCATGATCGATATAGATCCGCAACAGGGCCGCACCCTTACCCTGACCGGTAAACTCGACACCCACCAACTCGTAGCCCAGCAATTCGACCTCCTGTTTAAGGAGTTGTTTCAGTTTTTCCGGTGCTGAACCCATGCTCTATACCCAGCGCCCAATAAAAAATGGGCGCAGGGCCCATACCGAGTTTCCGCCATCTACCCCATGCCCTACCGACGACTCGCGTCAGCCATGTCGATTGCAAAACAGGGGGCTGATTTCAAAAACAAAAAAACCCCGCTAACGGGGTCTTTATTATAGTTACTCACAGGAGCCGGACCATCGTAATCTTGGTCGTTCTGCCTGGCTCTACCGCGGCTGGCGCGAAGAATAGCACAACGCCTCTGGCATGGCAATCCGGGGTTTGCGAGCGTTTCGGCATCCAATCCAACCAGGACCGGGTGGCTCATTTTCCCTGGGAACCGCTGTAAAAGTCGCCATGGCGGCGAAGGCAGGCATCCAGGTAAACGACAATTATGGACCCGGTTACCCCGAGACTTTATTTTTACATCACGGGGCACGGCACAATCCAGGGGTAATGTTCAATTATGGGTAGGGTGGGGCCCTGCCCCACCAAATCACCACTTGCTGAGAACACTCTGATCATACAATGGACGCCATTAATCAAAGCTTCCATAGAAGTTTAGACAGCGCATGGGGTCATCTTCAGTCAGATGACCTGCGGCCGGCCAACAATATAGACAGACCGGTTGGAGACACAGGGCGAAGAGCGAAAACAGTAGGAGATGCACAGATGGACACCTGCTTTAACGTAATTCACAGTGATCTACGAGAAGCTCGATACAGGCCAACGACCCCGTTAATTCATTTATGCGGCTTGGTGGTTCGTTATGGTGATGTTCACATGCAGTCCCACAGAAGCCAACATTCTAACCAGCCGGCCGATAGTGAACTTCTGATACCGCCCATTCAGAGCATCGTTCAAAACTGGCTGTTTAATGCCCATTGATTTTGCCGCTTCTTGCTGCGTCATACCCGATGCCTCGAACCATTCCCGGATCGACGCGAGCAAGACAAACTTCAGTTTTTCATTCTCTGCATCGGCCACGTTCAAATCAGAAAAGATATTTCCACCTACCTGGGTTTTGTGAGTAGTGCTCAAATTTTGCTATTACGCTCCAGTTCATGGAGCCGTGTTTTCGCCATGTCTATATCACGCTTCGGTATCGTCTGCGTCTTCTTCCGCGCAGCGGTTGCGCTTCATGTGGACAATGGCCAATTGATGGGAGCAAGCGACATTATCATTGGTGATACCTTTTATGGTTTAGCGTTTGTCGATGAAACTTGTGAGGATGTTTTTGGCGTATGCGACACCTCATCATTCACTTTCAACGATCCAGTTTCTGCGACCTTCGCGAGTTATGCATTGTTAGGTCAGGCTTTCATGAGTACAGGCATATATTACTTTAACAACCAGGAGTAAACGGCATTTTAGGTTATAACTATGCAGACCTAGTCACTGCTTACAATACAAACCCAGACTGCACTGTCGATATGAAGATGCTGCATCTGGATAGCTACGATGTAGATTTGATCCAGATATTGTCAATCAGAAATCATCCGCCAATAGACTCGGCTGATGATCATATATAACGTTTACGCAGTTTGGACCGAATCACCTACGGTACCAGAACCCGCAACATTGTTGCTTATGTTAACCGGCCTGGCTGGGCTTGATATTGCAGGCAGAAAAAGGCGGACATAAAAACCTAATACATAATTCACGGCCCCGCTTCTTGCGGGGCTTGTTGTTTCTGCATTTGAACAAGGTCAGAGTAACTTTGCTCTGATAATCCGCTAACCGCGAATTCTGGGGACACAGTCTGAATTCTTGGGTCACAATACCGCCATTTAGCCCCTGACAGTGTCGGCTGCTTTTACACATGTTGAATAAGCCAAGCTTCAATATCCATATCTTTCAATAGGTTATATTTGAGGCATAGTAATTGCATTACAAAAAATGTGGTTTTATTCACAAGGAGCATTACCAAATGAAAATTAGTCAATCCATGTCAATTCTGGCATGTGTCACATCACTTACTTTTACCAGTTTTTCCCACTCTGCATTTATCGATGCCGGC
>CAJICC010000426.1_pt1 | contig 21820 bp, 20 predicted proteins | sample 9199511 | NCBI WGS metagenome assembly CAJICC01 (sample SAMEA7708322, study PRJEB35096) | sediment metagenome | biome: marine neritic benthic zone biome [ENVO:01000025]; feature: sediment [ENVO:00002007]; material: shallow marine sediment [ENVO:03000034] sea grass bed [ENVO_01000059] ...
AAGCTCAAGACATCACCGTCTGCATCGCTGCTGGTCGGTGTAAAGCTGTAGCTTTCACCCACAGTCACCGTTGTCGGCGGTGTGCCGCTGATCAGCGGGGGCTGGTTTGGCTGTGGTTGGGCTTCGCTACAGAGCTGGTTCGAGGTGAGAAACCGGTTCAACTCGAGATAGCGGGCCTCCACCATGAAGCAGTGGCTTTGAGTCAGATCCAGGTCAGCGATGAACTGGGAAGTGGAAGTGGTGCGATAGAGGGTGCCGGTGTCCAAACCGTCGACGAAAATATCGAAGCCTCCGTCGGGTATGGAACTTTCCTGGTTCCAGGTAAGCAGCACATCGTTGTCGGAGATTTCGGCGCTGATGAGAACCGGCGCACCGGTAACGACCACTGCACTCACAGTGATATCAAAGCTAGGCAGGGTATCGCTCAACTCTCCGTCGCTGACACTGATGAGTATATTCCCGTAAACACCCGTGCTTCCCAAACCGGGAGAGCCGCTGAGACGGCCGGTGGCGACATCGAAAGCGGCCCATGCGGGTTTGTTGATAATCGAGAAGAGCAGGCTGTCGCCCTCGGGATCGGCGGCGCTGGGAGTGAAGCTGTATGCGGCGCCTTCATCGATCGACGTGGCAGGATTGCCGCTGATGCTCGGAGCCTGATTGGCCGGCACCGGCTGCAACGAGAGCAGGTAACTTTGCATGGCGGCATCAATCTCTGCCGGATCGGTGGTATTCAGGCTCAGGATATAACTTTTCAGATGTTTCAGGGTGATTTCGGGGGCCACCTCTTGGAAACCGGGAAGATAGGTCTTCGCCAGATTGAGGGCCTCTTTGTTGCTGAGAGCGGTTTTGGTTTCAGTGTTGGGTGGATTTGATGAAACCGGTTTTTTTGCCAGGGCGTCCATGCTGATAACTCCAAAAGCGACGACCAGGGCAATGGCCGTTGCAAGGGTTTTCAAGGTACGCATGACGGTAACTCTGAGTTGAAATTGTCATATACCTTAGCGGTGGAAATTGATCCGCATGCAGGTGCGAGTTCACACCACGATCAGGCAGTCCGTCACACTCTGATGGTTTGAGTTCAAGAGGGTGAAACAGATTAGATTTTCACTGAGTATCAGGACGCGTTGAAGCGCTGACAAGTCGAGTAATTCGATTAGATACTGACTGATCGCTTGTCACGATAGAAAACAGCAGCATATTCCTATGCCGGATTAGTGTTAACAGGCCCTAGCTGATGAGATTGATAACGATGGATATGAACCAAACGCCGGCTGCGGCGAGGATCAAGGTGTCGATTGACAAGTAGTCCTGCTTTTGAAGTTTCATGGCTTACCTCTTTACCGCTTCAGGTATCCAGCCTTTGCCGCCAACGTATGGATCAAGGCGACGTGTAGACAAAGCATAGGCGTGTAGAGGTTTTGTCGGCATTGAAAAAGCGCAATTGCCCGGCGATTCCTGGGGGAAATTCGATTGAACCGGGAATCTGGTCTAGAGTCACTTAAAAAACGGGGGAGAATCATGGAAAAGATGAAGAGCATAGCGGCGGAGATGTCGGCGCCATCACATGATGAGAGCCTGCTTGCACGCTATGAAGCGGTACGGGCGCTCAGCGAACGGATCTGTGAGCCGTTGGCGGTGGACGATTACCAAATTCAGTCGATCGTCGAGACCAGCCCGCCCAAATGGCATCTGGCACATGTCAGCTGGTTCTTCGAGACTTTTCTGCTCAACGAGTTCAGCACCAATTACACTCCCTTCCATCCGGCATTTGGCTATCTCTTCAACAGCTATTACTACGCTGTCGGTTCCATGCATCCCAGGCCTCGCCGTGGCTTGCTCTCCCGGCCCACGTTGCAACAGGTGCTCGACTACCGGCGCCATGTGGATCAATGGATGCGTGAGTTGATGGCATCGGCGGACGAGCGTCTGTGGCCGGAACTGGCGCGCCGGGTGCAGCTCGGTCTCAACCATGAGCAACAGCACCAGGAGCTGTTGTTGATGGATATCAAGCACAATCTCTTCGTTAACCCCATGCGGCCGTCCTATCGGGAAGATCTGGTATCGTCTTCCGCATCCGCTCCTGAGTTGACATGGCGAGAGCAGAGCGGCGGTCTGTTCGAGATCGGCGCCCCGGCGGAAGGTTTCGCTTTCGACAACGAACGTCCGCGGCATCAATCGTTGATTCAGGATCATCGCCTCGCTACGCGCTTGGTCAGCAACGGCGAATATCTCGAATTTATACAGGATGGCGGCTATGAGGAACCGAACCTGTGGCTGGCCGACGGTTGGACGATGATCAACGAACGCGATTGGCGGCATCCGCTCTATTGGCTCCACGACTCGGGGGAGTGGCGGCAATTCACCCTCGGCGGAGTCAGGCCGCTGAACCCGCATGAGCCGGTCTGTCACATCAGCTATTACGAGGCGGATGCCTATGCCCGCTGGTGCGGCAAGCGCCTGCCGGAGGAGGCTGAAATGGAGCTTGCCCTGGCGCAGCGGGAGCCGGCGGCAGGTCGTTTTCTCGAACGGGATGCGCTGCATCCGCTACCGGCCGAGGCAGCCGGCCAGTGGTATGGCGATCTCTGGAACTGGACTGCCAGCAGCTACTGCGCCTATCCCGGTTTCAGCCCGCTCCCCGGCGCCATGGGTGAGTACAACGGCAAATTCATGTCGAATCAGATGGTGCTCAAAGGCGGGTGTTGCGTGACGCCTGGGGATCACATTCGTGGCAGCTATCGTAATTTTTACTACCCTCACGACCGCTGGCCTTTTTGTGGCATGCGCTTGGCGGAGTGATGGCGACAGAGATCCATTTTCACGATTTCAAGAGCGCAGGTTTGAGCCTGTATGAAGCCGTGGTTCATGGATTCTCCCAAACACGAAAGTCGATACCTCCCAAATTTTTCTACGACACACGTGGTTCGGCCCTGTTTGACGAGATATGTCGCCAGCCGGAGTACTACCTGCCCGACGTGGAGCGGGCGATGCTCTCCGATCTGGGGCGGGAGATCGCCGCACATACCGGGCAGCGACGGGTGCTCATCGAGCCCGGTGCGGGGAACGCCGCCAAGGTTCGCTTGCTGTTGGATCTCCTCGATCCCTTGGCCTATGTGCCTATGGATATCTCTTGCGGCTATCTCAAGCATTCGGCGCGGGCGTTGGTGACGGAATTCCCCCAGCTTGATGTGCACGCGGTCTGCGTCGACTTTACACACGCTTTGCCATTGCCCAAAGGTTTGCCGGAAGCTCCCCGCCTGGCCTTCTTTCCCGGTTCCAGTCTGGGTAATTTCGAGCCGTCGGAGGCTTGTGCCTTCTTGGGCAGGCTGTGTTGCATGCTGGGCCAGAACGGTATGCTGCTGATCGGGATCGACACCAAGAAATCAAGCCACATCCTGGATGCTGCCTACAACGACGCGGCGGGAGTCACCGCCGCCTTCAACCTCAATCTGCTGCATCGGATACGCCGTGAATTACAGGCTGAAGTCGATCCTGAATCTTTCAACCATCACGCCTCCTATAACCGGGAAGCAGGTCGGATCGAGATGCATCTTGTCAGCAGAGAGACCCAGCAGATCAAGGTCAACGGCCACAGTTTTCGCTTCGAGGCGGGGGAGCGTCTGCATACCGAGAGCTCCTATAAATACACACCACAGGAGTTCCTCGCACTTGCCGCCGAGGCCGGTTTTCAGCCCCGTTGCCACTGGCTCGACAGCCAGGGCCTGTTTGCCCTCTATCTGTTGGATGTGGTAACGCCCAACGGCTGAGATATTCTCATCCACCGGTAACAGGGCGGCTGACCCTATCGTAGAGTTGGCGATCCGCAGCGAGTCGAAGCGAAACTTGATCACTCACGACGCCCAGCCGAAGGATCCGTAGATATCAGCGGTTTTGGTTGAGGCGTTCGCTGCGCTCATGGGTTATTGGGACCCCCTCTCCCTGGCCCTCTCCCACAAGGGGGAGAGGGGACTTACTTCTTGAGCGCATAGAGCGCTTCCTGTCAGGTTGTGGAATCATGCCGTTTGTTCGCTCCGCGCTTGATCCGTGCGTTCCCTCTCCCCTTGCGGGAGAGGGCCAGGGAGAGGGGGAAGAATAGACGTGAGCGCAGCGAACGTTTCAATCCAACATCTATAACCGCGCTTGTCTACTGATTCTCTGGCTGACCTTCGTGGGTAATCAAGAAGCGAAAAACCATTTGCGTTCATCCGCGTTCATTTGCGGACAACTTTTCCTCTTGCTTGATAAGAAGATTGGGCCTAGAGTCGATACCGGGAGTCGGCCGGACAGTCGCTGTCGCCTGCGGGCGGCGGAGGAAAGTCCGGGCTCCAACGGGCAGGGTGCCAGGTAACGCCTGGGGGGCGCGAGCCTACGGAAAGTGCCACAGAAAATATACCGCCCCGATGCGTCGGGGTAAGGGTGAAATGGTGCGGTAAGAGCGCACCGCGCGCCTGGTAACAGGTGTGGCAGGGTAAACCCCACCCGGAGCAAGACCAAATAGGGGAACAATGCGTGGCCCACGCTGTTCCCGGGTAGGTTGCACGAGGTGTACGGCGACGTACATCCCAGATGAATGACTGTCCTCGACAGAACCCGGCTTACAGGCCGGCTCCCACCTTTCAACCCCCCTCAAAGCCGTCTACGGCGCCTTTCTCTTAATAAACCACTTTAGGTTTGTATGTCATATTGCTGTATTTGCAGTGTATGTGATAGCTATTTTCTGTTGACCTGTCGTGCGTAAGCTACTGAGCGTTAAAGAAATTTTGTGACCTGTTCCTTGACAAGTGGGGAAATCGGGACCTAATATGGGTGAAAGTGGAGCAAAGTGGAAAATTAGGGGGAAAATTCCCTCCGGGGGTCTCGTTTGTTTAGAGGGGTGTCATCACTCAATCTGGATGCGAAAGGTCGCATTGCCATACCGACGCGCTATCGCGAGCGGTTGCAGGAGATTTGTGCCTCCCAATTGGTGATCACCGCCGATAAAGATCGCTGTCTGCTGATCTATCCGAAACCCATTTGGCGCGAAATCGAAGAGAAACTCAATGACATGCCTTCCTTCGACGAGGCATCGCGCAGTCTGCAGCGCCTCTACATCGGTAATGCCCAAGATATCGATATGGATGGCCAGGGTCGGATTCTGCTGCCTCAAGAGTTACGCAAGTTCGCCAGTCTCGACAAAAAGATCGCCCTGGTGGGGCAGATTCGAAAGTTCGAGCTGTGGGACGAAGAGACCTGGAATGCCCGGCAGGATAACTGGCTGGAGAAGATCGATCAGAAAGCACTCGAACTGCCGGATGAATTCAAGTCGATCTCGATCTGATGCAAGCCGCGCACCACTCAGTGCTGCTGCGGCCCTCGGTGGAGGCGCTCAAGGTGGACCCGGCGGGTATCTATCTTGACGGCACCTTCGGGCGCGGCGGGCATAGTCGGGTGATTCTGGAGGCGCTGGGTGACGAAGGACGTCTGATCGCCATCGACCGGGATCCCCAGGCGGTGGCGTTTGGGCGTTCCCAGTTTGCCGGTGATTCACGATTCAGCATCGTTCATGGGAGTTTTGGCATGCTGGCTGATGTGGCGCAAGAGGCGGGTGTGATGGGACAGGTCGACGGTGTACTGCTCGATCTTGGCGTCTCTTCGCCTCAGTTGGACCAGGCGGAGCGCGGATTCAGTTTCAGCAAATCAGGGCCCCTCGACATGCGCATGGATCCCACCCAGGGTGAATCGGCCGCTCAGTGGTTGGCCAAGGCGGAGGTGGATGAGATCGCTTCGGTTTTGAAGGAGTACGGTGAGGAGCGTCATGCCAAGCGGATTGCCCGGGCCATTGCCGCGGCGCGGGCGGAGGCGCCGATAACCACCACCGATCAACTGGTGGATTTGATCTGCCGGGTAAACCCCGGCCGGGAAAAAAGCAAGCACCCGGCGACGAGGAGCTTTCAGGCGATACGTATCCATATCAATGGAGAGCTCGATACCATCAAAGCCTGCCTTGCGCGAGTGCTCGATGTATTGGCGCCGGGCGGTCGCTTGGTGGTGATCAGTTTTCACTCCTTGGAGGATCGTATCGTCAAACGCTTCATGCGGGATCAGTCGCGGGGCGATCCCTTTCCGCCCGGTGTGCCGGTGCGCCATGACCAGTTGCGGCCTCGCCTGCGCCTGGTGGGCGGCGCCACTCACCCGGATGCGGACGAAGTGGCGGCCAATCCCCGTGCCCGCAGCGCGGTGTTACGGATTGCGGAGCGGCTGGCATGAATCAGTCGCGCAACTGGGTGTTGGTAGCGCTGCTGGCGGCAGTGGTGTTGTCCTCGATCGCGGTGGTCTACAGCAAGTACCTCAGCCGCAGACATTTTGTGGTACTGCAGGAACTGCAGGCCGAACGGGAACAGTTGGGCATCGAATGGGGCCGCCTGCAACTCGAGGAGAGTACCCTGGCGACCCATTCCGAAGTGGAGCAAAGGGCAAGGGACAGATTGCAGATGCATCTGCCCAAGATGGATGAAGTGGTTGTAATCAGGCGCTGAATATGACGGGCGTGAAACGAAAAAAGACACAACAGGCAGGTTTCAAGCGGGTACCGAGCTATCGGGCCCGACGTCATGTGGTGGTCGCCGTATTGGCGCTGTCCGCGCTTTCGCTTGTTTGGCAATCGCTCGATCGTCAGGTATTCGAGACCGCCTTCCTCCAGGAGCAGGGTGAGCGCCGTTATCTGCGGGTGATGGAAGTGGATGCCAGCCGCGGCATGATCACGGATCGCAACGGTGAGCCCCTGGCGATCAGCACCCCGGTAAAGAGCGTCACCGCCAACCCCCGGCAGTTGCGGAGTGACGCCCAAACCATCGGCGCGCTTGCCAGCACCCTCAACCTGGACCCAGATAAGCTACGCCGCCTGCTGTCAAGCGATCGCGGTTTCGTCTATCTGCGCCGGCGCATCAATCCCGATCTGGCGGAGAGGGTGCGCAAGCTCGACCTGGTGGGTATCGACCTGGTGTCAGAGTACCGTCGTTTCTATCCCAACGGCGAAGTGATGGCTCACACGGTTGGCTTTACCAATATCGATGATCTGGGTCAGGAAGGACTGGAACTGCTGTATGACGATTGGCTCAGCGGTACCCATGGAGCCAAGCGGGTGATCAAGGACGGCAAGGGACGCGTGGTGGAGCAGGTGGAGAATATCCAGAGTCCCGCGCCGGGCAAGGCGCTGGTTACCAGTCTGGATCGGCGCCTGCAGTTTCTCGCTTACCGGGAGCTCAAGGTTGCGGTCAACAAGCACCGCGCTCGATCCGGCTCGGCGGTCATTCTGGATGTGCGCACCGGTGAAATTCTGGCGATGGTCAACAGTCCCTCCTACAACCCCAATGCGCCGCGGGACAATAACCGGGGCGGACAGCGCAACCGGGCGGTGACGGACGTCTTTGAGGCCGGCTCTACCATGAAGCCCTTTACCGTGGCGGCGGCGCTGGAAAACGGACATATCACGCCCAACACCCCAATCGATGTGACGCCGGGCCAGATGAAGGTGGGGCGTTATCTGGTGCGGGATCACCGCAACTACGGCAAGATCGATGTAGCCGCCGTGCTGCGCAAATCGAGTAATGTGGGAGCGAGTAAAATCGCACTCTCCATGGAGCCGGAGAAGCTCTGGAATATCTATGCCCGGTTTGGATTCGGCGAGACCACGGGCAGCGGGTTTCCCGGCGAGTCGAGCGGCCGGCTTCCCGATTTCAGGGGCTGGTCTCCCTTCGAACAGGCGACCCTCTCCTTCGGTTACGGTCTCTCGGTCACCCCATTGCAGTTGGTGAGGGCCTATGCGGTGCTGGCCAGCGGCGGGATTCGGCTACCGGTATCCCTGTTAAAGCAGGAACAACCCCCGGAGGGGGAACGGGTGCTGCGTGGCAGTACCGCCCGCAGCCTGGTACGGATGCTGGAGACGGTGGTCAGCAGCGAAGGTTCGGCACCGTTGGCATCGATTCCGGGCTACCGGGTAGCGGGCAAGACGGGCACCGCCAAAAAGGCGGTGGCCGGCGGTTATGCGGAAGACAAATACCTCTCACTCTTCGTCGGCATGGCGCCGGCCAGCGATCCGCGCATGGTGATGGCGGTGATCATCGATGAACCCCAGGGGGAAGATTACTACGGCGGCAAGGTGGCGGCGCCGGTGTTTGCCAAGGTCATGAGCGGTGCCCTGCGCCTGCTCAACGTTCCGCCGGATAAGCCGTGGCAGGAGAACACCTTGATGGCGCGCCTGGGAGACGAGCAATGATGGCGGCTGAACAACTGTTTACTCAGCCGACGCTGTGCGGTCTGCTGGCCGGTATCCTGAATGTGGAACCTGCCCAGGACCGGGAAATTCTCGGCTTGACCCTGGACAGCCGGGAGGTCCGCTCCGGGAGTCTGTTTCTGGCCTGCGCCGGTAGCCGTTGGCATGGGCTTGCCTATGCCCAACAGGCGATCGATCAGGGTGCCGTGGCGATCCTATGGGAGCCCGATGGAGACGCAGGCGAGCGTCTTGCCGCCGAGTTGGCGGGCGGGCCGGTGCCCCTGCTGGCGGTCGCGGAACTGTCACGGAAGGTCAGTACCATCGCCGCCCGTTTCTACAACGACCCCAGCGCTCGGATGGACGTGTACGGCATCACCGGCACCAACGGTAAGACCAGTATCAGCCAGTTGCTGGCCCAGGCCCTTGAGGACGAACTCCCCTGCGGCATCATTGGAACCCTGGGTTACGGGTTTCCCGGCGCTATGCAATCGACCGGATTCACCACGCCCGATGCGGTTACTCTGCAACGTCTGCTGGCGGTGATGCAGCGACAGGGCGCCGCTGCAATGAGTATGGAGGTCTCCTCCCATGCCCTGGATCAGGGACGTGCCGAGGCGGTCCATTTCGATAGCGCCATCTTCACCAATCTGAGCCGGGATCATTTCGACTATCACGGCACCCTGGAGAACTATGGGGCAGCCAAGCAGCGCTTGTTCCGGATGCCGGGCTTGAGCAGTGCGGTAATCAATCTTGACGATGAGTATGGGCGACTGCTGCTCGGGCAACTGCCTGCGGACGTCGAGCCACTGGTCTACACCTTGGATGGAGCGTTCGATCCGCCCGCGGGAGTGGCCGGTTGGGCCCGGGCGAACGGGATCACCGCGACCGGTGACGGCATGCAAATCGAGCTGGCCTGCCACCGGGGCGAGGGCCAGCTCAACAGTCGTCTGTTGGGTCGTTTCAACGCCGCCAATCTGCTGGCGGTGTTGCTGGTGCTGCTGCAACGCGGCTGGGATCTTTCACGCGCACTGCGGGTGATGGAGGGATTGCAAACCGTAGCGGGGCGCATGCAGCTGTTTGGCGGCGGCGGCGAACCGACGGTGGTAGTCGATTATGCCCATACCCCCGATGCCCTGGAGAAGGCTCTGCAGGCGGTACGCCAGCACTGTAGCGGAGCGTTGTCGGTGGTTTTCGGTTGCGGCGGTGATCGTGACCGGGGCAAGCGGCCGCAGATGGGCGGCTTGGCGGAACGGCTCGCTGACAAGGTCTATGTCACCGACGACAACCCGCGCAGCGAATCCAGTACGGTGATCATCGGCGAGATTCTCAATGGGATGCAACAACCCGAGAGTGCCTTGGTGGTGGCCGATCGGGAGCAGGCGATCCGACAGGCGATCGAATCGGCAAGTCCCGGCGATCTGGTGCTGGTGGCAGGTAAGGGGCATGAGGATTATCAGCTGGTGGGTGAGCGAATCCTCTACTTCGATGATCGGCAACAGGTGACGCAAGTCCTGGCCGAGCGGCGGGGTGGTACAGCGTGAACGCCCTGCATCTGTCACAAGTCGCCGAACGCCTGGAAGGGGTGCTGGAGGGAGTCGACATTCGTTTCAGCCGGGTCGCCACCGACACGCGTAGCTTGCCGGCCGACGCCTTGTTCGTCGCCCTCAAAGGTCCCCGTTTCGATGGCCATGACTTCATTCCTCAAGCGATCGCGGCGGGCGCCAGCAGTTTGCTGGTGAGCGAACGCCGGGAGCAGTCCGTGCCTCAGATCCGGGTCGACAACACCCGCCTGGGACTGGGGCGTCTGGCGGCCCTTTGGCGCGACAGTTTTCCCGTACCGATGGTCGGTATCACCGGCAGTAACGGTAAGACCACGGTAAAGGAGTTGGTCGCCGCGATCCTGGGACAGCGCGGTTCGGTGCTGGCGACCCTGGGTAATCTGAACAATGACATTGGCCTGCCTTTGACTTTGCTACGGCAGCAGGACGAGGCCTTTGCCGTGGTCGAGATGGGTGCCAACCATCCCGGCGAGATCGGCTATTTGACCCATATCGCGCGGCCCGATGTGGCGGTCATCACCAACGCCGGTGCGGCCCATCTGGAGGGTTTCGGTGACCTGCAGGGAGTGGCCGGCGCCAAAGGCGAGATCCTGGACGGCCTGGCTGCCAACGGCGTGGCGGTACTGAACGGGGATGACGACTTTTTCCCCTATTGGCGCGAGCAGTTGGGTGGACGCCGGTTGCTCAGCTTCGGCAGTTCACCCCGGGCGCATGTGCGGGCGGACCTGGATCAGGCGCAGACCCGTTGGACTGATAGCGGGTTCAAAAGCGCGATGCGGGTTCGCTATGGGGAGACCGAGTTTGACGTGGAGCTGGCGCTGGCCGGACGGCACAACCTGATGAACGCCCTGGCCGCCATTGCTGCCGCCTTGGCGTTGGAGTGCACACCGGCACAGATTCAGCGGGGACTGGCCCAAGTGGAGCCGGTGCAAGGCCGGCTGCGCGTGCGACGCTCGCCGGCCGGGCTGCGTTTGATCGACGACAGCTACAACGCCAATCCCGACTCGGTTGACGCTGCCGTCGCGGTATTGCGGCAAGCGCCCGGCGACCATTGGCTGGTGCTGGGCGACCTGGCTGAACTGGGCGACAAAGCTCCGTCCCTGCATGCCGAGATCGGCCGTCGCGCACGCGCGGCGGGGGTGCCCCATCTCTTGACGCTGGGACGGCTCAGCCGTGAGGCGGCGGAGGCCTTCGGCGACGGCGCCGAGGCATTTGAACAGATTCAGGACCTGGTCGCTGCCCTTGAGCGGCAGACGACCGCCGGCGATACCTTGCTGATCAAAGGGTCGCGAAGTGCTGGCATGGAGCGCGTAGTGAAGTTGCTGCTGGGTGAGGGAGGTGTCTGACCATGCTGCTCTATGTGACCGATTGGCTGACCCAATTCGACAGGGGGTTCAGTGTATTTCAATACCTGACGCTGCGCACCATCCTCGGGGTGCTGACGGCGTTGCTGATTTCATTACTGCTCGGACCGAGCATGATTCGGCGGTTGAGTTTCCACCAGATCGGCCAGACCGTGCGCGACGACGGACCCGAGAGCCACTTCACCAAGGCCGGCACGCCCACCATGGGCGGGGCGCTGATCCTGGTGGCGATCGCAATTTCGACCCTGCTTTGGGCCGATCTGGGCAACCGCTATGTCTGGATCGTGTTGATCGTGACCCTGACCTTCGGTCTCATCGGTTTGGTCGACGACTACAAAAAGCTGGTGCTCAACGATCCCAAGGGGTTGGCGGCCCGCTGGAAATATTTCTGGCAGTCGGTGGCCGGACTCGGTGCGGCTCTGATCTTCTACTTCTCCGCCACCACCACGACGGAGACCGCACTGCTGATCCCCTTTTTGAAAGACGCCTCTCTCGACTGGGGACCGGCCTTCATTCTCTTCAGCTATCTGGTGATCGTGGGCACCTCCAACGCGGTCAACCTCACCGACGGTCTCGACGGCCTGGCGATCCTGCCCACCGTGATGGTGGGGGGAGCCCTCGGCGTGATGGCCTATGTCACCGGGCATGTGGATTTCGCCACCTACCTGAAGATCCCCTATCTGCCGGGCGTGGGGGAGCTGATCGTCTTCTGCGCCTCCCTGGTGGGTGCCGGTCTCGGATTTCTCTGGTTCAACACCTATCCGGCCCAGGTCTTCATGGGGGACGTGGGGGCGCTGGCGTTGGGCGCGGCGCTCGGTGTGGTGGCGGTGGCGGTACGCCAGGAGATCGTGCTTTTCATCATGGGCGGGGTCTTCGTGGTGGAGACGGTTTCGGTGGTGTTGCAGGTGGTCTCCTACAAGCTCACCGGCAGGCGCATCTTTCGCATGGCGCCGCTACATCACCATTTCGAACTCAAGGGTTGGCCCGAACCCCGGGTCATTGTGCGTTTCTGGATCATCACCGTCATCCTGGTGCTGGTCGGTCTGGCGAGTCTGAAGATACGTTGATGACGGATAGAGGAACAGCAGAGGAGAAGACATTGATCGTGGGTCTCGGCAAGACCGGTCTATCCTGCGCCCGCTACCTGGCGGCGCAAGGGGTCTCCTTGGCGGTGACCGACAGTCGCGAGCATCCTCCGGGATTGGACGAGCTGCAAGCTATCTTTCCTGATCTGGCGTTGTTCCTCGGGGGGTTCCAGGCCGAGGTCTTCCAGGCGGTCAACCGCCTGGTAGTGAGCCCCGGCATACCCCTCAGCGAGCCCTTGATACAGGCCGCCCAAGCGGCGGGCGCCGAGGTGCTGGGCGATATCGAGCTCTTCGCCCACGCCGCAAAAGCGCCGGTGGTGGCGATCACCGGCTCCAATGGCAAGAGCACTGTGACCACAATGCTGGGCGAGATGGCCCGCATGGCCGGTATCAAAGTGGCGGTTGGCGGTAACCTCGGAGAACCGGCCCTGGATCTGCTGGACGACAGCGTAGAACTTTATGTACTGGAACTCTCCAGTTTCCAGTTGGAGTCTACCTGGTCCCTGCAACCCGCCGCCGCAGTGGTGCTCAATATCTCAGCCGACCACATGGATCGCTATCCCGATATCGCGGCCTATGCCGCAACCAAGGCGACCATCTACCGGCACGCGGGTAGCTCGGTGATCAACCGGGACGACGCCCTGAGCTCGGCCATGGCGGGAGACGGGTCGCGGGTCATCGGCTTTACGCTCGGCGAGCCCACCGGGGAGGATTTCGGCCTGTTGCAAAAGGAGGGCAAAACTTGGCTGACCATGGGCCGGGAGACCTTGATCGCTGCCGACAAGCTGCGTATCAGGGGACGGCACAATCTGGCCAACGCTCTGGCGGCACTGGCTTTGGGCAGGGCGATCGAGATGCCGATGAAGGCCATGCTGGCCGCGTTAAGCGGTTTTGCCGGGTTGCCCCATCGAACCCAGTGGGTGGCGGAGAAGCATGGGCTGCAGTGGTACGACGACTCTAAAGGGACCAACCTGGGAGCCACCATCGCCGCCCTGCGGGGTTTGCATTCGACACAGGACGAGAGCCGCACGCTGCTGATTGCCGGCGGTGATTGCAAAGGGGCCGATTTCAGCGAGTTGGCGCCGGTGGCCGCGGAGACCGCCCGGGCGGTGATCCTGATCGGCCGCGACGCACCCCTGTTGCAGGCCGCCCTACAGGGAAGCTGCCGGCTGCTGCATGCCGCCACCCTGGAAGATGCGGTGGCCAAGGCGGCGGAGCTGGGTCAACCGGGAGACCGGGTTCTGCTCTCGCCGGCCTGCGCCAGCTTTGATATGTTCCGGGACTTCAAAGCCCGGGGCGAAGCCTTCGTGCGTGCGGTGGAGGCGCTCTCCCCATGAGCAGCTTGGTGCATCCTCAAGCAACCGATGCCCGCAGCGAGCGACTGGCGCCGCCCCGTTTCGACTGGTGGTTGCTCTGCGCCGCCTTGGTGTTGCTTTGTTTCGGTCTGGTCATGGTCTCATCCGCCTCCATGACCGTCGGCGATCGCCTAGCCGGCGATCCCTTCTACTATGTCTGGCGCCAACTCTTCGCCATGGGTTTGGGGGTGACGGGTGGTTTGATCCTGTTCCAGGCTTCCATGGAGCAGTGGCGCAAAATGGGACCACTGCTGGTCTTCTTCGGCCTGCTGCTGCTGATGTTGGTGCTGGTGCCGGGGGTGGGTAAGAGCGTCAACGGAGCGACCCGCTGGATTCCCTTGGGAATCTTCAACCTGCAGAGCTCGGAGTTCATGAAGCTCTTCATGGTGCTCTATATCGCCGGTTATCTGGTGCGTCGGCAGGAGGAGGTGGCGCGTTCCTTCTGGGGTTTCGCAAAGCCCATGTTGCTACTGGTGATCACCAGTTCGTTGATCCTCTTGCAACCCGATTTCGGCACCACCGTGGTGCTCTTTGCAACCGCCGTGGGAATGCTGTTTCTCGGCGGTGTGGTGCTCTCCCAGTTCGCCATCTTGATCGGTGTCGCCGGCGTCGCCGGCTGGGCCTTGATCTATTTCTCTCCCTACCGTTGGGAGCGCATGACCACCTTTCTCAATCCCTGGGACGATCCGTTCAACACCGACTTCCAGCTCTCCCAGGCCTTGATTGCCTTCGGCCGTGGCGAGGTTACCGGCGTCGGCCTCGGTAACGGTATCCAAAAGCAGTTTTATCTGCCCGAGGCGCACACCGATTTCATCATGGCCGTGGTGGGCGAGGAGTTCGGCCTGATCGGTACCCTCGGCGTCATTCTATTACTCAGTTTCATCACCTGGCGCGCCTTTCAGATCGGCGCCCGGGCCGAGCAGCGGGGCACTCGCTTTGCCGCCTATACAGCCTATGGACTGGGGCTTTGGCTCGGCATCCAGGCGTTTATCAACATCGGTGTCAACGTGGGTATGCTCCCCACCAAGGGATTGACTCTGCCGTTCATGAGCTATGGGGGCAACAGCATCATCGTGGTCTGCCTGATGATGGCCTTGCTGTTGCGTATCGACTACGAGACCCGACTTGCCACCGCGTCCGAGCCGAAAGGAGGCCGTCGATGGAGCCGCATGTGATGGTCATGGCGGGTGGCACCGGCGGGCATCTGTTTCCGGCGCTGGCGGTGGCCCAGTGGTTGAGCCGGGCGGGGTGTCGCATCACCTGGCTCGGCAGCGCGCGCAGCATGGAGGCGCGACTGATTCCCGAGTACGGCTACCCGCTTGAGCAGATCGAGATACGCGGTGTCCGTGGTGTGGGTTTCGTGCGCCGCCTGCTGGCCCCCTTCGAAATCGTGCGCGCTTGCTGGCAGGCGTTGGCGGTGTTGCGCCGTACCCGTCCCAACCTGGTGCTGGGCATGGGTGGCTTCGTCACCGGCCCGGGTGGGCTGATGGCCAGACTGCTGCGTATTCCGCTGGTGATTCACGAGCAGAACGCCGTCCCCGGCATGACCAACCGCTGGTTGGCGCGCTTCGCGAGCCGAGTCTTCGAGGCCTTTCCCGCCAGCTTCGCCGGTCACTTGAGGGCGAAGACATCCGGCAATCCGGTACGTGAAGCGATCGTCGATCTGCCGCCGCCATGCGAGCGATTCGCTACCCGTAGCGGGGCCATCCGGCTACTGGTCTTGGGCGGTTCCCTGGGGGCTAGAGCGCTCAATCAGACAGTGCCCGAGGCGCTGGCGCTGCTCCTGCTGGAGCAGCGTCCCGAGGTGCGCCACCAGGCGGGAGAGAAGTTGTATGAGGAGGCAGTCGCCGCCTATCGCTCGGCCGACGTGACGGCGGATGTCACGGCCTTTGAAAAGGATATGGCCGGGGCCTACGGCTGGGCCGACCTGGTGATCTGCCGGGCCGGGGCGCTCACCGTCTCTGAATTGGCGGCGGCGGGTCTGGGGGCGATCCTGGTGCCCTTTCCTCACGCTGTTGACGACCATCAGACCAAAAACGCCCGTTTCCTGGTTTCGGCGGGCGCCGCGCGTCTCATGCCCCAGCACGAAATGACCACTGAGGGATTGGCGACCTGGTTGACGTCCCTGTGCCGGGAGCGGTCGAGCCTGTTGCGCATGGCCGAGTCGGCCCGCGGGGTGGCAGTGCCCGATGCCGCCGCTCGGGTGGGGCAGGCCTGTCTGGAGATCTTGCAGTCATGAACGAACTACAACGCAGCCGGCACGCACCGAACAGCATGGGCCGCATGCGCCGGATCCATTTCGTGGGTATCGGCGGGGCCGGTATGAGCGGTATCGCGGAGGTGATGATCAACCTCGGTTATGAGGTTTCCGGGTCGGATCAACGGGAGAGCGGGGTGACCCTGCGGCTGACGCGTCTGGGTGCCCGCATCCATCAGGGACATGCGGCGGAGCAGGTCCGGGATACGGATGCGGTGGTGATCTCCAGCGCGGTGAAGGAGAGCAACCCCGAAGTGGCTGCTGCCCGCGCCCTGAGGATACCGGTGGTGCCCAGGGCGGAGATGCTGGCGGAGATCATGCGCTTCCACTATGGCATCGCGGTGGCCGGCACCCATGGTAAGACCACCACCACCAGTTTGATCACCAGTGTACTGGCGGAGGCGGGTCTCGATCCGACCTTCGTCATCGGCGGGCGACTCAACAGCGCCGGCGCCAATGCGCGGCTCGGCGACGGGGAGTATCTGGTGGCCGAGGCGGACGAAAGCGACGCCTCATTTCTCTACCTACAGCCGATGCTGGCGGTGGTGACCAATATCGACGCCGATCACATGACCACCTTCGGAGGGGATTTCAACCGCTTGCGGGGCACCTTCCTGGAGTTTCTGCACCATCTGCCATTCTACGGCATGGCGGTGCTCTGTATCGACGATGATGAGGTGCGCGGTTTGCTACCCGAGATCACCCGGCAGATCACCACCTACGGCTTTCGGGAAGAGGCGGACGTGCGCGCCGCCGATGTTCGGCAAGCGGGTCTCAAGACCCATTTCACGGTGCATGCGAAGGACCTGGAAGCACCCTTGTCGCTCACCCTCAATCTGCCGGGACGCCACAATGTCCTGAACGCCCTGGCGGCGATCACGATCGCCCTGGAGCTGAACATCGACAGCGACAGCATGCAACGCGCACTGGATGGATTTGAGGGCATCGGACGCCGTTTCCAGACCCAGGGCGACTGCCTGATCGATGACAAGCGGGTGATGCTGGTGGACGACTACGCACACCACCCGCGGGAGATCGCGGCCACCTTGCAGGCGGTGCGCGACGGTTGGCCGGAGCGACGTCTGGTGCTCGCCTTTCAGCCCCATCGCTACACCCGCACCCAGGAGCAGTTCGACGACTTCGTACAGGTGCTCTCCACGGTCGATCTGTTGATCCTCAGTGAAGTCTACGGAGCCGGTGAAGAACCGATTCAAGGGGCCACCGGCCGTGACCTGAGCCGCGCCATTCGCACCCGCGGACAGGTGGATCCCGTTTTTATCGAGCCGGTAGAAGAACTACCGGCCCTGGTGCGTGGCTTGCTCATGGAGGGCGACATCCTGCTGACCCTGGGCGCCGGCAGCATCGGCGCGGTGGCGGCGGAGATGCCCCTTGAGCTTTGCGCGGAGGCAAAGTGAATGACACAGCATATCGATATGAGAAGACTGCATATGGGCTGCGGCGAATCCCTGCAGTCCCATCTGCCGCTGCCGGCCTATGGCAAGCGGCGCCAACAGGCATCGCCACCGGTGATCATCGAACACCCGGACGGCGAAGCGAAGGGCAGCAAGAAAAGGTCACCGGAAGAGAACCATTGAGAATGATGCCGGCCTTCGACAACGACAATTTACGTGGCGAACTGCGGTATGACGAGCCGCTCTCCCGGCACACGAGCTGGCGCATCGGCGGTCCGGCGCGCCGTTTCTATCGTCCCGCCGACCGGGCGGATCTTTTGACCTTCCTGCGTCGGCTGGAACCCCGGGAGCCCCTCTTCTGGCTGGGGCTCGGGAGCAATCTGCTGGTGCGTGACGGTGGCTTTCCCGGCACCGTGATCGCCACCCAGGGCCGTCTCAATCATATGGACTGGAAGGGGCCGGATCGTCTCTATGCGGAGGCCGGCGTGGCATGTGCCCGGATCGCCCGGGCCGCGGCGCGGGCGGGACGCTGCGGGGTTGAATTTCTGGCCGGGATACCCGGCACCTTGGGCGGCGCCCTGGCCATGAACGCCGGCGCCTTCGGTGGCGAGACCTGGCGCCAGGTGATCGGGGTCGAGACGGTTGACCGGTTCGGGGAGGTCAGAACGCGACGGCCCGATGAGTTCGAGATCGGCTATCGCCATGTGGCGGGCCAAGCCGGCGAATGGTTCCTATCGGCTGAGCTGGAGCTGCGGGAGGGAGACGTGGCGGCGGCCCAGCTTGAGATCAAGCGGTTGCTGGAACGGCGCGCCGCTACCCAGCCGACCAAGCAGCCCAGTTGCGGTTCCGTGTTTCGCAATCCCCCCGGCGATCATGCGGCGCGTCTGATCGAGTCGGCGGGGCTCAAGGGTCGCATGATCGGCGGCGCCCAGGTCTCCGAGAAGCACGCCAACTTCATCGTCAACACCGGCAATGCGAGCGCACTCGACATTGAACAACTGATCGACCTGGTGCAGGACGAAGTGGAGCGACAGACGGGCGTCAAGCTGGTGACCGAGGTCCACCGCATTGGAGAGGGTCGATGAACGGTTCTATCCCGGCGGAGAAATTCGGCAAGGTGGCGGTGCTCATGGGCGGCGATTCGGCTGAGCGGGAGATCTCCCTGCTCAGCGGCGGCGCCGTGCTCGCGGCCATGCGGCAGCGTGGCGTCGATGCCCACGCCATCGATGTGGATGCCGAGGTGCTACAGCAACTGGCGAGCGGAGGTTTCGACCGGGCATTCATCATGCTGCACGGGCGGGGCGGCGAGGATGGGGTGATGCAGGGTGCACTGGAGCGTATCGGCATGCCCTATACCGGCAGCGGCGTGCTGGGTTCCGCCATGAGTATGGACAAGTATCGCACCAAGGCCCTGTGGCGCGGTTTGGGGCTGCCCACACCGGAGTCGGCGCTGATTACCGAGGTTTCTGCCCTGGAGCATGCCGACGCCCTGGGCTATCCGCTGATGATCAAACCCAGCCGCGAGGGTTCCAGCATCGGCATGAGTAAGGTCGAAAACAGGCAACAGCTAGAACAGGCCTGGGAGGATGCGCGCTGTTACGACACTCATGTGTTGGCGGAGAGCTGGATCGTCGGCGGTGAGTACACCACGACCATCTTGGGCGGAGAGGCGTTGCCCTTGATCCGCCTGGAAACCCCCCGCAGCTTTTACGACTACGAGGCCAAGTACCAGGCCGATTCCACTGATTATCACTGTCCCTGCGGATTGCCGGCGGATCAGGAGGCGAGGTTACAGGCCCTCAGCCTGCAGGCCTTCGAGGCGGTCGACGCCCGGGGTTGGGGACGGGTCGATCTGATGCTGGACCAGCAGGCGCAACCCTGGCTGATCGAGGTCAACACCTTGCCGGGCATGACCGACCACAGCCTGGTGCCCATGGCGGCCAGGGCGGCGGGGATCGAGTTTGACGAGTTGGTGATGCGCATCCTGGCCACCAGTCTGGAGCCGGAGGCGGTATGAGTCGACGCAGAAGACAACCGGCACCAGCGCCTTCCAGGTGGCAGCAGAGTCGCCACTTGTTAAAGCCGCTGCTGCTCAGCGGCCTGGCGTTGGCCCTGTTTGGGCTCATGCTAATGCAGGCGAGTGACCCGCGGGTGCTGCCGGTACGGGTGGTGGGGGTCGACGGCGAAATGGCCCATCTCGATCGGCAGCGTCTGGAAAGCGCCGTGGCCGAGGCGGTGGACGGCAGTTTTTTCAGCGTCGATCTCGAGCGCATCAGAGATCGGTTGCAGCGCTTGCCATGGATCGAGAGTGCCAGTGTGAGACGGATCTGGCCCGATACCCTGCGGGTGTTGGTGGTGGAACAGGTTCCTCTGGCCTACTGGGGCAGTGACGGTTTGGTGAGTCAGCGGGGCGAGGTATTCCGGCCGACAAAGCTGCCGAAGTTGAGCGGGCTGGCGGTGTTGGAGGGAGCGGATGAGGATGCGTCCCGGATTGCCCGGGAGTATCTGCGCATGCGAACCCTGCTCGAGACCGCCGGACTCCGGCTGCAACAGGTCCGAGTCGATGCGCGACAGGCCTGGCGCCTGCAGACAATAGACGGCGTGGTACTGAACTTGGGGCGGCGCGAGGTGATGCCGAGACTGACCCAGTTCGTGCAGCTCTATCCCTATCTGAAACGGCAGGCAAGAAGTCTCCCGGAGGCGGTGGACCTGCGTTACACCAACGGATTCACAGTGCGCTGGCGCGATGCCGGCGTGGCGAAGACCAATATGGAAAGCCGCTCTGCGGAGCATGCAACGGCGAGGATTGCAGGTATTTGAATGACTAAGCGAAGTGAGAAGAACCTGATCATCGGGCTCGACATCGGCACCTCGAAAGTGGTGGCGATCGTGGGCGAAATAAGGAGCGATGGCGGCATCGAGATCATCGGCATCGGGTCTCATCCCTCGCGGGGATTGAAGAAGGGCGTGGTGGTCAATATCGAGTCCACCGTGCAGTCGATTCAGCGCGCGGTGGAGGAGGCCGAACTGATGGCCGGTTGCGAGATCCACTCGGTCTACGCCGGCATCGCCGGCAGCCACATTCGCAGCCTCAACTCCCACGGTATCGTCGCCATCCGGGACAAGGAGGTGACCCAGGGCGACGTGGAGCGGGTGATCGACGCGGCCCGTGCGGTGGCCATTCCGGCGGATCAGAAGATCCTCCACATCCTGCCCCAGGAGTTCATCATCGACGAGCAGGAGGGGATCCGGGAACCCTCCGGCATGTCCGGTGTGCGGCTCGAGTCCCGGGTGCACATGGTGACCGGCGCGGTGAGCGCGGCGCAGAACATCGTCAAATGCATCCGCCGCTGCGGGCTGGAGGTGGACGATCTGATCCTGGAACAGCTCGCCTCCAGCTACTCGGTGCTGAGCGATGACGAAAAGGAACTCGGCGTCTGCCTGGTCGATATCGGTGGCGGCACGACCGACATCGCGGTCTTCACCGGTGGGGCGATTCGTCACACCGCGGTGATCCCCATCGCCGGCGACCAGGTCACCAACGACATCGCCGTGGCCCTGCGTACGCCGACTCATCATGCGGAGGAGATCAAGATCAAGTACGCCTGCGCCCTGACCCAACTGGCCACCAGCGACGAGACCATTGAGGTCCCCAGCATCGGTGAGCGGCCTCCGCGACGGCTCTCACGCCAGACCCTGGCGGAGGTGGTGGAGCCACGTTACGAGGAGCTGATGTCCCTGATTCAGGCCGAGTTGCGACGCAGCGGCTTTGAAGACCTGGTCGCCGGCGGAGTGGTGTTGACCGGCGGCAGTTCCAAGATGGAGGGGGTCATCGATCTGGCGGAAGAGGTTTTTCACATGCCGGTACGGCTCGGGGTGCCGCAATACGTCAGCGGTTTGGCGGACGTGGTACGCAACCCGATCTACTCCACCGGAGTGGGTTTGTTGTTGTTCGGCCAGCGAAACCGGGCCCAAGGCGGGCATGAGCTGGCCAATCAAGGCAGTTTGAAGGCGATCTGGAATCGCATGAAATACTGGTTCCAAGGCAATTTTTGAGGAACCTCTGATGAATTCAGAGGTTCGCGCGGTACATGGACGTACCGCCATTTTCGACCGCTGGAAGCGATTGAAAATGAAGCAAACAGAAAATCACACTTTTCTGTTTGCGCGTTCTGATAATGCCAGGGAGGGCATTAATCAGAGCTTAATTTAAGTTTAATTATTCTGTTTAGGCGCGACAGACGAGGAGATAGACCATGTTCGAACTTTTGGATACTCACAGTCAGAGTGCTGTGATCAAAGTGATCGGTGTCGGCGGTGGCGGCGGCAATGCGATCAATCACATGTTGACGGGCGATATCGAAGGCGTGGATTTCATCTGCGCCAACACCGACGCCCAGGCCCTGCGCAACAGCCAGGTGCGGACCCTGCTGCAACTCGGTTCGGATATCACCAAGGGGCTGGGAGCCGGTGCTGATCCCAATATCGGCAGGCAGGCGGCGATGGAGGACCGGGATCGCATCGAGGAGGTGCTGGCAGG
>CAJICC010000273.1_pt1 | contig 20607 bp, 17 predicted proteins | sample 9199511 | NCBI WGS metagenome assembly CAJICC01 (sample SAMEA7708322, study PRJEB35096) | sediment metagenome | biome: marine neritic benthic zone biome [ENVO:01000025]; feature: sediment [ENVO:00002007]; material: shallow marine sediment [ENVO:03000034] sea grass bed [ENVO_01000059] ...
CGATCGTTGTTTAACAACCTCAATACTTCCTGGCATACTTTCGCATCAGACCCGGTACGTCGATAATCAGTGCAATCTTGCCGTCACCAGTGATGGTTGCCCCGGCCATACCCTCCAGCCCTTGCAACAAGGCGCCAAGCGGCTTGATCACCACCTCTTCCTGACCGATCAGATGATCGACCACCAATCCCACTTGAATGTTGCCCACGTTGACGATCACCACATGCCCGCACATGCGCTCGTCATCGTTCATCTTACGCATCGGCGTCAGCCAGTTGCGCAGATAGAAAAGAGGCAGCGCACGTTCGCGCACCATAATGGTGAGCTGGCCGTCCACCACGTTGGTGCGCTTGAGATCGAGATTGAAGATCTCCACCACGCTCGCCAACGGCAAGGCGAAGGGTTGCTCACCCAGTATCACCATCAGAGTCGGCAGAATGGCCAGGGTCAGCGGCAGTTTGATGGTGATGACGCTGCCACGACCCCATTCGGAGTCGATCTCAACGGAGCCGTTCATCTGTGCGATGCGGGTCTTCACCACGTCCATGCCGACACCGCGGCCTGAGACATCGGAGATCTCTTTCTTGGTGGAGAAACCGGGAGCGAAAATCAGATTGAAGCACTCCTTATCATCCAGACGGGCCGCCGCTTCACTGTCCATCATGCCCTTCTCCACCGCCTTCTGTCGCAGCACTTCCGGATCCATGCCGCGACCGTCGTCGCTGATCGAAAGCAGAATGTGATCGCCCTCCTGGGCGGCCGACAGCAATACGGTGCCGCGTCGCGGTTTGCCTGACTGTTCACGCTCATCGGGCTGCTCGATACCGTGATCCACGGAGTTACGAACCAGGTGGACCAATGGATCGGCCAAGGCTTCAACCAGATTCTTGTCCAGATCGGTATCCTCACCCACCATCTCCAAGTCGATCTCTTTCTTCAGACTGCGGGCAAGATCCCTTACCACGCGCGGGAAGCGACCAAAGACCTTTTTAATCGGTTGCATGCGGGTCTTCATGACCGCCAGTTGCAGATCGGCGGTCACCACATCCAGGTTGCCCACCGCATTGGCCACCTCTTCGTCGTTCAAGGTCGCCTTCAGGGTCGCCAGGCGATTCCTCACCAGCACCAGCTCACCGACCATATTCATAATGTCGTCCAGCCGCTGCGTGTCGACGCGTACTGACGTCTCCGCCTGGGGCTTGGCGGCCTTTGGTGCCGCTGCCGAGGCGGATGAAGCCGCCGCTGGCTCCGCCTTTTTCGCAGCCGGTTTGGCGGGCGGCTTTGGCTTTGCCGCCGGTTTGACCTTAGCGGTGTCTGCGGGAGGCTTTGCCGCCGGTTTGGCCTTAGCTGCGTTTGCGGGAGGCTTTGCCGCGGGCGCTTCATGCTTGACCTTGGCGGGATCGAATTTACCCTTGCCGTGGATCTGATCGAGCAGGTTGTCGAACTCTTCTTCCGTAATATCATCGCCCGAGGCCGCTGGAGGGGCCTGTTTGACCTTGGCTTCCTCTTTCTCCGCAACCTTGGAGGCATCGAACTTGCCCTTGCCGTGAATCTCATCCAACAGGGCGTCGAACTCCTCTTCGGAAATGTCATCGGATGCGGCAGCTGGCTTGGCGGTTTTCGCCTTGCTTTTCTTAGTCGCAGCTTTCTTCGCCGCAGCTTTTTTAGGCTTGGCTTGTTTCGGCTTGCCGGAGAATTTACCTTTGCCATGCAGTTCGTCAAGCAAGTCCTCGAATTCATCCTCGGAGATTTTGTCGTCCGCCGGCTTTTCCTCGGGGGCCTGGATCGCGTTCAGCAGATCCTCGAACTCATCGTCGCTGAGATGCTCCCCGGAGGCCGCCTCTGCCGGCGCCTCTTCCTCTACGGGCGCCGCGGCTTGTTCCGGCGCGATCGTCTCTTCAGGCTCCACCGGAGCCGGCGGCTCGTCGGCAACCGGTTCCTCGGTGACGTCTTCGTCTTCCGCTACGGCGAAGCTGTTGAGCCGCTGAATCAATTCGGGATCGGCATGCTCGGGCATGACCCCTTCCCGGACCTGGTTGAACATCCCATTGACCACGTCCAGCACTTCCAGCACAGCATCCATCAAATCGGGGCCGACGCTGCGCTGGCCTTGGCGCAGGATATTGAACACGTCCTCCGCCCGGTGGCAGACCTCCACTAGTGGATCGATGCTAAGAAAACCGGCGCCGCCCTTGATGGTGTGAAATCCTCGGAACACAGCGTTGAGCAAATCATAGTCGTCCGGCTGCTGTTCGAGATCGACCAGCTGCTCGCTGAGTAGTTCGAGTATCTCTCCCGCTTCGACCAGAAAGTCCTGCAGGACTTCGTCGTTGACGTCGATGCTCATTTATTGCTCCAGATCCAATAGCCGCATATTTGATATCGGTCGCCGGACAAATAACTAAAATCCCAGGCTCGAAAGCAGGTCATCCACTTCGTCCTGGTCGGTAACTTGATCCCCTTGATCCAATCCGGGTATCGCCGGTCCGGCGAGTTCTTCTTCCTCCTGTTTCTTGCCTTTGCCTTCATCGAGCTTGTCGCCGGTAATGCGCACCAACTTCACCAGCTTCTGTTCCACATCCTGCACCAGCATGATGACCTTGCGTATGATCTGGCCGGTCAGATCCTGAAAGTCCTGGGCCAACAACACCTCGGAGAGGCTGCCGTGCAGAACTTCGGATTGCTCGTGGGTTTGTTGCAGAAAGTCAGACAGCTGATCGCTTAAATTCTTGAATTCATCCTTATTCAACATGCGCTGGCGCAGTTTATTCCAATCTTCGCTCAACTGGATCGATTGCCGCTCCATCGATTCCACCATGGGCAGACACTTCTCCACTTCGTTCAGGGTGCGATCAGCGGACTGCTGGGTCATGGTGATGACGTAGTTGAGGCGTTCCTTGGCATCGGGAATCTCCACGTTGGTCATGTCTGTGATGCGGGCATCGAGCAAGAAGCCGTTGATGGCATCGTGCAGTTCCCGCGTCAGGCGCCCTACTTCGATGAAAAGGTCGTCTTGTTTACCGCCCTGCGAAAGGGTTTCGATGAGTTGATCGGCTTCGGATTCGTTGCCTGCCTGCAGGCACTCGACCAGTGCCTGGGCCAACTCCAGCCGCATTTGCTTATCGGGTTTTTGACCCATGCTTTATCTCCCGGTTCGGCACTGAATCAGGTCACACGTTCGAAGATCTTGCTGATCTTCTCTTCCAATGTCGTCGCGGTAAACGGTTTGACCACATAACCATTGACGCCGGCCTGGGCCGCCTCAATGATCTGTTCACGCTTGGACTCGGCGGTCACCATCAGTACCGGGAGCTGGGCCAGTTTTTCATCGGCCCGCACTGCCTTCAGCAGGTCGATTCCGGTCATCCCCGGCATGTTCCAATCGGAGACTAAAAAGTCGAAATTGCCATTCTGTAGCATTGGCAGCGCGGTCAGGCCATCGTCCGCTTCCTGGGTGTTGTTGAAGCCCAGATCGCGCAGTAGATTCTTGATGATGCGCCTCATGGTTGAGAAGTCATCAACAATAAGGATCTTCATATTCTTATCCAAAACTACCTCCAATCGCCCAATCGTCTAACCGTTTTCCCTAGGGCCTTGCGAAGCCAACCCATTACTCTTCATCGTGAACCAGAGAAAGCCATTCCGAGAGCCGCGAACGAAGTCGCAGGGTGGCCTGACTGTGTATCTGGCACACCCGAGACTCGCTGACACCCAATACGTGGCCGATCTCCCGCAGATTCATTTCATCGTCGTAGTACATGGCGATCACCAACCGCTCCCGATCCGGCAGCCCGGCGATGGCCTCGGCCAGGGCCTGTTTGAAGGCCGATTTCTGCAGGCCTTCCAACGGCGTATCCACGGCCCCCTCCATCTGAAAGGGAAGTCCGTCACTCACCGCCGACAACTCATCCAGGCTGAAAATGCGACATCCCGTAGCATCTTTGAGTATCTGGTGATACTCCTCCAGGCTCATGTCGAGAGCCTTGGCCACCTCCACATCGCGGGCGTCGCGGCCTTCATTGTTCTCGATCTCACGCATCGCTTCCGCCACCATGCGCGCCTTGCGATGCACCGAACGGGGCGTCCAGTCGCTACGGCGGATCTCATCCAGCATGGCGCCGCGAATGCGAATACCGGCATAGGTTTCGAAACTGGCGCCTTGCGTGGGATCGTAATTCTTGCTCGCTTCCAGTAGCCCCAGCATGCCGGCCTGAATCAGGTCGTCCGACTGCACGTTGGGCGGCAACCGATTCATGAGATGATAGGCGATCCGCTTCACCAGCCCGGCATGTTCATTGACCAGGTCGTTGAAGCTTTTCTGTTCTTGCATGGCGGTGTATGTCGCTAAGCCGTTCACCGTCACATCTCCCCATATTGGCTTGAAAATTGAATCAGGCGTTCGACGAAAAACTGCAGATCACCACTCACTCCGGTCGGTATAGGCCAGTTATCGGCTTTCTTGGCCAAATTCTTGAATGCCTGGGAGGCCCGGGAGCGCGGAAAGGCCTCTACCACCGGTTTCTGACTCTTGACGGCTTTACGCAGCTGTTCGTCGAAAGGAATGCTGCCCATATAATTGAGCATAACATCTAAATACTGATCAGTGACCCGGCACATCTTGTTGTAGATGTCCCGACCCTCTTGCACGCTTTTGACCATGTTGGCGAGAATGCGGAAACGACTGACGCCGTGGTCCCGGTTCAGGTGTTTTATGATCGCATAGGCGTCGGTAATCGACGCCGGCTCGTCGCACACCACTACGATCTGTTCCTGCGCCGCTCTACTGAAGCTTACCACTAAATCGGAGATCCCGGCGGCGGTGTCGATCAGCAGTATATCCACATCGTTCGCCACTTCACTGAAGGCGTGGATCAAGCCGGCGTGTTCGGCACTGCTCAGCTCCGTCATATGCTGCAAACCCGAGGCCCCGGGTATCACTTTCATCCCTTTCGGCCCGTTGATCATGATCTCTTCCAGGGAACACTCGCCGCTCATTACGTGAGAGATATTGCGTCTGCTGTGCAGGCCGAGAACCACATCGATATTGGCCAGTCCCAGATCGGCGTCGAGCAGCATTACCCGCCGTCCCAGCTCCGCCATACTGACTCCCAGATTGACCGAGATATTGGTTTTACCCACCCCGCCTTTGCCGCCGGTCACCGCAACCACTCTGACCGGTGTCGCATTTGCCATACGTCGCAATCCCGTGGCCTGATCTTCAATCTGTTCAGACATGTGCATGGTTACCCGTTCCTCCGAAGGTCATCGCCAGATAATCCTCGTCGGGTAACTTGCCGACGGTTTCGCACATCTCGATCGCCTGACTGACCAGGGTGGTGGCGCGGGCGGTGTGAATATCCTCCGGGACCCGCTGTCCGTCAGCCACATAGGCCAAGGGCAGGCGCGCCGCCATCAGCCCGGAAATGACACCTCCCATCTCCGCCGCCTCGTCGATCTTGGTCAGTACGACAGCCACAGGCCGTGCCGCGCCGAAGGCCTGAATGGCATGGCTCAAGGCCGCCCGCTGGGTGGTTGCGGAGAGGGTGAGCAGCGTCTTGATGGGATGGTTACCGGCGGTCATCAAACCCAGCTTTTGTGTCAGTTTGCGATCCCGCTGCCCCATCCCCGCGGTATCGATCAATACCAGGCGCTTGTCGGCGAAGGCATGCAGGGCGCGATTGAGCTCATCCTGATTCGTTGCGTTGCGCACCGGCACATCCAGAATCCGGCCATAGTTGTAGAGCTGCTCCTGGGCGCCGATGCGGAAGCTGTCGGTGGAGAGCATGGCCAGATGTCGATTGCCGTGACGCAGGCAGAACTTGGCGGCCAGCTTGGCGATGGTGGTGGTCTTACCCACGCCGGTGGGTCCCACCAGAGCGATGATTCCTCCCTGATCGAGAAGATCCTCCTGTTGCACCGGCAGTTCGCTGATCAGATGGAACAGGGACTTCCGCCAGGCCTGCTCCGGGGTCTCCGCATCCTCCACCCGGTAGGCCAGTTCACGGCAATGATCCGCGTCGAGGCCGAGACCAATCAGACGCCGCAGCAGATCCTGGGTCTGGGGGCGGCGTTGACCCAGGTCGCGCCAGGTCAATTCGGAAAGTTCGTTCTCCATCATGCGGCGCAAGGCATACATCTCATGTCGCATCTCTCGCAGCACAGGATCCTGGCTCCACTCAACGCGCGGCTTGGCGGCTGGGCCGTCGAGGGCTGCCGCCGGCGCATCTTCCAACAGGGGTGAATCTTCCACGAAGTGACGGGGCTGCGACCCGGTTTCAGGGGGCTCCGCCGGGGATCCGGGTTCATCCCTATTCCCCATGGCGGCGATTGCCTGATCGGAATTGTCGAATGCGCTCTCGTCGTAATCGACGGCGGCCACCAGCTCGACGCCCCCCTTGACACTCCTGTTGGAAAGAATCACGGCGTCGGCGCCCAAGGTCTCCTTGATCTGACGCAAGGCCTGGCGCATGTCAGTGGCGAAAAAACGGCGTATTTTCATGGATCGCGATCCCCCGGTGTTGACTGGTGGATCGCGCCCCTTGGGCGGTGACCCCTCAGCCTTCCTGTCTACTCTCAGCGGTTGCGTTGCCTATGGTGGACACCACTTTGATCTTGCGGTTGTCCGGTATCTCGTTGTAGGAGAGGACGTGCATGCCCGGCGCTGCGTGTTTGGCGAAGCGCGCCATCCATGAGCGTATCGGCGCCGCCACCAGCAGGATCCCTTCGAAACCTTGCGTCTCCATGGCGACCTGGGTCTCCGCCAGGGCGCTCTGCAGTCTCTCCGCCAGACCGGGTTCAAAGCCGGCCTGACCTTCTTCCGATGACTGCAAGGTGTGTTGCAATATCTGTTCCAAATCCGCATCCAAGACGACGACAGGAATTTCTTCTGTAGTTCCAGTAAGTTGCTGCACGATACCCCGGCCGAGGGCGACCCGGACGGTGGCGGTCAAGACGCCGGGGTCTTGACTCTTGGGTGCCTGGGCCGCCAAGGTTTCGGCGATCCGGCGAATGTCGCGTATCGGTACGTGCTCCGCCAGCAGGTTCTGCAGAATCTTCACCACCGCGCTCATCGGCAAGGTGTTGGGTATCAGGTCCTCCACCAGCTTGGGGGCGCTCTTGGCCAGCATGTCGAACAGTTGCTGGGCCTCCTCGTGTCCCAGCAGTTCGCTGGCCTGGTTCTGAAGCATCTCACTCAAATGCGTGGCCACCACGGTACTGGCATCCACCACCGTGTAGCCCAGGGTCTGGGCATGATCCTTCTGCTCCGGCTCGATCCACACCGCTTCCAGGCCGAAGGTCGGATCCGTGGTGACCATCCCCTGCAACTCCCCGAACACCTGGCCGGGATTGATGGCCAACTCCCGGTCGGGAAAGATATCCGCCTGCGCCATCACCACGCCGTTGATGGAGATGCGGTAGCTGTTCGGACTGAGATCGAGATTGTCGCGGATGTGCACCGAGGGAATAAGGAATCCCAATTCCTGGGAGAGCTTGCGACGCACCCCCTTGATCCGGTTCATGAGCTGACCGCCCTGGTTGCGATCCACCAGCGGAATCAGCCGATAACCCACCTCGAGGCCGATCAGATCGACTGGCTGGACGTCCTCCCAGCTCAGATCATGCTGTTCCGGCAGCTCCTGGGGCTCAGGCTCGACCAGCGGTTCCTCCGGCTCTTGCTGCCGCTGCCAGATCAACCAGGCTCCAGCGCCTGCCGCGGCGGAGAGGGTCAAAAAGGCGAAGTTGGGCATGCCGGGGATAATGCCCATGAGGAGCAAAACCCCCGCTGCCACCGCCAGCGCCTTGGGACTGGTAAAGAGCTGACTGACGATTTGCCCGCCCACATCCTGGGTGCTGGCGACCCGGGTGACAATGATCGCCGCCGAGGTCGAGAGCAACAGGGAAGGAATCTGAGCCACCAGGCCGTCACCGATGGTCAGCAACACGTAGATCTGCATGGCAGTGGCGAAATCCAGGTCGTGCTGCACCATGCCGATGGAGAGGCCGCCGATGATATTGATGAAGAGGATCAGGATGCCGGCCACCGCATCGCCGCGCACGAACTTGCTGGCGCCGTCCATGGCCCCGTAGAAATCGGCCTCGCGTGCCACATCCTCGCGGCGCTCCCGAGCCTGATCCTGGGAAATCAGGCCCGAGTTGAGATCGGCGTCGATGGCCATCTGTTTGCCGGGCATGGCATCGAGGGTGAATCGGGCACTGACTTCTGAGACACGCCCCGCACCCTTGGTGACCACCACGAAGTTGATGATCACCAGGATCAGAAACACCACCAGGCCGACCGCGTAGTTGCCACCGATGACAAAGGCACCGAAGGCCTCGATCACCTTGCCCGCGGCGTCTCCCCCGGTATGCCCCTCCAGCAGCACCACCCGGGTGGAGGCCACGTTGAGGGCCAGCCGCAGCAGGGTGGCGATCAGCAACAGACTGGGAAAGACCGAGAAGTCCAGCGGTCGGCGCGTATAGACCACCACCAGCATCACCACCAGCGAAAGGGTGATATTGAAGGTGAAGAACATGTCGAGGGCGAGGGGCGGCATCGGAATCACCACCATCGCCAACAGCATCAGCAGCACCAGCGGCGCACCCAGACCGCGGGCGCCGGCTTGTTTGACGTTGCTGAAGATCGCTGTAGCGTCCATCAAGAATACCCTCTAGTTCAACAATCTATAACGCAAAGACCGCAATGAAACGCGATGCCCGCCATGTTATTCAATACAACATGCATAAAAGCCCTGGCGTGCTTAGCGCTTCTTGGCGCGCTTTGCGTTATAAAATCATTCCTCATGCCTGAACTCCTCCGGCACGTTCAAATCATCCGGCATCTCCGGCCTCAGGCCGCCCTCTTTACGATAGGCACGTAACTGGAAGACGTATGCCAACAGCCTGGCGACCGCCAGGTAGAGGCCGGCTGGGATATAGGCGTCCAGCTCGGTGTGGTAGTAGATGGCGCGGGCCAGCATCGGCGACTCCACTTGCATCACCTGTGACTCCTTGGCCACCTGGCGGATTTTCATGGCGATCAGGTCGGCGCCTTTGGCCACCAGCTTGGGTGCGTGCATGTTCTCGGGATCGTACTTCAGGGCCACCGCGTAGTGGGTCGGGTTGGTGACGATGACATCGGCCTTCGGCACCTGCTCCATCATGCGGCGCTGGGCCATCTCTTGCTGCAGCCGACGGATGCGACCCTTCACCTCCGGTTTGCCTTCGGTATCCTTCATTTCGTCGCGCAGTTCCTGGCGGGTCATCTTCAACTGGCGCCGGTGTTCCCAGAGCTGGAACGGGACATCGATGGCGGCGATCAGAATCATGCTGGATGCCAATACCACCACCGACCAGCCGATCAGATCGTTGAGCTTGTCGATGGCCTGGCCGAGTTCCATTTGATGCATGGCGAGATAGTTGCCCAACGTCATGTAGAGCAACAGCATAGTGATGCCGCCGATCAGCAGGAACTTGGCCATCGCCTTCAACAGCTCCACCAGCCCGCGCGCCGAAAAGACCCGCTTCATGCCCCTGATAGGGCTGAGCTTCTCCAGCTTGGGGGTGAGCGCCTCGCTGCTGAAAGCGATTCCACCCAAGGCGACGGAACTGAAGATGGCGGCGATGACGACCACGAGAAAAAATGGGGCGAGGCTGAAAAATATCTCACCTACCCCCTGACCCAGGTGAGTCAGCATGCTGTTGGGATTGAAGATCTCCTCCCGGGTCAGCACGAAACGTCCGCTCATCATTTCCGAGAGGCTGTCGCCCAGGGATTGACTCATCGCCACCAGGCTGACCACGCCCAACAGGGTGACCGTCATGGCATTCAGCTCCCGCGAGCGCGGTACCTGTCCCTTGCGCCGGGCGTCCTGCAGCCGTTTGGCTGTCGGTTGTTCGGTTTTTTCCTGGCCGTCTTGATTCTCAGCCATGGCTCACCTCGTCACCCGCAGCAGCTGCATCATGAGTTGGAAAGACTGGTAGAGAAATTGGTTGAAGGCGTCGAACAAGCTGGGCAGGCTCACCCACATAAGGACGAAACCGAGCAGCATGGTAATGGGAAAACCCACCGAAAAGATGTTCAACTGGGGCGCGGCGCGCATCACTACACCCATACCCATGTAGACCAACAGCATGGCGCCTACGATGGGCAAAGCGATCAGCAAACCGCCGGCGAACATGCGGCTGCCCCAGGCCACGATATCGAGCAGCCCGTTGCGTGAAATGCCATCCACCGCCACCGGCAAGGTGTGGAAGCTGTCGCTCAGGAGTTCGATGGTCAGCAGGTGGCCGTTGGAGAGCAGGAACAGCAGGGTCGCCAGGATCAGATAGAACTGGGCCACCACCGGCACCTGCACACCGTTCTGCGGATCGACCATGGAGGCAAAACCGAGGCCGGTGCTGTAGGCCACCACCTGGCCGCCGAAGACCAGGGCGCCGAAGACCATCTGCAGGATAAAACCCATTACCACACCGATCAGGATCTGCTGCAGCATGATCAGCAGTCCGGTATGGCTCAGTACCTCGGCCGGCGGCACCGGCGGCAGGGTGGGCATGACCAGCCAGGTGAGCACCAGCATCAACAGCAGGCGGAATCTGACCGGCACCTGGCGCGAGCTGAAGATGGGCGCCGCCAACAGCATGGCGCCGATGCGCACCATGGGCCAAAGGTAGGCCGCAAGCCAGGCGTTGAATTGAGCCTCGGTGATGATCATGGGGACCCATACCGGCGCTTCAATGCAGCAGTTCCGGAATGCTTTCGATCAGATTCAGCGAAAAGTTCATCAACAGCTGAATCATCCAGTTGCCGGCCAGCATCAGCACCAGCCCCACCACCATCAGCTTGGGAATGAAGGTGAGGGTCATTTCATTGATCTGGGTGGCGGCCTGAAACATGGCGACCACCAGACCCACAGCCAGTGCGGGCAGCAGCACCAGGCCGGTGAGGATGCCGACCACCTCGAGCGTGTTTTGGCCAATCGACATCACGGTATCGGGGCTCATGACAACCCTCCTATAGTTGGAAACTCGACGCCAGGGTGCCGAATACCAGCGCCCAACCGTCGATCAGTACAAACAGCATGATTTTGAACGGCAATGAGATGATCATCGGCGACAGCATCATCATGCCCATCGACATCAGCACGCTGGCCACCACCAGGTCGATAATGAGAAAGGGGATAAAGAGCAGGAAACCGATCTGAAAGCCGGTCTTCAGTTCGCTGGTGGCAAAGGAGGGCAGCAGCAGACTGAAAGGCACCTCTTCCGGACGCTCAAACTCGCCGAAGTCGCCGATGCGCGCGAACAGGGCCAGATCGTCCTCCCGGGTCTGGGCCAGCATGAAGCTGTGGATCGGCTCGGCGGCCGCCTCCAGGGCCTGGGACGTATTCATCTGCTCCGCCAGATAGGGCTGCAAGGCGACCTGATTGATCTCGTTGAAGATCGGCATCATGATGAACAGGGTGAGAAACAGGGCCAGGCCGATAAGGATCTGGTTGGAAGGGGTGTTCTGGGTACCCAGCGCCTGACGCAGAATGGCCAGTACGATGATGATGCGGGCAAAAGATGTGGTCATCATGAGTGCCCCGGGCAGTAGGGTCAGGGCGGTCATGAAGAGCAGGATCTGGATGGTCAGGGTGTAGGTCTGTCCCCCCTCCCCATCAGTCGCCACGCTGAAGGCATCGATGCCGGGCGCCGCCTCGGCCGCGCCGCTAAGCAACAAGCCGGCGATCAACAGCCACCCGAGTTTCATTTATCCTGAACCTCCTCCGCCCGTGTTTCATCCTGCTGAGGCTCTTCTTTTTTAGGCTCATCCTGTGCGAAGTTCATGGCGTGGCGGAAGGAGCGCTCGTCCAGCGGCAGGCGATGCAGGGTACGCACATGGCCGGGGGCCACGCCCAACAGCAACCGCACGTTTTCCACCTCGATCAACACCACCTTTTCCCGGGCGCCCACCGAGATGCCGCCAAGCATCTTGATCACACCCTTGCCGCCCATCGGCAAGTGGCCATAACGCTTGAACAGCCAGGCCCCGCCCAGGATCAGAAACAGAATCAGCAACAGACCGCCAGCGGTCTGCAGCAGACCCTCAGTACCCAAAGGACCGGCTTTTGCCCCGAGTTTCTCTTCAGCGGCCCACGCTGACTCGCATAAGAGCAGACAGATCGGTAGCCAGCGGATCATCACTTGAGTCTCTTGACCCGTTCCGAGGGACTGATGATGTCGGTCAGACGTAGACCGAACTTCTCGTTCACCACCACCACCTCCCCCTGCGCGATCAAGGTGCCGTTGACCAGCACGTCCATCGGCTCGCCGGCCAGGCGGTCCAGTTCCACCACTGAACCCTGGTTCAGTTGCAGTAGGTTACGGATGTTGATTTTTGTGCGCCCGATCTCCATGGAGATGGTGACCGGCACATCGAGAATCGCATCCATGTTCACCGCCCCGCCGGTCGATTCGTCGGTCAACTCGTCAAAGGTGGCCGTGGACGCCTCCGGCACGACCGAAGACTCATTATCGCCCTGCCCGTTCAAGGCCGCGGCCCACTCGTCGGCCAGCGCTTCATCAGAATCTGGTTTTGTTTCGTTACTCATTGTCGAACCCTCTCAGGGTAATCGGGCAGGCGCCCGGCCTGCATGAAATCAACTATCGTTGGCCTTCTCATTTGCGATGGTTTTGCGTTCCATCTCCAAGTATTCATGCAATCCCTTGCGCCGCCGCTGTGGGATCCACTGGGTCACCTTCAGCGAGTAGTTACCGTCGGAGACCCCCAGTCGCCCCTTGAACACGGGCACATCGGCGGCTTCGACCTCGACCTCTTCAGGCATATCAAAAGGTATGATGTCGCCCTCTTGTAGCCCGGCCAGCTGCTTGACCGACATCTTGACCTCGGCCAAGGTACTGGCGAGTTCCACATGGGCGGCGAGAATCTCGTCCTTCAAAGAGCGCTCCCATCGTTCATCCCGCTCACCCCGGTCGCTCTGCACCCCGGCATCGAGCAGTTCTCGAATCGGCTCGACCATCGAGTAGGGCAAGCAGATGTGAAAATCGCCTCCGCCGCTCTCAAGGTCCACATGGAAGGAGGTCACCACCACCACTTCCGAGGGACTGACGATATTGGCGAACTGGGGATTCACTTCCGAACCGCTGTATTGGAAGTCGACCCGAAACACCGGCCGCCAGGCCTGTGTCAGATCACTAAAGGCATGTTTCAACAGCAATTGGACAACGCGGTTTTCGGTCGGCGTGAAGTCGCGCCCCTCGATCTTGGTATGGAAGCGGCCCGTGCCGCCGAAATAGTTGTCCACCACGCTGAAGACCAGCTTGGGATCGATCACGAAGAGACCCTTGCCGCGCAGCGGCGGAACCTTGACCATGTTGAGACTGGTGGGAACGAAGAGGCTGTGCACAAATTCCGAAAACTTCTGCATCTGGATGCCGGAGACCGACAGGTCCGCACTGCGACGCAAGAGATTAAAGAGACTGGTCCGGAACAGGCGGGCGAACCGCTCGTTGATCATCTCCAGGGTCGGCAGACGACCCCGTACAATGCGGTCCTGACTGGTGAAGTCATAGGAGTTGACACCTCCGGCCTCTCCAACATCGCTTTCCGTGGCGACATCCCCGCTATCGACGCCGTGTAACAGGGCATCGATCTCATCTTGTGAAAGTAAGTCGTTCGCACTCATGGCATCACTGCATTACAAAACTGGTGAAATAGAGGGCCTCAACCTGCCCCGGAGCCTTGAGCTCCTTGAGAACCCGATTCAACTCATCCAACATCCGCTTCTGCAACGACTCCTTGGCGGCACGCTCCTTGAGCGCATTGGCATCCACGGTGGAGAGCAGATCGAGCAAGTTGTGGCGGATCATGGGATCGTTGTGGGTGAGGAAATCAGCCAACCCGTCGGCGGAAAAACGCACACTGACACCCACCTGCAACAGACTCGGCTTGCCGGGAAGAGTGACCACGAAGACGGGATCCAGCGCCAGATATTCAACCGGGCCCTGTTCCACTGCGACCTCTTCGTCTTCGTCAGGCGCTTCCGAAACCTCCGCCGACTCTTCCTCGTCGCCGCCAAGCAGGAGAAAATAAGCAGCCGCCCCGCCGCCGATCAGCAGCACGGCCGCCGCAATGATAATGATGAGCAATTTGCTCTTGCCGGACTTCTCCTCGCCTAAATCGAGGTCTTCAGCCTCTTTTTCGTCAGCCATGTTGCATTTCCTCACTCAAGCTAAGCTGGAAAATGCAAGATGGATGCCATCCGTCTATAGGTTATTTTTTATAGGTATTTCAAGAGATTGCAATTAGTATTAGGGAGCGAGCCAAAACCTTGACTATCTGTCCGGACCGAATCAGGCAGTTTTTTGTCACCTCGAACCCTGTCGCCACCTTGGAAACCGGGCGCATGGGATCTACGTTCAGAACAGAAAAATTGAACTCGTTGACTTCCATTTCTCCATTCAAAGTTGATTAAATGTCATGAATTTGCTAGATAACTGTTTGTTATAAATAGTAGTTTTAGGATCTTCGTGCCTATTCCCCCCGAGACAAAGCTCTATCGTGGACGATTCGCCGCGTTGCCGTCACCGCCAGCCGTTCTAATTAAACTGATCGACAGTTGTAATGATCCCCTGGTCAGTCTCGAGCAATTGACGGAAATCATCCAACAGGATGCCGCCGTCACCTCACAGGTGATTTCGGCCGCCAATTCACCTTTCTACCGCCAGTGGCAAGAGAGCACAGACCTCCATCGGCTGTTGGTGGTGCTGGGCACCAAGAGTGTCAGAACCATCGCCATCAACAGCGCGGTCCGGCAATATTTCAGCCAACTCGGCAAATCGGCCGGGCGCGCCATCGACGGCATCTGGTATCACTCCCTGATCTGCGCCCACTGTGCCAAATCCCTTGCGGAATTGACCAACCACCCGGCTCCTGACGATGCTTATCTGGCGGGGCTGCTCCACCGACTGGGGCAACTCGCCCTGCTGCAGACCTATCCCGACGAGTATCTGAAGCTGCTGCATGAAGAATTGCACGGTGAAGCCTTGGCGCAGGCCGAAAAGGAGCTCATCGGCCACACCTCGGCAACGGTCGCGGCGGAATTGATAGACAGTTGGAAACTACACTCCTTCATTTCGGACGCGGCGCTCTATCAGCACGAACCGGCAGCTTCGATACTCGACACGGCACAACTGGTCAAACTGATCAACCTGGCCGGCGACATGGCGCGCTTGGAGCAGACAATGGACAGCGGCGTGCTGGAGCGAGCGGACATACTGTTCGGTCTCAACCAATCGATCATTGAAGAGTTGTTCGAAGCGGGCAGGCAGAAGGCCATCGATACGGCCCGCAGCCTCAACATCGCACTACCCCGTGAAGAAGAGGACAAGGCTGCGGCGAAACACCATGCCGCCCTGGGTGAGCGCATCAAACAGGCCGCGCTGTTCGACAGCGGCATCGACTCGACGCCGGAAAAGAGCGATCTGCCCATGACCTTGCGCCAGATCCAGCGGGATTTGGATCTGTTGTTCGCCATTAAGCAAAGCTGTTTTCTGCTCCCCGACAGCGAACAACATCAATTGCAAACCATCGATCCGTCACAGCCAGACGACGGCCCGCTGAACGACCTGGTCTTCTCCTTGGATAATGTCCGAAGCCTGGCGGCGCAGGCCTTTCTACAGCAGCAGATTTACAGCAGTAACGACGAAGAGCAGACACCCAACCTCTCGATAGCGGACCAGCAACTGACCCGCTATCTGAAACACGAGGGATTGACCTACCTGCCGCTGACCAGCCAACAACAACGGCTGGGGCTGATCGTCATCAGCTGCCAAGCCCATGATTGGGTTGCGCTGCGCAGCCAGCGGGAACTGCTCGGGCTCTTCGCCAAGGAGGCGGCGCAGATCCTGTTGCGGCAGCGCGAGATGGAGCAGCAGCAAGCCCGGCTAATCGACGACGAGCGCGCCGCGTTCCAGATGGAAGCGCGCAAAGTGGTACACGAGGCCAACAATCCGCTGGGCATCATCAACAACTACCTGCATATCCTCGGCATGAAACTGGGGGAAGACCACCCGGTGCACGAAGAGTTGGGTATTATCCGGGAAGAGATCGACCGGGTAGGCAAGATCATTCTGCGGATCAGGGATATCCCGGCAGATATCGAACACCAGCAGCGAACGGTTGATATCAATCAGTTAATCGAGGATCTGGATAAACTCTTTCAATCATCACTCTTTCCGTCGCATAATATTTCATCTACGCTGGATCTTGATCGCTCGATGCGCGAGATTCGTACCCAGCGCAGCCATATGAAACAGATTCTGACCAATCTGGTGAAAAATTCCGTGGAAGCCATGCCAGAAGGCGGCGATGTGACCGTCACAACCCGCGACAACGCCTTCCTCAACGGCCAGGCGTATGTCGAAATCCAGGTCATCGACGATGGTCCCGGAATTTCCGCGGAGATCATGCAACAGCTTTTCTCGCCCGTCACCTCCACCAAGGGGAGCACGCATTCCGGCTTGGGACTGACCATTGTGAAGAATCTGATGGATGAACTTTCAGGCCAAATCAGCTGCACTTCCAAAGTGGACCAAGGCACACGTTTTCAGCTCTATTTACCGCGTAACGTCACAACCAATTAAACGGGACCAACCATGCATTCGATCTATCCGGCACCCTGGCGAGGTATCGAAGGACAGTTGGAGAAATTTCCGAAAAAACTCAAGAATAAAACCTCTCAGCGCCGTTTCCAGGCCAGTGTGCTGGTAGTCGACGATGAGCCCCGCGCACGGGCCAGTCTCAAAGAGGTGCTGCGCTACGCAGGCTATGAAATCACCCTCGCCGAGGGTGGCCGCGAGGCGATAGAACTATTCAAAGAGCACCACTTCGATCTGCTCTTGCTCGACCTCAACATGCCGGACCTGGACGGCCATGACGTAATGGCCTATATCAACGAGCAGAAGATCGACTGTGACGTCATCGTGGTCAGCGGAGAAACCACCTTCGACAGTGCAACCCGGGTGCTGCGCCGGGGCGCAAAGGATTTCCTGCGCAAACCCTATGCCCCCGATGAGCTGTTACGCACCATCGCCAATACGGTGGAGCGGCATAGGCTGAAACATGAAAACAGATCGATCCTCAAACGTCTCGAAGAGTCAGAGCAGCTGCATAAGTTTATCGTCAACAACTCTCCCGATATGGTCTACCTGCTCGACCATGAAGGCCGGTTCGCATTCGTCAATGACCGTATCGAAACCCTGCTCGGTTACAAACAGGAAGAGATCCTCGGCGAACACTTCTCCAGGCTGATCTTCGAGAATGACATCGACCAAGCCACCTATGCTTTCAACGAGCGCCGCACCGGCGATCGCGCCACCCGCAGTACGGAACTGCGCCTGCGCTGCGGGAACGGCAATAGTCCGCGCTATTTCGAATCCCGCTCGGTACCGATCGAGCTCAGCTCCATCGGTATCTATTCGGTTGATGACAACAACAACAAAGAGTTTGTGGGCACTTATGGGGTGGCGCGCGACATCACCGAGAGAAAACAAGCCGAGGAGCTGATCAAATATCAGCTCTATCACGATCTGCTGACCAATCTGCCCAACCGCAGCCTGTTTCGCGACCGTCTCAACATGGCGATGGCACAGTCAAAGCGCAGCAGTAAAAAGCTGGCGGTCTTCTACCTCGACATGGACCGCTTCAAGATCATCAACGACTCGCTCGGTCACTTTGTCGGCGATGAACTACTGCAAGCGGTGGCGCAACGATTACGCAGTGAACTGCGCGAGGCGGATACCCTGGCGCGGGTCGGTGGTGATGAATTCAATCTCCTGATTCCGGAAATCAACGACGTCCAGGATGTGCGTAACCTGGCTGAAAAGATCCTGCGCATCACCGCCAAACCCTTTCATATCAAGCAAGAAGAGATCTACATCAGCTTCAGTATCGGCATTTCGATCTACCCGTCGGACGGCGATACCAAGGACGCGCTGATCAAGAATGCCGATATCGCCATGTATAAGGTGAAAAGAGCCGGCAAGAATGGTTACGCCCTATATTCCGAAAATATGAGGGGTCAATACTCCCAATCGCTGGATATCGAGAACGGCCTGCGCAAAGCCATCGCCAGCGACGAGTTGCGGATCCACTATCAACCGCAATACGATATTTCCAGCGGCAAGATGATCGGTGTCGAAGCGCTGGTTCGCTGGCAACACCCGCAGCGGGGGCTGCTTGAACCCAACGAATTCATTAACGTCGCCGAGGAATCGGGACTGATTGCGCCGCTGGGTGAGTGGGTGATGCGCAAGGCGTGCGCGGATCTCAAACGCTGGATGGAGAAGGACTCGCTCAAGCTCAGCCTGGCGATCAACATCTCGGCGCAACAACTCGAAATGGAACATTTCGTGGCCAAGACGCTTGAGATAATCAAGCACCTGCAACTGCCGAAAAACACCTTGGAGTTGGAAATCACGGAACACGCCATCATGCAGGACATGGAGAAGGCGATCGAGACTTTAACCCAGCTTGCCGACAAGGGCATCCGCATCGCCATTGACGACTTTGGCACCGGCTACTCCTCCCTTGGCTATCTGCAGACGCTGCCGATCAACACCCTGAAGATGGACCGCTCTTTTGTCCAGGGCATCAAGTCGAAAGGCGATAACTCGATCATCAATGCCATCATCGCCATGGCCAACGGCCTGAACCTGGATCTCATCGCCGAGGGGGTTGAAAACCAACCACAGCTCGACCATCTCATCGGCGCCGGATGTCATCTGGTACAGGGCTTTTACTACTGCCGCCCACTGCCTGAGGAGGAGTTGCTACGGATGCTCTAGTGTCGCCACGCAACAACGCGGACCATGGCGTGGCGCCACGCTAATATCATTCATTAAGTATGAGACAGCACACCAGGCTGTGCTATCATTCCGCCTCTTCCACAACCCGGCGCATCACGGCGCCAATAACATCGACCCAGCAAGCATACCCGATGGCTCAGTATATCTACACCATGAACCGGGTGGGCAAGATTGTTCCGCCCAAGAAAGTCATTCTGCGCGACATCTCCCTCTCCTTCTTTCCCGGCGCCAAGATCGGCGTCCTCGGCCTCAACGGCGCGGGTAAATCGACCCTGCTGCGTATCATGGCGGGCCTGGATACGGAGATCGAAGGCGAGGCCAGGCCCCAGGCCGGTATCCGCGTCGGCTATCTGCCGCAGGAGCCGCAGCTGGATGAGACCAAGGATGTGCGCGGTAACGTGGAGGCGGCCCTCGGCGAGGTCAAGCAGGCCTTGGCGCGACTCGAAGAGGTCTATGCCGCCTATGCGGAAGCCGATGCGGATTTTGACGCCTTGGCCAAGGAGCAGGCCAAGCTGGAAAACATTATCCAGGCCAGCGACGGACACAATATCGAACGCCAATTGGAGATCGCCGCCGACGCCCTGCGCCTGCCCCCCTGGGAAGCGGAGGTCAAGACTTTGTCGGGCGGCGAACGGCGCCGCGTGGCCCTCTGCCGGCTATTACTGGAAAAACCCGACATGCTCCTGCTCGACGAGCCCACGAACCACCTGGACGCCGAATCGGTGGCCTGGCTGGAGCGGTTCCTCCACGAGTACCCCGGCACGGTGGTGGCAGTCACCCATGACCGCTACTTTCTCGACAACGTGGCCGGCTGGATCCTCGAGCTCGACCGGGGTTACGGCATACCCTGGGAGGGCAACTACTCTTCCTGGCTGGAACAGAAAGAGAACCGCCTGCAACAGGAAGCCCGTGAAGAGGCCGCCCATATCAAGACCATGCAGGCCGAGTTGGATTGGGTGCGCAGCAACCCCAAAGGCCGCCACGCCAAAAGCAAGGCGCGGCTGCAGCGCTTTGAAGAGCTGCAATCGCAAGAGTTCCAGAAACGCAACGAGACCAATGAGCTATACATCCCGCCCGGCCCCCGCCTGGGCGACCTGGTGATCGAGGCCGAAGGCCTGCGTAAATCCTTCGGCGACCGGCTGCTCTACGACGATCTCACCTTCAACCTGCCCAAGGGCGGTATCGTCGGCATCATCGGCCCCAATGGCGCCGGTAAAACCACCCTGTTTCGCATGATCACCGGTCAGGAGACACCGGACGGCGGCACGATGCGTATTGGCGATACGGTCAATATCGCCTATGTGGATCAGAGTCGCGACTCGCTGGACGGCACTAAGACAGTATGGGAAGAGATCTCGGAGGAACAGGACATCATCACCGTCGAGCGTTTCCAGGTGCCTTCACGGGCCTATGTGGGCCGCTTCAATTTCAAGGGCAGCGATCAGCAAAAGCGCATCGGCGACCTCTCCGGAGGCGAACGCAACCGCGTCCACCTGGCCAAGCTGCTGAAGAGCGGCGGCAACCTGCTACTGCTGGACGAGCCCACCAACGATCTCGATGTGGAGACCCTGCGCGCCCTGGAAGAAGCGCTGTTGGCCTTTCCCGGCTGCGCCGTGATCATCAGCCACGACCGCTGGTTCCTCGATCGCATCGCCACCCATATCCTCGCCTTTGAAGGGGATTCGGGCAGCGTCTGGTTCGAGGGCAACTACGCCGACTACGAAGTCGACCGCAAGCAAC
>CAJICC010000180.1_pt1 | contig 20277 bp, 22 predicted proteins | sample 9199511 | NCBI WGS metagenome assembly CAJICC01 (sample SAMEA7708322, study PRJEB35096) | sediment metagenome | biome: marine neritic benthic zone biome [ENVO:01000025]; feature: sediment [ENVO:00002007]; material: shallow marine sediment [ENVO:03000034] sea grass bed [ENVO_01000059] ...
GCCTAAACCGACTGGAGGTGGCTTGAGAAACCCCATCAGTCGATCGACGAGCGGCTCTAACTCAATCCGAAAGGCAGCATTTTTTGCGGGAGATTTTCAAGGTAAAAATTCGTGGCGGCTTGTCCGATCATTTCGGTGGGGCATGGCCCCACCCTACGGCCTCGGGTGAAGTGTGGGGTGGGGCCTGCCCCACCGTTGCGACACATAAATCGGCGTATTTTTTCCACTCCACCACGCACGTAAGCTTAAGTAAGCGTAATACATCACAAACCATCTATCCCTTGTGCTTGAGATCCTTCTGTTTGCCAGCTAACCTCTGACCACAAGATTCAATTCTCTGAGGAAGAATCGAGACATGACAGTCTGTACGCAACTCAAGCGTTACGCCCGGCGGCACGAAAGGACAGCCGATTTCTTCTCGCTGCTCGCTGTTTTGTTGCTGTTCGGCTCCCTTTATCTGGGAACGGTATACTATAGTTCCCTGCTGACCTGGATGAAGAGCGACCCGCTGCTGCATCTACCGGCGCTGATCATCCTGCTGCTGCTCGACCTGTTCCTGATCTTCCTGTTTCTGAATATCGGCTCTGCCCGCTACGGCGAGGAAGGCGAGGGATGTTTCCATACATTCCCAGGTCGCCGCACCGGCAGCGGTTCGGTGGGCCTCATGTTCAACAGCTGGTTGCACCACATCGAGCAGGTCGGCCGAAAACATCGATAGCCGCATCGTTGCGAATCCATACTCACCCTCAACACAAAGCCTATGCCGGCCCAGTTCCCCCTATGTCCCTGCCTGTTCGTCTGCTGATCCTATTATTGGGCGCCTATCTAAGCGGTTGCGTCTCTATGGCCACCGATCGATTGGCCGACAACCTCTCCCAGGCCATGCTGAATCAAACCGATCCGGAGATCGTGCGTAGCGGCGCCCCCGCCTATCTGCTGCTGCTGGACTCCCTGATCGCGCAAAGCCCGGACGACCAGAAACTGCTCTATGCGGGCGCCCGACTCTACGGCGCCTATGCCGGTGGACTTGTCAACGACGGCTTGCGCAAGCAGCGTTTGACCAGTAAGGCGCTGGAGTATGCGCGACGCGGGCTCTGTCCCGAAACGCCGGAACTCTGCCGAAACCTTGACAAGCCATTCTTGATCTTCTTCCAGTTTCTGGCGCAAGCTGACGAGGATGAAATCGAAGGTATCTATCTCTACGCCACCAGTTGGGCAGGGTGGATTCAGGCCCATGCGGATACCTGGAGCGCTATCGCCGATCTGCCCAAGGCCGAGGCCATGCTGCAATGGGTGGCCGCCAGGCGTCCCGCCTATGACCAAGGCCGGGCACAGCTCTATCTCGGCGTCATCCGCAGCCAGGTACCCCCAGCCATGGGCGGTAGACCCGAAGTGGGACGGAAACACTTCGAGGAGGCCATTGCTTATTCCCATGGCCGTGACCTGATGGCGAAAGTAGAATATGCACGTCACTATGCCCGACTGGTATTCGACCAGTCGTTGCATGACCGGCTGCTCAAGGAAGTGCTGCGCGCCGATCCGCTGGCCGAAGGCCTGACCTTGAGCAACGTCATGGCCCAGCAACAGGCCAAGAAATTACTCAAAGACGACTACTTTTAAGGACCTGATATGTCACTACGCCTGACCGCCCTTTTGTTGCTCCTGACATCGCTGCCGCTGGCGGCAGCCACCACTACCTTGAAGATTGCAACCCTTGCTCCCGACGGCACCAACTGGATGAAGCAGATGCGGGCCGCGGCGCAACAGATCAACCAGAAGACCGAGGGTAGGGTCAAGCTGCGCTTCTATCCCGGCGGTGTGATGGGTAACGACGACAGCGTGCTGCGCAAGATCCGGGTCGGCCAGCTGCACGGCGGCGCCATAACCGGTGGCGGACTCAGCAAGGTCTATCCCAATATTCAGCTCTACAACCTGCCGTTTCAGTTTCGCAATCTGCAGGAGGTGGATAACGTCCGGAGGGAGATGGATCCTCTGATTATCGACGGCCTGCGCCATGCGGGTTATATCAGCTTCGGCATCAGCGAGGGCGGTTTCGCCTATCTGCTTTCCAACAAGCCGGTGAAGAGTGACGACGATATGCGCGGGCTGAAGATCTGGGTACCCGAAGGAGACGAGATCAATACCCGCATGTTCAGGGAAATGGACATTTCGCCGATTCCGCTACCTTTGACCGATGTCTTGACAGGCCTGCAGACCGGCCTCATCGACACTATCGCCGGCTCTCCCATCGGCGCCATCGCCCTGCAGTGGCATACCCGGGTAAAATATCTGACCCATGTGCCCCTGGCCTACCTCTTCGCTACCCTGGTGATTCACGAGCGGGCCATGGCGCGCCTGGAAGATCGGGACCGCCAGTTGGTCAAATCCATCTTGCAAGAGACCTTCGAAAGACTTGATCGGCAGAACAGAGTGGACAACCAACAGGCCCTGGAGGCGTTACGGCAGCAGGGTATCGAGTTTACTCAGCCCAGCCACGAGCAACGCCTGGCCTGGGAGAAACATGCCCATCGCATCTTGTACGCCCTTGCCGACGATGGACAGCTCGATAAAAAGATGCTCCACCAGATGTCGGACCTGATACAGTCGCAGCGGACAACATCGCAGGGCCGCTGACATCGACATACCAATCCCTGCTGCAATTGAAGCCGCTTTGCTTAACAAGGCGCGATGCCAAGGAAAACCGAGGATACACCTCCATGTCCCCTATGAATCTCTTTAAACCAGATCGCGCTGAAGGCGCGGATGAACGGCTCGATACCCTGTTGACACACAACAACATAACCATCGAACGCATCCTCAGCCCCCCGGACACGATAACGGATATCTCCGCGCAACCCCACGACGAATGGGTCTGTGTGTTGCAGGGTAGCGCGCGCTTGGAAATGGGTGAGCAGGTACATCTGCTCTATCGCGGCGATCAGATGCTGATTCCGGCCAACTCTCCACACCGTGTTCTCACCACCAGCCATCACCCGCATTGCCTGTGGCTGACAGTGCATTTCCGGTGAGCACCGAGCCGGAGATCCCTCTCCGTCCCCGATACCGGTCCCGCTCCCTATGCGTAACGCCATCACTCGCATCAAAGTTCTGTTGACCCGCCTGGAAGAGGGGCTTTTGGTGCTAATGCTCAGTACCATGATCCTGCTCGCCGCGGCTCAGATCCTATTGCGCAATCTGTTCGACGACGGCATCTTCTGGGGCGATCCCGCGCTGCGCATGCTGGTACTCTGGCTGACCCTGCTGGGCGCCATCGCCGCGACCCAGGATGACCGGCATATCCGTATCGACCTCATCTCCCGTTTTCTCGGCGCGCGAACCAAGGCCTGGGTGCAGGCGGTCAACGATCTCTTCTGCGCCCTGATCTGCGGGCTTGTCGCCTGGCACGGCGGGCGTCTGGTCTATTTCGAATGGCAGGACGGCACCCAGATCTTCGGCGGCCTGCCGACCTGGCTCGGTGAGTTGATCATCCCCCTCGGTTTCGGCGTCATGACATTGCGCTTTCTGTTCAGCGCCCCCCTGAGGCTGTCTGCGGGAGACGAGCCTTGCTGATTACCCTGGGCCTGATTCTGCTCGCCCTCTCCGGCGCCCCGCTGTTCGCCGTCATCGGCGCCGGCGCCCTCTGGGGCTTCTATCAAGCGGACATCGATCTCTCGGTGGTGGCCATCGAATTCTTTCGCCTGGCGGAGATGCCGGTGCTGGTGGCGATTCCGCTCTTCACCTTCGCCGGCTATCTGCTGAGTGAAAGCAACGCTCCCCACCGGCTGGTCAGGGTGAGCCGGGCCCTGCTCGGCTGGATGCCGGGTGGCCTGGCCTTCGTCGCCCTGGTCTCCTGTGCCATCTTCACCGCCTTCACCGGCGCTTCCGGCGTCACCATCGTGGCCTTGGGCGCCCTGCTCTATCCGGCGCTCAAGGAGTCGGGCTATGGCGACAACTTCAGCCTCGGCCTGGTTACCACCTCGGGCAGTCTGGGCCTGCTGTTCGCCCCCGCCCTGCCCCTGATTCTCTACGCCGTGGTGGCGCAACAGCTCGGTATCGGTGGCTCCATCAGCGTAGAGGATATGTTTCTGGCCGGGATCCTGCCCGGTCTGTTGATGCTGACCATCCTGCTGAGCTGGAGCTACTGGTCGAGCCGCAATCTGGTCCTGACCCGCTTCTCCTTCGACGAGGTCCGGGGCGCGCTCAGAGAGGCGGCCTGGGAGCTGCCCCTGCCCGTGATCGTGCTCGGTGGGGTCTACAGCGGCTATTTCGCCATCTCCGAGGCGGCCGCCGTCACCGCCTTCTATGTCCTCATCGTCGAAGTCATGATCCATCGGGAGATCAGCCTGCAGCGACTCTTCTCCGTAATGCGCGGGTCGATGCAACTGGTCGGCGGCATCATGATCATTCTCGGCTTCTCCCTGGGCTCCACCAACTCCCTGATCGACCAGGAAGTGCCGATGGAGCTATTCGACTTGCTGCAGGAGTGGGTCTCCAGCCCACTGACCTTCCTGATCCTGCTCAATATTTTCCTGCTGATCCTCGGCACCATGCTCGATATCTTTTCGGCCCTGGTGTTGATAGTGCCCCTGTTACTACCGGTCTCCGCCCAATACGGCATCGACCCGGTCCATCTCGGTATAATCTTTCTCGCCAACATGCAGATCGGTTACTTCACGCCCCCGGTGGGCATGAACCTCTTCATCGCCAGCTATCGTTTCGAACGGCCGGTAACCGAAATCTACCGCGCAACCCTGCCCTGGTTCCTGCTGCTGCTCGGCGCCCTGATGCTGATCACCTACTGGCCCTCGCTCTCACTGGCTCTGCTCGGACGCAGTTGAGGTCGCAAACGACTACCCAGCTCGAAACCGGCCAAGCCCAGCATGATCAAACCGGTGCCGAGCCAGACCCGGCTGTCGATCACCTCATTGTTCAACCACTGCCCGACCAATAGGGCGAACACCGGTGTCATGAGGGCGATCAACGCCACCCGGGTGGTCTCCACATGGCGTAAGACATAGAAGAAGAGGGCGAAGCCCAGCACCGATCCCACCACGCCGAGATAGAGGATCGATCCCAGCACACGACCATCGATGACCCGCGGCCAGGGTTCTCCCTGCAGAAACCAACTCAAGAGAAACAGGGGGACCGCTACCAGCAATCCTCCGGTGGTCACGCTCAATCCGTGCAACCGGGCATCCAGCCGCTTGATCCAGACCATGCTGACCGAGTGGCACAGCACCGAGAAGAGGGTCCCGGCGAGCCCGAAAATGACCTGAGTTCCCGTCTCCATTCCCACATCGAAAATCAGCCCGAGACCCGCCAGCGCCACCAGCAGCGCCAGCGCCCTGGACGGCGTCAGCCCTTGCTCCCCCAGCCAGAGTCTGGCCAGCAATCCGGTCAAGAGGGGCGACAGCCCGAACACCACCGAGATCCAGCCGGACGGAATGTACTGGGCCGACCAGTAGATGCTGGTCATCGCCAGATAGATACCCAGGCCGGCAGCCAGGTAGGTCTTTCGCGCACGCCGGTTCCAAGCCAGCCGCAGCCCCGCCAAGCGCAGCACCAGCATGGCCAGGGTGAGCCCAATGACCATGCGGCCGGTGACGCCGAACAGAAAACCCACGCCCTCGCCGCTCCACTTGATGGCCAGCGGCGTGGTACTCCAGATCAGCACAACCCCGATATAGGCGGCCGGTATCGACATGCGGTTTTCTCCCATTCGCGAGACAAAAACAAAAAGGCCGCAGATGTTGCCATCTGCGGCCTTTTCGGGTTTCAAAATTCAGTGAACGATCAGCTCTTCATCAACCCCTCGGACGCAGACAGGCATATGCGCTTCCAAGCCGGTACTCGGCGGCACATAATAGGGGTCTGCAGCATAAAGATCGCGTTCATGATTCAAGCATGCCGCCGGCATCGGTTCAGGTCAAGTATCTTTTATCCGCAACCACGAATTAGGCCTAAGACCTGTTAACAAAATGCAACTTACCTCGGATCTGAGCAGAATTCTCCCTCAGGGTATCGCACTGACAGTCGCCGATGAGTCGATGTGGCGGACACCATTACGGGATGAGGAAGAGGCATTGATCAACGGGGCCATCGAGAAGCGGCAGCGGGAGTTCCGCGCCGGCCGCCATGCGGCCCATGCCGCCCTCGCCAGGCTCAACGCCCCCGACCTGCCCCTGTTACGCGGCGAACGCCGGGAACCGCTCTGGCCAAGCGGCCATGTGGGCAGCATCGCCCACTGTCGGGATCTCTGCCTGGCGGTCTGCGCCCGGGATCGGGATCTGGCGGGATTGGGTATCGACGTGGAACCCCTCGAACCCCTGCCGCGCGGGATCGACAACTATATCCATACCCAGGCGGAAGCGGCTTTCATTGAGCAAAATCCAGGCTGCCATCCGGAGCGGCTGATCTTTTGCGCCAAGGAGAGCCTCTATAAATGCTACTACCCTTTGGTGCAGCGATATTTTGGATTTCATGCGGTGGAATTGAGCTTTGACAGGGAACGGCAGCGCTATCGCTTTAGTCCCACGGAGCGATGTGAAATCGCCTTTCCCCCATTGCTATTTCACGGGCGCTACCTGATCGGCGCAAGCCACTTGGTCAGCGTCTGTTATCTGACCCGGGAGTGATCAGCGCAACAGCGCGGTAATCGCCAGGGCGTTCCAGCGCGACCCTCCCACTGACGGTTTGCCGGCTCTGTTCCAAAGATCGGCCGTCTGCTCCGGCGAAATGGAATTCATTTTCAGCTCGATCGCCTCGCGGCGCATGGCGGCGACATATTTCTCACGGCCGCAAAGGTCCATTAATCCGTAGAAATCGATCTCTTGGTTGAACTCTTCAATCAGCTTCTCGAGCACATCATCCACCTGACCTTCCTCGATCAAATCGGTGGCACGACTCTCCAGAGCGCTGCGTTCAAGGCGTTTTCGCTCCTTTTCAAGCCAAACGAGTTCACCCTTCTGGAACATCTCCTCATTCCAGGTTTCGATCGCCAGCGTCACATGCTTGGTTGATAGCTGGGGAAAATCCCGGGTCAACTGCTTGAGCTGCTCCAAGGCTTCTCTTGCTGTCTCGATGAATTTACTCTCTTCAGCCATGCTATATTCCGGCGAAATGCCTAAATAGATTTATCGACTGCAAGGATCAATCCTTTACCTGCAGCCACTGAGAAATTTCAGGAAACTGCTTCCTGCAGGCTGATCCGTGCTTCACCCCGATGCTGGCAGCCGTCTTAGTCAACCCGTATACTCTGGGCCTGCCAACGACACCCATCTGCTCAGCTCATGTACAGCGTCACGAAAGAAGTCCATTTCTGTTACGGACACCGGTTGCTCAACCATCAGGGCAAGTGCCGGCATCTGCACGGTCACAACGCCACCGCCGTGATCCGTCTCGAAGCCGGCGAACTGGACGAGTTGGGGATGGTCTGCGACTTCAGCGATATCGGTGACTTCGTCAAGGCCTGGATCGAGCGCACCATCGACCACAATATGCTGCTGCATGAAGCGGACCCGGTGTTACCCGGGCTGCAGGCGGCGGGAGAGCGGGTCTATGTGATGCGGTCGAATCCGACCGCCGAGAATATCGCCAGACTCATCTTCGATCAGGTGACGGAGGGAGGCTATCCCGTGGTCGAGGTCTCTATCTACGAAACCGACAGCGCGCTGGCCAGCTATCGCCGAGGCTGATACGGCGGGGAACGGCCGACGCCGTCCCCCAATGTAATTAACCCGGCAACTAAATATCAACCCACTTCGTTGTAACCGCGCTCCTCGTGGAGCACGATATCCAAGCCCTCGATCTCCTGATCCTTGGTGACGCGCAGCCCGATCAGCTTGTCCACCAGCTTGAGCAGAATAAAGCTGCCCAAAGCGGTGAATCCGATCGCCGCGATGACACCGATGAACTGCACCATGAGCTGGCCGCCCATGCTCGAGATTCCCTCGGCGTAGCCGTACCCGGAGAAGACCCCCAGGGAGGTGGAACAGAAGACACCCGCCAACAGCGTGCCGAGTATGCCGCCCACACCGTGGACCGGAAAGACATCCAGGGAATCGTCGATTTTGAGCACCTGCTTCAGATAGTTGGTGGCGGTAAAACAGATCGCCCCGGCCAGCAGGCCGACCACCAACGCGCCGGCCGGGCCGACGAAACCGGATGCCGGTGTAATGGTGCCGAGACCCGCCACCATGCCGGTCACCGCGCCCAAGGCGCTGGGTTTGCCGAACTTGATCCACTCCCGCACCATCCAGGTCATGGCGCCGGTCGCCGCTGAGATATGGGTCACCAGCATCGCCATGGCGGCATTGCCGTCGGAGGCAAGGGCGCTGCCGCCGTTGAAACCGAACCAGCCCACCCACAGCATACCGGCGCCGGCGATGGTCATGGTCATGTTATGGGGCATCATCGACGCAGTGCCGAAACCCTGGCGGGGCCCCATCACCATCGCCGCCACCAAGGCCGCCACACCGGCGCTGATATGTACCACTGTGCCGCCGGCAAAATCGTACAGTCCCATGGCGCCGAGCCAACCTCCGCCCCAGACCCAATGGGTAAGCGGGGCATAGATCAGCAGCAGCCACAGGGCGCTGAACAGTAACATGGCGGAAAAACGCATGCGTTCGGCAAAGCCACCCACGATCAAGGCGGGGGTGATAATGGCGAAGGTCATCTGAAACAACATGAAAACGGACTCGGGTATGGTTCCCGATAGGGTCTCCCTGCCCACGCCGGCCATCAACACACGGCTGAAATCGCCAATCAAGGCATTGCCCTCACCGAAGGCCAGGCTATAACCCACCACCAGCCAGAGAATCGAAGCCATGCCGGCGATGGCGAAGCACTGCATCAGCACGGACAACACGTTCTTGGAACGCACCAGCCCCCCGTAGAACATGGCCAAGCCCGGCAGCGTCATAAACAGCACCAGGGCGGTAGAGGTCATGATCCAGGCCGTATCGGCGCCACTCATCTCTGCTTCTCCGGCCAATGCCGTCAGTGGCGACAACAGGAGAGCCATAAGACCCATTGAATGTCTCAGGGTTAGGAAACGCATGTTGAAGTACCCCTTTTGAATCTTGCTGAATGAAAAGTGCCCCGGAACCTGGAGCCAGGCATAGCCGGGAAATCCAGAAGGTCTCGCGATAGGACCATCATCTTGATTTTTAAGATAATCTTTGTGCCTTTCGGTAATACCAAATCAAATCGGGCATCATTGTAATGAAAACAACAGCAAAAAACTTATATTTTTTAAATCAATTGGTTATACAACCCGCTTTCGGAACTACCACTAAAGTAATATGCTAATTGGCCGAATACAGAAATAATCCCGCTTGCCTAATTTCGCTCAGCGGTGATTTTACCCTTCACTGTATTAGTAATTGGTAATATAATCCACGCAATTGTGTCCTCGGGAACCAGATCACCATGAACCAGCGTCCAGACACAAATTCGACAGCAGACTACCAAGACCTAACGGCCTTCCGTCTGCAGACCGTCAATCAACTGCCGGTAATGGGACAGGAAGAGGTCTGCCCCATCATCAAACTCTATTTCGACTACCTGGAGCATTCACTGACGAATCATGGGGAGAAGGCCGACATCAACCTACTTCGGAAGATGCTGTCGGAGATCTCCCAGCTGTTGCGCTCCAGCAAGAGTCGTCTGCAGGAGGACGGTTATTTGCGCCTGCTCGACCGCCTCACCGCCATCTACGCCAAGGGCCTGCAAGTAGAGAACAACCGCGCCTATACGGTTACTGCCGCCAAATTCGCTCATATCCTGAAATCAGTCAGCCATGAGTTCCAGGATTACGACTACCACCCATCCGTCAGCCTGCTGCTGCACTACATGGACAAACTCTTCAAGGCCCGTGAAGCGAGCTGGCTGGAGGTCTACGAGCACCTGCTCAGCATGCCCGATTCCATCCACTTCATGCGCCAGCTGAAGAGAGAGCATCTGAACGATATCAATCGTTGGATTGAAGAGGGTGTCGATAACCTGTACACCCTATTGGACGAACAGAGGGAACTGATAGCGATTAAGGATCAAGCCGTAAACGACTTGGAGCTGCGGCTGCTGGAGCGACAGGCTCGACTGCTAGAGACGCAAAACCCAGCAATTTCCGGCGTGATCGATTTCAGCTTGGCCCAACAACAGCACGAGATCCGCGCCCTTGATGAACAGCGAAATCAATTGCTGTTGGAGCGCTGCTCCAAACTCGGTATCGTCGAATTACTGGAAGCGAATATCCGTGAATTCTCAGACCAGCTGACGAGCATACACCGATGCACCCTGCTGAATCTGGTATGGGACAATCCTCATTCCCTACCGGACACCTAAAATAGAGAAGGCCTGACACAAGTCAGGCCTTTTCGTGTGGTAGCAAGGGGCAGACTCGAACTGCCGACCCCAGCATTATGAGTGCTGTGCTCTAACCAACTGAGCTACCTTGCCGTATGTATTTGTGAAGGGCGGGAAATATACTGTCGCCTCCCGGCAGTGTCAATATTATACATTGAACCTGAAATGGATGACGTCGCCGTCCTTGACCACATACTCCTTGCCCTCGGAACGCAGCTTTCCCGCCTCGCGAGCGCCTTGTTCACCCTTGTTGGCGATGAAATCCTCGTAGCCGACCACCTCGGCGCGGATGAAGCCGCGTTCGAAGTCGGTGTGGATCACGCCGGCGGCCTGGGGCGCGGTGGCGCTCTGCGGTACGGTCCAGGCCCGCACCTCCTTCTCGCCCGCGGTGAAATAGGTCTCCAGGCCCAATAGCTTGTAGCCGGCGCGCACCACCCGGTCCAATCCCGGCTCCACAAGGCCCATATCGGCGAGAAACTCGACCCGCTCCGCCTCCTCGAGCTCCACGATCTCCGCCTCGATGGCGGCGCAGACCGGCACTACTTCCGCCGCCTCTTGCTGCGCCAGTTCATTCAGGGCCTGCAAATAAGAATTGTTCTCGAAACCGTCCTCCGCCACATTGGCGATGTAGAGCACCGGTTTGATGGTGAGCAGGAAGAGGTCGCGGATCTCCAGACGCTCGTCTTCGTTTAGGGCCAAGCGGCGAACCGGTCGCCCCTGGTCGAGATGCTCGCGAACCCGCTCCAGCAAGGCCTTTCTGGCCAGTACCTTCTTGTCGCCGGTCTTGGCCTGGCGCTCGCTCTTGGCCAGGGCCTTCTCCACCGACTCCAGATCGGCCAATGCCAATTCGGTATTGATCACCTCCACGTCGCGGACGGGATCGACCCGGCCGGCCACATGCACCACATCATCGTTGTCGAAGCAACGGACCACTTGGGCAATGGCGTCGGTCTCGCGGATGTTGGCCAGGAACTTGTTACCGAGGCCTTCTCCCTTGGAGGCGCCGGCCACCAGGCCGGCGATATCCACGAATTGCATGGTCGTCGGCACCACCTGCCGGGGCTTGACGATGGCGGCAATCGCGTCCAGGCGCGGATCAGGCAGGGGCACCACGCCCACGTTGGGATCGATGGTACAGAATGGATAGTTTTCCGCTGCGATGGTGGCTTTGGTCAACGCATTGAACAGCGTCGATTTGCCCACATTCGGCAAGCCGACGATACCGCACTTGAAACCCATGGAAGGCGCCCCCGAAAAAAGGGGCAAGCATACCGGAAAGCGCCGGCGTTGTGCACTCCCTGTAACAGCTAGGAGATGGTGAAGAGCTTATCGAAATTCGCAATCCGCAACACGGCGCCAACCGCCTCATTGCCGTTGACCAGAACCAGGTTTTTGCCCGGCCTGCCGTATTCACGCAGTTGCAGCAGCATTCCCATGGCAGAGCTGTCCATGTATTCCGCCCTCACCAGATCGATCACATAGGACTTCTCGCCCTTGGGAAAGCCCTTGTAGCTCTGCACAAAATCTTGATGGGTGGAAAAATCGAAGCGTCCAGCCACCCTAATGGTCACTGTCTTATGGTCATCGGATAGATTGCAGGTAATGGACATGGCTACTCCTGAGTACTCCCTGATTCGCGCCCTTCCAAACGGCTCTTGACTCTGTTAGCGACAGCTCGGCGGTAAGCTTTACCCCTTGGATTGGCCGAGCAACTCACTGGCCAGCGCCTTGAACTCCGCCGCCGAATGGCTGGCGGGCTTGTACTCGAAAATGGTGCGCCCCATGCCCGTACTCTCACTGATGGCGGCCCCCTCCCGGATGACGCTGTCGAGCAGAGCCTCGGGGAAGTGTCGTTGCAATTTCTCCCTTATTTCCCGGCCGACCTTGTGCCTTGGATTGATGCGGTTGAGGAGGATTTTCACCGTCACCGGACGGGGCAGATAGGCTTCAAGCCGCTTCAGGGTAAGCAGGGTCTTCAAAGCTCCGTTGAGGGTCTCCGTTTCGCCGGTCACCGGGATCAACAGCTCGTCCGCGGCAAACAGGGCGTTCATGGCGAGCAGGCCGGTTGAGGAGGGACAATCGAAAATGACAAAGACCTGATCCTGGAACTGACCCGCTATGGCATCCCGCAGTCGGCGCACCCGACTCGCCCCGTCACCCCCGATCTTTTCCAGCTGCGCCAGGGTGATACCGGCCGGAATCAGCGTCAGCATATCCCGCGCACCGATTTTCACCGATCTGAGGTCGGTCCCGTTCATCATCACCCGATCGATCCCCTTGGAGGGCGCCCGAAAGATGCCGTAACCCGCCGCCAAACGGCTATCGGGATCGAGGTCGACCAAAGTCACGCGGTGACCGCCCAACGCCAAGGCGTGACCGAGACAGGTCGCGATGGTGGTCTTACCCACCTTGCCGCACTGATTGATCACCGCCATTCGATGCATGAGTTGCCCATCGATTTGAAACCGGACTGCCGGTCAAACCATTCTGTTTCAGATATCAAACCAGGGAATCACCGCTGTCGCCGATTCTCTCCATGAACCGGTCTCGCATTCGGTACCCCCCTATTTGAGCTAACGGCCTGAAAAGCTGATACTTTAGGCGAGTCGCTAGTAAAGAACCCCGCAGATGAGACTTTGTCAGGGTTTGGGTGAGTAATCACCGCAAAGAGGCCGGACCTCGGGTAAACTACGGACTGAATTCATAACAACTCGAACCGATGAGACTACCTAGACTACTTCTAATGTCCTTAGTCGCGGTGTTGGCGCAAACATCCTATGCCGTGACCTTCGACCTGCCCGCGCCGGGCGACGACATCGTGGGACGTACCTTCACCTTGAACACCCGTTGGGAAGAGACTTTCTCCGACATCGCGCGTATCTACGATCTCGGCTATCGGCAGATGGTGGCCGCCAATCCCAAGGTAGATGCCTGGCTGCCAGGAGAAGGGACGGAAGTGATGATACCGCAACAGTACATCCTGCCCTCGGGTCCACGACAGGGAATTGTGATCAATCTGGCTGAGCTGAGACTCTATTACTTTCCCAAGGATCGCCCGGTGGTGGTCACCTACCCCATCGGCATCGGGCGCGAGGGCTGGAGCACGCCGGTTGGAGAAACCACTGTGGTGGGCAAAAAGGAGGGGCCAAGCTGGACCGTGCCCGAGTCGATTCTCAAGGAACATGAGGAGGACGACGATCCGTTACCGCCGATTGTGCCGCCCGGACCCAACAACCCTCTGGGTAATCACGCCATCTATCTCGGCATGACCGGTTACCTGCTGCACGGCACCAACAAACCCTATGGTGTTGGCATGCGTGTCAGCCACGGCTGCATACGCCTCTATCCGGAGAACATCGCCCTGTTCTTTCAACAGGTGGACAAGGGCACGCCGGTACGCATCGTCGACGAACCCTTTAAGGCTGGTTGGTTGAAGGGTGAGCTCTTTGTGCAGGTGCATCCGCCCCTGTTGGAATATATCAAGGCAAAGGGTCACAACTACACGGAGCTGGTCAATGCGGTCATCAACCGCTTGGGCGAAGACCAGCGTAAACCCGACTGGTCACAGCTGCAGGAGTATGCCGATAACAAGACAGGCATCCCCATGCCCCTCTATCTCTGGGAGGGCAGTGAATTGGTTGATTCCGACCGGCAACTCTAGAGCACGCAAGCCGCGACCTGTGAAACTGGTGGCGGCCAAGCACTCATTACCAGGCGATATCCAGGACAGACAAAGACAAACCCCGACCGTGGTCACGGTCGGGGTTGTTCCCTCATAAAAAAATCGCTAATGAACGATCAGTTTATTTGGCCATTGCCTTTTCAGTCATGCGACCACAACGCTCGCTGCATGCATCGGCGGCGTCAGTGGCAGCTTTCATGGCGGCATCGGCCGTTCCCTGAGCGGTAGCGGCATCCAGTTGCGCCTCTTTTGCAGCCTTCATGGCGGCATCAGCGGCGGCCTGTGCGTTGGCGACATCAGCCTCAAGTTTGCTCATGTCGGTTGTTGCGCAACCGACCAGCATACCCAGGCCTAAGACCATAGCGGCAGTTTTCATCATGGTGGTTTTCATATTTTCTCTCGACTCTGTGTTTTTTCCATTGTTAGACAGATGCTTGGCATCCGGCACAAGCTTGAGCCAAAACAAACGCAAATTCAATCCCGAGTTTGTGACAACCAGAGCTTTTTTGCAATTTATCGCCGCAGAGTTGTGCAAGATCAACGAATATCCGCATTGCCTATTCCGCGCTTATCACTCGCCGCCGTTATCCGACCGCTGCGCTTATCCCAAAGAATCGCCTGCATGTTGCCGTATCGGCGATCGAGGGGTTTCAACTCATGGCCCATGGATACGAGCTGCTTGCGCAAATTTTCGCTGAAAGCCTGTGGCTCGAACTCAATCCTGTCGGGCAGGTATTGATGATGAAAGCGGGGTCGCTCGACCCAGGCATGGGGACCCTTCCCCTCGGCCATCTCAAGTATTCCCAACAGCACCATGGTGATGATTCGACTGCCACCCGGCGTTCCCAGGATCGCCACGCGATGCCCATCCTCCACGAAAGTGGGGGACATACTCGACAGCATGCGCTTACCGCCGGCAATGGCGTTCGCCTCCCCGCCCACCAGACCATAGACATTGGGTACTCCGGGACTGGCGGAGAAGTCATCCATCTCGTCATTCAACAGCACGCCTGTCCCCGCCACCATGAAGCAGGAGCCGAAGGGGTAGTTGATACTGAGGGTCGCCGCCACCCGGTTGCCTTCCCGGTCCAAGATGGAGAAGTGGGTGGTGTCACGACCCTGCTCTCGGACAGAGCCAACGGCACTGACACCGGCTCTCTCCATCTGGATATCCCGTGCCAATCCGGCCGCGTACCAGGGGTGGATCAGGGCCTCGACCGGGATCTCCACATAGTCGGGATCACCCAGATAGTCCGCCCGGTCACGATAGGCGCGACGCATCGCCTCCACTATCAGATGGGTGCGCTGCGGCTCTTTTACGGCCGACAGATTAAAGCCCTGCAAAATATTCAGCATGGTGATCAATGCCACGCCGCCCGAGGAGGGCGGAGCCGCACTGGTGATTCGCAAGGCCCCGTAGCTGCCTCGAAGCGGCTCCCTTTCGATCACCTGATAGCGCTTCAAGTCCTCCAGCGACCAGATCCCGCCGGCGGCTTTCACCCCGGCCACCAGCCGCTCGGCCAGCTCACCCGTATAAAAACCCGCCGCCCCTTTATCGGCCAGTCGACGCAGGGTGTCGGCCAGATCGGGTTGACGTATGAGATCGCCCACCTGGGGCAATCCGCCCTGTTTGAGAAACACCCCGGCCGCGGCCTGATTGGCGCGCAGGGATTCGAGTCGCCAGCCGGCCATGCGCAGGTAGTACCCATCCACCGCAAAACCCTCGCGGGCGATGCGTATTGCCGGGGCCAGCGCCTGTTTCAACGGCAGCCGGCCATAGTGCTCGGAGATATGGGCCAGCGCGGCCGGTTCGCCCGGTATCCCCGCGGCCAGTGGACCATCGATGGAAAGTTTGGGAATCACCTTGCCGGCCGCATCGAGATAGAGTTCCCGGTGGGCCGCCAGCGGTGCCCGCTCGCGTCCGTCCACCATGGTTTGATGACCGTCGCTGGCGCGATGCAGCAACCAGAAGCCGCCGCCACCGATACCGGAACTGTAGGGCTCGACCACAGCCAACACGGCACTGACCGCCACCGCGGCGTCAAAAGCGTTGCCCCCCTGGGCCAGAATCCGGTGGCCGGCTTCGGTCGCCAAGGGGTGGGCGGTGGCGATGGCCGCCCGGCCCGGCCCGTTTGCCCATAGCGCCGGGACAAAGCAGAGAAATAGACAAAAAAGGCTCCACCTGGGAGCCTTTTTAATCCAAATCCAAGCTAACTGAGACATCGCTTATTCTGATTCTCCGGTGATGCGCAGATACTTGGCATGGAGCTCTTCTTGGCTCTCTTCGTGATTAGGATCCTTGGGTATGCAGTCCACCGGACAGACCTCGACACACTGGGAAGTTTCGTAGTGACCGACACACTCGGTACAGAGATCGGGATCGATCTCATAGATCTCATCGCCCTGGGTGATTGCGCCGTTAGGGCATTCGGGCTCACACACATCACAGTTGATGCATTCATCAGTAATGATCAATGCCATTTTTTTCTCCTGAATTACGCTAGTTCTAAAATAAAATTGCCTGCCTAGGCCCTGTTATCAGGCCCTAACAAAAGCGTTCGCGCAGCGCAGCCTGGACCACAGACGGCACGAATTCCGAGACGCTGCCACCAAGGGCGGAGATCTCCCGCACCAGTCCCGACGAGATATACGCAAACTGCTCGGCGGGTGTCATGAAGATGGTCTCCACCTGTGGCGCCAAGCGCCGGTTCATACCCGCCAGCTGAAACTCATACTCGAAGTCTGAAACCGCTCGCAGGCCGCGAAGTATAACCTCAGCATTGTGCTGTTGCACAAACTCTACCAGCAGAATGTCGAAGGCGTGGATCTCCACATCCGGGATCTCCTTCAATACGGTCTCGACCAGCGCAACCCGCTGCTCCAGATCGAATGCCGGGCTCTTTCCGGTGTTTTTTGCTACGCCGACGATGACCTTGTCGAAAAGCCGCGCAGCGCGACGAACCAGGTCGACATGGCCATTGGTTATCGGATCGAAAGTCCCGGGATAGACTGCGGTAGTCATGCTCGTGATGATCTGGAAAAAAAAGATAATACTATCAGAAATCAGCGTGGTTAATGATATATGTTAACCCAAACCTGGCAGCTGGGCCTGCGCCAGACCGTAGCGTACGCGACCGGCGGTCTTCTGCCGTAGCCAGTGCCAATCCTCGGGCAAGCGGGGAAAGTCGCGGGAGCCATCCTCTTCCAGATAGATTCGCGCTCCGTCCAGCAACCAACCCTGGGTCAGGCGCTGGCATAGGGGCTGCAGCAGGTCCTCATCGAAGGGAGGATCGAGAAATACGATGTCGAACGGAGTCGGTTGCTGTTCCAGAAACTGTAAGGCATCGGCCCTGACGATACTGACCTGCGCCATTCCCAGTAATTGCCTGTTTCGCTCCAACTGCCGCACCACCGAGCCGGCCCGTTCCACCATGACCACCTCGGCGGCGCCCCGGGATGCGGCCTCGACGCCGAGCGCCCCGCTGCCGGCGAAAAGGTCCAGGCAGCGGGCGCCGTCGATCACCGGTTGCAGCCAGTTGAAAAGGGTCTCCCGAATCCGGTCGCCTGTCGGGCGTAGGCCGGGCATGTCCGCAAAGGCCAGCTTGCGTCCCCGATGCGCTCCGCCGATGATGCGCACCACCGACTCGGAGGAGTTGGATTTCATTTCCTAATCCCGGAATTTGCCAAGTGATTCCCATGCATCGAAAGGGTGCCGCTCATTTTTGATTCTGCACCACCGATTCGTCGATACGCCCGACCTGCACCGTGACCAGCCGCTCCGGATCGACCCGGCGCTTGAAGGCATCCCTGATCTGCTCTTGGGTCACCGCCTCGACCCGCTCATTGAAGCGATCCAGATAGTCGAGGGGGAGACTGTAAAAGCCGATCACGGCCAGGTATTCGATGATCTTTTTGTTGGATGAGATGCGCAGGGGAAAACCACCGGTGATGTTCTGCTTGGCCGATTTCAACTCCGCCGCGCTCGGTCCCTTGTCGACGAAACGTTGCAGGGTATCGCGCAACACCTTCAGTGCCTCCCCCGCCTGTTCGTTCTTGGTCTGCAGCGCGAGCTGGAAAATGCCGGGCTGGCGCATGGGCAGGAAGTAGCTGTAGACGCTGTAGCTCAATCCCCGCTTCTCCCTCACCTCCTCGCTGAGTTGGGAGACCAGGCCGCTGCCGCCGAGGATGTGATTACCCACATAGAGTGGAAAATAGTCAGCATCACCGCGCCGCATGCCGGGTTGTCCCAAGTAGAGATGGGACTGGGTGGAGGGAAAGGGGATGCGCTCCGTCACCGCCTGTTGCAACTGCGCCACCTGTGGCAGGGGCGCGACCGGCTCACCGGCCGGCAAGGCGGCGGTCAGCTGCTCCGCGATGGCCTCCGCCTGTTTTCTTTGCACCGCGCCAACCAGGGCCAGGACCGCGTTTTTCGCTACGTAGAGACGCCGGTGAGTGGCCCGAATCTGGTCACGGGTGATCGCCTGCACCGATTCGCGCGTACCCGAGGGATCACCGGCATAGGGATGCTCACCGAAGACCAGCCGATAGAGCCGCTTACTGCCGACGCTGCCCGGGGACTGCTCATCCTGCAGCAGGCTGGCCAGGATCAGCTGACGTTGTCGCTCCAGATCGGATTCCTCGAAGCGGGGTTCAGCGAGGATCTTGGCCAGGGTCTCCAGGGTCAGGTCCAGGGCATCGGGCTGGGTCAGGGTCCGCGCCGAGATCCATGCCATGTCTCGCAGGCTGCCTGTACCCAGCTGGGCCCCTACCTGTTCCAGCCGCTCCGCCACCTGTTGCGCGCTCCAGGGCCCGGCCCCTTCGGCCAGCAGGCTGTTGGTAAAGGAGGTCACTCCCGGCAAGTCGCCGTCCCGGGCGCTGCCGGCATCGAATACAACACGAATATCGAGCATCGGCAGTTCCGGCGCCTCGACAAACAGCACCCGGGCGCCGTTAGCGGTCTGCCAGCTTTGAATCTGCGGTCCGGCGGTCGCCGTCGCGGTTAAGCAGAACGCGGTTAACAGGCTCAGAGCGATCAGTCCTTGCTTACCCATCATGGCGATCACCCCCATCCATCGGCAGGGGTTCCAACACCGCCACACTGAGATTTCGCTCCACCAGATACTTGTTGGCCACCGCCTGGATCTGTTCCGGCGTTACCTGTTTCAGCTTATCCACGTACTCATCCGCCAAGCGCCAATCGAGACCGATGGTCTCCAACTGGCCGATCAACATCGCCTGATAAAAGACCGAATCCTTCTCGAACACCTTGGCGGCGATGATCTGGTTGCGTACCCGTTCCATCTCCTGCTTGCTGACCGGCTCTCGCTTGAAACGATCGATCTCCTGCAACAGGGCCGCTTCGACCTGATCGAGGGTCGTCTCCGGAGCGGGGATCGCATCCATCACCAGCATGCTTGAGAGGCGTGAAAAGGCGCTGTAACTGGCATCGGCGGAAACCGCCAGCCGGCTGCCGCGTATCACGTTGTTGCTCAGGCGGGCGCTCTCGCCGCCGTCCAGCACACCGGCGAGCATCTCCAAGGCGTAGGGCTCCCAGGGCTCTTCGGCGGTCCCCACCACCGGCGTCTTGAAGCCGAGTATCAGATAGGGTTGTCGCGCCGGCACTTTGACAGTAAAGCGCTTGACACCTCGCTGATCCGGTTCGGTGCGGGGTTTCGGCCGAGTGATCTTTTCCGGTTTCAGGGGACCGAAGTGTCTCTCCGCCAGGGTGATCACAGTTTTGGGCTCTACGTCGCCCACCACCACCAGGGTGGCGTTATTGGGTGCGTACCAGCTGCCATACCACTGCTGCAGATCCTCCAGCTGTAACGCATCGAGGTCGGCCATCCAGCCGATCACGGGATTTCGGTAGGGTGAGAACTCGTAGGCGCCGGCCAGGAACCGTTCATAGGTCAGCGAAGTGGGCTTGTCCTCGGTGCGCATGCGCCGCTCCTCCTTGACCACCTCCACTTCCTTGAGAAACTCGGCGGGCAACAGCTTCAGGTTGCGCATGCGCTCGGCTTCCAGTCTGAAAGAGACTTCGATCCGGTCATTGGAAAGGGTCTGAAAATAGGCGGTATAGTCACGGCCGGTAAAGGCATTCTCGTCACCGCCGTTGGCGGCGACAATACGCGAGAACTCGCCGGGTTTGAGGTGTTCAGTGCCCTTGAACATCATGTGTTCGAGTACGTGGGAGATACCGGTTATGCCGCTGTGCTCGTAGCTGGAGC
>CAJICC010000457.1_pt1 | contig 19284 bp, 13 predicted proteins | sample 9199511 | NCBI WGS metagenome assembly CAJICC01 (sample SAMEA7708322, study PRJEB35096) | sediment metagenome | biome: marine neritic benthic zone biome [ENVO:01000025]; feature: sediment [ENVO:00002007]; material: shallow marine sediment [ENVO:03000034] sea grass bed [ENVO_01000059] ...
GTGGTTCGCGTTTCTTGGTATGTTGCGCAAGCACCGGAAAAAGATGCCGATCAACGGGGTTATCGTCGCCATCAGTCTGTTGGAACTGCTGACCTCCGACAATCAGAAACTGGAGTGGCATGTCAAAGTAATCCGCAACCGCATCAACGAGTTGGCGCAACAGCTTGGCCTCGTCTTTCCCGTCTACCTGGTTTTTACGAAAAGCGATCTGTTGCACGGCTTCGAGGCCTTTTTCGAGGATTTGAGCGAAGCGGAGCGAAATCAGGTATGGGGCTCCTATCTGTTCGATAAACAGGGTGCAACTGACGATGTAGCCGATCTCTTCGAGCGTAATCTGCACAATCTCTATGTCCGCCTCTGCGATATGCGACTCAGAAAGGTATCGATGCAGCGAAACCTAAAGCGCAAATCAGAGTTGTTCGATTTTCCCAGTCAATTCAGCGCCGCCGCGGAGCGGCTGAATGAATTCATAAACCTACTCTTCAAGGACAACCCCTACCAGGAAACCCCTCAATTTGCCGGCGTCTATTTCACCAGCGCAACCCAGGAAGGCACACCGATTGAGCGCGTGATCGGCAATCTGCGCCAGGCATTCGGTTTAGCCAAGGACGAGGCCAGGAGTGCGAGCGGAACTCAGCGGCCGTTTTTTATCAGAAATCTGTTTACCGAGGTCGTGTTTCAAATTCAGGGGGGGGTCAGGGCAAACCGCAAAAGGCTCACCTGGGAAAGAGGACTGCGCACGGCGTCGATTCTCTTCGCCCTAGTCGTAATCGGTGGTTTCTATCTGGTGTTGAGCGGTTCCTATGCAACCAATACCTATTTGCTGCATCACGGTGTTTCATTGGCAAGGGAGGTGTCTCGCGACACCAATACCACCACCACGGTGAAACAGCGATATGTCTCCGTGTTGAAACTCTACAAACATTTGGAAAACCTCAAGACCATTGATGAGGATATTCCCTGGGTCAAACAGGTTGCGCTCTATCGGGCCGACGAGCAGACAGCGCATCTTCTCAAGATAATCGAGGAGTCCCTCTATCAGGCTTACTGGGTACCGGCGACCTTGGAGGTCGACAACCGGCTGAAGGGCCTGTCTCAGCGTTGGGACGTCTCATCCGAAATAGTGCGGGAGCAGTTGCGTCCGAACTACTACGAAACCTTGAAGCTCTATCTTCAACTTACCCGGCCCGAGCACTTCGATTATGAAGTCCTACTGGCCGCCACCGCGAGCATCTGGGAAGAGCTGGTCTTCAAGAATGAAACCCTTGCCGAGGAGGATGAAAAGTACATCGATCTCCTCTCCCGCCTCTATCTGGAACCGCGACAGAAAACCCCTAACATGCATCTGAGTCCCGACGAGAGACTCATTGCCAAGGCGCGTACGCAACTCTATACAGAGCCGGATCCCGACAAACTCTACGCCCTGTTGCTGAATAAAGGCAAAGCAGACTGGCAAGAGCAATCGATGAAGGATTTCGTGTCCGGTGAAGGAAAAGGTTATCTCGTTTCCACGAAGCGCATTCCCGGTATCTACTCCTCGGATGCGTGGTACGGTTTCGTCAAATCAGAGATCCAATCACTCGCCAGTAATTTTGCCCATGGTGATTGGGTTATGGAAGACAGGCCCACGGCCGATGACGATACGACATCAACGAATGGAACGGATTCATCTGCCGGCATTGTAGACGGTGACAGCCATTCAGGCGATGGGCCTGGCAATGTGGATCAGGATAAAGTGGCCACACAAGCGGAGGATACTGGCAATACAGAGGCGGCGGCGTCAGTACAGACCCTCAAAGGCGAAGCGCTGGCCGCCTATTTGGAAAAAGAGATCAGAGCCCGCTACTTCAACGATTATGCAGAGACGTGGTTGGAGTTTCTCGGCGCATTGAAGTACAAGCTGCCAAAAGCTCTGGCGGACAAATCCAGGGCACTCATGTATCTGTCCAGCCTGGATGGTCCGATTGCCCAGCTTTCCCAGACGATGGCCTCCAACACCCTGGTCTATGAAACGCAACCTATTTCAGCCCTAGCGGATAACAAGACTGAGGAAGGAGGATTGCCGGTTGTGCCTGTGATGCCGCAGCCTACACCTGTGGCCGAACTATCTGAGTATTTCAGTGATCTGCAGCGATTCTCCGTTCCCGAAGAGGAGGGTCCGGTCAGCCAGTCCGTCAACGATTACCTCGAAGCGTTGAGTGGCGTCTATGGCGAAGTGGATGGCCTTGCCGCATCGGTGGACGTCCAGCGGGACAGCGAGCGATTCGCGGCGAAGCTGTTGTCGGGAGGCGGTTCGAGGCCTGGAATATCGAAGGCCTGGGTGGTAACCACGACCCTGGTCAACAGTGTGAAAAAGCCGACCCGGCCGATTTTGCGATCCTTATTGAGCCCTCCCGTTCGCATGGCCTGGTCGGGAATTGTCGGTCAGGCAACAGCCGCGCTTGAACAGGATTGGCGCTCCTCAGTCGTCAAGCCCTACCGAAAGCTGCTGTCCGATAAGTTTCCCTTTGTCGCAACGGGAGATGATGCCGCCTTGACCGATGTGGCCGAATTCTATCGCCCTGAAGACGGCGTTCTGTGGAAATTCGCCCAAGAGCGACTGTCGCCCTATCTCAGAAAGACATCGCGTGGTTGGTCACCGCGAAAATGGTTGGGCGTGGGGGCAAATTTCTCACCGGCATTTCTCGACGGCCTGACCCAGGCGCAAAAGATCACGGACGCGCTCTACACCCACAGGGACGCCGATCCCAGCATGACATTTTATCTGCAACCCGATCCTGCTTCCGGCCTGCGCGAGATGCAGATCGAGTCGAACGGCCAGCTCTTCCGTTACCGTAACGGACCGCAAATTTGGCAACGATTCGACTGGCCCGGCGACATGAATCAGATTGGGGCGCGCGTGATGGGTATCGCCGATCATGGTCGCGCGGTCGGTGAACTGCGGGCCGATGGACCCTGGGGTTTGTTTCATCTCCTCACCCAGGCGGAAATCAAGAAAGTGGGGAGTACGCACTACAAGACGAGTTGGGAGCTGCCCGCATCTGATGGCGGAACGGTCACCGTAGTATTCAAGTTAAGGGCCGACCGGCAGGACAACATTTTCAATTTTAAATTGATCAACTCCTTTCGACTGCCCAACTCGCTATTTCGAGGCAGGCGATCGGGAAGACTGGCGGCATACTGATTATGTTTGGCTTTTTGAAAAACAACAGATCGACACCCGATTTGGAGCCGAAGACCCAAGTTGGATGCTTTGGCAAATTGCCAATCTACGATGAGTTTATTCGTTATAACGTGAATGGCCGCCGTGTGCTCGAACTGGATGAGTGGATTCAGCAGGGCTTCTCGCATCACAGCCGCGGCGCGGCGACCCGGCCGGAGAAAACGGATCTACACGACTACGTTTACCATTTCGTATTTACCGGAAGCGGCGATCACCGTTCTTCGGTTATCGGCACCCTGATGGGAAGCCGCGATAAATCGGGGCGCCAATATCCATTTGTGATCTTCAAACTGCTACCCGCCCGGGATACGGAGGCGCTGACTTCCGCCTTGCCTTGCGCCTACGGCCCGTTTTTCGATAGTGCGCGTAGTTTATGTGCCACGGATTGGAGCCTTCAGCCCATCAATATGTTGAAAAAAAGGGTAGCGGCGTTGAACGAGGGTGGCGCGACCATTTCCAGAAGCCGTCTCATTGAAGCGGAGGTCGATGCGCTGCAGGCCCTGTCGAAAGAGAGGTTCTGGCGAGATATGCTGGCGGACTCGGCGGAAGAAAAGGTCCCTCACTACCTTGAGGCCATGCGGGATCTGCTCGAAACGGTCGCCAGGAAATCCCCCCTGAGAACCTCATGGGGTATAGAGATACCCCTGCCCGGAAACGATCATTCCTCTGCGCATGTGGCGTTTTGGGTCGGCGCCGCCGAATCCCTACTGGGCAGCCGAGGCTGGCGACCGCACTTTATCTGGGGCGATGTCAAAGACAGTGGCGGACAATCCCTCTACCTCTTCTTTCGGCCTGTAACGCCCATATTTTTTTCGCACCTATTGGGCCATCGTGCCGACAACGGCATTCTGATCAATCTAGATCAGGAATGTAACGAACAGAGCCAATACAGTGAAATGGCCGGCAAGATCGGCAGCTTGGATGCAAACGAACATATGGTGAGTGCATTCGATGAGTGGTCCAACTGGAGGCATGTCTGATGGATGGCGCGATGCAGACAGTTGCCGAGAGTTCGGTCGTCGAAAACCCTTCGCCGGAAACCGCGGATCCCAAACTGATGCCCATCGGGCGCAGTGGCGTGGGTAATGATCCGCGCTATGGCGACGATTTTATCGCCATCAAGTCAGAGATCGACCGCTTGGCGGAATCGGATTATACCGAAGTGGTGCGACTCTGCGAGCGGGTGCTGTCGGAAGAATCGAAGGACCTGCGTATCGCCGGCTACTATTTGCTTGCAAAGGTGTTTACGGAAGGGCTTGATGGATTGCTGGATGGGGTTGAGCTCTATTTGAATCTTGTTCGGGTTTATGGATCGGAGTGTCACCCCCAACGCGAGTCGGCGAGACTCCAAGCCATCGCTTGGCTCAATAACGAAAAAATTGTCGCCTTCGTCAACAACACGGTCATAACAGGAGATGAGAAGCAGATCGCTGTGACCCGGTTGAAATCTCAGATCGACTCCTTGAACAGCGAAATTCACAGCCATTACGGTGAAGCGGCGACCTTATGGACTGCGCTCAATCCATGGGTAGAGAAGCATCTACCAAAAACCTCTGCACTGGCTCAGGCAGTGCCGGATAAAACGAAAGAGGAAGAGCGCCCCTTGTCGCCGGTCGAACCCAGGGAGATAGACAGCGAACTGGCCTTTACCCGTTCCTCTGAGGGATTGTTTTCTTACCTCACTAAGCACTCGGAATGGTTGCGTCTAGTGGCGATGACGCGAGCCATGAAATGGTCGTCGACAAATCAGCCGCGGCATGAAGAGGGAATCACAAGATTACCGCCACCCCGGGAATCGATCGTGACGGATGTGCGGCGGAAGATAGATGAAGGTATCTCTGAGGAGCGGCTGGGTATGCTGGAGGCCTACTTTCTGGAAGCGGGATGTCAGTTCTTCTTCGATCTACAGAAGCACGAGGTGGATGTCGCAAAATCGTTGGGTGAAAACGAAATCGCCGACCTTATCGAAGTCCAGTTACGGTTGCTGGTACAGCGTGAGCCGGGGATCGTGCGTCTTGCCTACAGTGACGGAACACCGTTCGCCAATGAGAACACCCGCAGATGGATCGGTAAATTGGGAGTTGGCAAGATATCCGCGGGGGAGGGCAATCCGGAATTCGAAGATTTTAACAAAAAAATTGAAAAGATTCGCGCGCAGGCCGGTGCTTCTGACTTGGCTGCTTCAATAAAACAACTCGAACGACTTGGGACAAGGGATCAAGCAAAGGTGTTTCATTTGGAACTGGCTAAGCTCGATCTCTGCATGGATGCCCAGCGCTACGACATTGCACTCCCATTGGCCGAACAGCTCGAGCAACAGGTGGAGCGATATCGACTCTACGAATGGCAGAGATCGCTTGCCCTCGAGGTGTGGAATAAATTGCTGATTATTCTCAAACAGGAAAAATCCGGGGAGCAACAGGGTCTACTACGCATAGAAGAACTGAAGGGAAGGATCTGTTCTACGGATTTGGAGTACGCCCTGAGCCTATTCTAAGACAGAGTTTTTTATGTATTAATCCTAAGACCGTGCCGACTGTACGGTATAAACAGATAAGGAGAGCTAAAGATGGCTGAAAGTTACCAAAAGGAGATACCCAAGGCGCGGGTCAATATTACGCTGGACGTAGAGACAGGCGGCGCAAAGAAAAAGCTTGAACTGCCCATGAAGCTGTTAGTGATGGGTGATTTCAGCAAAGGCAAGACAAAAGGACGAATTGCCGAGCGTGAACGGATCAATATCAACAGGTACAACTTCGAATCGGTGATGAGCAGCCTGGCGCCCGATCTCGATTTTAGCGTAGATAACAAAATGGACGAGGATGGGAACGACGTCAGGGTCAAGCTGAAGGTCGATTCCTTGAAGTCACTGGACCCCGAGTATGTCGCCGAGCAGATTCCCGAGTTGCACAAAATTCTCGCTATGCGAAATCTTTTGAAGGATCTGAGATCGAACCTCCTGGATAACGGCAGCTTGCGACGAGAGCTGGAAAAAATCGTTAAAAACCGTCCCGACTTGCTCGAGTTGAAAGAAAAGCTCGATGAACTGGTGGCCGACACTGATGATCAGGATGTCAAACAAAAAGTCGATGCCTAGTGAATATCACGCCAGGCATCAGCGGTGCTTTTGCCTTCTCGCAACTAATGAATACTGGAGATGAACAATGGCTATCCCGGAACTGACTTCAACGACAGGCAAGCAGGAAGTACACGAAACTGAACCTGTCAGCAACTATCAACGACTCTGTGATCTGGTGCATGTAGAGCCAATCAAGGATAAAATTCACCTCGACTCATTTCGTCATGTCCACACAATGGCGGAAGTTAAGCTGAACCAGCGATTGACGGCGGCGTTGAGTGTCTTTTTGGATCTGGCAAGTAAAGACAAGATTTCCGAGAAGATAGATAAGACTCTTCTCGATCACTATATCGCCAATATCGACAAGATCATCGGCGCCCAGCTCGACACCATTCTGCATCATCCGAAATTCCAGGAGGTGGAGAGCGCCTGGCGCGGGCTCAAGTTCCTAATAGACCGCTGCGATTTTCATAGCAATGTCAAGGTAGAGCTGATCGACGTTAGCAAACAGGATCTGCAAACAGACTTCGAGGATTCACCGGAAACAACCCAGTCCGGTCTCTATCGGCATATCTATACCCAAGAGTACGATACACCCGGCGGTGAGCCGGTCACAGCCATGGTTTCGAATTACGAATTCGGCCGCGATGCGCCGGACATTGCACTGCTCTCGGAAATTGCCAGGGTCGCCGCCGCAGCTCATTGCCCCTTCCTGGGATCAGCCGGAGCAAGGTTCTTCGATAAAGAATCCATTGAAGAGGTACCGAAAATCCAGGATGTCTCCAGTTATATGGAACGAGCGGAATACATTCGCTGGAAGTCGTTCCGCGATTCTGATGATTCGAGATATGTGGGACTCGTCATGCCTCGCTTCCTGCTGCGGCTCCCTTATGGCGAGGAGAACCCGGTGCGTGGCTTTCAATACACAGAGGATGTGAAAAGAGAGGGGCATGAGCACTTCCTATGGGGCAATGCCACTTTCGCTTTTGCCGCCAATATGGCGGAGAGCTTCAAGTTCCACGGTTGGACGGTCAACATCCGTGGTCCGGAGGCGGGCGGTAAGGTCGAGAATCTGCCCATACACCACTACGACGTGGGTAAGGGTAAACAAGCCAAGATACCCACTGAAGTCATTATATCCGAGACCCAGGAGCTGGCCTTTGCAAACCAGGGTTTTATACCACTCAGCTACTACAAGAACAGCGACTTTGCCTGTTTCTTTTCGGCCAACTCCACCCAAAAGCCGGTAGAGTATGCGACCGATGACGCCACGGCCAACAGCCGCATCAACTCGCGACTGCCCTATATCTTCTTGGTCTCGAGAATATCCCACTACCTCAAGGTGCTACAGCGGGAGAACATCGGCTCGAGCAAGGCGCGCCAGGAACTGGAGAATGAACTGAACGATTGGCTGCAGGGACTGGTGACGAAAATGAACAGCCCGGACCCGGCGTTGGTAGCCACCCATCCGTTGAGTCACGCGGAGGTCAAGGTCGAGGATATAGCGGACAACCCCGGCTATTACCGGGTCAGCCTGTTTGTCGTGCCGCATTTTCAAATCGAAGGTGTCGATGTGCGGTTGTCCCTGGTGGCAAAGCTGCCGGCCGCGGGAAAATAACGTATCAAAGAACACAGCTCTATGAGCTAAAGACTGCAATAGCGCAGAAGTGAGGCATCCAATGTCTCAAACCGTAGTGACGTTTATCCATTTGGTGGATAAACGTTGTAATAATGTAACTTTAATTAGGGAGAAGTAAATGGCAATTCCTGCTTATATGTGGATCAAAGATGATCAAGGTTCATCCATTGACGGAGCCGTAACCGTTGCAGGCAGACAGGGAAGTGTCGAAGTTCTTCACTTCGATCACCAGATTCGTATTCCTACTGACTCGGATACCGGAGCGCTGACAGGAACACGTAAACACGAACCATTCAAAATAACCAAGAGTTTCGATAGCTCATCCCCTTATCTCTACAAGGCCTGCAGTAATGGTCAGACCTTAAAAGAGCTTGAGCTGCGTTGGTATCGGATCGATGATACCGGCACAGAGCGCGAGTATTTTCGCCATCGGCTGCAAGACGTGAAGATTACTTCGGTCAGTCCGACCATGCATAACGTAAAGGATATCGACAAAGAGCGTTATCCCCACCTGGAAGAGGTCTCCATGCGCTACGGACGTATTACATGGACCTATGTGGACGGTAACATCGAGTTTACCGATTCCTGGGATGACGGCAGGTAATCCCTATCGGCGGGGCTATATGCCCCGCCATCAAATGAAATTGTTAGAGCCATTCGAAAATTGCGGTTTATGCATTGAGATAGTGCATGACCCTATGGGCAGAGGAACGCGAGCTGTATTCCCGTGCCGGCTCACGAGGTGTGATTCGAAGACAGTTTCCGGAGATGGTTTCCATGGATGATCAGGTTAACGCAATCAGTGCAACTAAAGCTTATGGTCTTTTCGAGGTCTTTACCCAGCAATGGCTCGACCAAACGTCGATCCATGCCATGGGAGGAGATGGAGCCTATATAAGGAGTATTCAGGACCACCTGTCCCGTTTGCTCAACGCGAGGCAGGGTGTCTTGTCCCATCTGCCTGACTATGGGTTGCCGGATGTCACCCATCTTTATGACAACTCTCCCTACACGGTGGATGTGCTGGAAAAGGCAATCGCGCTTAGTATAGATACATTCGAACCCCGGTTGACGGATGTGGAAATTGTTCGCCTTCCGGACAACAAAGCCGTGGACGTGCTCATTTTCGAAATCCGCGCCACACTCCTCGACGGCCGGCGAACGGCTTTCGAAACCTATTTGGTGAGAGAAGGAAGCGCTACAGTCGTCTACCGCCCGGATGATGATCTAACCCCTTAAGCTTGATACTTGAATGAAAAATTATTTCGATGCGGAGATGCGCCTGTTGAATGAGGCCGCCATTGAATTTGCCAGGTCATATCCCGAACAGGCCGGCATGCTCAACCTCACGGAGGTCAGGGATCGCGATCCCTATATCGAGCGTCTGCTGGAGGGGATGGCCTATCTTACCGCCCATATCCGAAACCGTATCGACGATGACGTGCCGGAAATCAGTCAGACGTTGCTGGCGCAGATGTGGCCGCAGTTCATTCGGCCCTTCCCTTCGGCCACGGTCATTGAGTTCACGACCTCAATCCACCAGAACGAAGAGCCGTTACATTGCAAGAAGGGGACCGCGGCGTTTTCGGGGGCGGTCGGTGAGATGGCTGACAAAGAGCGGGGGAAAAAAGCAGAGCTCGTCCAATGTGAATACCGGACAGTCACGGAAGTGGTGTTGAATCCAATCAGGATTTCGCGAGCCTCCCTGAAAGAGGCGGTGGCCGGCGGCGTCGTGATCAGAATCGATTTCGAAATCGGCGCCATGGCGACGCTCAACAAGCTAGAACTGAGCAAGTTACCCCTCTATCTCAACGGCTATCCTACCCTGACTCTCGATCTCTGGTACTACCTGACGCAGTTTCTCAAGGAAGTTCGCGTGCGTTTCCCGTCATCCCTGGGAGAGAGCAACCACTACGTCGGCGGACAGGCCTGCATCACACCGGCCCACATGGATCTGGAGAGCAGCCTCCTGCCCAAATCGGGCCGCTCTTTTACCGGCACCCATTTGCTGCACGAATACTTCTGCTTCCGGGAGAAATTCCTCTTTATCGATCTGCAAGGGCTCGATGTGATCGAGTGGCCGCAGGGGTGTAAAAAGTTTGCCATCGAGATGCATGTAGACGCCCGGCTACCGGGGGACTATCGGCTCGACAAGGAGACCTTTCGTCTCCACTGTGCTCCCGCAGTTAATCTTTTCAAAGCCATAGCGGAGCCGGTCAAGCTCGATCATCAACACGCCCTATATCGCATCTTGGCGGATGTGGACAATCCGAATGCCGTCGGTGTCTACAGTGTGGACAAGGTGGAAAGCGTCGGTACTGGTACCGGCCAGCGCCATACCTACCACTCCATCCATGAGTTGAAACACCGAACCGAGTCGCCTAGGCACTACCATGTAACCTACAGCGAGCAAACTAAGGGAGGCGAGGACACCTACCTCTCACTGGGCGGTATCTCGGCCTATAAAGAGGAGACCCTGAGCTGCGACATACACGCCTATAATCGCCATTTTCCGCGGCGCTATCTCTATGAGGGCAGCATCCGCAATAATTCGAAAGACAACAACGAGCTCGACAGCCGGGTTGAGTTGAGCAACATCACGCGCCCGACGTCGACCTATATGCCGCCAGAAAGTCCCAACTACCAATGGGGCATTGTTGCCCATCTGGCGTTGAACTACAGCTCGATAACGGAGATCGATACGCTGAAACGCATTCTCTCCCTCTATGAGTGGACGGGTAGAAAAGACAACCAACGCAAGATCGACGGCATCAATGACGTCAGCCTGGAGTTTTATCAGGAGATGCACCGCGGCGCCCTCATGCGAGGCATGGAGGTTCGTCTGACCTTGCATGAAGGCAACTATGCGTCGATTTCCGACATCGCTCTCTTCGGCCAGGTGTTGCATCGCTTTTTCACCCTCTACGCCAACATCAACATGGTAGTGAGAACCCGCATTCATTGTCATCCATCTGCAAAGGAGTTGTCATGGCAGCCGGCCCTGGGCGAAACCTCCCCGATGTGATTCGCGGCATTCTCGAGTCGGGTGCTTCTTACGATTTCACTCAGGCCGCCTTTCTCATCGAACAGCACTGGGCCGAGCGGGGCAAGATCGGCGACGGTCTCGATCGGTGGTGCCGTTTTCGGCCCGCCAGTGAAACCAGTTTTCCTGCGGCGGATATACGGCGTTGTCGCTATGACGAGCAGGGACGACTCGATATTCAGCTCAACTTCATGGGGTTTTACGGCGTCGATGGGGTGGTGCCCCACTATTTCGCCTGTCAGGCCATGCAAGATGATGAAGGCGGGGAGTCGCTACGTGCCTTTCTCGATATCTTCAACCACCGTCTTTACGCCCTCTACTATCAGGCGTGGAAGAAATACCGGCCTACCTTCTATCTCCATGAGCCGTCGAATCTCTATCTGCGCATGATCAGCGCCGTTTCCGGTTGGTCGGTCGATGAAGCGCAGGGCAACGCACTCTCCTACGCCGGTTTGTTAGGGCGCAGGACCCGTAACGCCCAAGGGCTCGAGGATATGCTGAATGACTATCTCAACCGGCTAGCTGTCAAGGTGAAACAGTTCCAACCCCGCTGGATCGGGATCGAGAACAAAACAGCGCTCGGCGTCGCCGAAATCCAATTAGGCGACAACCTGGTGCTTGGCGACAAGGTGCTGGATGTCAGCGGCAAGGTCGATATCGCCATCGGCCCGGTCACACCCAAGGTATCGATGCAGCTGATGCCGACCACTTCGCGGGGAAACGCTTTGATCGATCTGATTAAGCGCTATTTGCCGCCCAATATCGATTTCGATCTCGTGATAGAGATCACCTCCGGCGCAGTTGACGCCGAACCTCTGGGCTCGGATCAACTCGTCCTAGGCTGGTCGACTTGGTTGCAGAACCAGGTAATGACCGCCTGGCAGGTGCGTATCCAGGGAGCCCGTGGCGATATCCATCGAATGGAATAGACCAAGGCGGCCTGAGCCGAATTCAAGTAAGAGCGATACTCCAGGAGCGGAAAAATGGATAACAGACATATCAAGGCACTCGTCGAGCGGCTCAATCCCGTGTGCGCGAAGGTGTTGGAAGACGCGGCCATCTTCGCCGGCACGCGCGGCAACTATGAGGTACGCATCGAGCATATGCTGATCAAACTCCTCGAGGGGGAAACCGGCACCGACATGGACCTGTTGTTGCGTCGCTTCGATGTGGACCTGGACGCTTTCTGGCACAAGATGCTGGAGAGCCTCTCCCGGGCGGAGAGCGGAAACCAAGGCAAACCGGTTTTCAATATCTCACTGTTTCAATGGCTGGAGCGGGCCTGGCTGGCCTCGACCCTCTACTATGGTATGGAATCGATTCGCTCGGCTGCGCTGCTCGATGCTCTGGTGGATCTGGCGCCCGCCCTGCCGGTCACCGGCCTGGAGATGCTCAACCAGATATCCCTGGAGCAGCTGCGCAGCGATTTTAGCCATCTACTCGAGGGCTCGCGGGAAGCGACGGCAGGCCCGGTTGCACCTTCCGACGAGAGGCAGGCCGGTGGCAAGCGTAGCGGCGTCGATAAGAGTCAGGGGCGCCAGGCGCTGGATCAATTCACCGCCAATCTCACCGCGCGCGCGACGAATGGCGAACTCGATCCCATTCGCGGTCGTAACGGCGAGATCCGCATGCTGATCGATATTCTCTGTCGCCGCCGCAAGAACAACCCGATCCTGGTCGGCGATCCGGGGGTCGGCAAGACCGCCCTGGTGGAGGGGCTGGCCCTGCGCATCGCCGAGGGGTCGGTGCCCGAACATTTACAAGGCGTGGAGCTGCACGTCTTGGACCTGGGATTGCTGCAGGCCGGCGCCGGCGTCAAGGGCGAGTTCGAACGACGGCTCAAACAGGTCATCGACGAGGTCAAGGCCTCGCCGACGCCGGTCATTCTTTTCATCGACGAGGCCCATGCCTTGATCGGTGCCGGCGGCGAAGCGGGTATTGGCGACGCGGCCAACCTGATCAAGCCGGCGCTGGCGCGGGGTGAACTGCGCACCATCGCCGCCACCACCTGGGCCGAATACAAGAAGTATTTCGAGCGGGACGCCGCCCTGGAACGCCGCTTCCAGATGGTCAAAGTGGACGAGCCGACCCCGGAGCGGGCCGTGCTCATGCTCAACGGCCTGAAGGAGAAGTACGAAACACACCACGGTATCCTGATCACCGACCAGGCGATCGAGTCGGCGGTAGAGCTCTCGGCCCGCTACATCTCCGATCGCTATCTGCCGGATAAGGCGATCGACCTGCTCGACACCGCGGCCGCCCGGGTCCGCATGGGTCATGCGGTGGACCCGGAGGCGATGGAGTCGCTGCGGGAGCATGCCCAATTCATCCAACAACGACTCGATAACCTGGCCCGGGAGAGCAAAGCCGGTATCCCGGTCGACAAGAACTTCCAGGAGACGTTGCGGGGCGAGTTGGCGGAGACCGCGTCGCGTCTCGACGAACTGGAAGCGCGATGGCGCGCGGAGATCGAAAAGCTGGCGCAACCCCGGGAATCCCAGGCTCAAGAATCAGCCACAACAGACGACGAGAGGGACTCAGTGACCGGGCTCTATCGGGAGGTGACCCCCGCCGCCGTCGCCGAGGTGGTTGCCGAATGGACCGGCATCCCGGCCGGGCGCATGTTCCGCAGTGAACTGGCCACGCTGATGTCGCTGGAGGCGCGGCTTAGCGGGCGCATCGTCGGTCAGGAGATGGCCCTGGCGCAGGTGGGCGAAGCCCTGCGCAACGCCAAGGCCGGGCTGCGCCCCAACGACGGCCCCCTGGGGGTATTCCTTTTGGTCGGTCCCAGCGGCATCGGCAAAACGGAGACCGCGCTTGCCGTCGCCGATGAGCTGTTCGGCGGCGAGACCTCCCTGGTCACAATCAACATGAGCGAATACCAGGAGTCCCACACCGTCTCCCAACTCAAGGGCTCACCGCCGGGCTACGTGGGTTACGGCGAGGGGGGTGTTCTCACCGAGGCGGTGCGCCGGCGTCCCTATAGCGCCGTGCTGCTGGACGAGGTGGAAAAGGCCCATCCGGATGTCATGAACATCTTCTACCAGGTCTTCGATCGCGGCTTCATGCGTGACGGGGAGGGCAGGGAGATCGACTTCCGCAATACCGTGATCCTGATGACCAGCAATCTCGGCAGCGAGGCCATGCTGGATTTGATGGAGTCCCAGCGGGAAGCCGTGGAGCGGGTGCTGGAGCAGGCCGGGGAGGAGGGTGAGCTTCCGGAAGAGCTGCCGCAACCCCTCACCCACGGCGCCATCGTCGAGACCGTCAAGCCGGCGCTGCTCGGCCGTTTCGCGCCGGCTCTGCTGGGCCGCATGCAGATCATCCCCTATCTGCCCCTCGACCTGGAGGCCCTGCAAGGTATCGTCTCGCTTAAACTGGACGCCATCGGCGAGCGGCTGCGGGGGGCTCACAACATCGAGTTCCGTTACCACCCGGAAGTGACAGCGAAGATCGCCGGACGTTGCATCAACCACGACGCGGGCGCCCGCTTCATCAATACCCTGATCGGCCAACAACTGATGCCGGCCATCTCCCAACAACTGCTGCAGGCGCTGATCGACGATGACAAACCCGAGGTCGTCTCCCTTGAATACGGCGAGGACGGTGAACTGAGCGCCCTCTTCCTCGAGCGCATCGCCGAGGAGACCCCTGCGGCGCGTAAGGCGGTGGTTTAGTGCGTTTCGTCCAGGGTGCGTCAAGCCATACCGAAAAACCGCCGATCAACGATCGGTATCAGGTCGTCCCATAGCGGCATGAGACAACATTGAACAATGTCTGCTGGGAAACTCTAGGACAGACAACACAAGGAGTAACATCATGGTGGTATCGACAGCATTCCTAACCCGACCGGGGGCCGACCAATCCCGTTTTTTCTTTAAGGCGGAGGGATTCGACAACGCCGCCTTCCGCGTCATGCGATTCGGTTGTAAAAACCACGAACTTTCGGATGACTACCGGTTTGAACTGAACGTCGCTTCCCAACAGGCGGTCGATCCCAAGCTTCTCACCAACAAGGACGGCCAACTTACCCTGCTTTGGGACAAGTCGCCGGTGACGATCAACGGTATCGTCACCGAAGCCGCGCGCATCGGCAGCACCCTCGACGGCTTCGAGTACGAGATCATCCTCACCTCGCCTTTGAGCCGGCTCAAGCTCAACCGCCAGAGCCGGGTCTTCCGTAAAAAGAGCGTCATCGAAATTCTCACCCAGGTCCTGACCGAAGCCGGCATTTCCCAAAGCAACTTTGAATTCAAGACCCGCCATGACTATCCTCAGCGGGCCTATGTGGCCCAGTTCGAAGAGAGCGACTACGATTTCCTCAGCCGCCAATTGGCCTACTGGGGACTCTTTTTCTACTTCGAGCAGAAGCAGGAACAGGCTAAATTGATCCTCACCGACAGTGTCGCGGAGGCGCCCAAACTGTCGGGTACCGGCGGCCTGCGCTTTCAGCCGCAGATTGGTTCGGCGCGTAACGAAGAGACCATCTACATCTTCAAACCGTGGGTCAGCTGCCTGACCACCGGGGTCAAGCTAAAGGAGTACAACTACCGTACCCCCGCCGATACCCTGGGGGTCGAAAACAGCGGCGACTCAGAAGTCCCCGGCTGGGGCTGCGACTACCGCTACGGCGAAAACTACAAGACCCGGGAGGAGGGCCGATGGATCGCCCAGGTCCGCCTGCAGGCCATCGACTGGCAACGCCAGACCTACATCGCCGAAAGCGACTGCGCGGGCCTGGCGCCGGGCTACGGTTTCACCCTCACCCACCATCCGGATCCCAGTCTCAACGGCGACTACCTCATCGTCAAAATAGAGCATGAGGCCGATCAATCCGCCGGGGATGCCGACACCGGCGACAGCGCCGGCAATCATTACAAAAACAAGCTGCAGCTGATCCGCGCCGGGGTCCCCTATCGCCAACCCCTCGACAGCGTAGCGCCCCAGCCCTCCATGACCACCTACCTGACCGCCCGGGTGGAGACCCCCGGCGGTGACTACGCTCACATCGACGAACAAGGGCGCTACCGGGTACGCCTGCCCTTCGACATCGGCGACGCCCCCGAGGGCCGGGCGAGCCATCCGGTACGCCTGCTGCAGCCCTATGCCGGCAACAAATTCGGCTTCCACTTTCCCCTCCACGCCGGCACCGAGGTCAGCCTCGCCTGCGTCAACGGCGACCTTGATCGCCCGGTGATCCACGGCGCCCTGCCCAACACCGAGACCCCCAGCCCGGTAACCGCCGACAACGCCACCCAGAACATTTTGCGCTCCTGGGGTGAAAACGAACTGCTGATGGAGGACAGCAAAGGCGAAGAGCGCATCGAGCTCTTCACCCGCGATCGCCAGAACATCCTCACCCTCGACGCCAAGGCCGAGCAACACCAGGTGCGCCTCGCCGCCGAACAGGGGGAGATGAAAATCGAGGCGAAAAAGACCATGTTGCTGCACTCTGGCGACAGCCACACCCTGGAGTCGGGCAACGACCACCTGATCTACGTCGAAAACAACCAGCGCCTGATGACCAAGAACAAGGACATCCAGCTGGAGGCGGCCACCGACATCAAGTTCACCGCCAAGCAGAACGTCAAGGCAACCGCCGAAACCCAGGACTTCCTTATCGAGGCGAAAAAGGACTTTGTACTGCGAACGGGCAAAAACGCCTCCTTCGATATCGGAGGCCCCCGTTTCGACGTCCAGGTCGAAACAGGGGACTTCCAACTGCGGGCAGCCAAGGCGATCACCTTCAAGGGCCAGGGCGGCGGCGTCATCCACATCGGCCAGGCCGCCGGCGCCATCGAAATCGACACCGGCGGCGAACTCAACATCACGGCCCCGACGGTCAACATCACCGGCGGAACCATCAACATCAAGGGCGGCAATGTGGCCAGCAACTGACAACGGCAGAAACCAAGGATTGAACATGAGCAAAGCGAGCGAAGTACGGAGGATTTCCGATGAATTGAAATCCTCCCTTGTCCTGGTAACAGAGGCGCACAACGGCCAGGCTCTGAAACTGTCGGATCAGGTGGGACAGCCGGCGTAGGTCGCGCAACCCCTTTGTGGACGCACTACCCGCGGATTACTTTTTCAACCGATCCATCATGATCTTAACGCTGGTTTTCAGGCGATCGACTGCTTTGGCGAGAGTGCCGATTTCGTCTTTGCGGCGGATTTCAGTAATCTTTGTGTCCAGGTCTTTTCCCAGGCTGATGTTTTCGGCGATTCGGGTAAGATGCGCGATTGGATTGGCCAGGGTGTTGGCGAATGCGAATGAGACTAGCACTGAGATCGTAATGACCGCGAGTGCGATCAAGGCGATTTTCTGTATTAATGCATTGATCTGGCCGTCTAATTGCGCCTTTTTCAGAGCCACGCTCTCTTCAACCGAGTCGATGTAGACCCCGGTGCCGATAATCCAGCCTAAGGGCTTGTGCAGTTTGACATACGAAAGCTTGGGTTGCCTTCGGGTCAATCCGTCCGGGGTGGGTTTCGGCCACAGATAGTCAACGTAACCTTCTCCATCGGCTTGCGTTACGTCAAGGAATGCTTCGAAGAGATTTTGTTCCTTGCCCATGGCGTTGTTGTATCGGGTGTCGTCCAGGACACGGCCGTCCAGTTTGGGGATGGTTGGATGCATTACCATCTTCGGATAGGGGCGGGTATTGTCGTTGATCCAGAAATATCCCGTGCCTTCCGCGTAGCGCATGGCCTTAATATCGGTGGTGATCTTATTCAGAATATCCCTTCTTGCGTCATCGATATAGATGCCGGTTCCGATGATCCAGTCCCAAGGTCTGAAGTGACGCACATAGGAGAGTTTTGGAACGTCCGGTATCAGTCCCTGGGGACTGGGTTTGGGCCAGAGATAATCGACAAAACCTTCCCCCTGCCTCTCACACACTTCCAGGAAGGCCTGAAAAAGATTCTTGTTGGTGCCTAAAGCTGTATTGTATTTGTGATCATCCAGCACTTGACCATTGAGTTTGGGGAGTGTGGGATGCATCACCATTTTGGGAAAGGGTCTGGACGTGTCGTTGACCCAAATGTAGCCGATAACTCCGTCATAGCGGATCTGCTCGATCATGGACAATGATTGCTTTTGCGCTTTATCTTCAGTCATCTTGCCCGCTTTTGCCAGCCCATGGTAGTGCTTGAGGATGGATTCCACGGCATCGATGGTGGTGTGTAGACGCTTGCCGTAGTATTTTTCTAAATATTTCTTGTCTTGGAGATTCGAATAGTTTTGATCTATGGTCTCGTAGGCTACATCCACCAAGTCCTTTAAATTCTGTTTTACTTCTGTGATGGCCGAGTTGCGAAAGGCTTGGCGCTCGATCTCCCCCCGCTCATAAAGATCGACTATGACAAGATAGGCCACTGCGAAGACCATGGTGACCAGAAAGATTGAACTGAAAAGAGCGATTTTGGCACTGATTTTCATCTTTATGTCTCCCTATGAATTCCGTCATGTGCCTATATGATTGGCTATCAGGTGAATTGCTTCCTTTGCGAATTGTGATTTTTTTTCGTTGTCCGGAACTTGGACAGCGAGCATGTCGATGTAGTAGGGGATCTCCAGGGGGCTGGGCTTATGGGTCTCCTTCCATTGGGTGAAGACCTCCTCACACAGGAGAGTTCCAACCGGTCCGACATAGGATAAGAAAAGATTGTCGATGCTGTGACAGATCTTGATGACAATGGGCAGGATGTGTTTATCGGGCATGACGATCAGCTTCCCTCTGATTCGATTATCGATGAATCTTGTCTGGCAAAGACGCCAAGCTTTAGCTGTGCGTACTTATTCTGAATATCGGTATTTATTGCTTAAACTTTAAGAGAAGAAGAAGAAAAATCTACAGCCATTTCATGTTGTGGGTATCAGGCGAGTATGCGAGTGCGTTTGGTTTTAATTCGACAAAAAACGCAAATATTTGATCACATGAAAATCCAGAGCGCTGCTCGTTGGAAAATGACTGGAAACGTAAAAAAATCCAACCCATTTCGATACGGGAGATTGATCATCGGAAGCGCTTTGCTTGGCGAGAAGCTGGCGAACACTCATGCAACGTGTGGTAGTGGTTAGGGACGGCTCAATGCTTCGCTCAAGGCGGCCAGTGAGGGGCGAGCGCTTGCCTGGGTAAGGCTGCTGGCCTCGAACAGGGACATGGGCGCCCAATGGTCCAGATAGAGTTCCGGTGCCCAGGGTCGAATGCCCGATACGCCGTTGTTTCTACCCCAGCTCACCAGGTCCCTGAGTAAATCGGCTTGGCCGCTGTTTGTGAGCGGATATCCCGGTA
>CAJICC010000176.1_pt1 | contig 18944 bp, 14 predicted proteins | sample 9199511 | NCBI WGS metagenome assembly CAJICC01 (sample SAMEA7708322, study PRJEB35096) | sediment metagenome | biome: marine neritic benthic zone biome [ENVO:01000025]; feature: sediment [ENVO:00002007]; material: shallow marine sediment [ENVO:03000034] sea grass bed [ENVO_01000059] ...
GACTGGGTCGCCGCTTTGGCTGTGTCGAGGGCCTCGCTGGGGGATTGGGTCGGCGCCCAGACGCGTAGTTTTCCATCCGCGTAGCTGGCGGTACAATTCATCGGTTCCAGCGCTACATGCGCCTGAAAGGGCAGGGTGTAGCTGCTCTCCACGGCGGGCTCTTTGAGTACCTCCTCCGGTTTTCCCAGTATTGCAACCTGGGTGGATTCATCGACTTGCCGACTCTTCAGCGTCTCAATGATCGACTCATTGGATAGATCCTGCTTTGCGCCCGGATCCCACTCAATCTGTAGCGCGGCCTTGCCTTTAAATGCACTCCAGGTATCTGTCGCTAACACCACGACGCCTTCTTCAATATTGAAAACATCCAGCACGCCCTTCACCGCCCGTGCTGCTTGGGAGTTTACTGTTTTCGGTGTTCCGCCAAAGACGGGGCAGTGCGTGATGGTTGCATAGCGCATTGCGGGTAGTTTGGTGTCGATGCCGAATTTTGCACGGCCGTTGAGCTTGTCGGGTATATCGATCCTGGGAGTGGATTTACCGATGACGCGAAACTCGGCGGGCTCTTTGAGAAGGACCGTTTGCGGGATCGGCAATGCGGCCGCCAGCGGGACCAACTCAGCATAACTCATTCGATTCCCGCTCTCCTCATGGACGACTGTTCCTTGCTCCGCCCGGCATGTCTCCTTCGATACCCGCCAGTGGTTGGCCGCGGCTTGTAGCAGCACCTCGCGGGCGATCGCGCCGGCCTCACGCAGTCTATTCCAACCATTGCGAACACTGGTGCTGCCGCCGGTCATCTGGTGGCCGTAGACGGGTTCAAGGGGCGCCCGCTCGACACGGATGGCATCCCAAGTCACTTCCAGTTCCTCAGCCACCATCATCGGCAAGGCGGTATAGGGTCCCTGGCCCATTTCCGATTCAGCAACGATGACGGTGACTCTTCCTTCAGGGTCTATCCTGAGCCAGGCATTGGGAACGAATTCGCCTGAATGGGACGAATCTCCCGCAGGCGAGTCTCCGCTGCAACTCCAATTGACGCCGAGCACCAGACTGGCCCCGGCCAGGCCGGCACTCAATTTGAGGAATTTCCGCCGGTCCGGCCTGAAAAGGTTCATGACGCACCTCCTGTATCCCTGAGCCGGGATGCAGCGAGCTTGATCGCTTGTCGGATGCGCGGATAGGTGCCGCAGCGGCAGATGATGCCTGACATGGCCTGGTCGATGGCCTCGTCATTGGGTTCGGCCTGCGCTTGCAGCAGGGCGATTGCGGCCAGGATCTGCCCCGACTGGCAGTAGCCGCATTGGGGGACCTGCATGGCCTCCCAGGCCTGCTGCACCGGGTGGCTGTTGTCCTCGGAGACACCCTCGATGGTTGTGATCCGGCGTCCTTCGAGCTGGGAGATCGGTATGACACAACTGCGCACCGGTTTACCGTCCAGCAATACCGTACAACTCCCGCAAACCCCGATCCCGCAGCCATACTTGGTTCCGGTCAGGGCCAACTCATCGCGCAGGACCCACAGCAGCGGGGTATCGGGATCGGCCTTGATTTGATAATCGGTTTGGTTGATGTTGAGTTTCATGGCGATTTTGATGACTGGTGTGTTATCTGTGTTCAGTCTCTACTCGGGGCCAAGATTTATGGTTCAATTAATAGTCAATCCGTTTATCGCTTGTTTGCCAGATGCGAAACAAATCCCGGCTTTGATCTCGATGGCATTGCTCGATCTGGAGATCCTGTTGCGGTAGCGGTTGTCTTAACGTCTGACGGATGCGATGGTCATCGAATCCTACCTCCGCCGCATCCTCGGCCGTCGCCCCGTAGACCAGTTGCGCGATGCGAGCCCAATAGATGGCGCCCATGCACATGGGGCAGGGTTCGCAGGTGGTGTAGAGGGTCGCCTGCGGCAGGTGAAACTTTCCGATGGTTTCGCAGGCCGCTCGGATGGCGAGTATCTCCGCGTGGGCGGTGGGGTCGTTGCGGTGGACGACCTGGTTCCAGCCCTGGCCCAGGATCCGATCATCCATCACGACCAGTGCGCCGAAAGGGCCGCCATGGCCGAGTTCGACGCCTCGTGCTGCCAAGGAGAGCGCCTGCTGCATGAAATGTTCATGTCGATTCTGCATGAGGTCGTGTTTTTTTTCGACTCTCGATTATTCCCAGCGGAAGGTTTTCGAACCGATGGTGACGAAGACCACGGAAAAGAGTGCCAACACCACCAACTGTCCCGCTACATCCGTGAAGACTGCACCGTCGATCATCACCGCCCTAGCCGCGTCGATCATATGTGTCAGCGGGAGCACGAGTGAGAGATTCTGCACCAGGGTGTGGGAACCTTCAAGGGAGAACCAGACACCGGACAGCAGCATCATCGGCCAGCTGAGCAGGTTTAGCAGTCCGTTTGCCGCTTCCTCGCTGGTAATCCGGGCGGCGATCAGCAGTCCGACGCTGATCATGCTCAGTGCGCCCAGCACGAGAATCAAAAATAACAGCCAATAGGAGCCCGCCATGCGGAAGTCGACCACCAAATCGGTGCCGCCATAGACCATCACCGTGACAGCGACAATCATGATCATGCGCGAAACGATCTGCGCCGAGAGAAACTCGAAGGCGCTTAACGGAGTCGCCCGCAGGCGCTTGAGTACGCCGTTTTTACGGTAGCGTACGATCACATAGCCCACCCCGAAGAGGGCGCTGAACATGATATTCATGCCGAGCACGCCGGGGATCAACCAATCCACATAGCGAATCTCGCTGCCGCTCACGCTCTGCCGGGTGAGGTTGTAGGGCTGCAGAATCTGCTCCAGCAGATAGCCCTTGGGAGAAGTGCTGTTGACCCAGTAGCGCTCCCCTGTCAGGTCGAGCAGGAGATCAAACTGGTGCCTGTCGACCTTGTCGATGGCGTGCTGCAGCTCTGACACAGGGATGAGTTCCAAGTAGCGTGTCTCGAGGAAGGACTGCAGGCGTGATTCCGGGGGTGCCTGGCCATACATGGCCACTTTGTAGAGTTCCTCCTGTCCGGTGGAGAACATGAAAGCGAATCCCATGACGATCAATACCGGCATGATGAAGTTCCAGCCCAGGGCGGTGCGATCACGCAGAAACTCAAGGTTGCGGGCTTGCAGGGTGGCGAGGAAGCGGCGAAATGACATGGCTTGCGTTGGCGTGGTCCCGGAAGCGAGCAATATAACCCAATCGTGGGAGAAATGTTGGGTTTGGATCAGTGGCCAGTTGGAGGGTGCGGGCTAACCGCGCAGGTTGTGGCCTGTCAGTTCCAGGAACAGGTCTTCCAGGGTGGGGGAGCGGACCTGGAGTTGCTGTAATGAGACCTGTTGATCCAGCAAATACCGGATGGTGGTGTCGATATCCCGGGTCAGGATCTCCACTTGTCCGTCCTGATGATGCAGGGTAGCGGCCGCATCGGGTTGAAATCCGGATGGCAGGGAGGCCATCGGGAGAGAGATGACCGAGTTTTCAAAGTGGTCGGCGAGCAGGGTCTTCGGATTGCCCTGGGCGATAATCTCGCCCCGATCGATGATGATGATCTCGTCGCAGAGTTCGTAGGCCTCTTCCATGTAATGAGTGGTCAACACCAGGGTCTTGTTCTCCGCCTTGATCCGCTTCACCTGGGTCCAGAGGTTACGTCTTGACTGGGGGTCGAGACCGGAGGTGGGTTCATCGAGGAACACCACTTGCGGATTGTTGATCAGGGCGATAGCCAACAATAGACGCTGTTTCTGCCCGCCGGAGAGTTTGCGCGTATCGCGATCGAGAAACTCCTCCAGCACGCAGATCTCCACCAGCTCCTCGACCGGACGCGGATTGCTGTAAAACTGCTGGAACATGCGCAGGACTTCGTCTACCCGGATGTACTCCTGCAGGGCGGTGTGCTGGAACATGATGCCGGCTTCGTCCCGAAAGCGGCGACCGAGGGGTTCCCCCTTATAGCGGATGGTGCCGGAACTCGGTGTCTTGATCCCTTCCAGCATCTCCACGGTGGTGGTCTTACCGGCGCCGTTGGGTCCCAACAGGCCGAAACAGACCCCCCGGGGGATCTGTAAGCTGATGTCGTTGACCGCCAGTATCTGCTCGCCGTAACGTTTGCTGAGATGCTCGACCTCAATCATCGGGGGAGCCGGCGGCTGCGCACCCGTTCATGATAGAAACATGACCTCGATGTTCTGGACATCGTCGGCCACCCCTTCGATGTCGACGATATTGACCTCGGTCTCGATCCCGACCTTGTTAAAGGCCGGTACCTTGGCCCATTCCGTCATCGGCAGGCTGTTGCTGGCGCCGACCAGTGCCTCCAGCCGGGCCACCAGCACCACATCGGCGTAATCCGCATCCCCTTGGCTCTGGTACTGCAGATCGAGGAAGTGTTCGGTAATGTTGATCAGGGAGGAGGGGAAGTCCCACACTTGCAGGATGTGGCTGCCGACAGCGGGGCTCAACGAGGCGATCACCCGGTCGAGCTCCTGCGGGTCCTCCACCAGCTCATCGTACTCCTCCGCCAGGGCCAGTATCGGCAGGGCGCCGATATTGTGGATCAGGCCGCCGAGCATGGCCTGGTCCTTGTCGAGGTGGTCGAGGCTGCCGGCCAGCACCCGGCTGAAGGCTGCAATCGATACGCTCTCCTCCCACACCTGGCGAAACTTCTTGTCCAGCAGATCGTTGGTGGCCTGGAAGATCTGCTGCATGATCAGGCTCACCACCAGGCTGCGCACCAAGCGCACACCGAGTCTGGCCACCGCCATCTGCAGGTTGTCGATCGGCACCCGTCCCCGGTAGAGGGGGCTGTTGGCCACATGCAACAAGCGGGCGGAGAGGGCGACATCGGTGGCGATGATATCCGCCACCTCCTTCGCCGAGCTGCTCTCCTTTTCCACCGCACTGCGCACCTGGATGGCGACCTCCGGCAGGGTGGGCAGGGTCAGGCGATTGCTGTCGATGGCCTTGTTGAGGGTTTCGTGAAAGGCGTGTTCGTCGATCATGGAGATGTGAATATCCTCGAGGTATATCAGCGATTCGGTTATTTGTCTGGGGTTGTTTCTTGATACCGCTGTATTGCCACTATATCGATCGGTGGCGACAATACTTTACCCGTTCTCACTGCGGTCTGTGAACACCGCAGGATCCATGGCTTGATGATTTCCCCTAATCAGGCAAGGAGTAGGGTAGATTCTGTAGCTGCAGGCGCGGTCCCTTTTCACCGAGACAGACCTCATCGCTCTCCACGCTGGCGGTCTCGATGACCGCCAACAGGTCATAACCGCCGTTGGCAGGCCGGGCGTCCACCACCTTGCCGGTGCCCTGGCCTGAAGAGCTGGCCTGGGCAAACAGGTCGTCACCCGGTTGGGGCGGTGTATCGGATGTCACGTGCGCCAGATACATGCGACGTTTCAGCTTACCCAGGTACTGCATGCGGGCCACCACTTCCTGGCCCACGTAGCAGCCCTTGGTGAAGCTGACCCCGTCCACCAGTTGCATATTGGTCATCTGGGGCACAAACGCCTCGCTGGTTGCCGGATAAATAGTAGGCAGGCCGGCGTGGATATCCTGCAATGCCCAGAAGTCGTCGCTCATGCGGGAACCCCGGTCTTCGATGTTACGCCAGATCTCCATCAGTGATTCGGCGGGACCCAGCAGCTGGAAGCGGGGGCTTGCGCCCGGCAGGCGGATCAAGGTCAGCCCCGCCTGGTGCGTTACCCCGTTTGCAAGCTCGGGGAGGGCGTCGAAATAGGTCCCCAGGAGCGGTTCCGCACAGGCGCCGGTGAGACCCATGCGCATCAACTCGTCTGAAACATCCGCGAGGGTTACCTGCGATCTCATGATGAACATACCCAACCGCTTGAGGACCGCCGCCAGATTCTCAGAGGGCGTTAGCAGATAGTAGCTTTGGTCACGACGCAGACAGCGGAAGTTGGCCAGCATCCTGCCTTTGGCGGAACACCAACCGGCCAGATTGCTGTGATCTTCCGTCACCTGTCGCATGTCATTGGTGAGCTGCCCCTGGAGGAAGCTCTCCGCATCCTCACCGTCGATCCGGATCAAACCGAAATGGGTGAGATCATTGAGGGCGCAATCGGTTTCATCCGTGTGCTCCGCGACCGGGCGGGATTGCAGAAAATCGGACCAGGCTGTATTCATGATGGGAAATGGCTCCTGGGTTTGACCGGTGACTATGCGTATCATAGCCGATCCCACAGGGGGGGAAACTCCCTGTCCCTCATTAAAACAATACGCGATACGGCCTGGAAATTCGATACAACGGAAACGACCGATGAGTAAATTGAACCCCGGCGCCCTGGTGCTATACAAGATTCGACCGGCCCGCGTGACTGAGGTGAGCGACAAGATCGGCCTCGAGCTGGAAGGCGGCAAGACCAAGCGCGTGCGGGACAAGGATGTGCTGCTGCTGCATCCCGGCCCCCTCACCTGCCTGGATCAGCTCGTGCCGCTGAGTGGGGAGGTGAAAGAGACTTGGGAGTTGCTGGAGGGCGCCGAAACCGGGATAGATGAATTCAGTGAGTTGCTGTTTGGCGACTATTCCCCGGCCAGTGCCTGGGCCGCATGGCAATTGGTGACTGAGGGGATCTATTTCGAGGGCTCCCCCGATGCGATTCGGGCGCGCTCTTCGGAGCAGGTGACGACGGAGATCGCCGCGCGTGAACAGAAGGCGGCCGAGACCCGGGCCTGGAACGAGTTCATGCAACGAATCGAGGCGGGCCGTATTGTCGAGGAGGATCGCAAGATCCTCGGCGAGGTTGAGCAACTGGCCCTGGAGCAGCGCAAAGGCAGTCGCATACTGCAGGCGCTGGAGGTACAGGAGACCCCGCTGAACGCCCACCGGCTGCTGCTCAGAACCGGTTACTGGGAGGCCAATGAGAACCCCTATCCGCGCCGGGCGGGGATCGAGATGCAGGCGCCGGATTTGCCGTTGCCGCCGCTGGCGGAAGAACCGCGCCGGGACCTCACCGGCGTGACCGCGTTCGCCATCGACGATGAGGACAACCAGGATCCGGACGACGCCGTCAGCCTGGATGGGGAGAGAATCTGGGTCCATGTGGCCGACGTGGCGGCCCTGGTGCCGCCCGATTCGCCGATGGACCGGGAGGCGCGCCAGCGTGGCGCCAACCTCTATCTACCCGATCGAGTCGTGCCGATGCTGCCCCAGGCCGTTACCGATTGCCTTGGCTTGGGCTTGCAGGAGCGCTCCCCGGCGCTCTCCATCGGCTTTATTCTGAATCAGGAAGCGGTGCCGGAGCAGGTGGAGATCCTACCGAGCTGGCTGGCGGTGGAGCGCATCAGCTATGCCGCTGCCGAGCGTAGATTACAGGAAGCGCCGTTCGCAACACTGCGGGAGATGGCCGGGCGCTATCGCGCACGTCGCATGGCGTCAGGCGCCATCACCCTTGAATTGCCGGAAGTGAAACTGAAAGTGGTCGCGGGAGAGATCGAGATCCATCCCCTGCCGCGGCTCGAGAGCCGGGAGATGGTCACCGACCTGATGCTGATGGCGGGTGAGGCGGTGGCCCGCTACTGCCAGGCGCATGAGATCCCGATCCCCTATGCGACCCAGGTGCTGGCTGAGCAAACCGCTGCGCCGAAGGATCTGGCCGGTATGTACGCTTTCCGCCGGTTCCTCAAACCGACCCAGATCAAGACCCAGCCGGAACCCCATGCCGGTCTCGGGCTGGCGAACTACACCCGCACCACCAGCCCCTTGCGACGCTACTCCGACCTATTGACCCATCAACAGCTCAGGGCCCACCTGGCAGGCCGCGAGCCCCTCGACATCCACAAGATCTCAGAGCATATCGCTCTCGCGGAAGCGGGCGGCATGACGAACCGCAAAACAGAACGGCTGTCAAACAACCACTGGCGGTTGATCTATCTGCGGGATCATCCCGACTGGCAGGGGGATGCGGTGATCGTGACCAAAGAGGGCGAACGGGCGACGGTTTTGATACCTGAGCTCGGCATGGAGGCCAAGGTACGCATCAAGGGTAATGCGGGGCTCAACGACAGGATCGGAATGAAACCGATGGAGATCGATCTACCGGATCTCAGTTGCTACTTCCGGGTCAAGGAGGTCAAGCAGAAATGAAGAAATTATTTGTAATAGGTATGGTTATGTTGCTGACGGCCTGTAGTCAGCAATACATGGTCAAGAACGATCTCGACTATGCCTACAATCTGCCGCCGGTCGGCAGCACCCTGCTGGTGAAGAAGCCGATCGAGGTGCCGGGCGGCGCAACCAGGATTTTTTTACAACGAGGTGAGCTATTTCGAAAAGCGGATTTTGACCGTTACCATCCCAGCTGTAGCCTGGAGCTGAGAAAACTGGCCGAGGTGGCGCGGGTGATCCAGCCAGGCAGCTTCACTATCAGTAAGGTCCAGCGATTGATGCAGGAGGTGGTACGGCGGGAAGCGCCGGCGCCGGGCTTGATGAGAGTGGACTACGAAGGCGGTAAGCCCATGGTGGTGCACGGCTACCATCTCTGGCTGGGCTCCGCCGAACAACCCGACGTCATGCGCATGACCTGCCGCGGCTATTTCGACGATCTCAATCGCGCCGAACCCCCTTCGCTAAACGATGTCTTCGAATCAATGGGAGATTATGCGGAATTGATTTTGGCGATATAGGGGCAAAATAAACGCCAATCACTGCACAAAGTCACGAATCGCTTGGAGCATAACCCTTAATAATGTGCGTCGATTCGCGGTGATTGGTATTAAACTGCTGTAAACCTCATCGCTGCGGCTCAGCCGCGCCAAAACCGAGGCGTAAATTCCTTAAAGACCCTCTGATTAATTCAAGGCCGCCTTCGGTTAATGTCATTCAGCAAGCGGCCATCGGCCGGCAGATAGCACAGGTGGGGCGTCGGGGGACGCTCTTGTGGCGAAATATGAAGTTAGGGAGGAAATCGCCATGTCGACTTATTCGGGACGGATTGCGTCCGTTGCGATCATTTTCATCATCCGGTGGCTAACCGGCTGCGGAAGCGATGACAACGGGGGTGGGGGAGTATCCCAGGGCCTTGAAGTGGATGCGGGCGCCGCCCGCACTGTCTCTCTGCCGGATACCATGACCGCCAGTCCGGCGGTGCTATTAGACGGATTGCCGGCTGCGAACCAGGTCAGCTACGCCTGGAGCCAGGTATCCGGGCCGGCCACCGCCCTATTCTCCGATGCTTCCATCGCCGCTCCCCAGATCACCTTTCCCGCCAACGGCAGCTACCTGCTCCAGCTGGAGGTGAGTGACGGTCAAGGCCAGGTCGTCAGCGACCAATTGTCGGTGACGGTCAATACCCGGGCCACCGGTAACTCGGGGCTCAGCGCGGCGCCGAACAACACGACACAATGCGTCGCACCCGATGATGCGGCGACCACCACCTCGATCCGGCTTTCGGATCCCTATCCCGGATTGCCCTCGTTGAGTCCCCTCTTGGGGCTGTTCCAGGCGCCCGGCGACAATAGCACCTGGTACGCGGTGAAGCAGACAGGCCAAGTGGTTCGCTTCGCCAATAATGCGGCTGTCAGCAGTGTCGTCGACTTCATCGACATCAGCGACCGGGTCAACTACGGCGGCGAGTTGGGGCTGCTGGGTATGGCCTTTCATCCCGACTACGCCACGAATGGCTTCGTCTACCTCTCCTACACGGCATCCGGACCGGAATCGCGCATCTCCCGCTTCACCCTCAACAGCGCCACCAATACCCTGGATCCCGCCACGGAAAGCATCATCCTTCGGGTGACCCAGCCTTACGGCAACCACAACGGCGGCCACATCGCCTTCGGGCCCGACGGCTATCTCTACATCGGCATGGGTGACGGCGGTTCGGGGGGCGATCCGCTTGGACACGGTCAGAATCCGGCTACTCTGCTGGGATCCATGTTGCGTATCGATGTGGGCAACGGGACAGGCGCCTACACTATCCCTGCCGACAATCCCTTTGCCTCATCAGTCGACGGCGCGGACGAGGTCTATGCTTTCGGATTGCGCAATCCCTGGCGCTGGAGCTTCGACCGGTCGACCGGCGATCTCTGGCTGGGGGACGTGGGGCAGGGCGTCTATGAAGAGGTGGACATCATCACCAACGGGGGTAATTACGGCTGGAACATCATGGAGGGAAATCACTGCTATAACGCCGCCACTTGCAACACCACCGGTCTGATACCGCCGGTGGCCGAATACGATCACACCCAAGGCATATCCATCACCGGCGGCTATGTCTACCGGGGCAGCGATCTGCCCGCATTGGCGGGGCGTTACTTCTACGGGGACTATGGTTCCGGCATCATCTGGAGTTTGCACAGCGACGGCGGCGGGGGCTACACCGTCACCGAGCTACTCGATACCACCCTCAATATCGCCTCCTTCGCCGAGGATCAAAACGGGGAGCTCTATGTGCTGCATCTGGGTGGCACCATCCATAAGGTGGCGCCGGACACGACCAACACCACCGGCTCGGTACCCGCCACTCTCTCTGGTTGGGGCTGTTTCCAGGCCAATGCGCAGGATTTCTCCAGCAGTGTCATTCCCTACGATATGAATTCGATGCTCTGGACGGATTTCGCCGGCAAGGAGCGTTTTATGGCGATTCCTTCGGGGAGCACCATCTCCATCGATACAGAGGGACGTTTCCTGTTTCCGCCCGGCAGCGTGCTGGGCAAGCATTTCCGGCTCAACGGGGCGCTGGTGGAAACTCGTCTGCTGTTAAATCACGCCAACAGCGGGTGGCGCGGCTACAGTTACGAGTGGAATAACACTTTGACCGATGCCGACCTGCTCAGCGACGCCAAGAACAAGACCATCGGCAACCAGACCTGGCACTTCCCCAGCCCCACCTCGTGCCTGTTCTGCCATACCAGCATAGCCGGGGTCGCCATCGGACCGGAAGTGGGTCAGCTCAACCGGGATTTCACCTATTCCTCCGGGGACGCAAACCAGTTGATTACACTTGAGTCGATCAATCTGCTGGCCAATGCGCTCACTGAGCAGCAGAAGTCGACTGTGTTCTATGCCATCGACGATACGGCCTACTCCGCAGCGCTACGCGCGCGCAGCTATCTGCACATCAACTGCGCCATGTGCCATCAACCCGGCGGTCCGGGCGGCGGCACCCTCGATTTGCGTATGGGCACCAGTTTCTCCGCCACCGGACTCTGCAACAGTGCGCCGCTGGCAGGCGATCTCGGCCTGACCAATCCGGTGCTGCTGAGACCGGGCGATCCTGATAATTCGATTCTGGTGCTGCGCATGGAGAGCCTGGGCGTGGTGCGCATGCCGCCATTGGGCAGTCTCGAGATCGACAACCAGGGGTTGGCGGTGATGCGGGAGTGGATCACCGGCCTGGCGAACTGCGACGATTTATAAACGATCGAGCGTCTCTTTATTACAAGCTGTTCGGTGGGGCAGGGCCCCACCCTACATGCTCCGTACCGGATCAAATCGGTAGGCTGGGGCCCTGCCCCACCAATAAAGCCCGAAAACCCGCCTATCAAAAATAGCGGGCCAGACTGAACTCCAGGTAGTCGTCCTGCCGGTAGGCAACAAGCGGATCATCATCCGGCACACCGAACCAGAAACGGGCCTGCAGGCTCGCCTTCCAGGCATTGCCGATGCGCCGGCTCGCCTCCAGGTTGAAGAGGGAGGCGCCGCTCTCCAGATCCCGGATGATGCCACTCAGCAGCTCGCTGCCGGCGGCGTCGTTGGCGGTCAGACGCAGGCCGAGAAAGAGGTCGTTGTCGAAGGGAGTGGCCGCCTCGTTGTCCCGGTCGTCATAGAGGTACTCGGCCAGTAAACCCAGATCCATGACGCTGTCGCGGATACCGACCAGGGTGTATTCGAAGCCGCCGGTAGCGGCGTTGTGGCTGCCGCTGTCCGCATTGCGGTGAATTGCCTCCAATTTCCATAGCCAGTCGCCTTTGGTGACCTGCATTTCGAGACCGGTCTGTTGGATGAGTTCGTAATGGGGGGCGAGCACCAGTTCACCCGTGTCGTTGAGTCTTGGCGTCAGGAGCGGCTCGCGGCCGGTGCCGTTGAAGTGGGAGAGTCCGAAGTCCCAATCGCCGATATAGTGGGACCAGCGCAGGGCGAAATCCACATGTCTCTGCTCCCGATCCGATTGGAAACCGGCCAGCTCGGTATCGACCCGGGGCCGGGTGCGCAGCCGGCCCTCCTCCCCGGGGAAGGTGCGCTCCCGGAATCCCGGCAGCAGATAGAGATCGAGAATGCCCCAGGAACGTTCCAAGGAGAACTTGAACATGGGCTGGCCCAGCTTCTGCTCTCCGTCCGGATTCTCCACCAGGTCGGTCTGGTTGATTACATCCACCAGGTGCAGGGCCTCGGTGACGCCCCAGAAGACCTTGCCGATACCGGTCCGGGTCTCGAAACCGTCGCCGGCATAGGTCCAGATCAACTCACGTATATCACCGTGACTACGCTCCGAATCCTGGCTGTCCAGGCGCAGATAGGGGACCAGGAGCAGGCTCTGTTTTCCCTTGTCCCAGCGGTGGTAGTACTCGGGTTGCGCCGCCAGTGAGAGGGTATTGTCCGATTGGTCGATATCGGCCGCTGTCTGGGTAAAGTAGCGAACTTGCCCCTCCAGGTAACCGCTCCATTCACCGGCGAAGAGCAAACCGGGGAGCAACAGAATCACCCGCAGCCAACTCCGAACTAAAAACTCAAAACTCAAAATTCAAAACCCGCCAGTCAGCGGGCTCGCTTGAGACTGTTCTTGTTGAAATCCCCTTCGTCGAGCCCGGTTCGGAAGCTGTATTTCTCCCAGCTCAGCAGGGTGCTCTTACCGGTCTGATGGTTCTCCATGAACATCTGGTCAGCGCGCCAGTACTGTCCCAGGTACTGTTGATAGTTGCGAAACAGCAGCGTTTTCAATAGCTCTTTTTTGCGGTCGTAATAGTCAATCTTGAGCGGAATGTAGCGCTCGGCGTCGACCCACACCTGTTGCCGGGTGTAGCCGGAGTTGGGATCCGCCGGATAGCGTTCGAGAATCAGGGACGCCTTGCCCTCGAAACGCTCCTCGCCGATGTGCTTATAGGTGTACTTCTCCACCTCTTGTGAAGAGATGTCCTCATAGGCGAACTCGCTACCCATAAAGGGACCTGACTTATTCCGCGAGGCGATGCGCTTGACCCTTTTCAAGGCCGGTAGATAGAGCCATTGGTCGTCGTCGCCCGCTTTGTGGGAGAAGCTGAGCAGGGCGGTGCCCTTGACGTCCAGGGGTTGGTCGAAAATGATCAGGGTCTTGTCGCCGTCATCCGCCACTTCCAGTGTCTTGTTGCGCATATTGCGCAGGCTCTCCTCACCGTGGCGGTTGCGCAATAACATGGTCATGCTCGATTCGAAATCATGGAATCCGGTATCCCGCCGGTCCATCTCCTGGGCGATCTCCAGTCCGCGCTGTTCCGGTGTCGACGCCAGTGTGGCAAGCGGCAGCAAGAGGGCCGACAACAATAGGTATCTCATGGTTTCTTTCCTCCAAACGCAATCAGCAGCGGGGGTAAAAATAGGAAGTCGGCCACCAAGGCAAAGCTCAGGGTGATGGCAGTCAACAGCCCCATACCCGCGTTGAGCTGGAAATGGGAGAAGGCGAGGACACCAAAGCCGGCGATCAGCGCCAGTGATGTTACCCAGAGCGCGGTGCCGACGGTGGAAAATGCATAGCGTACGGCATCCTCCGAGGTCATGCCCTTCTCCCGCCGGGCGCGTAGATATTTACTCAGAAAATGGACCGTGTCGTCGACCACAATACCCATGGTGATGCCGCTGACAACCGATAGCGCCAGCCCTACCTCGCCGACCAGCAGTCCCCAGATGCCGAAGCCCATGCCGATGGGGACCAGATTGGGCAACAGACTGAGTCCGCCGATGCGCAGAGAACGGAAGGCGAAAATCAGGATGCCGGAGATCAGTACCAGGGCCAGGGTGGTGCCTTTGAGCATGGCGATGATGTTGCGGCTGCCGATATGGGCGAACATGATGGTGGAGCTGGCGCCCTCGGCGCGCATTTGCGGGGCGTGCTGCGCCAGCCAGGACTGTGCCCGCTGCTCCAGTTCCAGCATCTGCTGGGTGGAAATGCTCTCCAGGGTGACAGTGAAGCGGGTAGCCGACTTTTTGACGTTGATCTGGTTATTGAGGTCGAGACCGAACGGCAGGGAGAACTCATACAGCAGCAGATACTGGGCGGCCAGTTGCCGGTCATCGGGCAGCCGGTACCAGGCGTCGTCGTCAGCGTGCAGATTGCGGTTCAGGCGCTTCATGATATCGGTCAGAGTGTTGACGTGCAGCACATGGGGCTGTTGGCGATACCACTGGGCGAAGTCTTCAAGCAACTGCAGATAAGCCGGATCGCTGATGCCGTTGGGCTGGCCGCTCTCCAATGAGTATTCAATCATATAGATACCGGTCAGGCGTTCGGTGGCGAAGTCGGTCGCCTGCCGGAACTCGATGCTCTCGTCAAAATACTTCACGAACTGGTCGTCGAGTCGGTTGTTGGGGATCTGGGAGATGAGAAATAGAATTGTCAGCCCCATGCTCCAGAGCAGAAGCCGTCGGCGTTGAACCACAAATTCGGCAAAGCGCTTCATCGCCAGGCTGCCTCGGGTATCGCCACTCAAGGTGCGCACGGGCAATAGCATCATCATCGCCGGCAGGATGCTCATGGAAAGGATGAAGGCGAACATCACCCCCATGGCCGACATGTTGCCCAGGTCCCGAAAGGGTGGGGCTTCACTGAAGTTGAGGCTGAGGAAGCCGATGGCGGTGGTGACGCTGGTCAGGAAGATCGGCTGCAGGTTGATGCGCAGGCTCTCCAGCATGGCCTGTCGCTTGCTCTCGCCTTCGCGCATGCCGTGCAGAAAATTGACCAGGATATGCACGCAGTCGGCAATGGCCAAGGTCATCACCACGATGGGCACGGTGGTGGTGGCGGGTGAAAGCTTGATGCCTATCCAGCCGGTAATTCCCATGGTGGAAACAATGGTCAGAATGATGATCAGCAGGGTGACGAGGGTGCCGGGAATCGAGCGCAGCATCCCCAGCAGCAATAGCATTACCAGCACGAACATGGCCGGGTAGAGGGTCTTCATGTCCCCCAGGGAGGCGGTGGGGAAGGCGTTGTTCATGATCACGATGCCGGTCAGATGGATGCGCAGGCCGGGATGGGCGTTTTCGATGGTTTGCGCCAGATTGCGTGCCGTGCGCACCACATCCGGCACCTCATCGAGACGCTTGCCCGGCAGCTGGATAGTGACGTTGATGCCGGTGATGTCGGCCGTGGGGGAGATCAGCCGGTTGATCAGCAGGGGCTCGCCAGTGGCTATGGCCTGCTTTTCTGCCAACTCGGCGTCGCTGAGACGCCCCGCATCGAGCACCAGGTCCTCCACCACCAGGTCGTCCCCTTCGGCATAGGTGTGCTGATAGTTGGTGATGGAATCAACGCGCAGGGAGTAGGGGATCTGCCAGGCCTGTTGCGTCAGCTCGGTCACCGCGGCGAGGGTGTCCCGGGTAAAGACCCGGCCGTCCTCCGGCTCGATGACGAAGAGCACATTGTCGTTTTTGGTATAGGTGTTTTGCAGTTGTTCAAAGGCTTGGAGCTGGGGATTATCCTCGCTGAAGAACATGCGGTAGTCATTGTTGAACTCCAGGCGAGGCATGCCGTAGCCCAAGAGACCGGTCAGCAGCAGCGTGACCGCGATGACCAGCCAGCGCCGGTCGAGGATGGATTGAAAGAAGTGGTCGCGCATGGGTCTTCCATGGATTTATTGGTCAGAGGTTGCATCTGGCGCGAGCGGTCTTGCATCTCTTTCCGGTTGAGAGCGTACTTTCTGGCGACCAGCCCTTCAAGCCACTGGTTTGGGACCGATGCAGTGTCTGCCGTACTTCGAATCAAGGATGTACCCTGCCTTGCATACCCTGGAAATGCAACCGGGATTGTTGACTTGATACACAATGTTACTTTGAGCGGCAGTCAATGGAGGTGACCTCTCCTACAGAACTTCCTATACTGTGGCGCAATGGATAGGCCGTTAGAGCCGACTGTGTCGCCACCACTCACCTCGGCACAACCTATAAGAGGGAACACAACATGTCGATGTCCGATCAGACGCCCTGCCAGGCACCGGAAGGCCTGGGGATATCCACCGCGGAGTTTATCGCCTATTGCGATTGCGAGCGTGAGCGGCGCCTCAGTTCGGGCGAGCCATTCGATCAGGAGCGCTTCGAGAAGGCGATAGAGATGGTGCTTGCCAAGCTGCATGTATTGGCGGATGAGGGCTGGACATGATCATCAACTCGATCACCGCCCGCAACGTTCTCAAATACGCTTCATTGAATCTGCAGCAGGTACCCGAGCAGGGCCTGATCGCCATCACCGGCCTCAATGAGTCGGGCAAGAGCAGCATCGGTGAAATCGTCTGTTTCGCTCTCTTCGGGCGCTCCTTTTCCCTCGACTTCGACGATCTGACCAAGATCATTCGGTGGAACGAGACTCACTGCTCGGTGGAGCTGGAATTCACACCCACGGACGGCATCCGCTACAGGATCGAGCGTTTCCTCGACGATGCTGGGAATCACAGTGCAAGATTGGCGCTTGCGGACTCGGATCGAAGCGGCGAGCCGTTGGCTCTAGGCATAGACCAGGTGGCAGACAAGGTCTATGAGTTGATCGGTTACGAATATGAAGAGTTCATCGAGTCTTTCTACCTGGCGCAGCGGGAGATCACCACCCCCCACCCCCACAGCTACGCTCTGAAGACCATGGCGGGGCTGGTCACCCTCGAATTTTGCGCCGAGGCCTGTCGTACGGATTATGCCGAGACCCTTAGCGAGGTAGCATCGAAACAGGAGGATCTGCCCAAGCTGCAGGCGGATATCGAGGCACTGGAGATCGATCCCCTGCACTTGGCCGAGTTGCAAACTGAGCGGGACGATATGGAGCAGCGAGCGGCGGGCAGCGGCGGGCTGATCGAGATGCTGGACACAGCCTCTGTCGCTTACCTGGATACATTGCCTAAGCGCGAACTGGCCCTGGGCAAGCGCGGGTGGGTGGGCATATGGAGTCTCCTGTGGCTCTTGCTCGTCTTGTTTACAGGTGCTTGCTGGTATCTACTGACACAGATGCCGAGCCAGGGATTAGCGATGGAGCTGACCGATCTGCTCAATTCCAGGCTGGCGTTTTGGCAACCCGGCATGGCGGCATGGCTGCCTTACCCGCTGGTTATTTTTGGTTTCCTATTCTTGGCATTCATGTTCCATCGCCACTTGCTCGCAAACCGGATCATGGGGATGGAGAGGGTGGCAGATGGTCTTTCAGCGATGCTTGATGATTTGCCGGAAGTCGATACAGGCGAAGCCTTTTCTGAAGAGCTGGTGAGTGATGCGCCTGACCCGTCGGCGGAGGAATCCAACAGGGCGGCAGCGGAGCCGCCCTCCGCTGATCCAGAATCGATCGACTGGACCGCTCGCAGCCGGCTCAGCCAACGAATCTGCGATTGGCAGGCTGGAGCACAGGATATTCGGGACGGAATTGGCGTTGAACAGAATCTATTGCGCCGGGATCTTGAAGAGGCGGAACGACGTAAAAGAGAGCTGGAACAGACCATTGCCGAAGAAAAGGCCCGCCTCCAGCAGGCGGAGCAGCTGCGCGAGATGTTGCACCAATTGCGTGTGAAGATCGCCGAGCGCGAACAGTACAGCGAAAGCTGTACCCTGGCGGAACAGCTGATACAGGGCGCCACACGTGATATCTCCCACCGCTTCAACCGCAAGTTGCGGAATCAGGTCGGCAAAATCCTGCCCCTGTTCACCGAAAACCGTTACCAACATCTGCAGATCGAGGACGATCTCTCGGTACGCGCCTTCTCCGATGAGAAACGGGACTTTATGGAGTTGGACGAGATTTCCAGCGGCACGCAACGCCAGATCATGTTGGCGGTTCGCTTGGCCCTCTCCCAGGAACTGGTTGATCGCACCGTGCATGGCAACCAGTTTCTATTTCTCGACGAACCCTTTGCCTTCTTTGACGAAAAGCGTACTCGCAGCGCCCTCACACCGCTGCCCACCCTCAGTCAAGAGCTGAGTCAAATCTGGATCATCGGCCAAGCCTTCGCCGATGATTTGCAATTCGCACTGCATATCCAGTGTGAGCGGGACGGGGACTCGATTTCACTGCCGGCCGCTTAGCCGGCCGCGAATGATCGAAAGCGGTTTGTCTGTTAGTCTGCCGCAGTAAGGTGCGACTTGACCGCACCTGTAATCACCATGGCGACTGACGAACTGCCTGTCAAAAGGATCATCCCACAACTCTCCCAGGCCTTGGAGGAGCACCGATCCGCCGTTCTCAGCGCTCCGCCGGGCTCCGGCAAGACGACCCTGGCGCCCTTGGAGCTACTGCGAGCCCCCTGGCTCGGCAGCCGCCGGATCCTGCTTCTGGAGCCGCGACGGTTGGCGGCCCGCGCGGCGGCAAGCCGCATGGCGAGCCTGCTTGGCGAAAAGCCCGGGCAGCGGGTGGGCTATGCCATTCGCCTGGAACGGCAGGTTTCCGCCGAGACGCGCATCGAGGTGGTGACCGAGGGTATCCTGACCCGCCGCCTGCAAGCCGATCCGGAGCTGCAAGGGGTCGGTCTGGTGATCTTCGACGAATTCCATGAGCGCCATCTGCAGAGCGACCTGGGACTGGCTTTGGCCTTGGATCTGCAGGCATTGCGAGATGACCTGCGCCTGCTGGTGATGTCGGCGACCCTGGATACCCAATGGTTATGCGAACTACTGGGTGACGCACCGCTCATCGAAGCGGAGGGTCTCAGCCATCCGGTCTCCCTCCACTACCTCGATGCGCGTCTCGGCGGAAACCTTCCGTTCCAGGCGAATGGCATAGCCCACCCGCTGCCCGGGCTTTTCGCCAAGCAGGCTC
>CAJICC010000165.1_pt1 | contig 18854 bp, 14 predicted proteins | sample 9199511 | NCBI WGS metagenome assembly CAJICC01 (sample SAMEA7708322, study PRJEB35096) | sediment metagenome | biome: marine neritic benthic zone biome [ENVO:01000025]; feature: sediment [ENVO:00002007]; material: shallow marine sediment [ENVO:03000034] sea grass bed [ENVO_01000059] ...
CATGTCACATGGAATGACGGATGGAATAAAGCCTGTAGGTCGGGTTAGCGGAGCGTAACCCGACATCGGTGCTTAGATTGCACTTCAATTGTCGGGTTACGTTGCGCTAACCCGACCTACCTGTTTGCGTACAGCCGCGCCCTACGATTCTTTGGGGTTTCGTGGACCGGAAAAGGGTTTCATGTCACATGGAATGACGGATGGAATAAAGCCTGTAGGTCGGGTTAGCGGAGCGTAACCCGACATCGGTGCTTAGATTGCGCTTCAATTGTCGGGTTACGCTGCGCTAACCCGAGCTACCTGTTTGCGTTCATTTGCGGACGATATTTTATTAGCGCCAGCGCAGCTTGAGCTGAATGCCTGCATAGTCGGTGACGGCGGGATTCAGGTGGCTTTCGTAGGGGTCGTTGAGTGAGAGTTTTTCAGCCTCGGTGATGGCCGGGCTGCGATAAAAGGAGCGGAACTCCACCTCGCTGTCGACGCCCACGCCGAAGAGATCGTCGACCATGGTATTAAGGCTACCGAGGGGATCGGTGGCCATCAGTACGGTCTTGTCCCAAAAGCTGAATTCCCGTTGGCTCTTGATTTCACGCCGGTAGTCCTCCACATACCATCCCAGAGCGGAGCCGATGGTCGGCGTGAAGATGACATCCTGGATCGATACCGGTTCAAACAGGGCCTCCAGGCCAAACTCGTAGAGACAGGAGAGACCGAAGGAGTACCAGAAGGCGCCGCCCTCGGTCAGGCCACGCTCCCGGCCCCGGGTATAGTAGGTCATGCCAAAATAGGGATGCATAATGTAATTGATATACCACTTATCCGGATCCCAGCGGGGATGCGTTACGTTATGCTTCCATTTCTCGAAGGTATACTCCTCCTTCTGCTCATCGGACCAGGCCGAGATATCCTCCGGCAACACATAGAGCAGACCGACAATGAAGAATTGATAGCCGAAGAAATAGGCGGTGTCCCTCACCAAGCCGACTGAATCGGTGGGACTTTGATCGTCGAGTTCCCTGCCGTACCCGTAGGGCCTTTCAGGTGCGTCGTCGAACGGGAGATCCAGCGTTGTCTCCTGGAACCCAAGAGCCATGGTGTTGAAGGTGGTCGCGATTTGCCGCCGTTCGGCCGCTGTCTCATAAAAGGAGACCGGGCTATGGGACAACCAATCCTGACCGAGGGCGAACTGGGTATGTAGCAGTGCACAGACAGCTATCAGTATTCGCTTCATTCAGAGGGCCACTTCCATGCAGCGCTGTTTTGACTTTTGCATCATCGCTGTTTTGATACTTACCTATTCGAAGCTTCTGAAAAAAGCAGAAGCCCTCATGACCCATCTGCATTGCCGGTTGCAGCCAGTCGAGTTTTTATACATGCTGGAAACAGACAGCATCGCCGCTGCTTCCCACCCTTACAAGACCGTTATCGGATCGCATCAGAGATTCCAAATGGCGTCTCGATAGCCCTGCGGGCCTGATACCCCGGGAGGTATCGGATAGGAGTGAGGAAGCGGGTAGCTCGCTCACAGGTTATTTTGCCCGGGTGTTGATATTGCAGCCGTGGATTATAGCGAATCGGTGTGGATTAGACAGTAACAAAGGGGTTATTTCACACATCCACATGAACGAAACTCACAGATCATGGTTGCTGCAGTTCAGATTTGCGTAAATTCTCCAGATTGTCGAGCACACGCTGCGCCCGATCGATCTTTTCACGAGCCCGCGGATCCTGGGGATCGAGGGAGAGGGCGGCGCGCCAGGTGGCCTTGGCGCCCTCGATTTCGCCTTCCCGGTAGAGACGGTCTCCGGCGGTCAGCAGATTTTCGATATAGCTCTTGAGACGGGTTTCGACGTCACGCTGCAATTTTTTCGCGGCCTTGTTGCGGGGGGCATCTTTCAGCAGCTTTTTCAGCACTCGCCGGGCCTCGGTCAATTGACCGGTTTCACTCAGGCGCTGGGCCTCTTCCAGGCGTTGCTGATTCCGGTGCTTCCAGATCATCTCCCGTTTGGCACGCTCGACGGTCTGGGTCTTCTCCTTGTTCTGCTTATGCTTTTCCAGCATGTAGGACATCAGGCGTTCGTCGTTTTCGTCCGGTTCCAGGGACAGCGCCAGGGTCAGACAATCCTTGGCCAGGGCGTTGTTTTTCTTGAAGTGGCGCCAGCCGCACTCCGACAGGGATAAACGCAATCGCTGTAGCTGTTTTCGCGTCTGCTTGAGCTGATCGGCATAGTCCCGGCGCGTGAGATCGGATCGCAGCAGCTGCTCGAGGAGCGGAATCTGGTTTTTCAGGGCGGAGGTTCGGCTGATCAGTAGCTGATCCTGCAACTCCTGCTCAACCTGGGTCTGCTCAAGCCGGATCTCTCTCAGGGTCTGGGTATAGTCACCCGCTTTACCGTCCCTTGCGATTGCATCTTCCAGGACTCGGATGGCCTGTCCGTAACGACCTTTGGCTTCCAACTGCCGGGCGGTGTCGATTCTGTCATGATCGGTGGAGACGGAGGGGGCCGGTCTCCTGATTTCAAGCAGTTGGCAGCCTGTGAGGAGCAACAGCAGGGCGAAAAACAGCGCCGGGTGCATCAGCAATGGGTTCATTCCTGTTTCTTAAGCAATATATGGGACATGGTGCGTATCAACCATTGACCAAATTCTTTTGACGGTGTTCCCACAATAGAGGGATTTACCGAGTTTCTCCTGCCTCGAATCTTCAATGAGGGTTGTCGATGCAGCGCTACCATGTCCTCCACCCCGGGGAATCCAGCCGTTGTCTCACTCAGCATAATGCCGTCCGCGGGCGCCGCCGAACAGAGCCGAGACGCCAGATTGACGGTGTCTCCGACAACGGTATATTCCATACGGTCCGGGATACCGATATTACCGGCAAGCATCTGCCCGCTGTTGATGCCGATGCGCAGCATGATCGGCTCCTTTTCATTTTGACGCCGCCGCTTGTTGATGTGCCTCACAATGGCTTGGATCAGCCAGGCGCAGCGGATGGCCTGTACGCCGTGTTCGTCGTCGGTTTCGGGTACGCCGAATAGGATCATGGCGCTGTCGCCGATGAATTTATCCACCACTCCCCGGCAGCGATGTGCCGCATCGGCGATGGCGCCCAGATAGAGATTCAGCAGCGCCGCCACTTCGTCGGCCGGCAGGTCCTCCGATAGCTGGGTGAAGCCGACGATATCACAGAAGAGCACGCTGCCCTCCATTTCCTGGTTGGCGAGACGTTGCTGTGAGAGGTTGGACAGGATCTTTTCCGCCACCACAGGGGAGACGTAACGTGAGAGGGCCTGTTCCACCTGCCGTTTCTCCAACATGCCGGCACTCATGCGCTCGAAGTTCGCATAGACCAGGCCGACCTCGTCCTGGCGGTTCATATCCAGCGGGCTGACCAGGGTGCCGGAGGGTGTCTCCATGCTTGCCTTGGCCAGCAGGCTGATCGGGCGGCTCAGGCGCTTGCTGAGTATGTAGGAGAGTATGCCGGCAATCAGGATCAGTCCGATGGTGGCGGCGCTGATAATGCTGATAGTGCGCTGTTGGTCGCGGTCGAGATACTCCCGGTCAAGGGTGATCAGGGCATGTCCGGCGTCCACATCGCGGAAGATGATGGGACTGAAAAAGGTAATGGCCGGATGGGGGCTTTTCCGATCGTCCCGCCAGGACCAGGTCATCGGCTCCTCGGCTATCTCTTCAGGCAGCACGCTGGGCACTTTCCCCGAGATGACCCAGGTCTTGTCCGTCGGAATGATGGCGGCGCCGACCACGTTGTGATTCTGGAGCTGGCGGCTGACCAGTCCCTGCAGGTTGAACTGGTCGTCCGCCAGCAGGGGTTCACTGGCGGAGTGGGCCAGTTGTTCCACCAGGATCTTCCCAAAGCCCGTCACCTCCCGCATGTGGAAACTGTTTTGCTGGGTAATGATGAACCAACCCAGGACTCCCATGACCAGGGTGATGAGGGCGCCGATGTAGACGGTCCATTTGATGGCGATCGGAACCGGCGCCTTGTGGAAGAGTTGTACCAACCAGTTGAACAAGCGGAAAATATTCCTTAAATATCAGTAAGAAACAAGTCCTTTTTATCGTTTCGCATGATAGGACTCTCAAGCCGATCCGCCCATTATAACCCCAATCTTGAAGCTGGCGAGTGCCCCGAGGAAGGTTTCAATTGCCGGCCACGGCGGCGCGCTTGATATGCTGCAGCAGGCGAGCGGAGATCTCTTCGATGGACATGGAGGTGGTCGCCAGGTAGGGGATGTCGTAATGCTTGAACAGCTGCTCGGCGAGTTTTACCTCCATCTTGCACTGTTCGAGGGAAGAATAGCGGCGATCCGGCCGTCGCTCCTGGCGAATACGCTGCAGCTGTATGGGATCGATGGTGAGTCCGTAGAGCTTCTCCCGGTAGGGGACCAGGCTCTTGGGCAGCAGATCATGCTCCAAATCGTCCTCCGTGAGGGGGTAGTTGGCCGCCAGCACGCTATGCTGCAGGCCCAGGAAGAGGCAGGTGGGGGTCTTGCCACTGCGCGAGACGCCGATCAGGACCAGATCGGCGGCGGCATAGTTCCTGGTGATCATGCCGTCGTCGTTGTTGAGGGCGAAATTCACCGCGTGGATGCGCTGATCGTAGGCGCGGTTGTTGTCGGTGGTGTGATAGCGTCCCAGGGCGTGGGAGGAGAGCATGCCGAGCTCGCTCTCCAAGCGAACGGTGAAGGATTCGAAGAAGTCCATCACCGGTACGTCCAGGTTCTTGAAATAGTCGCGGATGATGGGATCGACCAGGGTGGTGAAGACCAGCGGTTTCTCCACCGACTCCATGGTGGTCTGGTTGATGCGCTCGGCCACGCGCCGCGCCTTCTCCAGGCTGTCGATGAAGGGCCAGTGAACGGTCTCGTACTCGAAACCCTCGAACTGGCTGAGCAGGGAGCGGCCCATGGCCTCCACGGTAATGCCGGTATGGTCGGCCAGGAAGTAGACGGTGCGTTTCATATTTGTTCTGGACTTTACAATAACGCAATGGTCGCTAAGAAGCGCGAAGGGCGCGAAGCAAGCAACACCAAAAGTCCTCTATGCCGTAGGCCGGAACCCTGTAGGGTGCGGCTTGCCGCACCATAATACCTTGAATAATGACACATTCGGTGCGGCAAGCCGCACCCTACGCTCTGTATGAGGCATGACTAAACGATCAACAACCTTAGCGGGCATTGCGTTCTTTGCGATATAAAAAACCCCACCGCTATTTCTTCAACCCGGTCAGCAAGCGCCAGGTGTCAACCACCGTATCGGGATTGAGCGACACGCTGGTGATCCGCTGCTCTACCAGCCATTCGGCCAGATCGGGATAGTCGGAGGGGCCCTGGCCGCAGATGCCGACGTATTTGCCGGCCTTGCGGCAGGCCTCGATCGCCATGCTCAGCATCTTCTTTACCGCCGGGTTGCGCTCGTCGAAGCTCCCGGCCACCAGGCCCGAGTCGCGATCGAGGCCGAGGGTCAGCTGGGTCATGTCGTTGGAGCCGATGGAGAAGCCGTCGAAGTACTCCAGGAACTCGGCGGCCAGTACCGCATTCGAGGGGAGTTCGCACATCATGATCACCCGCAGGCCGTTTTCGCCCCGCTTGAGTCCGTTCTCCTCCAGCAGCCTGATCACCTCGGCCGCCTCCTCGAGGGTGCGCACGAAGGGGATCATGATCTCCACCTTATCGAATCCCATGGTTTCGCGAACATACTTCAGGGCCCGGCACTCCAGCTCGAAACAGGGGCGGAAGCTCTCGGAGATATAGCGGGAGGCGCCGCGGAAGCCGATCATCGGGTTCTCCTCCTCCGGCTCGTAGAGCTTGCCGCCGATCAGGTTGGCGTACTCGTTCGATTTGAAGTCGGACATGCGCACGATCACCGGCTTGCCGTTGAAGGCGGCGGCCAGGGTGGAGATGCCCTCCACCAGCTTCTCGACATAGAAGCCGACCGGGTCCTCATAGCCCGCCATCTGCCGGGCAACCCGGTTTTTGATCTCCTCGGGCAGTCCCTCGAACTCCATCAGAGCGCGGGGATGTACGCCGATGGTGGTGTTGATGATGAACTCCAGACGCGCCAGTCCGATGCCCTCGTTGGGGATGCGGCTGAAGGCGAAGGCGCGGCTCGGATTGGCCACGTTCATCATGATCTTGGTCGGCGGCTCAGGCAGGTCGGCCACATCCCCCTGGGTGACGGAGAATTTGAGCAGGCCCTGGTAGATATATCCGTCGTCGCCTTCGGCGCAGGAGACGGTGACCTCCTGTCCGTCCTGCAATGTCTCTGTGGCGTCGTGACAGCCGACCACCGCCGGGATACCCAGCTCACGGGCGATGATCGCCGCATGGCAGGTGCGTCCGCCCCGGTTGGTGACGATGGCGGAGGCCCGCTTCATCACCGGTTCCCAGTCGGGATCGGTCATGTCGGTAATCAGCACGTCGCCGGCCTCCACCCGAGCCATCTCGCTGGCGTTGTGGATGACCTTGGCCACGCCGCTGCCGATGCGCTGGCCGATGGCGCGGCCCTGGACCAGTACTTCGCCCCGCTGCTCCAACTGGAAGCGCTCGACGGTAGCCTTGTCGACCCGGCTCTCCACTGTCTCCGGGCGCGCCTGCAGAATGTAGAGTTGACCGTCATTACCGTCCAGGCCCCACTCGATATCCATCGGTCGGCCGTAGTGACGCTCGATGGTATTGGCCATTCTGGCCAGGCTCTCCACCTGTTCGCTGTTGAGTGAGAAGCGCTGCCGCTCCTCATCGGGAACGTCGACCGTAACCACCCGCGGTTCCCCCGCCTTGCCGTAGACCATTTTGATCGCCTTGCTACCCAGGTTGCGGCGCAGGATAGCGGGTCGGCCCACCTCCACATTGTCCTTGTGGACGTAGAACTCGTCGGGATTGACCGCGCCCTGTACCACCGTTTCGCCCAGGCCGTAGGAGCTGGTAATGAAGACCGCGTCCTTGAAGCCGGACTCGGTGTCCAGGGTGAACATCACCCCCGCGGCCCCGATATCCGAGCGCACCATGCGCTGGACGCCGGCGGAGAGGGCAACCTCCTCATGGGCGAAACCCTGGTGCACCCGGTAGGAGATGGCGCGATCGTTGTAGAGAGAGGCGAAGACCTCCTTTACCGCCGTCAGCACCTCGTCGAGCCCCTGCACATTGAGAAAGGTCTCCTGCTGGCCGGCGAAGGAGGCGTCGGGCAGATCCTCCGCCGTCGCCGAGGAGCGCACCGCCACCGAGGGCGGATTGGCGGTATCACCGGTCAGCTGCTTGTAGGCCTCGATGATCGCCTGCTCCAGCTCGGCCGGAAAGCTGGCCTCCACCACCCATTGACGAATGGTCTTACCCGCCTCGGCCAGGGCCGTGACATCATCCACATCCAACTGCTTGAGCAACGGATCGATCCGTTCAGCCAAGGTGTTATGCTGCAGAAATTCTCGGAAGGCGTGGGCGGTGGTGGCAAAGCCGCCGGGTACGCTGACACCGGCGTCAGCCAGACCGCTGATCATTTCGCCCAGGGAAGCGTTCTTGCCGCCCACCTGGTCCACGTCGTGCATCTTCAGGTCTTCGAACCAGATTACTTGTTCATTCACTGCTTGGCCTCGGTTCTTCGATGGGTTGGATGGCTCAGTCATCATACTTTCCTCGAGGACGATCTCCTCGTCGTTGGCAGCTGCTGCCACTGCAGAGACAGCTCTTGCCGCATCCCTCGCCCTCTTCCCGGGGAGGACCGAACTCAGGATGCCGCATGGCGAAACGCCGCGCAATCGACTGCACCACCAGCCAACCGAGCAGCAGAAACGGAATGATCGTGATGGCGATCAGGTAGTCAAACATGGGTCAGCCCCCCAATCCGGCAAAGCCCATGAAGGTGAGCGACAGTAGCCCACCCAGCATCAGGCTGACGGCGGCGCCCTGCACGATATTGGGCATGTTGGAGAGTTCAAGCTTCTCCCGCAGCCCTGCCATCAGCACGATCGCCAGGATAAAGCCGGTACCGGCGCCCAGGGCGTAGACCAGCGACTGGAGAAAATCATATTCCTTAAAGGTCTGGAACAGGGCCAGTCCGAGGATCGCGCAGTTGGTGGTGATCAGGGGCAGAAAGATTCCCAACGAGCGAAACAGGGCGGGGAGGAACTTCTTCAAGGTCATCTCCACCAGCTGCACGGCGCTGGCGATGACCGCGATATAGGCGATCAGACGCAGGAACTCGATTTCGAAGCTGACCAGCACCAGATTGATCAGGTAGGCGCAGACGGAACTGACCAGCATCACGAATAGGGTCGCCAGGCCCATCGGCAATGCGGTGTTGAGCTTGCCGGAAACGCCCAGGAACGGACACAGGCCGAGGAACAGGGCGAGCACGAAGTTGTTCGCCAGGACCGCGTTGAGAAAAATGAAATGTAGTGACTCTGTCGCCATTGTCTTTAATACTCAAAACTAATCATTGTGCTTCCTCCGCCGTCTCCATCGCTGCCCGCTCTTTGCGTTGTTTCAGCCACTCGAACAATAGCAACCATCCCCCCAGCACGATGAAACCGCCCGCCGGCAGCACCATCACCACCCAGGGCTCGAAACGGGGTCCGAACAGGTCGATGCCGAACAGGCTGCCGGCGCCGAGTACTTCGCGAACCACGCCGAGACAGAGCAGGGCGAAGGTAAAGCCTACGCCCATGCCCAGGGCGTTGGTCACCGCCTTGAGGGGGGTGTTGCGCGAGGCGTAGGCCTCCGCCCGGCCGAGAATGATGCAGTTCACCACAATCAGTTGGATGAAGGCACCGAGGGCGTTGTAGAGATCGAGGGAGATCGCCTGGATGGTGTAGTCGACCATGGTCACGAAAGTGGCGATGATGACGATGTAAGTGGCGATCCGCACTTGCTTGGGAATGCTATGCCGCAACAGGGAGATCAGGGTGCCGGAGGCGAGCAGCACGAAGGTGGTGGCCAAACCCATGGCCAATGCGTTGATGGCCGAATTGGTCACCGCCAATACCGGGCACATGCCGAGCAGCATGACGAATACCGGGTTATCCCGCCACAGACCCTCGCTGAAGGTCTCCCAGGTGATGCGGTTATCGGTTTTCTTGTTCATGGATTCAACTTATCCAGTTCGCTAACCAGTCGCGGCAGTACCTGTTTCAGCGATTGATTCAGTGCCTTGCCCACCGCCTTGGAGGAGATGGTGGCGCCGGAGATGGCGTCGATCTCCCAAGGGTTGTGTTTACGGCCGTGCTTGACCGTGACGATGTCGTTGGCCAGGTCGCTGCCGTCCGCATTCAGGCTGGCGTCGAGTTGCTCGAAATTGGCCACGAAATCGTCGTCTGTGATGATCTTGTCTCCCAGTCCGGGGGTCTCGGCCAGCTTCAAGACCTTGATGCCGCGAATGCACTGGCAGTCCGGATCGTAGCCGTAGAGCAGATGGATCAGGCCCGCGTAACCCTGGGCGGCCGCGTTGGTGGCGATACCGGCGAGATCTCCCTGCTGGTCGTAGGCGGCATAGATCGGCGTGCCGGCGATCGGGTCTTCTCCCGTCACTTCGATCAGGCCCGACTCGGTGAGCGCGAAATCCTTGCGTGTGGCGGCCCCGGGAATGACCTGGAACAGCGCCGCCTCGATGGCCCGCCGCTGATTCTCCGCAATGATCGGCTTGGTCAGCTGGTAGGTGAGCACCACCAGAAAGCCCGACAGCATGGCGATGCCCATCAGGGTCCGAATCATGCGCCCGGCCGGCGTCGCGGGCGGCTGCACGACTTCGGCTTCGCTACCGTTCATGCGAGGCGCTCCACTGTGTTTTTTATTAGGTCCGCAAATGAACGCGAATGAACGCAAATGTCGGAGGCGAGTGTAGGGTGCGGCTTGCCGCACCGAAGTGCCTCGAACAGGTTGGGATACGGTGCGGCAAGCCGCACCCTACGCATGATTCTGTTTAAGGAGATCCATTCGCGTTCATTCGCGTTCATTTGCGGACTATTTTCGAATACAAAATTCATTTCCCCGACCTCTGAGCACCGAAGACGCGCGGTTGGGTCAGTTGGTCGATCAGGGGTGTGGCCGCATTGCCCAGCAGGATGGCGTACATCACGCCCTCGGTGAGGCCGCCGAAGAGGCGGATGACGACAGTGACGACGCCGATCAGCAGGCCGTAGATGATCACGCCCAGGGGAGTCACGGGAGAACCCACCATGTCGCTGGCCATGAACCAGGCGCCCAGCATCAGGCCTCCGGAGAAGAGCACGAAGAGGGGGTCGGGGTAGCGGGCCGGGTCGATCAGAAAGAAGATGCCGGCGGTGGCGGCGGCGCTTGCCATGACCGTCACCGGGATGCGCCAGTCGAGCATGCGCCGCGCCGCCAGGTAGAGTCCGCAGAGCAGGATCAGCAGGGCGGAGGTCTCGCCGGCGGAGCCGGCGGTGGTGCCGAGCAGCAGGTCCAGGGTCTCTGTGGGGATGCCCTCGAACTTCTGCAGCGCCAGGGGGGTGGCTCCGCTGAAGGCGTCCACCGTGACCGAGGCGACCCAGTCGCTGATGGACGGCGCCTGCAGGAAGGGGGGCGCCAGGCTGGTGGGCACGAAACCGGTGAAGCGTCCCTCGAAGAAGGCCGGCGTCCAGGTGGTGATCGCCACCGGAAAGGCCGCCTGCACGAAGGCGCGGCCGATCAGGGCGGGATTCATGGTATTCATGCCGAGTCCGCCGAACAGGGCCTTGCCCATGGCGATGGCGATAAAGCCGGCTACGGCCCCCATCCAGAGGGGGAAGCCGGGGGGCAGGGTCAGGGCCAGCAACAGTCCGGTGATGGTGGCCGACCAGTCTCCCAGGGAGCTGGGTCTGTCTCGCAAACTGTTGAACAGCCGCTCGCTACCGAGGCAGGTGAGGGTGACCACCACCAGCAAGGCGACGGCGCTGAGCCCGAACTGCCAGACGGTAAAGGCACAGATCGGCAACAAGGCAAACACCACGTTGCGCATGATCCGCACCACATCCTCCCCCGCATGGGCATGGGGCGAGGTGCGCAGTTCGATGGTGGGTTTTTTTCTCATATCAAATTGTCGTTATACAGCTCGGTGCGGCAAGCCGCACCCTACACTCGATTCCACGGGTGTGGCTTGCCGCACCGAAAAGCGGGAGGTCTTTCGACACCCATCTATTATTGGACATCATCACGCCGCCTGCTCCCGATTGATCGCCTTGGCAATGCGGAAATATTGCACCAACGGGATGTTGGAGGGACAGACATAGGAGCAGCAGCCGCATTCGAAACAGCTGTTGAGGTTATAAGTATCGGCCATCTCTTCATAGCGGCGTTTGGCCGCCAGTTGGCCGAGCATCGAGGGATTGAGGTGCATGGGGCAGGCCTGCACGCAGCGGGCGCAGCGGATGCAGGGCCAGATCTTGTTGCTCTCGTCGTCGATGGAGGGCTCGTTGAGCACCAGCAAGCCCGAGGTGCCCTTGGTGATCGGGGTCTCCATGGCCGAGACAGAGGCGCCCATCATGGGGCCGCCGAGGATGAACTCGGTGCGTGCGCCCTCGTAGCCAACCTGCTCCAGGATATGACGGATAGGGGTGCCCAGTGGCACCAGGTAGTTGCCCGGCTTGCGAATCCCGGGGCCGGCCACGGTGATTACCCGCTCGATCAGTCCCTGGCCGTCGGGCAGCAGTTGGCCGAGGGCTGCCAGGGTACCCACGTTGTTGACCACTACGCCCACGTCGGCGGGCAGTCCGCCGGCCGGCACCTCTCGCTGGAGCACCGACTTGATCAGCATTTTCTCGGAACCCTGGGGATACTTGGTCTCCACCGCTTCGACGCGGATAGCGCTCCCTTTGGAGAGTTCGCGGCGCAACACTTCGACCGCGTCCAGCTTGTTGTCCTCGACGCCGATAATCGCCTCGGATGTGCCGGTGGCCACCATGGCGTAGCGGATGCCGCGGATCAGCTCCGCCGGTTGTTCCAACATGATGCGGTGGTCGCAGGTCAGGTAGGGCTCGCATTCGCAGCCGTTGATGACCAGGGTGTCGACATGCTTGTCCTTTGGAATGGTCAGCTTCAAGTGGGACGGGAAGGCGGCGCCGCCCAGGCCGACCATGCCGCTCTCCTGCACTGCCTGGATGGTCTCTTCGGCGGTCAGCTCGGCCATGTCACGGGGCTGCTTCCAGAGCACCTCCTGGGTGGAGCCCTCGTAGACGTCGATGATAATGGCGTTGGTCTTGGGGCCTTTGGCGGTGGCTATCAGTTCGACTCCCCGCACCCGGCCGGTGGCGGGAGCATGCAGGGGGACTGAGAAGTTGCCGTCCGCCTCGGCGATGGGTTCGCCGCGCACCACCTCCTGGCCCTTTTTGACCAGCGGGATGGCCGGTTTGCCGATGTGCTGATCCAGCGGCAGCATCAGCTCCGCCGGAAAGGTCATGCGGCGTATGGGTTTGTCCGCCGTGTCCTTGTTGTAGGGCGGATGGATGCCGTGGGCAAAGGTCTTCAGCCCGAACAGCAGGTCGAACACTCCCATGGCGCGCCTCTCCCTTAGCAGGCGGACCGGCCGGTCCGCCCCCGGTGAGCAGGTTCCCTATGAGCAAGCTGTATCGGGTTCGCCATCAATAGGTGACTACTGATACTTACCGGCCCGTTTCACCAGCTTTTCCAGGTCTTTCTCTGCCGGATTCCAGGGTGTGCCGGGGTGGATGCAGCCGGCGGTGCACTTCTCCGCCGCCTTGACGATATCCTTGTAGTTGCCCGCCTTGGGATCGATGATCTCCACCTTTTTATCGTCGTTGTAGGCGAAGATCTTGGGATTGATTGCGGTGCATTCGTCGCAGGCGGTGCACTCCGGCGTCTCTACCCAGACCGGTTCATAGTCCCCGATGGCGTCGGCGCCGTTGCCGCCGCCCGGCGTGGCGGCCGCTCCGGCGGCGCCGTTGGCGGCGAGGGATCCGGCCAGGGCGCCCGTATTGCCGCTGGCGGCCAGCGACAGCAGGGTGGAGCTGAGGCGGTTGGCCATGTCCACCTTGGCCTGATCCACCAGGGCATCCACATCGACCTTTTTGAGTTCGCCGGCGACGCCCTTGAGCTGACGCCAGAACTGGCGGCGTTCGGTGCAGGAGCGGGCCAGATCCTCGGCGCAGATCACCCGTATCAGGCGGTTCTTGCCATCCACCGCCCAGACATAAGGGAACTTGCCTTCCCGGTCATCCTCATCCAGGTCGATGAACTCGTGCATCGGCACCATATCGTCGTTCCAGGTATCCGGCGGCGCCATGCGGAACTGCTTGCGGAAACGGCCTTCGGTGATGGCGAAGTCGGCGAAGGTCATGGGCACCTCCAGCTTGGCCTCCTGGCCCGCTTCGTCCTCATAGCTGATGCTGTAGATCGGCCAGTCCTCTTCCAGGGAGGGGTTGCCCTCCAGGTCGAGGCACTCATCGATGCTCTCGCCCGCGTCCGGATCGTACTTCAGCAGCGGATAGGCGCGGCCCTCCACGGCCATTTTCGATTGGTTGTAGGCCATGTCGTCGCCCACCCCGTGCTCCGGTGGGCAGACTGAGTAGATATTGAACAGGGCCGGACGGCGGCTGTTGAGGCCGTCGATGTAGCCTTCGAGCAGATGGGTGACGTTGCTGATGGCGCTCTGCAGCACATAGGTGGTGCGGTGGGCGATGCCGATCAGGGACATCTCCTTGCGGATCTCCTGCTTGCCCTTCCAGGCCTTGCCATAGGGGCTCATGTCCGCCACCTGGGCGATATAGCCGGAGGTGCAGGCCTGGCCGCCCGTGTTGGAGTAGACCTGGGTGTCGAGCACCATCACCTTGATCGGCATGCCGGAGGCCATGGCGCGGGAGAGGTTCTGAAAGCCGATGTAGTACATGGCGCCATCGCCGCCCATGGCGACCACCGGCGGGCAGAGCAGCCATTCGTCATCGGTGAACTGCTTCCAGTTGAACTGCTTGAAGTAGTCCTCGTGCTCGGCCGGATTGTAGTTGCCGGCCAGTTCCAGCTCCGCTTTGCGAATGGCGGCGAAGCCGTCCGCCATCTTCCGCATATGGCCCTCGAACAGGCCCATGGCCACCGAAGGGCTGTCCTGGAACAGATGGCTTGACCAGGGGAAGGGATAGGGGTTGAAGGGGAAGGTGGAACCCCACACGGAGGTGCAGCCTGTGGAGTTGATTATGCCCATCTCGGCGCGGCCGTTCTTGGTGACCCCCTCCAGGTAGCGCCAGCGCAGGTCGCGCAGCTGTTCCAGCAGGTGGGTGGCCCACTGCAGCCACTGCCGGTCGATGACGGTCTTTTCGTGCTCCGTGTCCAGGTTTTCGCTCAAGTCGGAGAGGGTCAGATCCCCCTCGCTGGCGACCGCTTCGGAGATCGCACCGGTGTCGCTCAGATCCACGCCGGCGGCCAGCTTCAGCCGCACGTGCTGCTCCAGCTCCTCAATCAGCCGGCCGAGGCGCGCCACCTGCTGTTTTACCCGCGGCTGCATCAGGGCGCGCACGGTGCTGGTGAAGAGATGGATCACGCTCTTCTCGCCGCAGCCCAGGCAGGCGCCGTCGCCGCAGACCATGGCGGTGTAGTTCCGCTTGTCGAGGAGCAGGGTATGCAGGGCGCCGATCTTCTCGTCCAGGTCGTCGATGCGGCTGAAGCTGCCATCGGTGGTGGGCAGGTCGAGCCAGAAGGCCCAGTCGCTACGCAGCCTCTCCACGGCGGTCGCATCCTGGTGGGTGGAGATCAGGGCCTCGTCCTCGCAGACTTCGACGCAGGCCATGCAGCCCTTGCAGGTGTAGGGATTAACGGTGATGGAGAAGAGGCCGCCGCTGCCCTTGCCCTTCTTCTCCAGCAGGCTCCAGTAGGGCTTGGTGACGGAGAAGTCGAATTCGCCCAGGGTCTGTTGCAGGAGGCCGAACTCCTCCTCCAGCGTCGGACGCATGGCGTCATCCACATCCGCGGCGGCGATGGTCTCCAGCACGGCCCGATCCAGCAGGGGACGTACCTGGGCCTGCTCGCCCGCCTCGCCGATCAGCTCCCGCAGACGCTTCTCCACGTTGCGGCTCTCCCGGCGCAGGTATTGGGTCGGGCGGCCGCCGGTCTCGATGCGGTTGATAGCGGTGTTGAATACCTCGCTCACCTTGGTGACCAGGCCGGGGATGGCGTTGTCGGGACAGACGGCGTAACAGTCGCCGCAGGCGGTACAGTTTTCCGCCTCCCATTTCGGGTAGTCGAAACGGATCTGGGTCATGTCGCGGAAGACACCGGTGGAGGCGGGTATCAGGGAGAGGGCCAGGTAGGGATCGGCCAGGTTGTCTGAGCCCTTACCGGTGGCGTAGAAACTGCCGGTCTGTTCCCAGAAGCGATGCACGTCGGCGATACCGCCGTCGGCCTCGGGTAGCTGCTTGAGCATCACCGGCAGGCGCGGTACCGGCTTCGCCTGCTGTTTGGCGCTGGCGCCCACCGGCTTGTCGGTGATTTCGTGGATCTCGTCGAAACCGCGGCGCACCACGCGCAGGTTATCCTCCACCACGCGCCGGCCCTTGCTGCCGAACTTGTGTTCCAGCTGGTCCTCGATGGCGGTGAAGAGCTTCTTTTCATCCAGCCCGACCATCTCCATCAGCGGAGAGCCGGCGAAGAAGGCACCCTGGAAGGCGTTGCCCTGCATGCGTAGCTGCAGTTCGGGATTGGTTGCCTCATCGCGGGCGATCTTGAAGCCGTCCACGTAGAAGACGCGAATCTCGTTATCGACGATCTGTTGCTGCATCCAGCGCGGGAAGCCCTGCCATACGGCGTCGGCGTTGCCCAGGTTGGATTGGATAATGAGCGTGCCCCCCTGTTTCAGACCGGCCAGGGGATTGGAGTGGTCGAAGACGTGGGGATCGGGGCTCAGCACCACGTCCACATAGTGGTACTCGCAGTTGAGCGGGATCGGGGTCGGCGCCGCCGCCAGGTAGTAGGTGGTGGGCTGGCCCTTTTTCTCGGAGCCGTACTTCGGGTTGGCCTTGATCTCGTAACCGAGCAGGTCATAGAGGGTCATGACCAGGTTCTTGCCGGTGGTGATGGCGCCCCAGCCGCCCACCGAATGCATGCGCACGGTGATCGAGCCCTCCGGCATCAGGTTGGGGTTCTCGGAACCCTTCAGCGCCAGATCGCCGATGTCGGGATAGGCGTCCAGCAGATTCTGCAGATGGATCTCCTGCTTGGGATTGGAGGCCTCGCAGATGAAGTCGATGCCGAGGTAGAAGAACTTGCGGCGCTGGCCCTCCGGCAGCATGTTCTCCACCGAGCCGATCAGCGCCTCGGGCTGCAGATCGCGGGAGCCGAGACCATAGGCGCCGGAGTAGAGGGGCGGGGCTTCCTTGAGACGGAGATAGCTGTCGTATTCGGGGTAGGGCAGGGTCTGCTTGGCGGCCTTGGCCTGACCGTTTTCGATGCATTTGGAGATCGACGCCCGCACCTCCCGCATCAGCGGCAGATCCTCGGCCAGGGGCTGGTCGGTGCGCTCCAGTACGCAGACCCCCAGTTTGCCCTTCAGCGCCTTGCCCAGCAGGTCGCCGGGGAAGGGGCGGAACATGGTGATGTCGATGACTCCCACCTTCAGCTTGCGGGTCCGCTCCAGGTAGTCGGCCACCCCCTGGGCCTGCACCAGCATAGAGCCCATGCCGACGATCAGGTAGTCGGCCTGCTCCGCCTTATAAGCGCCGATGCGGTTATAACGGCGTCCGGTCAGCTCGTAATACTCCTGCATCACCTGGTCGGTGATCGCGGGGATGTGCTGGTAGAAGTAGGGTCGCTGGGCCGCCACGGTCTGCATGAAGGCGTCCTGATTCTGTACCGAACCCGACAGCACAGGTTTGTCCACATCCCAGATGGCGGGCACCCGGCGGCGGGTCTCGCCGAACAGCAGCTTTTGGGCCGGGGTCGGGCATTCGATCTCATCGTCCGGACGTCCCAGGAACTCCTCGATCAGCTCCCGTTCCGGCAGCTGCAGGGGCTCGATCAGATGGGTTGTGAGAAATCCGTCCTGGGCCACCGCCGCCGGGGTCAGGGCGAGCTCCGCGATCTTGCGCCCGATCAGGTTGAGGTCGGCCGCCCCCTGGGCGTTGTTGGCGAAGACCTGGCAGAAGCCGGTGTCGTCGATACAGTGAAAGTCGTCGTGACCGCAATGCACGTTCAGCGAGGCCTTGGTGATGGCGCGGCTGCCGATGTTCAGCACATAGGGCAGGCGTTTTCCCGCCGCCGCATAAAGGGACTCGTGCATGAAGGCCACGCCCTGGGCAGAGGAGAAGTTGGTGGCGCGCAGGCCGGTCATGGACATGCCGGCGGTCACCGCGGCAGCGGCGTGTTCCGATTCTGGCTCGATGAAGATCAGGGAACGGTCCGAGATATTGATATGACCCTTGGCGGTCTCTTCGGCCCAATACTCACCCATCTGGGTTGAAGGGGTAATGGGATAGGCGCCGGCGGCGTCGGACGCCTCCCGCTCGCACATCACCACTGCTCCGTTGCCATCCGTCGCAATGCGGATACCGGGATATTTGAAGCTCTTTTCGTCTTTCTTACCGAACATGGATCACTTCTCTAATGTGGTGTTCATTATTGATTATGGGTTGCTATGGACGGCGTGGTCCACAAGCACTTGGATGCAGATAATTATATCGGCAGCCGCCCGCCGATCTACATAGGCAGGGCTTCGCTGCGGATGATGCGTTTGGCCTGGGTGCCCTTGACCATGCCCCGGTTGTCGTCGAGCCAGACGATGGCGCCGGTTGGACAGCGTTCTGCGGCCACCGGAGAGGCAAGTTCATTTTTACTGTAGTCGATGATGGCTAGGTTGTTTTGAATTGCAATCAAACCCTCGGGGGAATCCTTGACGCAGCGCTCGCAGGCTGTGCAGGCCACTTCGCACAGGCTCTCAGCCGTGTCCCCGTCTTCCAGGTTTTTACAGGCGATCCACAGGCGGTGGTCGGCGGGCTGGATCGAGAACAGACCCTTGGGGCAGATCTCCACACAATCCTCGCAGGCGGTGCACTTTTCGTCATCCACCAGCGGCAAGCCATGCTTGTTCATGGTGATGGCGTCGAATTCACAGACCTCGGCGCAGTCGGCCAAACCGATACAACCCCAGGTGCATCCCTTGGGACCGCCGGATACCACAGCCGCCGCGCGGCAGGTCTCCAACCCTTTATATTGTGCGCGATTGCGCGCCACATGGTTGCCGCCCGCGCAGGCGAGACGGGCCACGCGCTTGACCACGTCACCGGCCTCCACGCCCAGGTAGTCGGCGATCTCACTGATGGCCTCTGCACTGCTCACGGTGCACTGGGCCGGTTTCACCTTGCCGGCAATCAGCGCCTCAGCGAAGGGGCGGCAGCCGGCGTTGCCGCAAGCGCCGCAGTTGCTGGCCGGCAGCAGGCTCTCGATGGCGTCGATGCGGGGATCTTCAAAGACCCACAACTTCTTATTGGCAAAGGCCAACAGAGAGGAGAGCAATAAGCCCAGCACGCCCATAAAGATGATGGCGCTCGATACATTGAGTGCGATATCTAGATCCATCCCGTCACCTACCTTTCACTACCTCTTTATAAAGATGAAATATTTAAATAAGTGTAGTGCCGGCGTTAGTATTGATCTATGGAATGAAATCAATAGAAAGTATTGAATAAAGCAAGACTAAGCTCAGGGTGAGGCTCTCTGAGTGCTGGCATACAGGTATGAGCAGCCCGTCTTAATCATCGCCATTTCATTGATAACTCTAGTCTTATGCCCTGTGAATTCAACCATGTCGAGCTATCCGGGTATGGTTGTGTTTTAAATATGTTATAGACCCATTAAGTAATTCAATGGGGCATATGTAGTACTCATGTAGGTCGGGTTAGCGCAACGTAACTC
>CAJICC010000207.1_pt1 | contig 18726 bp, 14 predicted proteins | sample 9199511 | NCBI WGS metagenome assembly CAJICC01 (sample SAMEA7708322, study PRJEB35096) | sediment metagenome | biome: marine neritic benthic zone biome [ENVO:01000025]; feature: sediment [ENVO:00002007]; material: shallow marine sediment [ENVO:03000034] sea grass bed [ENVO_01000059] ...
CACAACGAACGGGAGTGGTTCAATGCCAACAAGCATCTCTACGAAGCCCATGTCAGGGAACCGGCACTGACTTTCATTGAACAGATGTCACCCCGTCTACTTCGCATCTCCGATCAGTTCACTGCCATCGCAAAAAAGAGCGGAGGCTCGTTGATGCGGGTCTACCGGGATACGCGCTTCAGCAAAGAGAAGACGCCCTATAAGACCAATATCGGTATCCAGTTCCGCCATAAGCTGGGGAAGGATGTGCATGCACCCGGGTTCTACCTCCATATCGAACCCGTTGAATGCTTCCTCGGCGCCGGCATCTGGCACCCCGAGCCACGCACCCTGGCTAAGATACGTGAATTCATCGCCGACAATCCGGCCGCCTGGCAATCGGCCCTGGCGCACAAAGCCTTTCGCCGGGATTACAAACTGGTGGGCGACAGTCTGATTCGGCCGCCTCGCGGCTATACGGCGGATCACCCGTTGATCGAAGACCTGAAACGCAAGGATTTCATCGCCCTCAAGCCCTTCGATCCAGAGCGCATCCAATCACCCAAATTCCTCGATTTCGCGGCCAAGGGCTATGCTGACGCGGCGCCGTTGGTACGTTATCTCTGTACCGCCGTGGAAGTGAATTTCTGAGAAAGCCCTGATTACATCAGAGGTTCCTGCGAACCAGGGCATTCGCCGTGAACTCGGCCAGTTCGCGAAAAAGCGCCTCCGAGCGGGCCTCTTGCGCCGCCTGTTCGAGTTCCAACAAGGCGCTGATTCGCTGGCGCAAACTCTCCACTTCAGCATTATCGGCCGACTCGGCCAAGTGTTCGAAAAGCAGTTCGTGGGCCTGTTTGCGCTGCATCACCTCGAGACCGTCCAGTATCTGACGATGGGCCGTACCCTCCCAGATGGCGAGTATCACGGCCTCCCTGAAGCACCGCTCCACCGGGAACTCAGCCAGTATACCGAGCGCGCCGTGGGCCTGCATCGACCACTGGCAGGTCTCGAGGGCGAACTCCGCCGTCAAGTACTTGGCAAGATGTGCGAGCAACCGGAACAGGTGGTAGCGATCCGAATAGGGAGGAGTCTGCTGCCAGACCTCCCTGAGCAGATCCACCGCTTCCCAGGCGAGCAGGAAGTTCCCTTGCAACCCCGCCAAATGCGCTTCGTACTGATGCTGAAACAGGGGTTGTTCCTTCAGCGTCCGCCCGAACAATTCGCGATCTCCGGCAAATCCGGCAGCTTCGCTCAGGGCACGCTGGGCCAAGGCGACACAGGCGACGCTGTTGGCGACCCGGGAGATGTTCAACCCTTCCAGGATCAAGTAGATCCCCAATTCCTCGTTGCCGAGAAGAAATGCCTCGCTCTCCCGCAGCTCCACTTCGCCGGTAGGCACGGAGCGAGTACCTATTTTGTTCTTGAGACGTCGCACATGGTAGTTGAGCGCACCCTTTCGATCCAGGCGCGGCACCAGGAACAGTGCCAGTCCGCGCACCCCCGCAGGCGCCCCCTCCGGGCGCGCCGCCACTACAGCCAACTCGGCGCCCACATTGCTGGCAAAGTATTTATCGCCGCTCAACAGCCATTTATCCCCGCTGCGACGTGCCTGGGTCTTCACCGACTGACCAAGGTCCGATCCACCGCCGATTTCCGTCATCCAGGTCGCGCCTTGCCACACATCTTTTCCGTGCTCCAGCATGTTGGGTAGAAAGTCGTCTTGCAGGCGCCGATCCCCATATTTTTGCAGCGACAGGGCGGTCGCCATGGAGACTGTATAGGGACAGTAGATGCCGGGATCATAAAACGAAGCGATATAACCCAGACGATAGAAAGGCCGGATGTCGTGCCCTTCAAACACCCGCCAGATGACCCCGTCGCGATAGCCGCGTCCCAGCATTTCATAGTAGTCAGGCTCGAATTGAATCTCATCCACCCGCTCGCCGACCCGGTCGAACATCTTGAGCCACGGCGTGCCGGATCGATCCACCGACTCCGAGATCGCCCTACCCCCGGCTCGCCACCAGCTCTCATAGGCTTCGAAACCATCCCGATCTGCCACCTCGTGAGTGAAATGATTCATGTAAGCGGCGGGTGAGTTCAAGACTTCACGCATCATGGCAATTCTCTCTCTGGTGATAACTGATCCGCCGGGGATACCACTCCCCGCTGGAAAAGGTTTTACGAAGACTTAGAGAGGGAATCTCTCCGAATAATTCATAGTCTCTCTTGATCCATCAATAGGGCTTCGTATTCTTAAAAAGATAGAAAATAAAAAAGCAATGAAAACGACGTGTTGCACCGATGCCTTTTCGATTTCGCATAATATTTTCGATTTCGTTATGGTGCATTCAATGGAAATTCGACTACGCTTTATGCCACCGCCATATCAATACGGAAGCTGAAAAAAACCTATTAATTTGTGGGTTTGATCATGCAAGGAGGAATCATGGCACGATGGAAGCTACCTGGTTTGAGCGTGCTGCTACTAGCATTGCTTTTGACCCACGCTGTGCCGGGCTGCACCAGGACAGCACCACCCGCCAACGACGCTCATGGCTTACAGGTTCCGGTAAACCCGGAGAATCGTTTCCAGATCGTCGATGTGGAGTCGATTATCGAGGCGCTGCCGAAAGGGGATCGTTGGCTCAGGCACGTGCGGGAAGATCTGCTCAGATTCTGGGACATGGATAGCGCCATCGGCACCCCCCTGGGCAATTTCCCAACCTATCGCTGCAACGACGGCAGCCTCTATCGTCCGCAAGCACCCTGCCCCGAACTGGCGAATGCGGATCCGGGCATTGTCAAACTCGACCGTGAATACACCCGCGCCAAAAGCCGTCAAGTCTTCGCCTATGGTATCGCTTACCATCTGACAGGTGACGAGACCTATCTTCACTATGCGGTCGCGGGCGGGGATTGGTTGATCCGGCAGGCCCTGGACGACAACGGCGCCGCCAGCTGGTTCGAGGACGGCGTGCCCCAACCAGCCTCTCTGCAACGCACCAGCCAGGACATGGCCTATGCCGTCTCGGGCCTGGCCTTTCTCTACTACCTCACCAGGGATAAGCGCTATCTGGATCGAGTTATCACCTTGAAGAATCACATCTTCAAAACCTATCACGACAACGGCTGGGGAATGCTACGCTGGGTAAGGGAACAGAATCAGGATGGGGACAACCCCAAGCAGAAGGAACTGGTGTCGCAATTGGATCAGGTCTACGGCTATCTTCTATGGACCACCATGGCGCTACCAGAAGGAGACCTGAAGTATGCCTGGATGGATGATCTCCATGTCCTGGCCGTCGCCATGCGCGACCAGTTCTTTGGTGAGACCTACGGCCTCTATTGGGGCGCTATCACCGACATGGAGCATCGCAACCTGGCTGACTACGACGACCTGGAAAATCCCCACACCGATTTCGGCCACAGTATCAAGACCCTGTGGCTGACCTACCGGATCGGACTGCTGACCAACGACCCCTCTCTGGTCAACTTCGCCAGGCCGCATATGTACAGAATATTAAAGCAAGCCTATGTCGAAGAGACAGGCTCCTGGGCACGGGGGTTCAAACCGGAAACCAAGGGCAGCCACACCTGGACAAGGGACCCCAACAAGGAGTGGTGGAGCCTGGCGGAGCTGGACCAAACATCCGCCACCCTGGCCTTGGTGGACCCGATCTTCGCCAGCGTGCTACCCCAAACCTACGCCTATTGGTTCGAACACATGGTCGACAAAAAGCACGGTGGCGTTTGGCATATGGTCAATGCGGCCGACAACCAGCCAGATCACTCCTTTCCGAAGCAACACAGCTGGAAAAATGCCTTTCACGTATTCGAACACGCCCTGGTCGGTTACCTGACCGCCCAGCAACTGCATGACGACACCATCACGCTCCACTACGCCTTCAAACAAGATGTGAGGGATGAAGAGATCCAGCCTTATCTCTTCTTCGGCAAAGTGATAAAGCAAGATCGCATGCGTGCATTCACTGTAAATACCTTGAAAGACTACACCCCGACACGCGTCAGATTCGACTCATTGCATTAAGGGATGAAGCGCATGAGACACCGTCCACTAATGTTGCTACTCATCCTCGTCTGCCTGTTTCAGACAGCGGCATGGGCAGCGCCCCTGGAGCGTCCCGCGGTCATGGCGCCTTTGGTGGTGGAGGATTGGGACGGCTTCAAGCGGCATCTGCAGCAGGCCAAAACGATCGGCGCAAGCGCTGTCAGTACGGATGTCTGGTGGGGTATGGTCGAAGGCGATGAGGATCAACGTTTCGATTGGAGCTACTACGACAGCATCAGCGATGCAATCATCGATGCCGGACTCAAGTGGGTACCCATTCTCTCCTTTCATCAGTGCGGCGGCAACGTGGGGGACAATTGTGACATCCCCATACCCCATTGGCTCTGGAAACAGCTCGGAGGAGATAAATCCTATCGTCTCAAATATAAGAGCGAGCAGGGAAACTACTCCCATGAAGTAATCGCGCTGTGGTCTGACGATAAGGCGAGAAAACAGTATTTCGAGTTTATTCGCGACTTCAGCCGCCACTTTTCAGACAAGGCGGCACATATCGAGGAGATCAACATCAGCGCCGGTCCCAGCGGCGAACTGCGCTATCCCTCCTACAACCAACACGACGGATTCAACTATCCAGGCCGTGGCTATTTACAAGCCTACAGCGATCTGGCGATGGACGACTTTGCTGACTTCTCCAAGGAGAAGTACGGCTCCCTGCGCCAGCTCAACAATGCCTGGAACACCGCTTTGACTTGTTGGGATCAGGTGCGTCCACCTGATGACGCTGCGGGATTCTTCGCGCGCAAGGACTATCTCAATATTCAATACGGCAGGGACTTTATCGAATGGTATAACCGCGCCTTGATCGAACATGGGGAGTTCATGATTACCTTGGCCCTCGAAGCACTCGGCGACAATCTTCCGGACACTCCCCTGGGCATCAAGATACCAGGCATCCATTGGCTAATGGCTTCACCCGACCTGCCCAGGGCTGCTGAAGTCACGAGCGGATTGATCCCCACCCACATCGACCTGGGCAGCGATGCAACGGCCCACGGTTACGCGCCGATCATCGACATGGTCAAAGAGTTAAACAACGGTGAACGCCCGGTGGTGCTTCATTTCACCTGCCTGGAGATGGACAACAAGAATCAGGCGCCGGAATACTCCCTGGCCAAGGATCTGGTCTTTTGGGTCGGTGGCGGCGCCGGCGCTCGCGGAGTAAAGATCATGGGCGAAAACGCCTTGAGCGGCGGCATAACCCACGATCATGGGTGGAACAATATCGACAATGCCATGCGCTGGAGTCCCTACAAAGGTCTTACCACCTTACGGGTAGGCGATCTCGATGCGAACGGCGAACTCGGCTTCCGTCGTTATCAACAATTGATCAACGAATTCAAGCCCTGAAAGGAGGCAATACTATGGAAAAGAGCCTAGCCGGCAAACGGGTGGCGCTGTTGGTCGAGACTGAATACATCCATGAGGAAATTCTCTATTACCAGCAGCAGGTAGCGGCATTGGGTGGAGAATTGCATCTTCTGACTTATCTCTGGGGCGAAACGAGTAAAACCTTCGTCAATGACTGCGACAGTTGGCAACGCCCCATAACCGATATGCACGCCTTGACGGTCGACCGTTGCGTGACACAGTGCAGCGCCAATGACTACGATATCGTGCTTTGCGCTGCGAATTACGTGGCCATACGGCTGCGCGAAATCCCCCCCATGGGATCGCTTGGCTCACCTGACCTGGTGAACACAGCCCCGGCAGTGAAATTTTTTGCCGACGCCATGGCCAACCCAAAGATCGTAAAAGGCGCACTCTGCCATGCCCTCTGGATACTCACTCCCAATCCGCATTTGCTGAAAGGCCGGAGAGTAATATGTCATACGGTGGTGCTGGCCGACGTGGTCAACGCCGGTGCGATTTTCGTGCCCGCTAAAAATCACGTTGTGGTTGACAACGATCTTGTAACCGGGCGCTCCTTTGCCGACGTAGAGACCTACTGGCAGGCTATTATTAAACAATCGGTTGAATGCAATGCAATAATGGAGTCTACTTGCTGATACAGCAAGCCACTTCGTAACTATTTTTCACCACTGTTTCTACCAGCACATTAGTCGATATGTGTAGAACATACTAACCAGGCCATAAGTATTAATACTTATGGCCTGGTTAGTAAATCCCGGCTATCGTTATTTAATACGATAGTGTCCGATGATTTTCCATTTGTCGACGATAATACCCGACAATTTTGGCCCCTCCAGAACATCTTGCTCCTCTGTTTGCCCTTTAAATACAAATGGAACATATCGCATATTGTGTATGACATAAGGGAATCCATCGTCGCGTTTTATTTTACCGATAATCCCAATATGCAAATGCTGCTTTGATCCAATATCCCAGATTACTATATCACCTGATTGCCAATCTTCGGGATCATCTAGTTTTTTAGTTATACTCTTCCAATTTCTCTTGAAATATGTTTTCAGTATCCACACTCTTCTATGATCAATATACTTGTCTGGCGTCTGCACGCCGTACGACTTTTTATCTGATAGCAATTCCAAATGCACAAGCTTTTGCAGATCAATTCCCGCATTCCTAAGAGCACGGACGATTAAGTCAGCGCATATACCCTCTTTGGGATTGACATCTCCACTGGGATATACTGATTTTCCCGCATCTCTACCTGAGCTAAAAGTGGGAGCAAAATACTTCTCAAGCATTTCCGTGTTATAGACAGTATTATTATGAATCTCGCCATACGCTCCTTCTATGATTTCATCCAACGATTCCCCATTGGCGCTAAATGAGAACAATAATTGCACCAAAATTATCAATATACTCCACTTCCCAAAGGGCTGTACATTCTTGTCTATTGGATTATTCAACTAGTTTCCTATTGCTCTTGTTCACTATTTTTTATAAAACCTCTCTCACTTCTGTGTTGCCGTGCTTTAGCATACTACTTCATGCCGTGGTTACTAACACGAGCAAACGATTTATCTGCCTGGAGGTTCTCGACATGATTACCACTGGCAAGCGAGACGATCTAATAATCATCCTCTACCGATTGTGCGCTTATGCAGTAGCACCTAATGATTTAGCGATGGCTCGTACAACCAGGTTACGACCCTCCTGCTTTGCTCTGTACATCGCCTCGTCGGCGTTTCTGAATAGATTGGTCGCTTCCCGGCCGTGTACGGGGAAGGCGGCGACTCCGATGCTTACTGTGACGTTTACTTTTTGATTCTCAGCAACTTCGATTTTTGCTGATTCCACCATCCGGCGCAGGCGCTCGGCCATTTCCATAGCCTCGTTTACATCGACTTCCGGCAGTACGATAACCAGTTCCTCGCCGCCGTAGCGAGCAACGTAGTCAACGGAGCGGATGTTCGCTTGCAATAGTCGGCTCAACTCGCGCAGTACCTTGTCTCCCGCCAGGTGACCGTATTGATCGTTGACACGCTTGAAGTGGTCGACGTCCAGCCAGAGCAAACCGATCGGACGGTCATAGCGCCTGGCGCGTACCAGCTCATCCTGTAGTTGCTGCTCCAGTTCACGGCGGTTGTAGAGTCCGGTCAATGGATCGTGAGTAGCCATACGCTCCAGTTCCTGCTCCACTATTTTCCGTTGATTGATGTCGAGCAGAATACCTTCAAGGTATTGCTGTTGACCGATATTCACTGCCTGCCCTTGACCCCACACCCAGATGATCCTACCGTCTCGCCGTCGGATACGGTACTCCATCTCGAAGGGGCGCTTCTGCTCCAAGGCGCGGGAAACTTCCCTTTTGACATCGGCAATATCCTCATCGTAAATAATGGAGGCGAAACTCAACTCCCTGTTGTCAGTGAGTTCTTTGCTCTCATACCCGGTCAGATGCGTACAACCGCTTGAAACGAACTTCATGGTCCAGTGTGTGTCATTCATGCTGCGATAAGCCATACCCGGCAGACTGTCCATCAGGGTCGCCATCTGGCTTTCACTTTCCCGTAGCGCCTGAAGCGTTCGCTTGTGTTCGGTGATATCGCGTCCGATTGAGATGGATCCCATTACCTCTTCTTTATCGTTCAGAAATCGTCGCGAGTTCCAGGCGATGATTTTCTCCTGTCCCGATTTGGTGCGAATGGTGGTCTCGAAGTTTTCGACCTTGGCACCCAGGTTGATGATCTCCTTGGAGATTCTATAGACGGACTCCCGGTATTCGGGATCGGGATAGAGCCACTCCCAGACCTTGATATTTTTCAATACCTCTTCGCGCCGGTATCCGCTGATCTCTTCGGCAGCCTTGTTCCACACCGTGACATAACCCATCTTGTCCAACACATAAATCCAGATACTGGCGTTGTCGATGACGCTTTTACGGAACTGGCTCAGCAGGTGAATTTCACCACGTTGCAATTTATTTCGATGCAAGTAGTAGCTGTATTTCTTCAGTTGAAACAACACCAGGTAGTAGAGCACCAAGGTCGTAACCAGTACGAAGCCCCAATCCTTAAACGACTGGTACTCAAACACGTTAACTTGCAGATCCAGATCGATCAGCAAAAAATATTCAGAGATAAAGATCCAGGCCACCGCCGCCACGACATAGACCGCCGTGATGTTGGCTGCGCTGAAGTAGTGTGATTTCGGCTTCTTCCTATCCGCCATGGCTATTCTATTCGCATCCTGTCGTTTAAGGTGGGCACTAACACGCTACGGATGATTCAGTAGTGCCAAGAACATGTTAATATTAGGATTTTATAAATAACAAACATCCAATTGCCCGGTTCACTCCAAATAAAGTCAGGTAAGACTTCATCTCTACTTCTCTAGTTTAAGTGGCAGAGCCGAAATTCCAAGCGGCATCGGTGGTGACGGGGAATGATTTCTCGTCTATCCGACCTGAGTCACAATCGTCAGCGGGAAGTTAAGTACTAAAACGCACACATGGATAGATCGCGCATTCGGTGAACCGCTCCTCGTCGATGAGGATACAAGGATAGTCATCTCAGCGCCCTTGCCCTCAATGCACCGTGCAGACCATACACGGATCGAAGGACCTGACGATGTGCTGTACCGATACCGGGTCCTCCTCCCCCGCCCTCAACGGCGCTCCTTGCAGCGCGAGTTCCAAGGCGCCGGGTTGGTCCTGCTGATCCCTGGGCGAAAAATTCCAAGTCGTCGGCGCGACGATCTGATAGTTGAGAATGCGTCCGTGCTTGACGCGGATCCAATGACCCAGGCTGCCGCGCGCCGCCTCTACCAGGCCGCAACCCTGGGCCTCTTCCGGCAAGGGGGCCGACTGGTAGAAGCTCTCCTTGGGCCGTATTTCCTTCACCCATTGTTCCATCATAGTGACGACGCGGGCGATCTCCAGCAGGCGCGCGATGACCCGGTTGCGCACGTTGCCGCCGCTGTGGGCGACCAGTTGCCGGATCAAGGGATGGCCATCCACCTGCTGGCGTGCCAAGGCCCCCACCTCGACCACCCGGCCGTCGAGCCGCGGCGCCTTGCACCAGGTGTAGGCCTGCTCCAGCTGGGCGTCGGGCAGGGTGACTCCTTCGAAGGGATGTTTAGGCACATTTTGATAGCCCATCCAACTGTGGCTGATATCCTCAGTGATCAGCGCGCTATCCAGTCCCTTCAGGTCGCCATCCCAGACACCCCGTGTTAACTGATGGGCCTGCCCCAGCTTATAAGCGCCATAGCTCATGAAGCGGTCGGCGGCGCGGCCGAGCCGGTCCAGTCGCAGTGCTTCGGCCAGCATGAGAAAGCGGCTGAAATCGCTGCTCTCCGGAGATCGCTGCGCCATCCAATTCTCTAGGGAGTCGGGCGAGTCGAGGGCCAGGATATGCTCCAGCTTGTCACCGTAGAGGCGAGTTTCGAGAAAGCGTCTAAAGCCATAGATAATCGCCTGCACCCTGAGCTTCTCCTGGCTTTCAAGGGCACGGTTGACGCCGCCGGGTTGGATTGCCAGGCTATGGGGCCATTTCCCGGCCAGCAGCCCCATCAGGTGCATGAATTCTGCGCGCGCCGGCAACATCTCCCGGGCGCCATCGCCGGTGTGGGCCCGAAAACGCTCCGAGATCATCGGATACCAGGGCTCCTGTCGATAGACCTCGCGCGCAAAATCGGGCATGAAGAAGAGGTAGAAATGGGTCAGATGGTCGGCCAGGTTTTCGTTGGCCAGAATCAGGTTGGTCGCCAGCTCACCGTTGGGAGGTGCAGTGACACCCTGCAGGTCGGCCAGGGCTCGCGCCGCGGCGACCGATTGGGAGACCGAGCAGATACCGCAGATGCGAGGGGTGTAGACCAGGGCGTCGCCGGGCTCCTTGCCGTGCAGGATCTGTTCGAACCCGCGATAGAGGGAGGAGGAGACCTTGGCCGAGACCACCTGCTTCCCCTCGATAGTCAATTCGACCTCCAGATCCCCCTCGACCCGGTTGAAAGGACCGACGATACGCTTGCTCACCTTTTGTCTCCAGGACGACGACCGGGCGGCACCCGGATGTGATCCGCCACCGCGTTCTCCTTGAGCCGTTTGGGGGTCGCAGCTTTGGCCAGGGAGGCCAGGGCCACGAACCAGGCCTTCGGCATATCGGTGGGCAAACCCACCGGGATACCGGCAATCTTCGCCGTTTGCGTAAAGGGGTGTCCCGGCTCCTCGAAACCCGGCGCTGTGCAGTTGATGCAGGCATAGCCGCCGCGCAGGCAGGAACCCTCCCCGTTCCAGAGACGGGTATTGCAATCCGCATGGGCCTGGGTGCCGAGACAGCCCAGATGCTCCATCATGCAGCCGAGATCGGAGGGCTTTTCCGCGCTCGCCTTATACTCGTAGAACTCGTTCCTGGGACATCCGTGGTGGACCAGGTGATCGGCGTAACTGCGCGGGCGTCCCCAGTCGTCGAGATCGTCACGGCTCACTCCGTCTCCCGCGAGCTGCATCAGAGTCTCCGTGACCCAGTTGGGATGCACCGGGCAACCGGCGATATTGATCACCGGCAGGCCGTCCCTATCGGTAAACGTCTTGCCCAGTAAACCACCCTCGAAGGTCTCGTCGTATTGCAGGCCACAGGCTTCGCTGGGATTGCCCCCCGCGGCCGTGATCCCGCCGTAGGCCGCGCAACTGCCCACCGCCACCACATGGCCCGCCACCCGGGCCAGGCGCTCGATCCACTGCATCATCGGCTGGCCGGTCCCGGCCAGGCGGTGGAACTTGCCGCTGCCGTCGGGACCGCAAACCACGGAACCCTCCAGGCAGAGCAGGTCCAGACGCTCCTCGCCGGTGAGTATCGCCTCCAGCAGGGCGATGAACTCGCCGTTGGAGGCCTCGCTGAGGGAGGGGTGCCACAACAGGCGGATGCCGGCGCCCTCCAGGGCGGTGAAAAGATCCGGCGCCTCGGCGCACAGCAACGAGAGGGTACAGCCGCCACAACCGCCGGACTGCAGCCAGAGCAGGTTCATCGGTGCCCGCTCCGCCTCAGCCATCCGAATCTCCCTCCAACGGAAGCAGCAGGGTAAATACCGCGCCCCCGTCCGGATGGTTGGCGGCCCAGAGATCGCCACCCATATCGTGGGCCAGTCCATAGCTGATGTAGAGCCCGAGACCGGTACCCTTACCCACCGCCTTGGTGGTAAAAAAGGGCTCGAAGAGCTTTTTCAGATTCGTTTCCGAAATACCCGGGCCGCTGTCATGAACCGTGATCCAGGCATGCGCCCCATCACGGCGGCAGGTGATGGAGAGCCTGGGCGGCGACTGCCCCTCCATCACATCGAGGGCGTTCTGCACCAGATTGATCAGGATCTGGTGTACCTGTCCCTGCCGCCCGCGGATCTCCAGTTCGGCGGGCATTTCGTAACTCACTTCCGGCTTCTCCCGGGCCGCCTTGGTCACCCATTCGGTTGCCGTCATCACCACCTGGCTGAGATCGAAGCGCTCCGGATTCTCTCGTTGCACACCGGAGTAGCGACGCAGATCGAGCACGATCCGGCTGATCCGCTCCGCTCCCTCCATGGTGCCGTCGATTAAAGGTTCGATGTCGGCCTCGATGCGGTCGATGAGGTGGCGTTCGCGCAGGCTTTGATGCAGCTCGGGTTCGAGATGTTTTCCCACCTCGCTCAAATAGTCGTTGATGCGCCCGCCATAGCGCTTCAAGGCGTGCATGTTGCCTAAGACGACGCTGATGGGATTGTTGAGCTCGTGGGCGACCCCCGCCACCAGACGACCCAGGGAGGCCATCTTCTCCGAGTGGACCAACTGCTCCTGAGTCTGCTTGAGCTCCCGGTGGGCCTTGTTGAGTGCCTCGTAGGCCCGGCGCAGCTCGCCTACCGGACGGCCGATCAACACCATCCCCACCAAGCGACCCTTGACGTCGTAACGGGAAGAACAATTCATCGCCAGGGGCAGTGTGCTCCCCTCCAAAGTCAGCAGGTTGACCTCGCAGTCGACGATGGCGTCGCTACCCAGCTTCTCCGCGAACTGGGCCACCTGGGGCAGGGATTCGAGGCCGAAGAGCTCGTTGAAGGGACGCTTCAACAGCTCCCGCTCGGGTTTGCCGGTGAGATCCTCCAGCGCCTGATTGACCTGCTGGATGCGCCCCTGAACATCGCACACGATCAGCACCTCGGTCATCGACTCCAGCACGCTGCGGATGAACTGCTGGGCCTCTTCCAGCTCTGCGTTCTTCTGCTCCAGTTCGACCTGGTAGTGGACCAGATCGGCATAGACCATATCCATCTTCTGGATCACCTCGATCCAGGCATTCTCCGACGTCGCCGACAGCTGCAGGGGTTCCCCCACGCCGATCTTGTCGATTAGACTGATGTTGGTTTGCGATTTGTTTTCAGCCATGGCAGGCCCTAGCAGGTATCAAAATACAACTACCTCTAACAATCCATTGCGTTCATTTGCGGACATATTCTTAACCCACCAAATTCTTGTCCCGATGCAAGCGTTCGATCTTCTCCAGACCGTAGCGCTCCAACTTGCTGCGCAGGCCGACCCGTGACAGGCCCAACTCCTTCGACGCTTGGCTCTTGTTCCAGCGATTACGGATCAGGCTCTCCTTCAGGATGCTCATCTCCAAGGCCTCGACCCGCTCTTTGAGGGTGCCTTCCAGGATCTCCATCATCGGTTGGGGAGCTGCCTCATCCTCCGGAGAGGCGCGCAACACACGGGGTGAAAGCAGCTCGGCGCCCAGCAGTTCATCGTCTCCCATCACCAGCATGTGGCGGATCTCGTTCTGCAGTTCGCGGACATTGCCCGGCCATTGGTAGGCCTGCATACAGGCTAAAGCCTCCCGGGTAAAACCCAGGACCTGCTTGCCCAATTGGACCATGGATGACTCCAGGATTCGCTCGGCAATCAATGGAATATCGACTTTGCGCTCGCGTAGGGGCGGCAACTGTATGGTGACGCTGGCGAGGCGGTAGTAGAGATCCTCCCGAAAGCGGCCCTCCCGCACCTCATGCTCCAGGTCCCGGTTGGTGGCGGCGATGATGCGCACATCGACCTGGCGGGTATGACTGCTGCCCAGGGGGCGGACCTCCCCCTCCTGTAACACCCGCAACAACTTCACCTGAAAGGCGGGGGAGACCTCGCCTATCTCGTCGAGGAAGACGGTGCCGTCGCCGGCCGGCTCGAACAGCCCCGCCCGATCCTCCACCGCGCCGGTGAAGGCGCCCTTCTTATAGCCGAAGAGTTCGCTTTCCAGCAATTCGTCCGGCAGCGCACCGCAGTTCTCCACCACGAAGGGCTGCTCCCAGCGGGGACTGTTGTAGTGCAGGGCGCGGGCCGCCAACTCCTTGCCGGTACCCGACTCCCCGGTCAGCAGCACCGAGATGTCATAGGGGGAGACCCGGCGGATCTTGTCGTAGACCTGGTTCATGCTGCTCTCGGGGCTGCGCACGATTTGGTCGCCGCTGCTGTGCTCCTCGCGCAGCCGCTTGCGCTTTTTACTCATAGCCGACTGCAAGCGGCTGGGTGACATCTTCAGCTCGACGGAGAGGATCTCGTTCTTGCGCTGCAGCTCAAACAGCTCGGCAGCGTTCTTCAGCAGCAGAATCAGGCTGTCTGGATGCCAGGGTTTGGTCACGAAATGGTAGATCCCCGCCTCGTTGACGGCACTGATGATATCCTCGGAATCGGTATAGCCGGAGATGATCATGCGAATCACCTCGGGCCATTGCTCCCGCACCTGCTTGAGAAACTCAACGCCCGTGATCTTGGGCATGCGCTGATCGCAAAGGATGATCTGCACCCACTCGGTCTCCAGGATGTGCCTTGCCTGGGGCACGTTTTCGGCGATTCTCACTTCGAAGTCGTCCATCAGAATCCGCTGTAGCGTTTCCAGGCTGCGGGGTTCGTCGTCGACGATCAGTACCGTGGGCTGACTGCTCATAAGCATTGATTCCAGGCCGGGTCTTTCCAGCGATGTTTGACTGATGTGATGCGTGTGTACGGCATTGGCCCATTGTAAACAAAGTAAACGCGGGCCACTCGGCCATTTGGGTAAAAACCATAATTTTTGCGATGCATCTATTGCTGCACTTTAGACATAACGGATTAACAGTGCAGCATGCCGCACTCTACAAAACTACGATGCATCATTGTTACTAACCAGGCTCGGATGTCCGATAAGCGCCATCTGCCGGCTGGCATCGAGCCAGCGGTACCAATCCCGCATCCCTTCGCCGCTGCCGGCGGAGAGTTGTAACACCCGGATTCGCGGATTGACCTGCCGCGCATAGGCGATGCACTGCTCCACATCGAAGCTCAGATAGGGCAGCAGGTCGATCTTATTGAGCAGCAGCAAATCGGCGGCGTAAAACATGTCGGGATATTTGAGCGGCTTGTCTTCGCCCTCGGTAACCGAGAGGATCGCCACCTTGTGCGCCTCGCCGAGATCGAAGGCGGCGGGGCAGACCAGGTTGCCCACGTTCTCGATGAAGAGCAGGCTGCCCTCCTCCGGCTGCAGGCTCTGCAAGGCATGACCCACCATGTGGCCGTCCAGGTGGCACCCCTTGCCGGTGTTTATCTGCAGCGCCTTGACGCCGGTGGCGCGGATGCGCTCGGCATCGTTGGCGGTCTGCTGATCTCCCTCAATGACAGCCATGGTGTAGTCCGCATGCAAATCCTCAAGGGTACGGGTCAAGAGTGTGGTCTTGCCGGAACCCGGACTGGAGACCAGGTTGAGCGCCAGAATGCCCCGCTCACTAAAGTATTGCCTGTTGGCCGTCGCGTATCGGTTGTTCTTGCTCAGGATATCCTGCTCGATCTGCACCATGCGCGACTGGCTCATTCCCGGTGCGTGAGCATGGGCGGGACCCTGACTGTAGTCGTGGCTGTGGTCGTGATCATGATGATGGTCATGTCCATGGTCATGACCCTCGATTTGGGTTTCGCCTTCGCCGCAGCCGCAAACAGTACACATAAATTTACCCTCGATATCACATATTAATCATTGGCAGAGAAGTTCTTTGGAACCTCTGATTAAGTCGCCATGCCGGCGAAGGCCGGTATCTAATGAGTTTCTATTTGTAGTGTTCATCTTGGGCAAGTTTTGTAAAAAAAATGCCGACCAATCATACACCGCCACAAACAGTTGATATTGAAACCGCAAAAAACCGCGAGTGAAACGAGCACATGAATTCAAAACTCAAATTTCATAACCCGAGACATACAACTCAAAGCTTAGTGCCAGGTGTTTCACTCCACCTCCAACTCCTTAATCCGCAACTCCTCCCCACCCGTCACCTGCAACTGACGGCTGCCGCAGATGGGACAGGGATCGAAGCGAGCCCGTACCCTCACCGGTTTACTGCAGGGCATGCACCAGGCTTTGCCGGGGAGATTGATGATCTTCAACAGGGCGCCCTGTGCAAGAGTGCCCCGCATCACAGCGTCAAAACCGAAATGCATGGCCTCCGCATCAACGCCGGCGAACGCGCCGATCTCAAGCCAGACCTGCTTCACCCGGTCAAAACCCTGGCTCCGAGCCTGCTCTTCCAGGATTTGCAGCACGCCTTCACAGAGTGACATCTCATGCATCAGACAAACTCGATGCGGTAGCCGACGCAGGGATCGACGGCTTTGACGAAAAGGCTTGCCTGTCGCTCTAAATCGAACCCGGAAGTGGAGCTAAGTCCGAGCAGCCCCCGTGCCACCGCTCCCTCGGGATGAAAATTCCACTCCGTGGGGGCGAGGATCTGATAGCGTTCGACGCTTTCGCCCTGTACGCAAACGCGATGGATCAGGCGTCCCCGGGCCGCCTCGACCACACCCAAACCCTGTCCCAAGGCCGGCTCGGGTTGCTTCGAAGGAGGCGGCTGCGTCTCCCGGTTGATTCGTTGCAGCATGTCGCTCAAGCGATCCGGTATCGACGCCAGCTCCAGCAGCCTGGCCACCAACCGTGTAAGTAACCCCATGCCATAAGCGGCCGCCATGGCGCCGATCAGCGGGTGATCCATTTGGCGGATCAAGGGCGTGGTCTCCCGGGGTTCCTCCCGCCACTGGGGCGAGGCGATAAAGGCATCGGCGTCTGCCTGTCGCAGGCGCCGGTGCAAACTGGTCTCTTCGATGGCCGGCAAGGCCGCGATCGATATCGCCCCCAGCCGCGCCATATCCCCATCCATCAGCCGCGCCAGGTAGCGGGCGGCCATGGTGCTCTTGTCCCCGATCCACCCTTCCAGCCCGGCCACGGAGTCGATGCCTTGCCACGCGTCGGCCGGCATGCCGAAGACCGTCCTTTCCAGGGTCTGTGACAGACGGTCAATCAGCCCGGCGACGCCCGGGATCTGGGACTGCAGACGGGGTTGCAGGCAGAATGCCGGTGAGTTCGGATGAAACAGGGCCTGCTTTGCCTCCGGTAGCAGCATTGAAAGACCCGGTAGCTGTTGACGATCGACCTCTTCATCGTTGTCTTCCGGCCAATCAATAAGGACTCGCCATAGGTGCTCGCGTGCCGTCTCGAAGCAGACCAACATTGTCTCAGCCAGTGCTATCCGCGGTTCAATCACAAGCCCAAGCGCTTGCCTGCAAGCCATGACAGCGGCATTGGCCTGGGCGGTGCCACAGATGCTGTAGAGCAAGGGGATTGTGCGTAGTACCTCATCTACCCGCTTGTCCCGGAACTGCATCGAGAGTCCCAGAGGTCTGCTCGATTGAATGCACACACGCCGGACCTGGTTGTCCCGGCAGCCCAGCTCGATGCGTAGCTGGCCTTCGATACTCATGTCGATAGCTGTTTCATTTCGTCTATATGGTGGGCAATGCGCATGCCAGTCAGAGCTTCGCTGCCATCTGACTGTTTTTATTGGTAAATTTATAAGAATATGGCTATACCACACATCACAGCTGATAACTAACTTTTCCTATTTTACCTCATGGTGGAAAGTATGCTTACGCATCATGATGTCTTTAGGTCTTTGTTTCCTAGGAAAGTTAAGCTCGTTGACAGTCTGTTTTCACTCTGGAAAGCGGCTTAACCCTGGCTGATGCGAACCGCCAGGACATCACAGGTCGCCGTGTGCAATACCCCGCTGGCGGTCGAACCCAAGATGCGTTGCAGTCCATGCCTACCGTGACTGCCGATGACAATCAGGTCGACAGCCTGTTCCTGTGCGACATGAACGATTTCAATCGTGGGCGAGCCCGACTCCACATAGCGTCGCGACGCCGACAAACCTTTACTCAGCGCCAGCGACTCAAGCCGCTGCTTGGCCTTCTCTTGAAACTCCTCTTCCAGATTGAAGTCGACGGAGAATGGGGTCTCGGAGGTAAACAGGTAGGGTGAGTATTCGATGACATGAATCAAACTGATCTTTGCCGAGCTGTCTGCGGCCATGGCAATCGCCCGCTTGAGCACCTGATCGGTTTCGTCCGAAAAATCGATGGCCGCCAAAATGTGTAGATAGTGGGACATGACAGACCCCTCGATTGGTATCCTACTTCTAGTATGGCATTTGTGCGGTGATATCTCGTCTGGCGTGAGCACTCAAGCATCCCATAGCCGTTGCCGGTATCGTTCCAGCACGAAACAGTCGGACTAAACTCCTTCAGTTTTCATGGCTAGCGACCAATCCGGGTTAGACTAGGGCCTGTTAACACTAATCCGATAGGCCCTGTTGTGCCTGAAAAAGCGCCAATCAAGGCGCGAGGAGCGAGGTTTGGTTGTTCCAAATAAGCGACGAGCAACGCCGAGTGGCGCTTTTTCAGGCGCAACCCGGAGGGCTGGGGCTGTTTTTCCACCCAGCGGCGTTATCATTCGCTCATGTAGCGCTGCTACACCACGCTCATTCTGCCTTGCTGGACGAAAAAACAGCCCCAGCAGAGCCTATCGGATTCGTGTTAACAGGCCCTAATACGCCAGTGATCGATTAGCTGGGTTGCGTTGCCCTAAGGAAGCTCTGATAAACGCCATTCCTAGCGTTCAAAATAATCGAAGGTGAGCCCTAATGTGCCATTTTTGGGGTCGCCTGACCGCTCAGGATCAAGTCTTGAATGACATCGTTATCGGGCTTTCCTTGCTCGCTGTTATCTTCACTTGCTATCACATTGGCAACTGTCAGCGAGTTGCTTGCGATAAGCTGTTTATCGTTATCCATATCGTGAATGGTCAATACATAGCTGCCTGTCTGCCATCCATGTGCAGGCTTTATCCACACATATTGGGATGAATTGGTTGCTTTTAAATCGATCTGTGTCAACAACAGCACTTCGCCTG
>CAJICC010000425.1_pt1 | contig 18333 bp, 13 predicted proteins | sample 9199511 | NCBI WGS metagenome assembly CAJICC01 (sample SAMEA7708322, study PRJEB35096) | sediment metagenome | biome: marine neritic benthic zone biome [ENVO:01000025]; feature: sediment [ENVO:00002007]; material: shallow marine sediment [ENVO:03000034] sea grass bed [ENVO_01000059] ...
CCCGTGACTATCCTGAGCGGGCGCTGCGACGTCGTAACCTGGTGCTGGAACTGATGCGGGAACAGGGTGTGATTTCGCTGCAGGAGGCCGAGCAGGCCAAGTCCCTTGGCTTGGGCATCGAAGTGGGTAGTCTGGAGTCCTCTGGAACCCCCGCCTTCATGGATCTGGTGCGAAGGCAGCTACGGCGGGACTATCGGGAGCAGGACCTGAACGCAGAGGGGCTGCGCATCTTTTCCACCTTAGAGCCTTTGGCCCAGCGTCAGGCGGAGCTGTCCCTGAGCCGGCAGCTGGAGATCCTGGAACAGAACCGCAAGCTGCCCGCGGGATCGTTGCAGGGCGCCGTCACCCTGGTCGAGGCGGAGACCGGCGAGGTCAGCGCCCTGGTGGGAGACAGGAATCCCGGCTATGCCGGCTTCAATCGGGCCCTGGATGCGGTGCGGCCGGTAGGCTCGCTGATCAAGCCGGCGGTCTACCTCTCGGCCCTGGCGCAGCCACAGCGCTTCAACCTGATGAGCGAGTTACAGGATAAGGCGATTCGTCTGCAGGGAGCCAACGGGGAAATATGGGCACCCAGTAACTATGACGATCAAGAACATGGGGCGGTGAGTCTGGAGCAGGGACTGGTGGAATCGTTCAATCTGGCCACGGTACGGCTCGGCCTGGAGGTGGGTTTGGAGCCGGTGGTGAGTAACCTGCACGCCCTTGGTATACGTCGGCCGCTGGATCCCTATCCCTCGTTGCTGCTGGGCTCCGTCTCCCTCTCACCGCTGGAGATGACCCAGATGTATCAGACCCTGGCCAACGGGGGGTATCAGGCAACACTGAAGGCGATCCGCGAGGTCACCGACGCCGATGGTCAACCCCTTTCCCGCTACCCCTTGGCGATCAAGCCGGCGGTGGATACGCGGGCGGTCTTTGTGCTGCGCCATGCTCTGGAGGAGGTGACCCGCACAGGGACCGCCCAGGGTTTGCAGTGGTTGCTGCCGCAGGGCGCCCAGGTGGCCGGCAAAACCGGCACCACGGATAAGCTGCGGGACAGCTGGTTTGCCGGTTTCGACAATCGCCGGGTTGCCGTGGTCTGGGTCGGTCGCGACGACAACGGTCCCATGGGTCTGACCGGCTCGGCCGGCGCGATGCGGATCTGGGCCGATCTCATGACACATATCGGTGTGACGCCATTGGATGAGCATCCGCCGCGCGGTATCGAGCTGGTGGCGATCGACCCGAAAACCGGACTTCTGGGCGAAGGCGGCGCCGATGCCCGGACCACCCCCTTCTTCAAAGGCAGCGAGCCGGAGCGGTCGGCACCTTGCGCCCGCAGCGGCAGTCTGATGGACGAAGGTCTACTCTGGTTGCAACAGCTGCTCAAGTAGCCCGATCGGAGTTAAAGGCTCCCTGCCGATGGCCGATAAGTTAATGAACCTATCGGCATAAGGGTTTTGTAGTACCGATTACTAAATCAAGGCTCGGGTATCCATATCCGGTTAAGTCACTGTGAGGTGCGGAGTTTACTGTAGTGAGTGAGCGCCGGGGCAGGGCTACGGCGCCGTTTTGGGCTTGTAAAAGGCGATTTTTTAGATCGGTTCTAGTTTGGTTATCAACCACAATCAGCGGCAGAATCTGTGAATCGTAGACGGCATCCACGACTGGATATCGATATTCCCGCGGTTATCGAGTATCAAGGCCAGGCCTATGATGCCTGCCGCTTGCTCAATTTCTCCCGTGGCGGCGCCTATCTGCATTGCACTGACGATGATCTGAAGAGCCTGCTACCCGATGGCTACTTTGCCGAGTACGAACGCCCACAAGCCCTGCTTTCGCTACCCTCAGAATCACTACAGGCGCAGGTCAGCGTGGTCTATTTCCAGAACGAGGGTCTTGGACTCGCCTTTCTGGATATTGCCGGCAATCATCTCTTCGAAACCCTTTATGAGCGACAACAGTTGCATCAGGGCCACCAACAACATGCTCCTGCAAGCGCGGTGACAGATCCCGCGCAGGCGCACAAGCTGATCGATCAGCTTCGGCAGCAGGCACAGAGCTTTCTTAAAAGAGGCCTGCCAAACTTCTTCGGTAAGACACTGTATGAGTTGCAACTGTTAATTGACGAAACCAGCGATCCGCAGGAAAAATCTGTCCTCTTCTATGCCCTCAACAGCTTGGAGCAGGATCAGGCCGAGCTGATCAAACGCTTCATTGCGCTGAACGCACAGGGTTTTGCAGCACTGCTGGGAGAGTCGCGGGAGATCGAGTCAAAGGAGGTTGAAGAACCCGCTGAACTGGCTCTGGTCGAGAAGCGGGAGATCGACATCTGGATCCTGGTCAACGACGCGGCGCGGCATGCCGAGACAGAGCTCTCGCGTACACTTTTCCAGTTTGAAATCGCGCTCTCTTATCTGTGTCAGGGCAATATCCACAATGAACTGAATCCACTGGCGCCGATCAGCCTGTTGACCCAGTTGAAATCCCTGTTGGATGACTTTGAGCCGGATGTCAGGACCGCGCAGCTCGTGGTCGGCGTGTTTCGCAAGACGCTCTTGAATGATCTCAGTAGTCTCTATACCGAACTGTTGCAGTTGTTGCGGCAACATGGGATCGGAGGGGAAGACCAGCAGCTCCAGGGACCGTGGACCATCGTCAAGACATCGGAACAGGGCGCGCAGGGCGGCGGTTCGATCGGTCATCTCGCCACCTTGGTCAACCGGCAGGTGTCTCCCGGCACCGAGGGAGCACTGGCGGAGATATCACAGACGGAACGGGATGAGATATTGGCCTCCCTGGCTTCCCTCTCCAGTCTGCAAGGGGTCACCCTGCAACAGCAGATCGAAAAGCTGATGGAGCATGAGGTCGCCCACCCGGTGAAGCTCTCGCCGGAGGTGCGCGCCGCCATTGGTGCCGGCGAGGAACTGGTGGAGGTGCTCAGCAAGGATCCCTTGATTACCACTGAGCTGCGCGCATTGTTGGGCAGTCTCAAGTTCCTCATCATTGAAGCGGTGCTACAAAACACCAACTTGTTGAATAACCCGGAGCACCCGGTGCAGCGGTTGCTGGATGCAATCGAGTCACTGAAACCCTATGTCAATACGGGGCACCACGGATCTCAGATGCGGGATCGGGAATCACACCGTCTGGCGCTGATCACCGAGGGGGTGGAGAGCGGCAATCTCGATCACGTGGACAAGGTCATGCAGGAGATAGAGGTCCTGCTTACGGAGCATCATGAGCGATTCGAGAAAAACCGCAAGCTGGCCATCTCCCGTTGCCTCAAAGACGAGAAGCTGCGAAAGGCCCGCTCGATAATCCATAAGGCCTTGTCGAGTCTTTTGCTGGGCCAGTCCATTTCGATTGCCATCGACACCCTGCTGCGTTTCGGTTGGATCAATCTGCTGGTACAGACAATCGTGGTTGAAGGCGAGCAGAGGAAAGGCTGGCAGGCCTATCTGCATATCGTCGAGCAATTACTTGTCTTGTTTGCGCCACATGCCACTTGGCACCCGCCGGCGGAAGAAAAGCTGCAGGCCCTCATGGGGACCATCAACAAGGGAGTCAACGATTATCCAGTCCATCCGACGGCCGCCCGCCAGTTCGAGGAGTCCTTGCGCAAGGCGCTTGCCGGAAATGAACGGGCATTCAACAGCTTTGTCAATCAACGCATCGAGGTGGACGAAAACTATTTAGGTCAGTTTTTTCAAGGTATGCAACTCTCACAAGAGCCGCCTTTGCAGGCGGAGGATGCTGCCTGGGAGAAGACCGTGGAAGAACTGGCGCTCGATACCTGGTTGGTCGAGCAGACAGATCAAAGCGAACTGCAGGTGCTCAGTCTGGCATGGAAGAATCCGGTCTCTAAACGTTACCTATTGGTGAACGGCGACGGCTTCACGGCGCTGGATGAGAATCTGCAACATTTGGCGGCACGTTTTGCCGCGCTGCGCATTACGCCGATGGAGCTGCCGACACAACCCATCGTCGAACGCACCATCGAGACAATCCTTTCGAACTCCTATGACGGTTTCAGACAGGAGTCGTCCCTCGATTCCCTCACCGGCCTGCCCAATCGCCGCGCCTTCGAGACAGAGCTGAGACAATGCTTGACGGAACTGGCGGAGAGTGGCGAACCCCATACCCTGTTGTTGATCGACCTGGATAAATTCCAGGTGGTCAACGACCTATGCGGCTTCGAAGGTGGCGACCGGTTGCTGCAGACAGTGACCGATATCCTGCTCAGCTATTTGTCCACAGGCACCTATCTGGCACGCATCGGCGATGATGAGTTTTCCCTGCTGCTGCGGGGACAGGATGTGGAACGGGGTTACCAAACCGCGGAATCCCTGCGTCTTGCCATCGACGAGTTTCAGTTCGAATGGCAAGGCCGCATGATTCCCGCTTCCGCCAGTGTCGGCGTCGTGCAATTGGAGTCCATGGAGCAGGGCTCGGGAGAGCTGATGAGGGCGGCCCTGGCGGCCTGTAATTTTGCCAAACAGGGTGGCGGGGGGAACTGTACACGGATCTACCAGGCTGGCGATTCCGTCTATCAGGATCATCAACAACTGGTGCAGTCGCTGCCGGCCATCAAGGAGGCGCTGGCCAAGGATTGGATGGAACTCTATGTGCAACCCATCGTCCCCCTGCAAGCGGCGGCGGAGGCATCCTTGCACCATGAGATCCTGCTGCGGATCCGTGATGCGGAGGGGAATCTGTCGTCGCCGCAGGAGTTTGTGCGTGCGGCGGAGCACTACGACATGATGCGCGACGTGGATCGTTGGGTGGTGGAGGCCTTTCTCGACCTGGTGGAACCCTACGCCGACAAGCTGCCGCAAACCCATAGTTTCTCCATCAATCTCTCCGGCAAATCGGTGGATGATGTGGACTTCAGGGGCTTTCTCAAAGAGCGCATCAATAGCACCCCGCTGTCCAGCAGCTACCTGGGATTCGAGATCACCGAAACGGCGCTGGTGGGCGACATCAGTGATACCGCCGAATTCATACAGGAGATTCGCAAGCTCGGTTGCTCCTTCTCCCTGGACGATTTCGGGACGGGTTACGCCTCTTTCTCCTATCTCAAGGATTTTCCAGTCGATTTCGTCAAGATCGATGGCTTATTCGTACGTGAGATACTCAATAAGTCCGCCGACCATGAGATGATCAATACCATCACCCAGATCGCCCATTTTATGGATAAGCGGGTGATCGCGGAGTATGTATTGGATGCGGATATCAGCCGGGCGCTGCAGAATATCGGCGTCGACTACGGTCAGGGAGACAATTTCGGTACGCCAAGACCTTTAAAAGAGGTGCTGGAAGAGATCGTTGGTGAGCCGTTGGTAACCCTGGCGGCCGGATCTGATTGACTTTCCGGCTTAACCGGCGGTGAACCGACACAGACAATAGGCTACAATCCGGGCTGATATGATTCCCATCGCTTCGGAGTCCCGGATTGACCCTCTACGCCGCCGATAAATTGATCGCCCAGGCCCGTGTGTTGGCGGCGGAGTACCGACGTACCATGGGCAAGCCGTTGCCCGGCATCAGCAACGAGATAGCCGAGCACGATGCGGTCAAATTGCTGCAGCTCAAGCCTAAGCCCGAGGGGGAGGGCGGCTACGACGCCGTCGATCCGTCACGCGGCGATCGGCGCATCCAGATCAAATCACGCACCATCTTCGACGAAAGCAAGTCGGGTCAACGGTTGGGCCAGCTCAAGCTGGACAAGGATTGGGACAGCGTGGTGCTGGTGCTCATGGACGAGAACTATGAGCCCTATGAGATCTACGAAGCGGAGCGGGAGGAGATCCTAGAGTACCTGGACAAGTCGAGCAGCGGTCGGGCCAAGCGGGGCGCCATGTCCGTCGCCCGCTTCAAGATCATCGGGCGGCTAGTCTGGACCCGGGAGAACGGCCTGGAGTCCGAGGTCTGGGACAACCGGGCCGGCTAGTCAACAGGCCTTACTCCAAGCTGCCTTAATCCATGACAGACTACGCCGATATCTTCGGGCCAACGGGATGGCTGGCTTCACGCATCGAGGGCTTTTCTCAACGTCCGCAACAGCAGGCGTTGGCCGCCGCGGTCGGTCGCATCCTGGAACAGAAAGGGGTGCTGATCTGCGAAGCGGGCACCGGCACCGGCAAGACCTTCGCCTACCTGGTGCCGGCCCTGCTCTCCGGGCGCAAAGTGATCATCTCCACCGGCACCAAGAACCTGCAGGACCAGCTGTTCCACCGGGACTTGCCGATGGTGCGCCAGTCCCTCTCCAGCCCGATTTCCACCGCCTTGTTGAAAGGGCGGGCCAACTACCTCTGCAGCCACCGTCTCGACAACACCCTGGGTGAAGCAGTGCGTCTGACCCGGGAGCAGTTGACCCAGTTGCAGACGATCCGGGAGTGGTCCCAGCGGACCCGCAGCGGCGATATCGCCGAGGTTTCGACCATTGCCGAGGATGCAAGTGTCTGGCCCATCGTCACCTCGACCATCGATAACTGCCTTGGCCAGGAGTGTCCCGCCTATAGCAAGTGCCACCTGGTGGAGGCACGCAAGCGGGCTCAGGAGGCCGATCTGGTGGTGGTCAACCACCATTTGCTATGCGCCGATCTGGCGCTTAAGGAGGAGGGCTTCGGTGAACTGCTGCCCGGCGCTGACTGCTTTATCCTCGACGAGGCCCACCAGTTGCCGGAGGTGGCGAGTAATTTTTTCGGCACCAGCTTGAGCGGCCGCCAGTTGCAGGAATTGGCACGCGACACCATCGTCGAGACCCTCCAGGAGGCGAAGGATACGCCGCAGTTGATCGAACGGGCCGAGGCCCTGAAGAAGAGCACCGGCGATCTGCGCCTCGCCTTCGGTCTCGAGGCACGCCGGGGCGCCTGGTCGGAGGTGGCTGGCAATCCCTCGGTGAAGTTACAGCTCGAGCGGGTAAGCGAGTGCCTACAGGATTTGAGCGTGGCCTTACGCGCCTTGACCGGGCGGGGCAAGGGGCTCGATAGCTGCAAGGAGCGCAGCGAGCAGTTACAGCAGCGCCTGCAGAGCCTGGAGGGTGAATCGGCGGAGGAGGACGAAACGGCGGCCATCCGCTGGTTCGAGACCAGCCGGCAGGGATTCCGCCTCAACCGCACCCCGTTGCAGATCTCCGGGATCTTTCGCGCGGTCATGGAGCAGCATCCTGCTGCCTGGGTCTTCACCTCGGCCACCCTGGCGGTGGGCGGTAATTTCGACCACTTTACCCACCAGCTCGGGCTGGAGCAGGCGGAGACCCACTGTTGGGACAGCCCCTTCGACTATCCCCGTCAGGCCCTTTGGTACCTGCCCAAGGATTTGCCGGAGCCCGCGCATACCGATTTCAACCGCACCGTCTCCGATCTCTCCATCCCCATCCTGGAGGCGAGTCAGGGGCGTGCCTTTCTGCTCTATACCAGCCACCGGGCGCTGCAGGAGGCGGCCGACTACCTGGACGGCAAGCTTGAGTTTCCCCTGCTGGTGCAGGGCACCGCACCGCGCAGCGAACTGGTGGAGCGCTTCCGTGAACTGGGCAACGCGGTGCTCTTGGGCACCGCCAGCTTTTGGGAGGGGGTCGACGTGCGGGGCGAAGCGCTCTCCTGTGTCATAATCGACAAGCTCCCCTTCGCCTCCCCCGGTGATCCGGTGCTGCAGGCCCGCATCGACGCCCTGCGACGGCAGGGGGGCAATCCCTTCATGGAGTTCCAGCTGCCCCAGGCGGCGATCGCCCTGAAGCAGGGAGCGGGGCGCCTGATCCGCGACGAGCGGGATACCGGCGTCCTGGTGGTGTGCGATCCGCGCCTGATAAACAAGCCTTATGGCAAGATCTTTGTCAAAAGCCTGCCGCCCATGACCAAGACCCAGGACCTGGAGGTGGTGAAGCGTTTTTTCACGCACGTCGCGTCCCGGGTGTGAGCAACAGTTGAATTAATAAATGGTGCGGCAAGCCGCATCCTACAGCCTAAGACAAAGCGTAGGGTGATGCTTGCCGCACCGAAAACCGGGCAAATGAACGAATCCGCCCAATTTAGGCCAAAACCGACAAGTATGAATGAGCAGAAACAGAGTATGTCCAAATCCCCGTTAACAGAATCAACATACCGCCTGGCCGTTACCGGCATGCGCTGCGGTCACTGTGTGGCGGCCGTCGAGCAGGCGGTCAGCGCATTGCCCGGTGTCGAATCGGTGGCGGTGAATCTGGAGCACCAGCGCGCCGAGGTGGTTGGCGGCGAGCCCCGGGAGGCGATCGAGGCGATACGTGAGGCGGGCTATGAAGCGGAACAGCTCGCCTCCGCGACGGAGAGTTGCCCCCTTCCGGAACCGACGCCTCAGGCAACAGAGAACGTTGCGGCCGCCATCCACCAGCCCCTCAGTGGCGGATATCAACTGGCGGTCGAGGATATGACCTGCGCCAGCTGTATCGCCAAGGTGGAGAAGGCGATCCGCTCGGTAAACGGAGTCGAAGCGGCGGCGGTCAATCTGGTGGAACAACGCGCCCAGGTGGTGGGCGGCGATCCCAAAACCGTGATCGAGGCGGTGAGCGACCAAGGGTACTCCGCCCGCCTGATCGAAACACAATCCGCCGCCGATAGCCTACTGTTGAGCATCGACGAGCCTGGCGAAGAGGCGCAAGAGGGACTGCTCAAGGAGCTGTTGTCTGACTTCGATCCCCAGGCCGAGATGAGCCGTGAGGAGGATCTATGGCGCATCGTCACCGGCCGTCATCCCGCCGATCTGCTGCTTGCCCTCCAGGCGAAGGGGGCCAAGGCCGACCTTCGGGAAGACATGGTCGATCCTTATACCGCAGAAGCGGACAAGGCCGATGCCGAGATACGTCGTTCCAAGGAGCGCGCCCTATTGGCGGGGGGCATCGGCGCCGCTATGATGATCCTGGATATGGGAGGGGTTCTTCCCGCGCCGGCCGAGCCAGGCGGTCAGGGCCTGTGGCTGGCGATTGGCGTGACCTGTCTCTATGTGATGGGCTACAGCGGCGCGTCCTACTACATCGGGGCCTGGAAACAGGCCCGACACCTATCGGCCAATATGGATAGCCTGGTGGCGCTGGGCACCGGCGCCGCCTGGATCGCCTCGGTGATACTCGCACTCTGGCCCGACGGTACCCTGCTGCGAGGGGATAAACTCTATTTTGATGCCTCCGTATTGATCCTCGCTTTCCTGCAGTTCGGCCATGTGTTGGAGATCCGGGCCAAGCGCACCACCAGCGAGGCGGTGGGTGGCTTGGTGGGGCTGGCGCCCAAGGTCGCGCGGGTGGTGCGGCAGGGTAATGAGGTTCTATTGCCGGTCTCCCTGCTGCGTCAGCAGGACAAGATCCGGGTGCGTCCCGGCGAACGCATCGCCAGCGACGGCGAAGTGGTCGAGGGCGAGGCGAGCGTCGACGAATCGATGCTGAGCGGGGAGTCGATGCCGGTGGCCAAAGGGGCCGGAGACCAGGTGACCGGCGGCACCATCAATCGTAGCGGTACCCTGCTGTTCGAGGTCACCCGCCTGGGCGAGGAGACCACCCTGGCCCACATTATCGCCATGGTGCGCCAGGCGCAGATGAGCAAGCCGCCGATCGGACGCCTGGTGGACCGGGTGGCGGCGGTCTTCGTACCCATTGTCATCCTGATCGCCCTGGCCACCTTCGGCATCTGGATGCAGCTCGGACCCGAGCCATCCACGCCTTTTGCCCTTACCGCCGGCATCGCGGTGCTGGTGATCGCCTGCCCCTGCGCCCTGGGGCTTGCGACCCCCATCTCGATCATGGTGGGCACCAGCCGGGCCGCCCAGTTGAATGTGCTGATCCGTAACGGAGAAGGATTGCAGACCGCCAGCCAGCTGACCCATCTGGTGGTCGACAAGACCGGCACCCTGACCCTGGGCCGGCCGGCGGTGACCGCCGTGCATCCGGTGAAAGAAGGGGCTGGTGATGAATTGATCCAATACGCCGCCAGCGTGGAATCGGTATCCTCCCACCCCCTGGCCGAGGCGATCTTGACCCATGCCCGGGAGCAGGGTATCGAACTGGCCGGGGTGGATGAATTCCGCTCCCACCATGGCCTGGGCGTCGAAGGGGTGGTGGCGGGACGCCGGGTACAATTGGGCGGTCTGCGCTATCTTGAATCGCTCAAGGTCGAAGCGCCGGAGGCGTTGCGGCAAGTCGCCGAGGGCGAAGCCCGGGCGGCGGGCACCCCGGTCTGGTTGCTTCTCGACGGCGTGCTGCAGGGACTGTTGATCCTCAAGGATCCGCTTCGCCATGACAGCCGGCAGGCGGTGCAGGCGCTGGCCGATCAGGGGGTGAAACTGGTGATCTGCACCGGCGACAACCGGGCCACAGCCGAGGCGGTGGCCCGCAGCCTGGCGGTGGAGGAGGTCCACAGCGAGGTGCTGCCCGCCGATAAACTGGAGATCGTGGAAGCGCTGCAAAGGCAAGGCCACAGAGTCGGCATGGTAGGCGACGGGATCAACGACGCCCCGGCCCTGGCCCAGGCCGACACCGGCTTCGCTATCGGTAGCGGCACCGAGGTGGCGATCCACAACGCCGACATCACCCTGGTGGGGGATTCGCTGCACAACGTCACTACCGCCATCGCGGTATCCCGCGCCACTCTTAAGAATATTAAGCAAAATCTTTTCGGCGCTTTTATCTATAATGTTATCGGTATTCCGCTGGCGGCGGGTGTATTCTATCCCCTCACGGGCTGGCTGCTGCCGCCCATGTTCGCCAGCGCGGCCATGGCCCTGTCTTCGGTCACCGTGGTGACCAACGCCAACCGATTGCGATTTTTTATGCTAAACGAATTAGAGAAGCCTTTGTCCACGACCCTAAAAGTTACCGGTATGACCTGCCAACACTGCGTCATGAACGTCGCCAAGGCGTTGCAGGCGGTAAGCGGCGTGGAGAGCGCGGATGTCTCGCTGGAGAACTGCGAAGCGGTGGTCACCGGTTCCGCCCAGAGAGAGAGTCTGGTGCAGGCGGTCAAGACAGCGGGATACGAGGCGGAGTAGATCCGTGATCCGGTTGTAAGGTCCTGAGGCGATAGACGACTCACCCATTATGCAAATTGCCCGCACACAGCCCTACCTCTCACTGCCGGCGCCGCATGAAACGGTGCGGGAGCGCCCGGCGGAGAGCTCGGCGCTGCTGGTTCAGCCCCAGGGGACGGAGAGCCGGCGGGCCACCAGGGCCATCGATGAGATCCGCTCGGCGGAGAGCGCGCTGGTTCGCCAGCAGACGCAGGATCGCTATGATTTCGGGACACAGACGGGACGTCAACAGCGGGCGCTGGCTGCTTATCACTCGTTACAGCGGAGCGACGAACGGGCCTATGTCAGCGAGGTATTGGGCATCGACGTGTATGCCTGAAGGCGGGCTGAGATCGGAATGAAAAACGCCGGGCTGATGCCCGGCGTTTTGTTATCCAGCACATGGCTGGAAGACTCAGGAGATGGTGGGCTCCATGGCGCCGTGGATCTTCGCATGGGCCTTGATGCTGTCGTCCTGCCGCAGGGAGTGTTCGATGATATTGTCACCGTGCATGGAGCGGGGGGCGATGCCGGCCTCCTTGAGCACCTCATAACTTTCGAAAAAACGTTTCCAGGTGATCTTGCGGACCTTGTACTTGGCGCGAATCTCGGGATGATTGGTCTCCAGGAACAAGCGGTCGATCTGTTTCCACTCCTGGTAGCGCTCCGGTTGCTCCATGCCTAGCTTATCCAACAGGGTCTGCGCCTCCACATGGGTCAACCCGCTGAGCAGGCGGCCCTGCATGAACAGCAACCCCTGACGCACCGTGGTGGTCGGCGGGCGGTTGTTCCACTCTTCCACCTTGTTCGGATCGCAAAAGAGTTCACGAATCACATAGTGGGCCATGGTCTGGTTCATTTGATAGGAGTAGGGGATATTGAAGTGCTTGAGGATATCCACCTGGCGGCCGTCCGGGGATGAGAAGAGGCCCAGCACGTTCATCGCCTGTCCCTTGGTGAGCTTGCGTTGCAGATAGATGCCCTTCTCGTCCAGTTCGCGCATTAATTCATCTGTGGCGGGTTCGTTTTGCCAGGCCTTCTCGGACTCGGTCGGCAGATTGAGCGCCTGCTCGATCTGTTCTTGGAAATCATTCACATTGATTTTTTTGTTACTTGCCATATGGGTGCGCACGATCCAATGAATCAGGACAAATGCGACCACAATGAGCAGTGTGGCATAGAAAAAGATTTCCATGATGGGCTCCCATTTTCAAACGTTTGAATAGGAAGTATTGCAGCCTGGTTCCCTGTTATTTGAGAACCATTACCCAGAAAGTGGTAATTCGAACACCTTGAGAATTAAAGGATTTTTAGGAATTTGAGTCTGTTTGACAAGAGCGTGGGAGCGCCCGGCGGTGGCCGGGCATGTTGGATTCAGGGTGCGGGTGAATAGCTGTCGGATTCGAAGGTGAGAGTGGCGAACAGGTCGTCCAGGGTCTCTTCCCGGCGGATCAATTCGACACTGCCGTCTTCACGCAGCAGCAGCTCCTTGGGTCGCGGTTTGCCATTGTAGTTAAAGCCCATGGCGTGGCCGTGGGCGCCGGTATCGTGGATATAGAGAATATCCCCGTCCTCGATTTTCGGCAGCGGCCGCTGGATGGCGAACTTGTCGTTGTTCTCGCACAGGGAGCCGACCACGTCCACCGTCTCGCTCTGCCCCTCCTTGCCGAGCACGGTGATGTGATGATAGGCCCCATACATGCCCGGACGCATCAGCGCGGACATGCAGGTGTCGACGCCCACATAGGTGCGGTAGATCTGCTTGCGGTTGATGGCCTTGGTCACCAGCACGCCGTGGGCGCCGGTCATGTAGCGGCCGCTCTCCAGGATGAGCTTGGGCATATAGCCGTGCTGCTGCTTGAAGAGCTGAAACAGCTTGCCGATCTCGCGTCCCATGCCGGCGATGTCCAGGGGTTTCTCGGTGGGTCGATAGGGGATGCCCAGGCCGCCGCCGATGTTGATGAACTCAAATCGGATCGCCAGCTGTTTGGAGATCCAATCGGCCCTTTCCAACAGCATGCGCGCCGTCTCCACCATATAGGCGTGGTTGAGTTCGTTGGAGGCGAGCATGGTGTGCAGGCCGAAACGCTCGGCGCCGCGGGCCTGCGCCTGCTTATAGGCATCCAGCAGTTGATCGTGGGCGATGCCGTATTTCGATTCCAGCGGATTGCCGATGATGCTGTTGCCGCTACGGCGTTCTCCCGGGTTGTAGCGGAAGCAGATCAGCTGCGGCATCTGCGGGACTTTGTCGATCAGCGAGATGTCGTCCAGGTTGAGCACGCAACCGCCGTCGGCCGCGGCGGCGGCGAATTCACTTTGACTGGTGTTGTTGGAGGTGAACATGATCTCCTCGCCGCGGGCGCCGATGCGGCGGCTGAGGGCGAGTTCGGCGATGGAACTGCAGTCGAAGCCAAAACCCATGCTGTGCATGATGCGCATGATTTCAGGGTTTGGCAGCGCCTTTACGGCAAAGTACTCGTGAAAGCCATCGACTCCGGCGAAAGATTCGATCAGCTTGGTGGCGGTCGCGCGAATGCCCTTTTCGTCATAGAGATGGAAGGGCGTTCCGAAGTGCTCGACGATGCCGGGCAGGGCCTGTTCGAGCCGTTGGGCAAAATCATCGGAGACGGGCACTAGAGAACTCCACTGATGCGTTGCATCGCTTGCTGTACATTTTCAAAGCTGTTGAAGGCGCTGATTCGCACATAACCTTCACCGCATCTACCGAAACCGGCTCCCGGCGTGCAGACCACGCCGGCCTTGTCGAGCAGGGCGTCGAAAAAGGCCCAGGAGTCGCCTTGAGCGTCGATCCAGATATAGGGCGAGTTCTCACCACCGATACAGTCGTAGCCCAGGGACTCCATCTGTTCACGTACATATTTGGCGTTCTTCATGTAGTAGTCAACCAACGCCTTGATCTGTGACTGGCCGGCGTCGCTATAGACCGCTTCGGCCGCCTTCTGCACCGGATAGGATACGCTGTTGAACTTGGTCGTATGACGGCGGTTCCACAGTCCATGGATGGAGATCGGCTCGCCGTCGCCGGTATAGGCGGTGCAGGCTTTGGGCACCACGGTGTAGGCGCAACGGGTGCCGGTAAAGCCGGCGTTTTTCGAGAAGCTGCGGAACTCCACCGCCACCTCCCGCGCACCCTCGATTTCATAGATTGATCGGGGTAGCTCCGGGTCCTGAATAAAGGCCTCATATGCGGCGTCGAAGAGGATCAGCGCCCGCTCGGCCTTGGCGTAGTCGACCCAGGCTGCCAGTTGCTCCCTGGTGGCGGTGGCCCCGGTAGGATTGTTGGGGAAGCAGAGATAGATCAGGTCCACCGGCTCGCTCGGCAGATCCGGAATAAAGCCGTTGGCTTTGTTGCCCTCCAGGTAGACCAGACCGCTGTATCGGCCATCCTCTGCCGGGCCGCTGCGTCCGGCCATGACATTGGTGTCGACGTAGACCGGATAGACCGGGTCGGGGATGGCCACCCGGATGTCGGAGGCGAAGATCTCCTGGAAATTGCCCGAGTCGCACTTGGCGCCGTCGCTGACGAAGATCTCATCGGCCTCGATGGCGCAGCCGCGGGACTGGAAATCTCCCTTGGCGATCGCCTCGCGCAGAAAATCGTAGCCCTGCTCCGGGCCGTAGCCGCGGAAGCTGGCGTCGTCGGCCATTTCGTCGACGGCGGCATGCAAGGCCCGGATGCAGGCATCGGGCAGGGCGCGGGTGACGTCGCCGATGCCCAGCTTGATGATTTGCCGGTCCGGATTTTCCTGCTGAAAACGGGTGACCCGCTTGGCGATGTCGGAGAAAAGGTAAGATGCCTGGAGTTTTTTGTAGTTCTCGTTGATCTTGATCATGCTGCACCTCGGGAATCAGAAAGCCGGCCATTATACAGGGATTGGGGCGCGGGAGGAGGGTCGCTGACTGCCGTCTAAACCATGTCGAAACCAACCTCGGCCTTTTGTATTTTATATCTTCAATCCCATGCTCGAAAAACCCGTGGTCGATGGTGCGGTGCAACGGTTATTGGCTGACCGAGTGCCTGCTAGTGCATATGCAAAGTGCCGAATTTCAGTCTGTCTGGTGTTTTCCAGGAAATTATTAGGGGAATTTTCTGTCTATCGGAAGTGAGCGGTGCCGATTAGCCGATCAACGGTCGCAAAGGGAACCGCTAGGCGGGCTAGTATTTGAGTTGAACCCAGCAAGAAACCATGGGCCTAAGAAGTTATGAGTGAAAGACAGACCCTAGAGATGATTTGCCCGCTATCCGAACCGGCCGATCTCAGCGATATCGAAATGATCCTGCTGGATCCCGAGCCAGCCCTGGCCGACTATCGGGAGGCCATGGCGATCGCCGCGCTGCAGGCTGATCAGCACCTGGGCGATAATATGCTGCTTTCCTGGTATGATCGCGACCGGGATTTCGAATCGCCCCAGCACGCCAGTGAGTGCCATCTGGACAGCGCCACGCCGGGTTATGTGGACTACGGTCTCAATCATGGCGCAAAGCTGAAGATAGATATCCACGGTGGACGCTTCGTCTTCCTGTATCTGCCACTCGGGGACAATTAAATTTCAGATTGATTTCTTCACTTTGGCAATCGATTGACAAACGGACTTGCCCATGCGTCCTATTGAAGAAAACGGCTGGAAAATCCACCCTAATAAAAGGCTAATCAGCCATCAAAGCGGTTTCAAGGCCGAGTTTCGCGACAACACCATCTTCAGCGTCATGCAGTTTCCCTACGAAGCGACCATCCACGACATCCGCAACTGGGTTGTAAAGGCCGAGAACCTGCTGGCCCGGCAGGCCGGTCACAGCTTTTAAGCCGACAATCCGATCTCACTTATTCGCTTTTGATGGGGCAGGGTCCCACCCTGTCTCATGGCCGTAGGGTGGGGCCCTGCCCCACCTCGATCTGGTATCGCTCCAGCAGCCGCAAGAACAGCCGGTCGGTCAGCCGCAGCCGGTCGGAAAGAGACATCAGTCTGGAGAGCGTTATCCAAGGGCGTTGCATGTTCGGTGTCAGGTGATTGTCAAATCACCCACCGTTAGCTTAGTCTGTGAGGGGCTTCGCGGGTGATGGTAAATGCGCGGTAGCTGTTTGGTGACAATAGCGAATTATCGCTGTCATAAGTCAGTGTTGCAGGGCGGGTGACGACTGCCGGTTTTTGGCGAACGTTGTTTCACCGCTTGGGAAATCGGTTGCGGTCGCCACTACATAAGCGAGGAAGGAGATATGAATCCAACAGGTCCGCTCGAAGATTGGGAGCTGGACGAACTCGACCGTTTCCTCTTGGAACGCCTGCCGGAGACCCTTGACAGCGAGGAAAGGGACGAAGGTTTGCTCGGCATGTCCGAGCTGGATGGCTTTTTTACCGCCATCGTCAGCGGTCCGGAGACCATTGCCCCCGCTGAATGGCTGCCGGCCGTGTGGGGTGAAACTGAACCGGCCTGGGATTCGGCCGAAGGCTTCGAGAAGATCTACCAGTTGATGATTCGTCACTACAACGATGTGGTGAATTCACTGATGGAGCCGGGTTTCGAGTTCGAGCCGGTCTTCAATGAAAACGAAGTGGATGGTGAACGCTACCTGGTGGTCGATGAATGGTGCCTGGGTTATATGTGCGGCGTCGCGCTGGCCGCGGATGCCTGGGACCGGGGCGGCGATGAGCTGATCGATCTGTTGCGACCGATTATGCTGTTCAGCGATGAACCCGGCATGGAACTGCTCAAATCGATGGATGAGGAGATGGTTACCGAGCTGCAGGCATCCATTCCGGGAGTGGCGCAGGATATCCATCGCTTCTGGTTGGCCCACCGGCGCTTTCCTACCCTCGGGAGGGTAGAGAATGAGCAAACGATCGAGCCGGACGCTCCCTGTCCCTGCGGCAGCGGTAAAGCCTTCAGGAAGTGCTGCCTGCACTGAGATCTCTACCCTCGACTACCATGCAATAGGTTCGCCATGGCGGAAAAATCCCCCGCTGGGACCGTTGTCCGGCAGCGTGGCGGCCCAAAATATGCCTTCCGCGCCTTCCTCCACGGAAAGAGTCGCCTCCTGTCCACCCATTTCGGTGCGCACCCAGCCCGGACAAACCGAGTTGATCTTGATATGCGTACCCTGTAGCTCGTCGGCGAAGATCCGGGTGACCGCGTTGAGGGCGGTTTTGGAGAGCCGATAAGCGGGACAGCAGCCGTTCATTTCACTCAATTGTCCCATACCGGAGGAGACGTTCACTATCCTTCCCTCTCCCCTCATCAATGGGATCATGGCCTGGCAAAGCCTGAATGGGCCCAGGGTGTTGGTTTCGAATCCGGCCAACAGGGTGGAGGATTTTGCCTGCAAAGCGCTGCTTGGCGCCTGATTGGGCTGGGCATCGGGAAATATACCGGCATTGTTGACCAATACATCCAGCCGGCCATAAGTCTGGGAGATATGCTCGGCCAGTCTTTCCACCTCGTCTTCCCGGGTGACATCCAGGGGATGAAATGAGACATCCAGTCCGGCTGTTTGCAGATTCTGTGCTGCATCGCGGCCGGTCTTCTGTCGACGCGTGGTCAATATTACACGGTAGCCCGCCTCGGCCAGCCGACGGCAGGTCTCCAAGCCAAGGCCCCGGTAGGCGCCGGTGACCAAAGCGACTGGTTGATTGCTCATAGTGTTTTCCTTTGCTTGGGAAGATATCTATCTGTCTACGTCAATTTGCATATGGTTATCCGTGGCTCAGGTTACAGAAAAAGCCATTATTAAGTGCTGTTTTCACACCTTAATTCGTGCCGGGTGTCTATACTGACCCCTATAATACGGGTACTGCATGGAGGCTGTAAGTTTAAGACAGGGCAATGAAATCTTCGAGCAAAGATTCCGTAAACCGTTTTCACCCGGTGATGTACGAGAACGTCTCCTAACTGCGCATAGAAGTGCAGAATATTATTCAAACTGATATGGACTGGAGAAATATGACATGATGCCGATAAAGTATCAGGTCGTGGGAGAGGAGGAGTATGCATTCCATCTCGAGATCGACGAGCAGGGCGATTTCGTCGTCGACACCGGTACCTACACAACCCAGAAACCGAGATCAGGCAGCTTGACCACGCAACAGAAATCCGATCTGATAGCGGCGATCAAAGCTTTAGGAATACCAATGGAACACCCGTTGCCGTCGGGAATCGAATCCTTCGAGTCCAAGCTGGTGATTGGTGAAGGCAGCCAAGCGATTGTCTATCCGTTTTGGGAGGGCGCATTGGAAGAAGATCCTAAGCTGCGAAATTTGGTCCGTCTGCTCGAAGTGCTCTAACCGACGCGGCCTGTTTCGAGCTAA
>CAJICC010000118.1_pt1 | contig 17715 bp, 16 predicted proteins | sample 9199511 | NCBI WGS metagenome assembly CAJICC01 (sample SAMEA7708322, study PRJEB35096) | sediment metagenome | biome: marine neritic benthic zone biome [ENVO:01000025]; feature: sediment [ENVO:00002007]; material: shallow marine sediment [ENVO:03000034] sea grass bed [ENVO_01000059] ...
CGATACCGGTGGAGATCACGCTGGAGAATCCGATGTCGTTCATCTCCGCCCAGTCCAGGATTGCGGTGCAGATGGCGCCTGACTGGGAGACCAGCGCCAGATTGCCGGGTATCGCGTCGTTGTTGCCGAAGGTGACATTGATGCCGCGGTCAGGACGGATGAGGCCAAGGCAGTTGGGACCGATGAAACGGATGCCATGCTCCCTGGCGGTTTCAACCACCCGCTCCTCGAGGCGGCGACCGGCCTCTCCAGATTCGCGAAAACCGGCGGAGAGTATGATCATAGTCTTAACGCCATGCTGGCCACAGGCCTCGACGATCGCCGGAATGGTCTTGGCCGGTGTGGCGACCACCGCCAGGTCAACCGGTTTACCGATGGCTTCGATGGCGCTATAGGCTTTTTTGCCCTGGACCTTGTCGTGTTTGGGATTGATCGGATAGATGCCACCCTTGAAACCGGATGAGAGCAGGTTGCGAAAGACCACCTCGCCAACCGAGTTTTTCCGATCGCTGGCGCCGAACATGGCGATGCTGTTGGGAGCGAAGAGGGGGGTCAAGTAGTGTGATTGCATGATCTCACGTCCGTTGAACTTCCGATGTTGATATGGAGTATGATGTTCGTGAACATAACAAGAAACGTGCTGTATTTTTTATCGATAATAGCGGTTTTGTCCAAACGCTCGTTTCATGGATCTGGCATCCCCGCAGTTTACGCTTATCCGATGACAAATTCCGTAGTGTTTTTGTTATTGTTTATGAGTATTTAAAGGTTAAGGAACCTTTGCCAAAGTCGTCATGCCGGCGAAGGACTGCATGCAGGTCGATGGTCATCCTAGATTCCGTCCTTCGCCGGCATGACGAAGGTGGGCTTATTCAGAATATATGACGTGAATGGAGAGGGTGACGCGGTGAGAACAGCCTATATAACCCATCCCGATTGCCTGCTGCATGATACCGGTGAAGGCCACCCGGAAAGCGCCGCCCGGCTGCGAGCGATCGACGACCGTTTGATGGCCGCGCAACTCTACGATTTTCTGCATCACTACGAAGCGCCGGAGGCGACCCGGGAGCAGTTGGCGCGTTGCCACGATCCTGTCTATCTCGAGCAAGTGGAAAGGCTGATGCCGCAGGATGGTCACGCCTTTCTCGATCCGGACACAGTGGTCAGTGCGCAGAGTCTGCAGGCCGCCAAACGGGCGGCCGGGGCGGTAATCAAGGGGGTGGACCTAATCATGCGGGAAGGACTCGACAACGCCTTTTGTGCTGTGCGTCCCCCTGGGCATCATGCGGAGCGCATGCGCAGCATGGGTTTCTGTATCTTTGGCAACGTGGCCGTCGGCGCTGCTCATGCCATGCATGTCCACGGCCTCGAACGGGTGGCGATTCTCGATTTCGACGTACACCACGGCAATGGCAGCGAGGATATCTTTCGCGAGGATCACCGGGTGATGATCTGCTCCACCTTCCAACACCCTTTCTATCCCTATACCTCCATCGGAGAGAGTCCGGATCACATCATCTGCGCCCCGCTCGAGGCAACCGCCAAGGGGCCGGAGTTCCGGCATGCGGTGAGCAACCAATGGTTGCCGGCGTTGCATCAGTTTAAACCGCAGATGGTTATTGTCTCCGCCGGCTTTGACGCCCATGTGGAAGATGATATGTCCGGCGTCAGTCTGACTGAAACGGACTACAGCTGGGTCACCGAACAGATTCAGACCGTTGCCCGGGAATATGCGTATGGCCGGGTCGTCTCCGTGCTGGAGGGAGGCTATGCCCTCAGCGCCTTGGGGCGTAGCGTGGAGGCCCATCTGCGGGTGCTGATGGGTTTGAATTAGTTTTAAAAGTCAGTAAATGAACGCAAATTATTTTTATTCCAGTTATAAAATGTAAATTTGTGCATAGGGTGCGGCTTGCCGCACCGTTTTTAGTCCCAACTCCATTATGATATTCAAGACGACATTGACCTCTATTTGTATTCATTTGCGGACCATAAAAAATGGCATTAACTTTCTACTGGCACGACTATGAAACCTGGGGCGCCGACCCGCGTCGCGATCGCCCGTCCCAGTTCGCCGGTCTGCGCACCGACCTGGAATTGAATCCGGTTGGCGAACCGCTGGTGCAATACTGCCGCCCGAGCGATGATATGCTGCCGCAACCGGAGGCCTGCATGGTCACCGGCATCACCCCTCAACTTGCGTTGCGCGAGGGTTTGAACGAAGCGGAATTTATTGCGCGCATTCACCGGGAACTGGCGCAGCCGGAGACCTGTGGGGTGGGTTACAACAGTCTCCGTTTCGACGATGAGGTTACCCGCTTCACCCTCTATCGTAATTTCTACGATCCCTACGGGCGGGAGTGGCAAAACGGCTGTTCCCGATGGGACATTATCGACATGGCGCGCCTGACTCACGCCTTGCGGCCGGAGGGTATCGAGTGGCCGCAGAACGAGACGGGTGTGGTCAGCTTTCGTCTGGAATTGTTGAGCGCCGCCAACGGCATCGCCCATGAATCTGCCCATGACGCACTCTCCGATGTACACGCCACTATCGGTTTGGCGAAGCTGATCAAGCAGCGCCAGCCGAGATTGTTCGACTTTATCTTTACTGGTCGCGACAAGCGGACCCTGGGTGAACGATTGAATTTACAGCAACGTCAATCGGTGCTGCATGTCTCCTCCATGTACCCGGCGGAAGCGGGCTGTATCGCCATGGTGATGCCGCTTGCACGCCATCCCGCAAATCCAAACGGGATCGTTGTCTATGATCTACGCCACGATCCGACACCCTTGTTGGAGTTGAGCGTGGAGGAGATCCACCATAGACTCTTTACCCCTGCCAGCGAACTGCCGGAGGGGGAGGAGCGCATACCCCTGAAGACCGTGCATATCAACAAGTGTCCCGTGGTGGTGCCGATGAATACCCTCACCGACGAGGCGGCTCAACGTTGGTCCCTCGATGTGGCGAGGGCAGAGCAATACCGGCAGATGTTGCTGGCGCAGCAGGGATTGGACCGGAAACTCCAGGCGGTCTACCAGATGACCCAGTTCGAACCGGTGACCGATCCGGATCAATCACTCTACAGCGGTGATTTTTTCTCCCGCGACGATCGCCGGCGCATGGAACGGATACTGCAGAGTAAACCCTCGGACCTACATGACTTCCCGTTGCTCTTCGACGATCCCCGTTTGCCGGAGATGGTGTTTCGCTATCGGGCGAGAAATTGGCCCGAGACCCTCGACGAGGAAGAACGGGAGCGCTGGCAAGAGTACCGACTGAGCCGGTTGACCGAAAGTGACGGCGGTGGCAGTACAACCCTCGACGAGTATCTGGCGACCCTGGATCGTCTTGAAGCCGATTCGCAACTGTCACCGGAGAAACGGGCGCTGATCCCGCAACTGCTTGCCTGGGCGGAGCAGATCACGCCGCAATGAGAAGCCAATTCGATACGTCTGATTCTAGGTCGAAGAAGAACGCAGCTCTGTCTCTGGGTATTCGGTGCGGCAAGTCGCACCATACCCACAATTAAGGCGTAGGGTGCGGCTTGCCGCAGCGGATGTGGATAGTCGTCAGTATGCCGTTCGGATCAGCGTAAAATAGCGATTACTTAGCGCAAAGCCCCGTGGTTGTTTTGTATATAGCCACAAGGAATGGTGGGGCAGGGCCCAACCAATATGCTATTTGAATAGGCGCGATTCGGACCAGTGTAACTACTTGAACTGCAACTTTCCGCATGAACATCGGCCGTGTATCTCTTCCACAAATAAGCCTTAGTGCCGATTGTGTCTAGAGTATGATATTGCATTGAGGTAGTGTTAACCGGACAATTCATGTTTGGCTTTTTTGATCAACTCCCTGTTCAGCGTGTTGTAGTGTCTGCTGGAGTTGTCAGCCTTATCGATAATTTCATGGAAAATAATCGCCGCCTTGTCATGCATGTTTTGGGACTGTAGAAATTTTCCGAAATAATACGATGCCTTAGCTCCCGAATAATAGCCGTGCAATGTTTCGTACTCATGCAGAGCGGCGGATATCTCGTTCAATTTTTCAAGTGAACGGGCATATAGCAAGTGAGCATCTTGATTTTTGTACTCCGGATTGAGCTCAATCAATCTATCCAAAGTCGCTACCGTTTCCTGGTAGTTTTCCAGTTGAAAGTCGGACTTTGCCAAGCCATGCATCAAGTGAGGGTCATCGGAATGAGGCCCCTTCAAGCATTTTTCGTATAATTTTTTCGCCTCGGAGAACAAGCCTTTGCTGTAACACTCATCAGCCAATCGCATGCTGTTTTCAACGGTGTCCGTGATGGAGAACTGCTTGGCGGCGGTATCGAATTCCTTATTGGGATTGATGACGGTTTTTATTTTTCTGCCTGCGTTTCTTCCTGCCCTGCTATTAAATAGATCGGGTAATACTTCAACGATCAGATAGGCAATGGAACCAGCCGCGGGAAGCATTACCACAACCCAAATCCATAAGGTGTTGCGTCCTGTTTTGATAATATGTACTACGAGCGCAACTTGAACGATTACTGACAGAATAAAAATCGGCATAAAACTACTCTTTTAACTTCCGTAAGGAACGCCGGCGAGAAGCGGTAGAGCGAGCTATTGGTCGGCGTATATCCGTCTATGAAACAAACATTGGTGATGTCAACGCACAATTCCAACTAATTGATAATTCTCCAAATTTACAACTCCGGGATTAAAGGCCTGGGCGCCGGCCACCGCTGGCTATGACGACTTGATCAGAGGTTACCCAAAAGCATTCGCGACATTTTACGGTTTTTTTCTTAACAAATGCACCGTCCGGCTTTGCCCAAACCTAATCTGTCCAGGCTTGCAGTGCCTCGATGATGGCCTTGGCCTGATCCCGGCTAGAGATATTGAATTTACTCTTGGGCATATATTCGCCACTGCGTTTTTGATAACGGCGTATGGAATATTTCTCCTGGCCGTAGGTTTCCTTGCCCCGGTCCCACTCTTGATAGCGGAAAAGAATGGTGGTCCAGGCCCCTTTGGAGAGGATGACCTTATCCAACTCCTTGACGATTTCGGTGCCATCCTCTGTGTAGCTGATGCTTAATTCTTCAGGTGTCGATGCCATTGATATTCCATTGTTAGTTAGTAAATGCGAGACAGTACACTAGTTGATAGCATGCCGCTCACCGGTGTTCGGGGGCTCCGAACTGTTTCAGCATGCGGGTAATGTCGTTATGTTGCAGGGCGATGGACAGCCCGAGCGGTGTCTGTCCGGCCTGATTGACCCGGTTGAGACGAGCCCCGCGATTCAGCAGGTATTTCACTACCACCCTCTGGTCGTGGCGAACCGCGGTGTGTATCGGCGTATCCCCCAGCTCGTTCTGATAGTCGATGCTGGCGTCCTGCTTGATCAGGAAATCGATCACATCCCGGTCGGCGGTGCCGAGGCGGGCAGTTTCGTGCAGGACGGCGTTGGCGTCAAGTTCCGCACCCTGCTTGACAAGGTAGTCGGCGAGCAGGGTATTGCGGGTGATGAGGGCCTTGATCAGCGGTGTGTGGCCCTGGGGATCGAGGGCGCCGAGGTCGGCACCGTTGGTCACCAGGATTCGGCTCATCACCAAGCTCCCTTTCTGCGCGGCGGTATGCAGTGGCGTGAGGCCGGTGGGGCCGGGCTCATTCACGTCCGCCTGAAAGTGGAGATTGCGCTCCAATTGGTCCAGATCGCCGATCTCGACGGCGCGTTGGAGATTGATGGTTGGCGGACTCGGTTCACTGCAGCCCAGAACCAGCCACATGCCGAATATCAGACTTAGAAGATTTCTGTACCACATATCAGGATAGTAAATCGACATGAATACCGGCCGCAAGGGCGGTGTGGATTTATTAACCCGGCGACCAAATAGGTATACTCCTGTCATTCGGCGTCCTGGCGGGCAGCGTAGGAATAGCTGGCGGTAGTGAGCCAGTGGACAGACGGTCCGGAGCGGGCTCCAGAATTGCACCGCTCAGCCGATAAGGGAGTATTCCGATTAAAATGGGGAAGCCCTGGATTTATCAGTGGTTCCTTGAGTCGTTTCAATCAGCTACGTACGACGATATGGTCTTCACCCAACGTGTGATCAAACAGTGCTATGAGATGGCGGCCTCGGACCGCTATCGGGGATTGAAGCAGCGGGTCTTTGATCTGCTGGAGAATCCCAAGGCGCCGATCCGCCCCTATTTTGACATCTTCATGATCGGGCTGGTTATCTCCAGCGTCTGGCTCTTGATCTATGAGGTGAAAAACGATCTTGGGAACTTCAGTGACCTGTTTGAAAGGTTTGCGGTCACTATTTTCATCGTCGAGTACCTGCTGCGCTTTTGGATCTTCAACGACAGCCATAAAGTGATCATCGAGGATTATGAACGGGCGGAATTCATCAACGAACCCTTCCGCCTCGGCCCCGCCCTCTGGCGGGCGGTGAAAGCCAAGCTGCGCTATATGATTCAGCCATTGGCGATTATCGATCTGTTGGCGATCATTCCCAGCTACCGGCCGCTGAGATTCCTGCGTATCTTCCTCTTGTTCCGGATTTTCAAACTCTTCCGCTATACCCGCAGTATCAGCGAGTTTGCCAAGGTGCTTTCCGAAAAACGTATCGAGTTGTTCACGCTTTTCATCGTTATGGCTTTCATTACCTTCACAGCCGCCACGGCCCTGTTCTTTTTTGAGGCTGACCATCGCGAACACCAGGTGGAAAATTTCTTTGACAGCATCTACTGGGCATTGGTGACCATGTCCACGGTCGGCTACGGGGATATCACCCCAAAAACCACTGAGGGGCGGGTGGTGTCGTTGACGTTGATCGTCGCCGGCTTGGGGGTGATCTCTTTCTTTACCTCCATCATCGTTTCCGCATTCGGCGAGAAGATCAGCGAAATACGCACCCACCGGGTATTTTCCGAAGTCGAGCGCAAGCGTGTGGATACCCTGATTTGCGGCTTCGGACGCGTCGGCGAGGTGGTGGCCGACCGCTTGTCCAAGGACAAGCGCAATTTCGTTGTGGTCGATTCGGAGGAGCAGTATGCGGAGTTGGCCAGACAACGGGGTTATCTGGCGGTGCAGGGTAACGGGGAGGACAATGAGCTGCTGTTGAACCTGGGTATCGAAAAACGGATCGTCCGTTTGCTCTGCCTCACCGGCGACGATGTGGCCAATGTCTATATCACCCTCACCGCAAGGCAGCTAAATCCGGATGTGGAGATCATATCCCTTGCTAACCACCGGGAAAACATCACTAAACTCTACCGCGCCGGCGCCGGTCACTGTGTCGCGCCGAATCAGGTGGTCGGCTTGATCGCCGCGGAGTATGCGGGGCAACCGGTGGCCTTCGAGGCGGTCTACGGCTTGCTGACCGGGCAATCGGAAGTGAGGATGGAGGCGGTGCGTATCAAGCGGGGCTCGGTGATGGAGGGACGGCGCATGAATAGCATCGATTTCATCCGCCGCCGGCTGATACCGTTTGGCGTGATACGCGAAAAAGACGGCGAGGTGGTGGAGGGAACCACCTGTTACCGCCTGCAAGGCCGTAGTTTTTACTTCAATCCGGGTGACGACTTCACTTTTCGCGCGGAGGATCTATTGGTCCTCTTCGGACATCACTACAGCGTGATCCATTTCCGTGACTGCCTGGAAGGGGGAGAGCTCTGATGGCCGCTCGCGAAACCCTGATTTTCGGTTGCGGCGCCATGGGGCATGAAGTGGCGGTGCAGTTGGCGGAGCGGGGTATCGATGTCGCTCTCTACGGCAACGAGCCGGATGAAGTGGCCAATCTCCTGGCCAAGGGTCTGAGTGCGGTTCTGCTCGACCATACCAATGACGACAATCTGCGCCAGATAGGGATCGGCGACTGGGTCGAGACCGTCTTCTGTCTCTTTTCGGACGAGCCGCAAAATCTCTTCCTGACCCTGTCGGCTCGCGCCCTGGATCCGCAGCTTAAGATTATCTGTGTGTGTGAATCATTGGCCTCCGGCTCTAAATTGATCACGGCGGGGGCCAGCAAAGTGATCGATCCCTACGAAATCAGCGGTCAGCGGGTGCACGAACTGATCGCGCGACCCTATATGGTGGAGCTGCTGGAGTCCACTGTCTTCGGTCGGGATGTGGATATTGCCGAGATCGAGATACCGGCCGAGTCGTCGCTCACCGGCGCCCCCCTGGACGACCTGCAGCTGGCCAAACGCTACAATCTCATCGTATTGGGTGTGGTGGATCTGGAATTGGGTCGGGATTTGATCTTTTGCAACAGCGGTGTCAACCATCTGATGGATGGCGGTGACCTGCTGGTGGTTATCGGTCCCCAGGATGAGATAGCCCGTCTGCGAGAGGATGTTGCCGCGAACCGCCTGGAACCAGTCACCGATTAAACCGTCAAAGGGTAAGGAATTTCTTCACCTGGAAGTTGTTTTATCAGGCCGGTGACGACTGCAGTAGATTGGCTAACGCTGCTGTCTGAGCACCCTGGGATTTCATCGCCTGTTCAGGTGCGGTGCTGAACTGCTCGAGGATCTCTGACAGGAGTGAACGGGCCGCTTCGGGGGTCGTAATCTCCTTTTCCGTGACTCGGGATTTCTGGTTTTCAAGCTCGTACAAGTGGCGCGCCTTGTCGATCTCCAGGGTCGAGCCGACCGGTTCCGCCGCTTTGTGTTCCAGGGAACTGGATGGCCCGATGGCGACTTGTTCGCTACGGCTTTTTTTCGCGGATTCCCCAGCTTGCTCTGTGGTGGCTGTGATGGGCTTGTCGCCGGTGATCGGGCTAACCATAGTGATGACTCCAGAGTGACGAAATTTTGACTAAATCAGCCATGATACGGTCTTTTATGAAAAGACTGCGAAATGCATGCCAAAATGCCATAGTCTTTTTGGTCGCCGGATTAATTTAAATATAGCCAAGTCGGAGTCGGGAAAGAGAGACGGTGAAAAGTTTACGAATTCAAGCCCTATTGCTGCTGCTAGTACCTTTAATGCCCTACAGCCGGCTCTCGGCCGCTCCCGATCTCGGTGAGTCTTTTGACTATACCTTGAGATTTAGGGGTATTGTGACCGGCTTCGTGGAACTCGACATCGCCCAACTGAACCTCAGTGTGGGACCGGCGCTGGAGCGTATGGCAGGCCGCTCCGCATACGCCACCCGGCTGCAGCTCACTACAGAGTCCTTTAAAAAAGCTGAGTTGATCTACCCGGTGCGACTCGATTATCGATGCTGGCTCGATCAACGCTCCCTGCAGCCCCTGATGGCGGCGAAGTCCCTCGAGCTAAGCAAATCGCGACGGGAGATCTTCTGGTTCGATTGGGACGAGGACCAGGGTTATCACTATCAAACGGTCAAGGCGGACGACGCGGAACAAGGACAACCCCTCCCGGAGAGGCTATTGCAGATGGCCGTCCTCAGTGACGAGGATTGGTCCGGGCTGCGGGAAAATCAAAGAATTTCCCTGGATCAAGGGAAGATCATCGATTACATGAGTCTGCTGTATCAGCTGCGGAGTCTGCCCGCCGAGTTGGATCAATGGTTCGAGTTCACCGTATACAGCGGCAAGCGGCTGATGCGCTATCGGGTCCATGTCGACAAGGAGCGACTGATCAGGCGCGGCTGGGATAGAGATACCCTGCATCTGAAGCTGTTTCAATACGACATGGAGCGGGACAAAATCAAGGATGAGATCCACGTCTGGTTGAGCGACGACGAGCAAAGATTGATGTTGAGGTTCTATGCAGAGCGCACTATAGGCGCCCTGGAAGGGATTCTGGAGACCGGGCGGCCGGAGTACAGCGACAAGGAGGGATTGCCGGAATCAACCCGTCGCTCGTTGGAGTCTTATCTCGATTTCTGATTCTGATGTGCTCAAGACTCAGTCCTCGGCGATAGTGAATTTCGCCTTGCCTTGCGGCTTGGGTTTCTCTTCCGCCGCTTCCAGCTTGAGATGGTCGATGTCGGGTAACGGCGCCGGTTCAACCGGCTTCTGATACTCTTCCAAGCTCCCCTCATTGGGTGCCGACATGCTCATTTGATCGGTATCGATCTGTGGTGGTGGTATCTCTTCCGTTTCGATCAATGTGGTGCCCGGAGCGTCCAGCATCAGGGCCTCGATGTCGATTTCCAAGGGTTCCGGGTTCGGTGATTCATCAATAATGACGCCAGCCTTATCCAACTCCATGGCACTGATATCGGGTAGTGGAACGGACTCCACCGGCGGGGTACAGTCGCTGAGATTGAACTCCTTGGGCGCCGACAGGCCATAGTCGGGCGCTTGGATGGGTGGGGCAGGCGGCTCCGGCGGCGCGGGCAGGGGGCCATCGGCCAGTGACAGGCCGCTTTCCTGGGGCTCGGGCGCCGGTGGCGCGGGGCTTTGGGGTGCCGGGGTGAGCGGTTCAGCGGGACGGGGCTTGGGCGCGGGTCGCGCGGCGGGATCGGGCGCCGGCTCTCCGGCGGGTACGATATCCACCAAGGCGCCCGCATCGCGAAAGGCGACCCGAAATCTTATCGCCTGATCCATGTCGATCCCGCGTTTGATCTGTCTCGGCTGGCCGCTGAACAGCCGATCCAGCTTATCGCCCTCGAGTTTGAACATGGCGCCGATCTTGCGCCTCACCTCGTCCGGGTCGGCGTCCTTGAGGAGGAGGCCGGAGAAATAGACGTCATAGGTCTCGGGACTCATGTTTTGCTGTCTCCTTCGCGCGGGTCGCCGTCCCATTCGCGTAGATTAACGGCATGGCTGTCATGGGGTGTTCTGACGAACGCTATCTGCAGCATACCACCAAGTTGGGTTGATACTTCCCAGTTTAACCCAGCCGGAAAGCGGTACAAGGATCCTGTGGTGGCGATTGGATGCAGTTCCGGCGGCGGGAGATGCCGAATATAGGGATCAAACATAAGTGGACGACTATAATTAATGCTGAAGCACAAAATATTCAGGGTTTGTATTTCCTAAGATAACAGCGATAAAAACTAGTCGGGCCCGGGTTATTATTGAGGAACCTCTGATTAAGTTGTCATGCCGGCGAAGGCCGGCATCCGGCTTTTTGATCATTCTGGATTCCATCCTTAGCCACCGGGGAGACCGGATGTCTCCTGAGGGAACAAAGCGATGTTCGAAAAAGATCCCCGTACCTTTTCACCTGAGTACCAGAATCTTTCGCCTGAACAGAAGGCGATGGTCAAGCTTGAGATCACCCTGAGCAATTTTTTCAAAAAGCTAGATCGCAGCGTGTCACGCTGGGAGCGCATGATCTATCCCATGATGTTAGTGGCGGTTCTGCTCGGGCTCTCCGGTTTCTATCTGATCTATAACGTCACCCGCGACATGCACCGACTTACCGAGCAGGTGGACCCGCAAATGGAGACCCATCTGCAGTCGATGTCGGACAATATGGGTCAGTTGACGCAGAACATATCCACCATGACAGGGCAGATTTCGCTATTGGTCAAACGCATCGATAAGATGGAGGGCCACATCGCGACCATGGACGGCAACATCGGCTCCCTTGCCTTGGATGTGGGTGTGATGCGGCAGAATATCGTGGTGATGACCGGCAATGTGGCCGAAATGAACCATGCTATGCGGGCGATGACCGTCAATACCGGCGTGATGAGCCGCGACATCAACCAGATGGGCCGGCCGATAGATTTCATGAACAGCTTCACCCCCTGGTAGGGCAGTGGAGAACGAACTCGTTTTTCTAACTAGGCGTTGCCCTTGTCCCGCATGCCGATACTCTGTGCCGCCGCGAAGTCGAGCATGCGTTGAATCGGCACCACGGCCCGCTCCTGAATAGCCGGATCGATTTGGATCTCGTTGCCGCCTTGCTCCAATACCTGCTGCAGATTCTGCAGTGAATTCATGCCCATCCAGGTGCAGTGGGCGCAGCTGCGGCAGGTGGCGCCATCGCCGGCGGTGGGGGCTTCGATCAATACTTTGCCGGGCGCCATCTGCTGCATCTTGTAGAAGATGCCGCTGTCGGTGGCGACGATGAACTCCTTGTTGTCCATCTTCGCGACAGCCTTGATCAGGGCGGTGGTGGAGCCCACCACGTCGGCAAGCTCGATCACGCTTTGCGGGGATTCTGGGTGCACCAGTACCGCGGCGTCGGGATGCAGCCGCCGGATACGTTCCAGGGCCACCGACTTGAACTCCTCGTGCACCACGCAGGAGCCGGGCCACAGCAGCATGTCGGCCCCGGTGAGGCGCTGCACATAGCTGCCGAGATGGCGATCCGGAGCCCACAGGATCTTTTTCCCCTGAGCGGCCAGGTGCTCGATGATCGGCAGCGCGATGCCGGAGGTCACCACCCAGTCGGCGCGCGCCTTGACCTCGGCGCTGGTGTTGGCGTAGACCACCACCGTGTACTCGGGATGGGCATCGCAGAAGGCGCTGAATTGATCCGCCGGACAGCCCTCGTCCAAGGAGCAGGTAGCGCCCAGGTCGGGCATGATCACCCGCTTTTCCGGATTCAAGATCTTGGCCGTCTCACCCATGAAACGGACGCCGCAGACCACCAGCGTGCCGGCGTCCTGCGCGGTGCCGAAGCGGGCCATCTCCAGGGAGTCCGCGACACAGCCGCCGGTCTCTTCCGCCAGGGACTGCAGTTCGGCATCGGTGTAGTAATGCGCCACCAGGACGGCGTTCATTGCCCGCAATTTGGCGGCGATGCGCTCCTTCATGGCCGTTTTCTCTTCATCGGAGAGGGCCGGCCAGTGGGGGTGCTCGGGCACCAGGATGTCGGGTAGCTGCTGTGGTTGGAAGTTCATGCTGATCTCGATCGGTTATTGAGAATCCAGGGAATTAAGTCAAAATTTCCACCCGGGTGGGATTGGTTACCCGGTAGGTCTTGGCGGGTCGATGATTGCCGCTGCGGGCGAATTCGCCGGTCTCCTGCAGGATCCCGCGGGCCAGCATGGTTTTTCGAAAATTACGTTTATCCTGCTTTTCGTCAAGCAGTATCTCATACACCGCCTGCAGCTGGCTGAGGGTAAAGCATGCCGGCAGTAACTGGAAGGCGATAGTCGAATAGTGGAGTTTGGCCACCAGGCGTTGGTGGGCCAACTCCACGATCGCCGCATGGTCGAAGGCCAGTTCGGGTAAGCGGGCGATGGGAAACCAGGCTACCCGTGCTGCGTCGCTGGCCGCTCGCGGATTCAAGCTGTCGCTGCGGGTGAGGGCGAAATAGGTGACACTGACGATGCGTTCGCGGGGATCGCGTTCGGGCGCGCCAAAGGTGTAGAGCTGCTCGAGATAGACACCCTCGATGCCGGTCTCTTCCCGTAGTTCCCGCACGGCGCACTGTTCCAACTCCTCGTCGATCTCCAGGAATCCCCCCGGCAGGGCCCACATACCCTGAAATGGGGGATGCCTGCGCTCGATCAATAGCAGGCAGAGCGCCCTGTCCCGCAGGGTGAACAGCACCACGTCGGTGGTTATCGCCGGGTGGGGGTAGGCATAGCAAAAGCGTTTGCTGGATGTCATGGCTGTCATGGGTGTGTGGAATGGCAACGCATATGGTGCATAATCTATGCTTAGTGTAACAAATACACGAAACAAAGATAAAACCCCACTAAGAACCAGGATTAACGATTGCTGATCTCTATCGGATCACTTAGACAAGCCACTGATCGTAAAAGAATTTACTGCCTTTCGTCCTCTCTGACAGCGGGTCGCGGCTCGATATTGGAGGAAGTAAAGATAACCTGGAATTTGCCGATAAATTAAGGGTGTATAACGGAGCTTGATCGAATGCAGACCGCAAGCGAAGCCAAACAGCAAATCCTGATGCTGAAACAACTGCCGCCCCTCTCCGCGACGGCGGTGCGTCTGCTCGACATACTCTCAAACGACAATCTCTCATTAACCGATCTGGCCGGCGTCATCAGCCAGGACCCCACTGTGACCGCGCGTATTCTGGGAGTCGCCAACTCCGCCTATTTCGGTCAGGCAACGCCGATCCATACCGTGGAGGAGGCGATCATCCGCGTGCTCGGCCTGAACATGGTCAAGAGTCTCGCCTTCAGCATCGCCATCAGCGGTGTCTTCAATACAGCCAATTGCCAGGGCTTCGATCTGGAGGCCTACTGGTACCGTTCCCTGGCCACGGCGATGCTGTCTAGAGAGATCTGCCGTCACCTGGATGAATCGCAACAACCCGATCTGGATGGCGTCTACCTCGCCGGTCTGCTGTTCGATATCGGCACGCTGGTGTTGGTGCACCTGTTCCCTGATGATTATGCGCGGGTGATCCAGCGGCTGACTGAATCGCCCGACTCGAATCACTACCAGTTGGAAGAGTCGATCGTCGGCATCAACAGCCAGCAGGCCGGAGCCTGGTTGACCGATCGATGGCACTTGCCGCCGGTCGTAGTGCGGGTGGTGGCGCAGTCATCTCTGGAGAATACCCTCCATGAGGTCACCGCGGTCTCCCTGGCTGCCAATCTGGTGCGGATGCGCGAACATTTGGAGAGTGCGCTGCCGGACGTGCCGCCGCAATTGATCGGCCTGACCCAGGAGATGTTGGCCACGATTGAGGAGCAAAGCCGTCTTCAGGACGAAGAGCTGCGCACCATTGCCAACTTGATGGTCAGGTGACAGGGTCGTGCCTGTGGATCTCTCATTCAATCAGACCTCAATGGATCTCAGAGAGCGCTTCTTCAGTCTGCTCGACTCGTTGTCGGCGCTGCGCGCATTGTCGCAGATCAAACTCGAAGGGATCTCCGAAGAGGCGTTATTACAAAGAGCGCTGGGTGAGCTGATTCGCTATCAGAACATGGATAGCTGTTCGGTGTTCGTGCCGGACCAGGACAAGTTGCTTTGTGTAGCCGGTATCAGCATCAACGAATCCCATGATGCCATTACCGGCGAGCATGCCTCGGATTCGAAGCACGACAGCATGTATTTTAAATCCGGCGAAGGTGTTGTCGGTATCGCCTTTGCGACCGGGCAATTGCAATATTGCCGCAACTGCGCCGAGAGCCGGGAGTTTATGACACATCCCATCGGCGGTATGGAGCAACCGGGTTCATTGATCAGCGCACCGGTCAAGATGGGTGACCAAGTGTTGGCCGTGCTTAATGCATCACATCCGTTGCCGGAATATTTTGAACCCTGGCAGCAGCATACCCTGAGTCTCTTCTGCAGCAGTCTGGGTCAGATTTTATACAATCACCGGATGTTGCACGGTCTCGAGTTTGCCGTGGAACAGCGTACCCGGGAGCTGCGCAAGGCACTGCATGAGGCGGAGGCCTTGCAGAAGCGATACGAACAACTCTCGATCATCGATGAATTGACCGGCCTCAACAACCGCCGCTACTTTTTCAACCAGGCGGAGGGCATGTTGTCGCGCGCCAGACGTCACAAACAGCTATGCAGTCTGATGTTGTTGGATGTGGATCTCTTTAAGCAGATCAACGATGAGTGGGGGCATGTGGTAGGTGACAAAGCCCTGTGCGCCATCGCCGATGTCATTCGCAAAGAGGCCCGTGGCGGCGATCTGGTGGCCAGGGTCGGCGGCGACGAGTTCGTCATCATGTTGCCCGAGAGCGGCATCGAGGGAGCCGATCTCATGGCGCAACGGATTCAGGAGCGTTTGGCGCGCCTGGATTTCGGCATCCAGATCGGGAATCTGAAACTCTCTGCCAGCTTCGGTATCAGCGGCTACACGCCCGACCGGGGCGAGCAGGCGCCGATCCATATGTTGGTAGACCAGCTCTATGCGCAGGCCGACGGCGCCATGTACGAGGCCAAAAATCAAGGGCGCAATACGCGGTGTATTTTTGATCAAGGGTGACTTTCAGTTCACTCCCCTGGCGATCGTTTACTATGATCGGCCTCAAACCGTCTCCGGATTCTGTTGCAAATCTTCGTCTGGCGCCACATCGGTGGTTGGAGCCGCCTCTGATTGCAACAGCTTTTCCTCCCCCGAGGGATTGGTGAACTGGTCGTTGAGGGTTTGGATATAGTTATCGGACGCTTGTAGCACCTCGCGCAACTGGCGGCGTGATTTCCGACCCCAGCCTGCCGGATGCTTACGAAAGATCGAGCGCCAGGGTTTGGTGCTGTGCAGGAAGGCGCCGGCCGGATTGCCTTTCAGACCCGCCTTGGCCGCTTGTTGGCGAATCTTTTTCAGTAGGCTGCGTGAGGCCATGCTGCGGACGCCGAAATGGATGGCGCTTAGGGCGAGCATCAGCAAGACCAAAAGAAACCAGGAGAGCATGGAACCGGAGTCTTGCGCCAGCCAAGAGGGTGCAAAACTGAAGCCTTGCCAGTAGCCGGCATAGATGGAGAGTCCGAGCAGGATCACCAGCAATCCCCCCATAGCAATGCCGTCGCCCCAGAGCACCCGCTGACGCCAGCGTTCCAGGGTGGCGGAGATCAACGGCACGCTTCGCTCTTCGATATCTCTTGCTGTTTTCTCCAGGGCGCCGACGATGCGGTAGGCGCGCTCTATCTCGACCTCCTCCATGCGGCTGTGGATCTCGTTGAGATCGATATCCCGCTTGGTTTCGTAGCGATTGCGCAGTGCCTCGTCCTCGATCGGCAGCGACGCTTGCGGATTATAGATGGCGTAGAAGCGACCCGCGGTCAGGCCCCGCTCACCCAGGGCGCGCTGCCAGGCGGCGATTACGTCTTCCGGGTTGTTCTCGCGCGCTGTGGAGTCGATCTGATTCAGAATGTAAAGAAACTTGCCGGTGTCGTTGCGATGGATGGTGCGTTCGATCAGGTGGCTGAGGGTATCCTGCATGGCCCCCGGTTCCGGATGGCGCGCGTCGAAAAAGACCAGCACCAGATCGGAGAGGTCGATGATGTGATCGGTGATGCGCAGGGTGGAGGTGCGCTGGGCGTCGGCGTCAAAGCCGGGGGAATCGATGAGAATCTTGCCCCGCAGCTTCTCGCTGGGACAGGTCTTCAATTGGAGATAGGCGTCGATGCGATCGCCTTCGCCCTTGGCCACCTTTTCGATCTCATTCGACATTTGATAGAAAGGGAAACGGGGGTCGGAGTCGAGGGCCACCCCCGGCAGGGCGTGGGCCGTGGCCTCCTGGCTGTAGCAGATGACGGTGAATTTATCGTCCACCGCCTGATTTCCCGTGCGCTGCAAGGTGTTGTCGATATAGTGGTTGATAAAGGTCGATTTACCGGCCGAGAAGGTCCCCAGCACCGAGATCAGGGGCCACCAGGGGATCTGGGTAGCGAAGGAGATGTCGCCGTGTAGCAAACCGAGACGGAAGGCGACCTCATCCAGGGTACGGAAGCTGCGCACGGTGTTCAGGAGTATGGGATTTTCCTGCTCCAGGTGGTTTTCAAGATGTTGCAGACGCGATTCGATGACCTGTCCAGCGGGATGCATATGATGTACTCCTGTTTGGCTGGTGGCATAACCCGTGCCGGGGGGGCATGATTCAGAGATAGATCACTTCACGCGGACAGGCAAGCCGGAGCCGTCGGAATGAGTTGATTCGATGTTTTGTTATTAACCCCTGTGCTTATTGAATGACTTTACCCGATACGGCGTATTCCTGCATGTCGGAGATTTCTTGGCCTTTGAGGGGACAGTAAAGAGGGGCCGCGGGCAGGGGGCTATAGATTGAACAATTTTTGGCCGGTGTACGGTGCGGCAAGCCGCAGCCTACCCGTAGTCAGACCGTAGGGTGCGGCTTGCCGCACCGATAGTATGAGTTGATCAGCGGTTCCTTAAGTAACTGCCGTTAG
>CAJICC010000037.1_pt1 | contig 17630 bp, 16 predicted proteins | sample 9199511 | NCBI WGS metagenome assembly CAJICC01 (sample SAMEA7708322, study PRJEB35096) | sediment metagenome | biome: marine neritic benthic zone biome [ENVO:01000025]; feature: sediment [ENVO:00002007]; material: shallow marine sediment [ENVO:03000034] sea grass bed [ENVO_01000059] ...
ATCCGAAAAGCCATCTATACGTCCGATGCCATTGAATCGCTGAACAGCGTGATCCGCAAGGTCATCAAAAAACGCAAGCTGTTCCCGGCGGATGATTCTGCTAAAAAAGTTGTTTATCTGGCGATACAGGAGGCATCAAAAAAAAGGACCATGCCCATACGTAATTGGAAAACCGCAATGAACCGCTTTATGATTGAATTCGAAGGCCGCTTGGCCAAGCGCGTGTGAAAACGGCAGGTACACTGAATTATTTACAGTCTCGTATGAGGCGCTACACTAGCATCGCCATGTAATACTCATCGACATACCTATCATCTACAAAAAGTGACTCAAGTCTTCTCCCCTCAATAACAAACCCCTTATTTTCATATAAAGATATCGCTCTTGAGTTGTCGGTACGCACGGTTAGTTCCAGGCGATGCACATAATTCTTGGTAGCCCACTGTCGAATAGAATCGATCAATAAAGCCCCTACACCCTGCCCCCACCAGGAACGCCGGACACCAATAACAACCGAAGCAGTTTGTCGATTCCTAGCAAAGTCTCCACCTCTGGCGACAGTAAACCCAATAATATCGTCGTCTCTTTCAGCCACAAAAATAACCTGATTCATACTACTGTGAAATTTGCAGATGATTGCCTCCTGATCCTCCAGGCTAGTCGTCCGTTCTTTAGACTCTAACAGCATATTTTTCGTTTCGAGATCAATCTGCCGATTCAGTTCGAGAAATCGTGCCGCATCCCCACTTTGAATCTCTCTCACTACAAATATGTTGTTTTCTTCGGTGTGATCAACCATTGAACTGCGAACCTCCATTCGTTTCTATCGGGATTGCTAAATGTAATCCTTGTTCGACAAGCCATCACTCACCACTTACACTGGCCGTTTGTGCCAGTAGAGGTGTGTCACTCAAGACTGGAGACTCCTGCCTGGCAGCCAGATCTCGACGTCTTATGAAATATATGAGAAAAGTGACAATTTTGCTACACAACCATCCTGATGGGTAATCAGTTCTCGATACAGTCCGTGAACGAACTCTCTGGCCACGTTCGTCAAGAATTGCTCGGCATCCTCAAGAATCAATGGAACCTGAGAACACAGATGTTGAATACCCTTTGGCAACACGATCACATACTCTACGAGCAGACCACGGAGTTGGTTAGTAATGGCGTTGCGATGATTGGATATCCTGTTGCTCCAGGGTTTTTACGGGAACAAAGCTTGCCTTGGGCCGGCGAGAGAGGCTTCGGCGATGGCTATCACATCATTGGCGTCATTCTTATTACCCACGACAAAAGGCTTGACCTGATAGGGTGGAATCAGCTTGACCGTATGTCCTAGCGCCTCAATAGCAAGCCCACAGGGGTGGGCCGTATAGCAAGCCTCCAATACCACCGTTGACGGTTCGAATTGGCAGAGTGTAGATAAGACTTTCTTGTGTGAGACTTTTTTGTTAAACGTGATGTTCTGATTGGATTCCATAGCGCAAATTTGAAAGACATTATTTTGCCAGATCAACACTGAATAAACTATTCTTCATGGTGGGCACCCCGTTGCTTGTTGATGAATACACTCCCCTTCAAGTTTGGTGCACACGATGTCGGATGACGGGGAGTCCATCTCAGTAAACATCATTTGTATTCACATTAAATAATCACAAATCAATAACATAAGATGGTTTCTCGTAGAAATAAATGATGGGTGTCCCCGTTCCTCCCGTTCCTCGTATCTAACTGGCGTCTTACAGCGTGTTCACAGTATGACTAGCGCAGGGGTTCGGATTGTCAGGGTGTGGATGACCCTTCAAAAACATGGAAATCTGTTGATTATGTGGGTTGAAATTCATATCCTTTACTGGCTGGTCGACGGCCTGATAGAGGCCGGCTTCCCGGTTCATTTTGCCAAAAAAAACGTTTTAAGGCCTGATTCGACGATTAATTTAGAGGTTTATTTTTGGTTTTCAGCTAGTTGCTGTGGTCCGACCCCGTTCCCTTCATTCAATCCCCATAACAAATAACCCCACCATGGGACGGCGGGGTATATGAAACGCGCAGTTACGGCTTCAGCCGCGCCTATATTGACTTCATTGTATAGCTAACTGATAGCTCGAACCGCCTGCGGAATCAAAGGCGAGAACGCCGTTTGTAGACACGGCCAGGCCCGGATAGATCAAAACACCATCCCGGTATACGTCATAAGTGCCTGACTGCATTCCCAGCAGCAGGTGCTTGCTGCTGGCGGGCAACAGAGTCCCAACCGAATAAGTCACGTTGCTGACAGCCGCGCCATGAGGATCCGAGGAGAATAGCACTACTCTTGGTGTTGTTGTGTCATTGATCAGTGTTCCTACCATGTTGCCTGCGTCTATCTTTGTAGTAGGTGTCATCGATGTCAGCGTGTTGGAATCGCCGATCTGCATGACAACCAAAAACTGGTCATCTTTTTGATTGCTAGTTGGTTCAAGTTCTATGCGAAACCCAGCAAAAATCATTTTCTCTTCATCAGGCATTGTTCCACCCCAAATAACATTCCCCTCCGCATCTTCCACATGGTGTCCAGGGCCTCCAACTTTGTTTATTTCAAGACTAGAGGGAGACAAGGGCTTAATAAATAATCTTCCATGCATGTTTTGAAAATTATTTGTGACACTTATTATTTTCGAATTATTTAGTGTCCATTTTCCAGGGTCTGTTCCACTTCTCCCCGGGTAAACTGCCCATGTGCCGTCGGGACTGCCGGGGTCAAATGCGGTTTGGAGATACCATCGTTTTGTATAGGAAGGGTCTGTGGTTGAAACCCGGTCGTAGACAACAACATACTCTTTATCGGAGGTAACTGCTCCGTTTTCTGGTCGTAAATAAACAAGTTCTCGTTGCGCATGATCTGCTTTCCACAGCGTGGTATCGGATGTTGTCTGACTGTTCCAATGGGCCTTGGTATAATCATAATTGACATAATCATAATCCACGCCATTCAGATCCTCGGCAATAACATCTCCAATATGGTTGGCTCCCCCATCCTGAAATGCCGGATCTGTGTGATATATAGCATTGTCGTCCATACCCGTTCTAAATTGAGCCACATTGTTTCCACGATAACTTTCGCCGGGCTTGTAAATACCCACGGTATTAAAAAAGGGAGGGCTATTTGTTTGACCGATATTGCCGCCAATGAATGTTTTGCTTTTGTCGCCGTTTAAAGCAAGCGGGCCATATTTATCGATATAGAAAGTAGCAAACCCACGCCTTCCATGCCCTCCATCTTCAAAATGATATTGTTGAGCGTTGAACATAATAGAAGTGTCATTGTCGCTGTCAAAACCTGTACGCAACCCATACCAACCAAAGCCTAATTTTGCTGACAAAGGAATTCCTGTTTGAGCTGGAGTTGTTACGATCTGACTTTCATCTCCCCAGAAAAATTGATAGAACAGAGAATAGTACCGCGCTTCATTAACGCCGAAGCTTGTCGTACCCATTTTCCCGCTGCTTTTTAGAAGCCAACGATTGATAGAGGACATATCGGGGGCATCTTTCAAAAGAGGACCGATGAGAGTGGCGTATTGGCGTAATCTGTCCGGATTAGTTCCAACGTATGTATCTCTGCTAACTGTTCCATACTTACAGTTCCGATAATTACCATTGTAGGGAAAAGGCTTAATACAAAATAGCAAATACTGCGGATACTCTCTGAAATATAGCGAATCGTTAAAATAGTTTTTATTTAATGTCGTGCTTATTGCTTCTGTAACCCACGATGCATTAATAAAAGCGACACCATTATAACCGGGGCCTTGTTGGTGAAACGAACCTTTGAATATATTATTCGTGAAGTTGTATACACCCTCTATCCAATCGGAGTTGACAGCGTCCAGTATCGTCTGCAACTTACCACTGTAGTAGGTCCCCGTGCCATCAAGTGCATCTCCCCAAATTGCCAATGCCCCCAGATCACCGTTATGAAGTATCCCTGTTTGACCGGAGGATATATTGGTCACATATCTCATCAATACCCTTTTCTCATACAAATCAATCACAGCATCCGCTATTTGTTGTTTTTCGTTTAGTAACAGCACATTATTAAGCCAATCGTATACCAGTGCGAGGGATAAATTGACCATGCCGTTTCTGTCCGGTTGATTTGTGTCTCTCATATATTCGTGATCATTCCATCCGCCGCTACTATTCCATGATGTGTTGGTTACGTTTGTTGCAATCTGCAAAGCGTGAGCGATGGCTTTGTTCCCATAATCATTTTTTGCATGAGTAAATGAAAAATTTGCGGCCATTATTGAATCGGAAGGATCGATCATATACAAAAAGGCGTAGTTCATAGCATCGTATGTGAGATTAAGACGTTGCTTGGATGCCACACTGTCATTGTAAACACCATCCATCGTGTTTATAAAAGCCTGGAATTCAGCCTTGTAGTACATTACTAGCTTTTGGCGCATCTCACTAACAGTCATACCATAAGCATTAGGGTTAGAAGCTTTATAGCTGTCGGGTATGAGATACAGCCTCGGGTGCAGATTCAAGGCCAAGGGGGAATTCTGGTCGACCCAAGATGGCGTGCCGCCACCGGATGAAGACGCTACCGAAAATGCAATCGGGTAATCATTGAGATTGGCGTTGCCGGCAGTATCTTGGCACTTTGCATAATAAGTATAGAAATTACCGTCTGACAGACCGGAAACCAAGGTCGAATGGGCCATTGAACCAGTGGTCGAAAAGGTGTTGCCCATCGACGCATAAGCAATATTGGCCGTGGCGGCGTAGCGGCAGGTGGCGTTTTCGTCTGTGGCCAATGATAGCGTTGCGGATGTGGTGCCCGTGGGCAGGGTCCCTGACGGGCCGCCCGCCGACCTGACCGGAGGGACGCTATCCAAAGCGGGCGTATTCACCGTCACTGTCACGACCTGGCTGTCGGTGCCGCCGTTGCCGTCGTCGACCGTAACAGTCACCGTGTGTGCCCCGGCATCGCCTGTCTGGGTGGTGTAGCTGCTCGACGTCATCCAGCCAGAGTAACTGAAGCTCAGATTATCGCCATCGGCATCCGTCGCCGAAGGCGAGAAAGTCACTGTCTCCCCTTCAGTAACGACGATGTCGACGATGAAGGCGAGTACGGGCGGTTGGTTACCACCGCCGCCGGTGGCTACCGAAAAAGTGACGGTATAGTCACTGGCGCTGGCGTTGCCGGAACCGTCTTGGCATCTGATGTAGTAGCTGTAGGCGCCTCCATCCACAAGACCGGTAAGCGTTGTCGAATGGGTGGTCGAACCGGTGGTCGTGAAGCTGTTGGGCATGGATGCATAGGCGGTATTGGCCGCGGTGGCGTAGCGGCACTGGGCCGCCTCATTCGTGGTGATGCCGAGAGTCGTCGAGGTGGTGCCCGCCGCGAGGATGCTCGACGGGACCGGCGTCGGGTTCGAAAGGACCGGGGCGGCGGTATCCTGGGCCTGGGTGGTGAAGGTGCGGTCGGCGCTGGTAGTGACGTTGTCGGCCGCGTCCTTGACGCGCATCCGGTAGTGATAGGTAGTGGACGGACTAAGGTTGCTCAGACTGACGCTGTGGGAGGTGACATAGCCGCTTGGTGACTCGGTCTGATTATACGCCGTGTTGCCTGCGTAGTAGCTGTCGTCGGCGTAGTCGAGCTGCACAGCGGAGGGCTCGTCGGTGGTAAAGCCGACGGTAGCGCCGGTCGAAGTGATGTTCGAAACCTGCACCATCGAAATGACCGGCGGTGTCGTATCCGAGGGATCGGTGGAATCACCGCATCCGGATAGGATCCCGAGGAGAAACAAGCTGGCGATAAAGTGTTTGTGTATACCCATAATGTTATCCCTGATCACGACATGTCGCCCTAAAAACGAACTTCGATAAAGAAACCTACTTTTTGTAGATCGTGATGACTCCAGCCTCCGGTATATTGGTGGTAAGCGTCTGTCCCGCGGTAATCGTCTGGTCCGCATTTTTTATGTCGTAGGCGCTCGGCGGGCTGCTGGTGCTGCCTGTGGTGTAGTAGATGCCGTATGTCCCGGTGGGAAGATTGTCAATCGAGAAGCTGCCGCCCGCCGTTGCCTTGACCACAACCACATAGTTTCCGTTGGCGTTGATAAATGCCAGGGGGTCAAGATTACTGTTGTTTGTCGAGGCGTCGATCCTGACCGCGCCCGGCTTGATGTATTTGAGGTATTGGCGGATAAGCTTGACGCCATCATTGATTTGAACGGTAGGATTGTTAGGGTTCGTCTGAGTGTCAATGACGGTGAGCGCAAGTGATTGGTCGGGACTTCTCTCTTCAGCCATGGAGCCAATTTGCCAAGCGCTGTTGTTGCCGATTTTTAAGTCCTCATGCAGCGTGTTGTGGCTATTAGGGGGATCCCACCATTCAAGCATTGCTGTATCCAAACCGTATTGAGTGGCGCGGTCGGTTATATTTTTCAAATGGGTTTGCGATACCCCGCTGTAGCGGTGATAAGAAATCGCAGTAAGATATTTTGCGGTATCAGCTACCTGCATTATCTGATCGATATAGCCGGCTGCGTTTGACATGGCCTTCGTGGAAGGGGCAATAAAATCGGGTGTGTAGCCGTTCGCTTCCAGCCGCTTGGCAGCCGCGACCAGGGCATTTCCGACGGTAGTTCCTGAATTCCAGCCGGAGGATATTCCCATATGATCGGGTTCAAGAATTACTTCAACGGCATCTGGAGTAAACCCATACTTGGTGTCCATATGCTGGAAAACGGCAAGAATGAATTCCGCATACTCTTCCGGATTGTTGGCATGTTCAAAGGCAGAAACGCCATTGTCGACATAACAGTAGTTAATATATAGTTTTTCACCGTTTGCCAGAAGTTTGTTTCTAACTGGGACGATGGCATTGTCAATCGTGTGGTCAATCTCTGAAAAATTGAAACCCGACCAATTAATAGTGAATGGATCGTTGTTGTCGTTAATAATTTCATACCAATGGAGTTTTGACTCGCTGCGTGTTATTTGGCCAGACAAGTACTGTCCAAAATAGTCCACGGGATTTTCAAGGCCGTTCCAGGTCTCCAGCCTGATTCTGTTGATGCCGATATCGTTGACGAGAATATCAGCGACGGCATCTCTCCATTTGTGAACATTGTCTATCTGATAGCGTGTGTCGAAATGCGACACCCAATCAATAGCTTCCCATCCAGTCATGGTCTGGTAAGTGGTGGCGCTATTCAGGACGATCAAATTATTTGACGAGCCACCGCTATTGACCGTCACCGTCACATTTTGGCTGTCGATTCCTCCATGACCATCCGAAACGGTTACTGCTACCCTGTGGGTCCCCGCATCGCCTGTTCGCGTGGTGTAGGTATTGGAGGACATCCAGCCGCTGTATGAGAAGGTCAGGCTATCGTTGTCCGCGTCCGTGGCCGTCGGATTCAATATGACGGTTTCGCCCTCGGTAACCGTCACGTCGGGAATTGCATCGAGCACGGGGGGGGTGTTGGAGGGCGATGTCGCGCTATTGTATAAAGCCACCACCTCAGCGCTGGTTAGGACCCTGTCATAGATACGGAAGTCGTCGATCTGTCCGTCAAAGAAGTCGTAGGTGCTGCCTATCGCTAAATGGATGTTGCTGTCGTCAACCGATGAACCGACATGCCCGGGCGACACCTCTGTCGGAATGTCCTGCACGCCGTTGATATAGAAAACCGGGTCATTGGATTGGGATGACGCGTCATAGGCCACCGCCACTTGGTACCATTGGCCGACGTTGATTTGCGTTGTTCCTTCCCACAAGCCTCCGCCCCAGCTACCGGAAGACCACCTGTGCCAATAGGCCAGTACGCCGGTGTTGTCGACGCTAAACTCCCATCCTTTGTTCACAATGACCTTGCTGCTAGGCGCCGCCGCGTCCCGCTTGATCCAGGCAACCAGGGTTTTGCTGGTCAGGTTGTCGAGAGCGGCATTGGCTCCCGCGTCAGCATAGTCATCGACCCCGTCGAAACTCAAAGCGCCGCCGATCCTGCCCGCCGTCCATTGGGGTCCGTTTATCAGGTTCGCATCATTACCACTCCCGGAGCTATCCGAGGCCTGGCTGCCGGCGCCTTCATCGAAGTTCCAGTAACCGACCAAACCCGAAATAGGCGGTGCGTTGGAACTCAGGGTCGTGGCCTGTGCTGCGATGGACGGCAGACTCAGGTTGCCGGCCGCGTCGTAGGCCCTGACCGTATAGCTGTAGGCGGTGTCGGCCGCCAATCCCGTGTCGGAGTGATTGCTGGTGGTGATCGAGGTTACTTCCACGCCATCCCGGTAGATCCAATAGCCGGTTACGCCGATGTTGTCGCTCGATGGGCTCCAGGAGAGATCGATTCGCGACATGGTTACGGCGGTGGCGGAAAGATTCTGCGGCACCGACGGTGACGTGGTGTCCGGCGCGGGATTCACCGTGACAGTTACATCCTGAGTGTCCGTGCCGCCGTTGCCGTCATCGACCGTCACGGTCACTATATGGGTACCGGCATCGCCTATTTGGGTGGTGTAGCTACTCGCCGAGATCCACCCCGCATAGCTGAAAGTGAGACTGTCGGCGTCCGCGTCGGTGGCCGTCGGCGAGAAAGCGACCGTCTCCCCTTCGGTGACCAGGATGTCAGCGATAGGATCAAGTACCGGTGCGTGGTTGACGCTGCCGACAGCGACCGAAAAGGCGATGGCATAATCGCCGGTATTGGCGTTGCCGAGGGAGTCTTGGCATTTGACATAGTAGGTGTAGGAGCCGCCGTCCGACAGGCCGGAAACCGTGGTTGAATGGGCCTTGGCGCCGGAGATGGTAAAACCGCCGCCCATTGCCGCGTAAGCGGTGTTCGCCGTGGTGGCGTAACGGCAACTCGCGTCCTCGTCTGTCGTGAGCGACAGTGTCGCAGACGTGGTTCCGGTGATCAGGATTCCCGACGGGCTGCCGGATGATCTGACGGGAGGGGCCGTGTCCGAAGGCGCCGCATTCACCGTCACTGTTACCACCTGGCTATCTGTCCCGCCATTGCCGTCCGATACGCTCACCGTCACGCTATGGGTCCCGGCGTCGCCTGCCTGGGTGGTGTAACTACTGCTTGTCATCCAGCCGCTATAGGCGAAGCTCAAGGCGTCACTATCCGCGTCGGTGGCGGTTGGACTAAAAGTGACGGTCTCTCCCTCTGTGACGCTAATATCGACGATGGCCTCAAGCACGGGAGGCGTGTTCGATGGGGGAGTGGCGCTGTCGTATAGGGCCAAAATCTCGGCGCTTGTCAAGGCGCCGTCATAGATACGAAACTCGTCGATCTGGCCATCAAAGAAGTCATAGGTGCTGCCGATTGTCAGATCGACGCCGCTGTCGTCGACCGATGAGCCGCCATGCCCGGGTGAAACCTCCGCCGGTGTATCCTGTACGCCATTGATATAGAAAGCCGGTGCATTGGCGGGCGAGGAGGCATCATACACAACTGCGACATGCAGCCATTGTCCGGCGGTGATTTGCGTCGTGCCGCGCCACAAGCCGCCCTTCCAGCCTCCGGAAGACCATCGGTGCCAGTAGGATAGAACGTTCGAGTGATCGATGCCGAATTCCCACCCTTTGTTCGCTATGATGTGATCAATCCCCGAGGCGTCCGTGTAGATCCAAGCGGCAACGGTCTTGGTGGTGAGGTTGTTTAGCGACGCGCCGGCCCCCGCGTTAACAAAGTCATCGATCCCATCGAAGCTCAACGCGCCGCCGACCTTGCCGGTTGTCCATTGGGGACCGTTTACCAGTACCGCATCGTTACCACCGCCAGAGGCATCTGTGGTCAGGCTACCGGTACCTTCATCGAAGTTCCAATAACCGACCAAAGAAGAATTTGTGGGTAGGGCTTCCGCCCTCTCGATGTTGCCGCCTGACAATGCCGTGACGAACGCCAAGCCAATGAAATAATTTTTACACAAAGTCATTGTTCCACCCTTCGCTTCAGAGATTTCTTACTAGCCTCACCACCCTCATTGCCAGAGGCGGTAAAAGCAACTGTGTTCGTACCGACTTCGTCAGTTAAAACGATTTTGTACATAATCACGACTATATTAATGAGCCCTGCAGATCTTATTGCTTAACGATCTGGTAGCTCGTCCCACCGGCGGAATCGAAAGCGAGTACGCCGTTTGAAGATACGCTTAGTCCGGAATGAATCAGTAAATTGTCCTTATAGACGTCATAACTACCGGGAGCCATTTCCAGCAACAGATGTATTTCCGATGAAGCCGTGCCACCGATTGCATAGGTCGCACTGGTGACCGGCGCACCCTGCGAATCCGAGGAGAACAGCACGACCCTTGTGGTTGTCGGATCATCAATGAATGCGCCAACCATTGTTCCAGCGTCGATCCGAGACACGGGGGCCATTGCCGATAGGGTGTCGGCATCGCCAAACTGCATGACGTTGAGAAAGGTATCATGACTCTGGTTGGTGGTGGACTGGATTTGCATCGAGTAGGTTCCCCGGAAGTTCTTTTCCGTATCCGATAGGTTTCCACTCCAGATCAGTCTGCCTTCTGCGTCCTCCCAATAGTGGTTGGGCCCGCCAACCTTCGTGTCATTTTGATAGTGTGAATTTACAGGGGTCTGCGCCGAGCCATCGATCAGGTCCAACTGCATGTTGGCGCTTTCAATCCAGTTGTAGCGAATCACCGTGTCTGCCGAACGGTCCTTATTATTGTTTCCCGAGCAACCGGAACACAATTGGCCATAGTGGTTGAACTCGATGGTGGTACCCACGCTTTCCGTATAGCTGTTGTGCCGCTGGCTGTCGGAAGGCATGCCGTTATTCCAGATGTGATTCCCCGTGATCAACAAATCGGAACCATCCTTATGGGATGCAATCCCCTCTGCAGCATTGTGAATCTTGTCGTTTCTGATTGTGATGTGATCCCCTTTTTCAACATAAATCGCCGCCGCGGCGTAATCCCAGGTCTTTGTGTTCCGAACTGGTCGGTGAAGGAGTAGTTGTTCTTGGCATCCCTGATATCAAGGTACTTTGTGGTTACGTAGGATGCATTGTCCGTGGGGCTGTTGACGTTGCCCGAGCCGTCCTCGCACCTGACATAGTAGCTATAGGCGCCACCGTCCGAGAGACCGGTGAGCGTGCTCGAATGGGTGGTCGAGCCGGTGCTCGTGAAGCTGGTGGACATGGCGTCATAGGCGGTGTTGGTCGTTGATGTGTAGCGGCAGGTGGTCTGTTCGTCCGTGGTGACGCCTAAAGTCGTGAAGGTCGTTCCTGCCGGCGGAACCGATGACGTGGCCGGAATCGGGTTTGACAGCCGAAGAGCGGTGGTGTCTTGGTCCAGCGTGGTGAAGGTGCGATCGGCATCGGTGGCGACGTTACCGGCCGAATCCTCGACCACGATCTGGTAATGGTAGGTAGTCGATGGGCTGAGATTGCTCAGGGTGATATTGTGTGATGTAAAGTAATCAGTTTTAAGTTCGGTTTGGTTGTACGAGGAGTTACCAATGTAGTAATTACTGTCTGTGTAGTGGATTACCGCTGTAGCTTCCTCATCTATAGCGAAGGAGAAGGCAACGCCGGTTGCGGTAAGGTTTGATATATGAATTGAAGAGATGAGCGGTGCAGTGGTGTCCGGAGAGGACGAGGATTCACATCCAGACAATACCGCAATGAACACTAATCCTATACACGTACGTGTGATCATACTCGCACCCATAATGTCCATTTTCAATATTCAGAATCCATTGTAAAAATCCCATCTTTCTCATCAATTCTCAGTTGCAGATCCCGTTGCGGTGTGCAGCGATTTCTACAATCTCCGCGTCGAACAGGATTTGCGCCCTGGTGCACTAGCTACAATTTTGCGCTCAGGCTCTAGCCTGCTTTTAATTATTGAGAAGCAAGGCGTGAAATACAAAACCACCTGTCACGAAATTACTACCACTCGTCATTAAGCTGTTAACACGGCGTATTTAAATGTCGAATTAATTAAGGAATGTTAATAATTCAGTGGTGATCCAGAGGGATACAACGTTAACTGACCTATAGATGGAATCTTCCGGGTCACCGCCGCATCATCTGTGCAGCTAATGACCATGACGGTACCGCTACGCTCTAACGCGTTCAAACTACCGATGCCTTTGTTGTCTCTTGTCATCGCTCAATTGCTTTGTCAGTAAATCAGAAAAGTACGTACAGTATGAGACTGGCTCAAACCGATGCAGTAGCAAGGCTATGAAAACGTCGACATGTGCAATGCTTTTCTACCCATAAACAACAACGGCGGCATTCCAGGGGCCATGGCTGAAACGCACTTACCACCCCATCCGACGCAAGAAAGCCATCTACTGAACGAGCCTGTTAAAGGTCCAGTCTAAGCCCGCCGCTCTTCGCCCGTGAAACACAGAGACACATCGAATCGGCTTGCTCTTCCAGGCTGAGGCATAGGTCGCGGTGCTCAGGCTCGCCGTCAAGCACCCGCGTCATACAGAGCGAGCACTCGCCTCGCTTGCATTCATGAGGCACTACCAGACCCTGTTCCAGAACCACATCAAGAATACTCCGGGAGGCCGGTACGTTGATTGTCATACCACTTCGAGCCAACGCTACGGAAAACTCCCTATCGTGCGGTTGCGTCGCCACGCCAAAGTTTTCGAAGTGAATCTGCTCCTGTGGCCAGCCGTACTCACGAGCTAACTCACGCACAGCGAGGATCTTCTTCCGCGGGCCGCAGACATAGACATGGGTATTGGCAGCAGGCCGGGCGAGTATCCGGCGTAGATCGGGTCGCGATCATCCTGACTCTGCTGAAGAAGAAAACCGCGCCCTATCTCCAGCCAATGATTCTATCACCTGTCTGAAGGCCAGGCCGGCAAGGTGTCTGGCGCTGTAGTGCAGTTCGAAGGAGCTGCCCGCGGCCTGCAGTGAGTACAGCATAGCGATCAGGGGCGTAATACCGATGCCCCTTGCCAGCAGGATCGTGTGGTCCGCAGCTGAGATCAGCGGAAAGGCGTTGCCTGACGGCATGGCTTGCAACAGATCGCCTTCCTGCACGGTATCATGCAGGTAGAGAGAGCCGCTCGCCCTTGCAACTCTAGCCTAATCCCAATGCGGTAATGCGAGCGGTCTGAAGGATCGGACAGGAGGGAATAGTGACGCTTCACCCACTGGCATACTGGCGGGGCGTCAGCCAGATCCAGGCCGCCATTTGTCGGCCATTCTTGAAATGGCGTGCATCACCAACGGCGGTTACCATCGTTGCTGCAATCATCGGCCCGATCCCGGGAATGGTTTGTAAGCGTTGGTAGTCATCATTAGTCTCCAATAAAGCAGCAAGTGATTGCTTATACTGGTCGATCTGCTCAGCATGGGTAATCAGTTCTCGATACAGTCTGTGAACGAACTCTCTGGCCACGATCGTCAAGGGTTGCTCGGCATTCTCAAGAATCAATGGAACCTGAGAACACAGAGGTTGAATACCCTTTGGCAACACGATCCCATACTCTGCGAGCAGACCACGGAGTTGGTTAGCAATGGCGTTGCGATGATTGGATATCCTGTTGCTCCAGGGTTTTTACGGGAACAAAGCTTGCCTTGGGCCGGTGAGAGGCTTCGGCGATGGCTATCGTATCATTGGCGTCATTCTTGTTTACCACGACGGGTTCATCACACAAATGTATGCACAGTTTTCGGCAAAGGTAGTTCCGCCATGCAGTGATAGAGGTTCCGGATGTAGCTCTTCGCAGACCGAAATCCATAGGCCTTGTGACTGGTCACCTTTGCCTTGTTATTGAGTCCCTCCTCAGTACCGTTGTGGATAGGCATCTTGTTAAACATTTCTCCATGCACATATTCATGATAGGATAACTATTTGTAGGACGTACAGAGATATCTGTGTTTTACTTTATGTGGGTTTTCTTAATGGGCACACCTTAAAAGCTGCTTTTTTTGCGCTTTTATAACTTGGAACGCCATGTGACTTGGGGTTGTATTAACAGGAGTTAAGGATGTATAAATTTGCAGGTACCGTTCTCTCATTCTTTATGATGAGTATGGCTTTTGCGCAAAATCAGGGGGTTGAAGCTACAAATTATTCTCTAGAGATTTCTGCGATCGATACCGATTACAGACGATCTTTGGAACTTGACGTCAGTGCGAGATTTCCCATATATGGTTACGTCGGTGGCCAAATTTCCGGTGAGATATCCGATTATAATGGTAAAGATAATTACCTTGATTCGTCGTCTTACTCCGGTTCATTCGATCTGTTTATGAAAAAGCATGATGTGGGTGTAATTACTGCAAGCTTTGGACGCACACACGCGGAAACTGATTCTACATATATCAATTCAAGTATTAACTGGGATTCTTATTTCCTGTCTGGCATGTATTATTTCGAGGATCTTAACATTTCTCTAGGCCGTTCGGGAAGCAAGCGTGATTCCGGCGAGAGTTACTATCAATCTTTCATCGGACTTTCATACTATTTGACCAATAACTTCCTACTTGGTGCGGCTACATCAGATGACGACGATCACCCCAAATCTTTTTATGTCATGTTCCAGCCAGAGGCATTCAGTAACTCCATTATCATAACCGGCGCCTATAGTGATACAGACACGGTTGATTCATTCCTGATTTCTCTGGATTACAGTTTTGATTTGAATGTCAGCTTGAAAGACAAAGCCAGGAAATACTGAACAAGCTGTCTGCCTCGCTTCGTCCCCACCATAGCATGTCTTTGGATTAGGGCCTGTTAACAGGCCCTAGGAAAAAGGAATAGGAGTAAGGCGACACTTATAATGTAACCTGATTACCCATGAGGCTCAGCTATTGAGCCTGTGGTGCCCGCATAATGGAACCCACTGATCATGCTATTCGAGTGAAACGTACACCACGTTATCTTGCTGAGTTAGAATATCGATTTAACCGCAGATTCGATTTGCCTGCCATGATTGATCGTCTGGTTAGTATGTCGCTCTTCGTGTTCCGCCTATGCCATATCGCTTCTTGAGAATGGCTGAGGTTTATGGGTAATCAGGCTATATTATAAGTAACCCATTTTCGAATAGATACCACGGGGTGGGCCGCCGCCATCGGCGCCGAAGGTCTGAAGATAAGTTCTGTACTCAGCGGAATTACAAACCCGTTTCTACGTTCAAAATCAGCCAGATCTTTTTCTGGCACCACGGGCAGTCTTCTGTATTGATGGCCACTCTGGGTGAAGGCGCCAAAGACAATCTCAGCATCATCAAGCCTGGCAAGCTTTTCTAGCTTCTCAGTGAAAGCTTGCCAGAATTCAATGCATGCTTCCTTTCTAAACTCATACAACAGTTACAACTGCCTCATCCGACAAAGTTGGTCTGCCATTTTCAGCAGATCGGGCACTCGGTATCCACCATGCATAGTGACAATATACTCTTTTGCCGTATCGGCAGCTATTCCTTCCGATGTGACATAGAGTGGCTTACTGCTTTGACCGCGATAAACCTCACACGATTCAGGCGTGTTTTTAAAAGGGCGTTTGGCAACGCCGATGATTGCGAATGCGCCATTCAATGCGTCATGGAGATACTTTCCCAGTCCTGGTTCTTTATAACCATCAAGATATACAAAGCCGTCGATAATGATGTATTCAGGAGTTAACCGATGTTCCTGGAGTAGCTTCAAAATACATGGTAGTTCCCGTTTGAAGAACATGCCCGATTCATATGCTTCGACATCTTTTAGTTCGCTGGTGTAGATGGCAGAGGGCTCTACATCTTCCCATGCAGAGAAGGCGACCCCGGCAATGTGGGCAGTGTCGTTATTGTAATCGACATCTATGGCCAGCTTCATTGCCTATACCATATCATCCAGATATTTTACTTTTACTCTTTCACACAGAGGGCTTGCATTAAGCTTCTCTTTCTCTCCGGCAAAAAACCCTCCGGTAATTTCCAGATTCGAGAGTTGCGGGAGAAGGTCACCTTTCAGAAAAACTTCCGGGAATGTGTAATTTGAATCGTTTTTGTTGCAATCCAGATCAAAGAAAAGCTCTTTCAGTTTCGGGAATGATGAGTGCATCAGATTGCAGAGCGTGGCATTGCTGATCGGTCCGCCACCCATGCCTGTCATTTCGTCCTCAAGCAATACAGTGATTCCTTTGAGGCTTGGAAAGGTGATCGCTTCAGTTAGTTCAAAATTGCCATAGATGAACAGCTCTTCCAGATGAGAAAAATTACGTAGTGTCGGTGTGATATCACCCAGACGCCCATAAGCACAGGATGCATTATGGAAGAGGTGCCAACTACCGAGAGAGAGTGTCTTCAGCGCCGGGCAATTGGCACCCTCAAGAACCGAAATGGCTTTTTTGTAATCCAATGGGAATACCTCTTTCCCGGCCTTTGAGTAGGATGAACATCCGATGGAGAGATGATTAACCGTTTGGCATTGTTCTGAGCGGATGAATGCTTCAACAAGCACTTCCTGCCCAGAGCCCATCAGAAAACAGATTTCCGGGATGTTCTCCGGAACTGTTTCCAGAGATATTCGTCCATAAAGCTCATTGCTTGGCACGCCAAAAAAACAGGTGTTTAAAGGGGAGTTCCGGAACTCTCCACAATCCGACTGGATGCATCGTTCGTTGATGTTGATCTTTGATACTTCCTGCTCAAATTTATTCACTTTAAGTCCATCCGTTTATTTCCTCTGGTAAAAGTTTAAAGGAAAAGATCTATAAAAGCATCCGGAGATGCGAATGACTTTCTGAACCAACTAACATCTTGCAAGGGCCTCTCTTGCTCATTATAAGCATAGCATGAGAATATTCGACTACTATGAACTGGAGCTAGATCGGTCATGCCCGAGGTGCGAACGGGTTTTGAGCGGCAGGCAGGTAGAGGATGGAGAAAACGCGCTGTTTGTTTGGAAGCAGGGAGTGCAGCAACCTATTGGACAACGTGTAGATAAAGGGGTTCGGTTGACGGTTGAACAGTTGGCTCGATTCAGACTGCCCGAAGTGTTTTCCATGGCGACGCACTGCTCCTGCAGTACGAAATTGCTGATTGAGGCAGTTAACAGATATTGTTGGTTTGTGGTGTGAGGCAAGATTGGTTCGGCCAGATGAGATAGAGCAGAGGTATGCCCATCTGGCGCGCTCAGAGCGCTAGGCGATCTGCCAGTGGATGCATGAGAATGTTTAGTTGTTGGCGGCTATCTGCGCCAGGTGACCACCAGCGCATGTTTACAATCATCTGCCCATTCCGTTAGCGCATTCCTGGACGTCTTCACTATCAGAGAATTTGCGAGATTTAATCTCCGTTCTGGACGATGCCTCACCTCGTAACATGAATCGTCATGCCATCGGCTTTGTACAGATTGGGGAATTCAAAGGGCTTGAGATCCTGTCCCTGCTGGCGGTATTGTTAACCGCATGATTGCCACCCACCTGAACAAGAAAGCGGGCCATACCTATACAACGGCCTGCACTGGCGCGGTCACCCCGATCCAGCGCTTCGGTAGTACATTGAATCTCAATGTTCACTTTCACATGCTATTTTAAGACAGGGTGTACGTTGACGGCCGCCATGGGTCATGCCGGTTTCGCTGGGTCAAGGCGCCCACCGCTGAGGAACTCAACCACGTGGCGCACACCAT
>CAJICC010000206.1_pt1 | contig 17591 bp, 9 predicted proteins | sample 9199511 | NCBI WGS metagenome assembly CAJICC01 (sample SAMEA7708322, study PRJEB35096) | sediment metagenome | biome: marine neritic benthic zone biome [ENVO:01000025]; feature: sediment [ENVO:00002007]; material: shallow marine sediment [ENVO:03000034] sea grass bed [ENVO_01000059] ...
GGACTATAACTTTGAGGAGCACCTGTTACGCCAAGGTCATAGGTGTTGTAGGCCAGAGAGGCGAAGATCGGGCCGTTGCTGTAGAGACCGGCGATGGAGATGTGATCGAACAGACCAACCAAGGCGTTATTATCGCCAACGTCGCTGCCGTCGCCCTGCTCACCGGAGACAGCCGCACCAACCAGGGTCAGGCCGCCCATGGCGGGTGAAACGTAGGCGATGACGTTGTCTACGCGATCCTCACCGGGCATCACACTGCTGATATCACCGTTTGGCAGATCACCGAACTGGTCGAACTTGCCCTGGGACATCTTCAAAGGCGTGTCGTGGCGACCCAACAGGACGGTGCCGAAGCCACCGGCCAGACCGATGAACTGGTTACGATCGCCAAGGCCGCTACCGCTGTCTTGGTTGACCTTGAATTCAAAATGGTAAACGCCGGTCAGGCCACCACCCAGATCTTCGCTGCCCTTTACACCGACGCGAGAGTGGATGCTGTCCACGCCCCAAGCGTCACCGTCTTCGTTAGGGGTGGTGGCGTCGTTGGTGTCAGTGTCGACATTTTCGATAATGAAATGAGCCTTACCGAACAGGGTGGCTCCCGCCATAGCGGTGGCGGGCACGACCAGTGCGGCGGCGATTGCCAGTGAGAGTACTTTCTTCATTAAGTTATTCTCCTAATGAGTGGTTGAGTAGATTGTCTACGTTGTAAATACTATACACGCACCACCCCTAATGCAAGGGTGATTTTGTAAAAAAGATACATAATTTAATTTGTATCATAAATACAACAGATCGAATTCCTTCACGGTTAGCGACTAAAAAACAGTTAGTTATGTAATGCACTTCAAATTATTAGTATGGCATCAAGAAATAACTTACTAAATCAGTAGATAATTGTTGCGGTTTTTTCTCATCGACTGGTTCCGGCAACAACTCCATCGCCCGCTAGCCTGGGAAGTAAAATCGAAATAAACAAGAAAGATCATCAGATGCCCGTGAACCTGCAGGAATCGCCATTTCTCAGCAAGATTTCTGAGGAGCCGGGAGAGATTGTCGGCTAAAGTCGTGAGAGGACCCGGGAACGCAGCAGCTCTCCCAGCCCATTCAATAGAGAATATCGCTCCGACAGCGGCAGAATGTAGCCCAGGGTTCGCGGCACGTCCCCCAGATAGCCCGGCTTGCCGTCCCGTCGCTTGAGGCGGGCGAAGATGCCGCTGGCCTTGAGGTGGCGCTGCACGCCCATGAGGTCGAACCAGCGCCGGAAATCCGCCTCGTGCTCCGCGCGCAGGATGCCGGATTGGAGCGCCAGCTCGAAATAGCCCCGCATCCAGGCCTCCACCTGTTCCTCGGGCCAGCGGATGTAGCAGTCGCGCAGCAGGGAGACCAGGTCGTAGGTGACCGGACCGACCACCGCGTCCTGGAAGTCGAGGATGCCCGGGTTGTGGCTTGGGGTCAGCATCAGGTTGCGCGAGTGGTAGTCCCGATGGACGCAGACCCGGGGCTGTTGCAGGGCGTTCTCGGCCAGCGCCGCGAAGGTCTCGTCGAGCATGGCGTGCTCGCCGTCGCTCAGGTTCAGGGAGAGTTCGCCTTGGAGCAGCCATTCGCGGAACAGCTCCATCTCCCGCAGCAGCAGTTCACGATCATAGGGCGGCAATCCTTCCCTCGGCCCGCAGGCCTGGATGGTCGCCAGCGCGCCCAGGGCGTCGCCGTAGAGGCGCTCCGCCGATTCGGCATTCAGGCGGTCGAGATAGAGGGTCGAACCGAGATCCTCCAGCAGCAGGAAACCCTGCGCCAGGTCTTCCGCATGGATGTGGGGAACGTTGAGACCGATGGCCTCGAAGCTTCGCGCCACTTGCAGAAAGGGCCCGAGCGCCTCCTTGTCGGGGGGCGCGTCCATGGCGATGTAGCTCCGATCTCCTGTGGTGACGCGGAAATAGCGCCTGAAACTGGCGTCTCCAGAAGCGGGCGCGAAGTCGAAGTCGCCGATCATGGGCAGCGATGCGAGCCAGGTTTTCAACGCCTCGATTCTTTGGGGCATGGAATGCATCCTTGAACTGCGATGTTAAGAAGATGAACGAGCCGGATTGGCGGGAGAGTATATCGCATCCCAGGTGGGAGGTTGCACCCGACGAACAGTCAATCCCCCAGATTCGAATGGTGCTTGATGAACCCTAGCGATTATTCCCACTCGCTGGGAAAAACACTCTCCTTTTTGGTGGGGCAGGGCCCCACCCTACCCTAGACCGAAGTGGGTGCGGGTGAGATTGATAACCATTGGTTATTGGTAACCTGTGAGGTTTATTCGGTGCGGCAAGCCGCATCACTCTACAGATCGAAGCGTGGGGTGGGGGCCTGACCCACCGATTCGTCATTTCATACGTAAAAAATGCCTTGGTGGATGAAACAGAGGCCTGAAGATAGATCAAACCTGTGTCGGGTTACGCTGCGCTAACCCGACCTACGTTTTGCCGAAACCTCAACTGATTTCCGACAACGGTATATCTCTGCGCGCCGATAACCGGGCGCGGACAGCTTCCCGAAGATCGTCTGCAATGAGATAGAAACAGGGCAGCGCCAGCAGGATCAACAGGGTCGCGAAGAGCAGTCCGAAACCCAGGCTGACCGCCATCGGCGAGAGAAAGGCGGTCTGCCCGGTGGCGAAGAAGATAAGCGGCGAGATGCCGAGGAAGGTGGTGGCGCTGGTGAGCAGGATCGGCCGGATACGCACCCGGCCCGCTTCCACCAGGGCCTCCTTGCGCTTCCAGCCCTCCCGGCGCATGCGTTTGGCGAAGTCGATCAGGATCAGGGAGTCGTTGACCACGATGCCGGTGAGGGCGAGAAAACCGATCAATGAGAGAAACTGGATGGGAAAGCCGAACAGCACATGGCCGAAGATCACGCCGATGGCGCCGAAGGGGATGGCGAACATCACCACCAGGGGATCGAGCAGGGACTTGAAAAGGGCGGCGAGGATGAAAAAGATGATCGCCAGGGCGATGACCATGGCCCGCTGCATGCCGGCGATCGACTCCTCCGCCTTCTTCTTTTCACCGAGAAAGATCAGATGCTGCCCCTCGGGCAGGTTCTTGAACTCCTCTTTGATCCGATCCAGCACCTCGTTGGGCGTCACCACATTGGAATCGACCTCGCCGGTAATGGTCGCCAGGCGGTCCAGATTGCGGCGGTTTATGCTGTTGTAGCCCCTCGCCTCGCGGATCTCCGCCACGTCGCCCAGGTAGACGGTGCGGCCGTCTTCCAGAGTAACGGGTAGCTGGTCGAGGGCGCCGGCATCGTGACGCAGTTGATCGTTGTAGATCAATCGCACCGGGATGCGCTTGTCGCGCCAGCTCACATAGGCCAGCTTGAGACCGAGAAAACCGGTGCGCACCGCGTTCGCCAGGTCACTCTGGGTCAAGCCGAGCTGCCGGCCCCGTTCGTTGAGTTCGTAGCGATACTCCAGCTTGCCCGCGTCCATGTCCTGCCGCGCATCTGAGACCCCGGGCATGCGGGAGAGAAAGGTCCGGATGCGCTCCGCCTGGGCGCTCAAGCGATCCACCGATTGGCCCACCAGCCCGATCTCCACATCGGCGCCGGCCGGACCGCCCTGGGGCCGCAGCACGGACATACGCTGAATACCGGGGATCTGCTGCAAGCGCTCCCGCACCTGGTTGATCACCTCTTTGGAATCCCGCTCCCGGGTCCCCTCCCATTTGAACTGCAGACTCACCAGGGGGGAGATCCAGCGCTCGATAAAGCCCTCGGGTTTCTGTTTTTTCAGATCGACGATCATCTGGATATAGCGGCTGCCCAGCTTGACCCGGTGAAAATCGATGAACATCACCCCCACGTTGGTGAGCAAGGTATCGAGTTCATCCTCGCCAAGGGTCTCGAAAAGGGTCTGTTCCAACTTGTCCGCCAGGCGGGAGGTGTCTTCGATGCTGTAGGTGCTGGGCGCCTCCACATTGACGAAGAACTGCCCCACGTTGACGTGATCGAAGAGCAGAAACGGTATGCGCGTGGCGGCGAAGGCGATGGCGATGGCCAACACGCCGACGCTCAGCACAGACACCGGATAGCGGTTGTCGAGACACCAGCGCAACACCCGGGTATAGCGACTGTTGAGGGCTGTCCAGTCGATGCGGCCGGGCTTGCGCTGGCTGGCGGTGCGCAGAAACTCCTTGGCGTGGGAGGGCAATACGCCGAAGGCCTCCAGCAGGGAACCGAACAGGGAGGCGCTGACCACCACCGGTATCACCATGATGAAGGCCCCCATGGTGCCGCCGATGGCGAACATGGGCATGAAGGCGGCGATGGTGGTGGAGGTGGAGGCCACCACCGGCCAGTAGACCTCTCTGGTCCCCAGTAGCGCCGCCCGCTCCGGCGGCTCACCCATCTCCAGGTGTCGGTAGATGTTCTCGTTGACGATGATGGCGTCGTCGACGATCAAGCCCAGGGCGATCAGAAAGGCGAACAGGGAGACCATGTTGATGCTGTAGCCCAGCATGAAGAGGGTGATCACCGCCACCAGGAAGGAGACCGGTATGCCCAGGGCGGTGATGAAGGCGACCCGGAAGTTGAGCATGATATAGAGTGAGAGCAAGACCAGGGTCAGGCCGACGATGCCGGAGGATTTCACTGTCTCCAGGCGGGTCTTGACATAGACCGAGAGGTCGCTGAAGAGACCCAGGCGAACCCCCGCCGGCAAGCTCTGCTGGCGCTCGGCCACGAACTCATGCACCAGCCGGGCCACTTCGATGGTGGAGGCCTGGCCGGTCTTGTTCACGGTCAGGTTGACCGAGGGCTTGCCGTTGAAGCGCCCCAGGGTGCGCGCCTCCTCCAGGCGCAGGTCGATACGGGCCAGGTCCCCCAGCCGCAACTGCCCGCCGCGCTCGTTGTTGCGCAGGGCAATGGCCGCCATGCGCTCCGGATCGGGGGGCACGCCCATGCCGCGCAGGCGGATGTCGCCGCCGCTCGCCTTGAGGGTGCCGCCGGGCAGGTCGCGCAGATTCTCCCGCAGGGCGCGGGCGACCTGGTGCAGGGAGACCTGCCGCGCGGCCAGCACCTGGGGATCGACCACTACCCAGACCTCCCACTCCCGGTCCCCCGCCACTCCCACCGAAGCGGCGCCGGGGAGCTGGATCAACTCATCCTCGATCTGTTCGGCGATGGCGTAGAGTTCGCCGCGGGCGATGGCGCCGTAGAGGATCACCGTTATCACCGGGAAGCGGGTCTCCAGTCGCGCCAGCGCCGGTTCCTCGGTCTCCTCCGGCAAGTCGTCCACCTGATCCAGGGCGGTGCGCACCTTGCGCATGAAATTGTCCATGTCGGTGCCGCTCTTCAACTCGATCAGAATGCTGGAGAGTCCTTCGTAACTGGTGGAGCTGATGACGTCGATATCGGCCAGGCCGTCAAGCTCCTGCTCGATGGGCAGGGTTACCTGGCGCTCCACCTCCTCCGGCGAAGCGCCTTCGAAGACGGTCCGGATGCTGACCTTGTCCTGCTCCACCACCGGGAACATCTCCTGGGGCATGGCATACCAGGAGAGCACGCCGGCCAGCAGCACGATTACCAGCAGCAGGTTTACCACCAGGGGATTGCGGATGGAGAAATCGATCACGGCGCCGGCCTTTCGGATTCGATCTCCACCGCCTGGCCGTGGCTAAGCACCTCCACGTCCTGCGCCACCACCAACTCCCCCGCCGCGACTCCGTCGCGGATCGCCTGCCTGCCATCCACGCGCACCCCGGCGGTGATGGCCCGGCGTTCGAGGCGACCCTCCCGCACCAGGAACAGATAGTGCCCGCCCTCTTCCCGCAACAGGGCGGAGGCGGGCACCACCAGGGCATCCTCTCTGACGCGCAACGGCAGTGACACTTGACCCAATTCGCCGGGGAGCAGGTTGTCGCCCGGGACACGGATGCGAGCGGGATGGGTATGGGTTACCGGATCGGGGTCGTATTGCAGGGCGGTCAACTCGCCGGACGCCAACCTTCCGTCCACTTTCACCGTCACCGGCTGCCCCAGGCTAAGTGCCACCGCCACCCCGCCGCTCACCTCCAGGTGGAGCTCCAGGGCCTCGGTGTCGATCAGTTCCAGGGCCAGGGTGTTAGCCAGCAAGGAATCCCCAACCTCCACCAACACCCGGTTCACGCGACCGGCGAAGGGCGCCTCCAGTCGGGTTCGCTGCAGATTTCGCTGAGCGCGGCTGAGAGCCGCTTCCTGCCGCGCCAGGCGCGCCCGGCCGCTCGCGATGCCGTACTCGAGACGGGCCAGCTCGCTCTCCAGGCCGATCAGCCTTTGCCGCGCGCTGTCGCGGTTGGAGGCGGAGGCCAGGGAGCCCTTGCCCAGCTTCTCCAGGCGCTGGTATTCACGCTGCGCCAGGTCCCGATTCTCCCGCGCCAGCTCGCGCAGGATCCGGTCCTGCTTGATGGCGGCCCGGGTGTCGCTCAGCTGCGCCTCGGTCTCGATCACCGCGTCACGGTAATCCGCCTCATCCAGCTGCAACAGCAGCTCCCCCTTCGCTACCCGGGCGCCCGGCTCCACCGCCCGTTGCAACAGCTCACCGGAGACTTCGAAACGCAGGGAGGCCACCTGTCGCGGCCGCAGCACGCCGGTCAGTTCCACCTCGGGCTGCAGATCCTCCACCCGCACCCGGATCACCTCGACACGGGTCACGGGGGGTGATTTCAATTCGGTATTGGCCTCCGGACGGGTAGCGATCAGCACCCCCACGATCAGGATGGCGACCAGCAGAATGGCCAGCGAAAGCAACAGTCGACGCAGGCTGGATGACACGATGATCTGTGATCCTTGAATTTGAAGATTGAAAGATTCTATGCGATTTTGTGCCTGCCCGCGTGACGTTTCATCATCCCTGACCTTATAGTGTACGCGGTGCGTGCCCAGCGCATGCTTAAAGCCCTTATGTGGGACGCCGGGTTAATATTATGAGGCACCCCACTCGCATAGGTTCCCGAGCAGCAACCTTGAACACTCCCAGAAAAGCCATCGCCAAACTGCTTAGACTTTCTCTAAGCGGCTCCCTATGGCTGCTGCCGTTCACCCAATCCCTGGCGGACGAAACGCTGGGGCGCATCGACCGGGGCGTCGATTGGGAATACTGCAATCCCTTCAATGCGCCCCAAACAGCGGAGTCTCCGCCGCCGCCGGTGAACACCGATCAACCCCAGATAGAAGCCGACCAGATGTTTCACGAGCAGCAGACGGGGCAGAGCCTACTGCTGGGAAATGTCCAGATCTGGCGTCTCGGCAGCTACGCCGAGGCTGACCGGTTGCTCTACCATCAGGCGGACCGAAGCGCCGATCTGTTCGGCAACTTGTTTCTGCAGCAGCCAGGATTACGTCTCTCCGCCGAACAGGGGCATGTGGAATTGGACGCAAACCGCGGCTGGCTCAGCGATGGGGAGTTCCGCCTCACGCAACGCAACGCCCGGGGCAGCACCGCGCGGGCGGAGATGTTGAGCCGGGACTTGCACCGCTATGAGCAGGTAACCTATACCACCTGCCCCCCGGGACGGCGGGACTGGAGCCTGAAGGCCTCCACCATGGAGATCGACATGGCCGAGGGCTGGGGCAGCGCGAAACATGCCCGTCTCAATATCGCCGGAATACCTGTTTTCTACTCTCCCTACTTCACCTTTCCGGTGGACGATCGCCGCAAAACCGGCTTTCTGATCCCCAGCATGGGTTCAACGAACCGATTGGGCAGCGAATTGGAAACACCTTACTACTTCAATCTCGCGCCCAATTTTGACGCCACACTCAGCCCCCGTCTGATGAGCAAGCGGGGTTTGATGTTGGGGAGTGAGTTCCGCTATCTCGGTGAACGCCAGCAGATGGTGATCAGCGGCGAGATTTTGCCCAAGGACCGGATGCACAGTACCGAGCACGGCGAGGAACGCCGATCCTTCCAGTTCTGGCATGTCAGCCGGCTGGCGCCGGGGCTGACCTCCCGCATTGAAACCAGCGCAGTGAGCGACAATGATTTCCTGGATGACTTCGGCGACGGTCAAGCCACAACCAGCATCCGCAAATTGGAGCGTGTCGGTGAACTGGCCTATCGCGTCAGAGGCCTGTCGCTGATCGGCCGCTTGCAGGAGTTCCAGACCATCGACGCGGGCAGTCAACCTTATCGCCGGATGCCGCAACTGCTGACCACTTACCACCGACTGCTCGTCGATACGGGGATCTACCTGTATCTCAACGGGGAGTACACGGACTTTCGCCACGACAGCCTGATTGAAGGCGAGCGTCTCACGCTGCGTCCCGCGCTGAGTCTGCCGCTGCGCAGAAGCTGGGGCCACCTGACACCACGCATCAGCCTGAACTATGCCGGCTACAGTCTGAATGAGACCCAGGCCCCGGGCGACCCGCGGCCGGACTACTTCGTGCCCGCCTTCAGCCTCGATAGCGGCCTGGTCTTCGAACGCGACAGCAGCTGGTTCGGCAGCGACGCTTACCAGACCCTGGAGCCCCGTCTCTATTACCTCTACGCCCCCTATGACGACCAATCGGCGGTGCCCGACTTCGATACCACCGACCTCGCCATCAGCTTTGCCAACCTCTTCAAGGAAACCCGCTTCAGCGGCGGCGACCGTTTCGGCGACGCAAATCAACTCACCTTCGGTCTCACCACCCGCTGGCTGGAGGCCGGCAGCGGCGTCGAGCGCCTGCGCGCGAGCATCGGCCAGATCTTCTACCGCCGAGACCGGGAGGTGCAGCTCACGGGCGCGGTCGAGACCAATCCCTCCTCCTCAATGGTGGCTGAACTCTCCACCCGGTTCGGAGACCACTGGCGCGGCTTGCTGACACTGAGGCGGAACCCCCATGTGGTGGACAAACATATCGATCGCGGGCGGCTCAGCATGCACTACCAAACCCCGCACAAACAGCTATTCAACCTGGACTACAACTTCAGTCGCAACACTGTCGAGGACCTGGTTCTCTCCTTCAATTGGCCCTTCAACCACAAATTCGCCGTTTCGGGTAAATGGAAATACTCTTACCTTTATGAGCAGAATATGAATAGAATAATCGGCTTTGAATATGGCGGCCGCTGTTGCTGGAAGCTGCGTGCCCTATACCAGCGCTACCTGATCGATGAGCAGGTGGATGCCGAGGAAGACCGGCGTTTGATGTTACAACTGGTGCTGACCGGATTTGGCGCCTTTGGCACGCCGGTCGATGAAATGTTTGAAGAGCAGATTTACGGTTACCGAGCAGAATAATGATACACAAAGTTAAACAGTGGCTATGGGTCGCCCTGGCCGCCGGATTATTTGCCTGCGGCGGCTTGCAGGCCGCGGTCAAATCCCTTGACCAGATCGTCGCCGTGGTCAACGACGACGTCATTACCCGCAGCGAGCTGGAAAATCGCATTCAGGAGATGGTGGCGCAACTGCAGGCGAAAAACGCCAGCATGCCATCTTTAAAGATCCTTCGCGAGCAGATACTCGAACGCATGATCTCCAAGCGACTGCAGTTGCAGGCCGCTGACCGTATGGGGATCAAGGTAGACGACAATACCGTAACCAAGGCGATTGCCAATATCGCTAAGACCAACCGCATCACCCTGCTGCAAATGCGCGAGGTGCTGGAACGCGACGGCATCAGCTTCGCCATCTTTCGCGATCAGTTGCGCGAGGATATCCTGATCACTCGCTTGAAACAGAAAGAAGTGATCAACCGCCTCGTTATCACAGACCAGGACATCGACAATTTCATCGCCCGCGAGATCGGCACCCAGCGACAACGGGCGGCGGTACATCTGCAGCACATTCTCATCGCGACACCTGAAGGGGCTTCGCCGGAAGATGTGCAATCGGCCAAGCAGCAGGCCCAGACAGTCTATGAAGAGCTGCAACAGGGCGCCGACTTCGGGGAGATGGCGATACGCGTCTCCGACAGTCGTCAGGCCCTGGAAGGCGGCGATCTGGGCTGGATCGAGACTTCGCGCATTCCGAGTCTTTTCACCCAGCTGGTGGATGAGATGGAGTCGGGCGACGTGAGTCAACCGATCCGCAACGCCTCCGGCTTTCATATTGTCAAGCTGCTGGAAATAAAGGGCGGCAAAAAGCTGATCGTCAATCAGACCCATGCCCGGCACATTTTGATTATCACCAACGAGATCGTCTCCAACCAGGAGGCCCGACAGCGGTTGCAGACCCTACGCGAACGCATCGTCAACGGCGAATCCTTTGAGACCCTGGCCCGCTCTCACTCGGACGACAAGGCCTCGGCGATCAGAGGCGGCGATCTGGGCTGGACCAGTCCCGGCGACCTGGTGCCCCAGTTCGAGGAACAGATGGACGCCCTTACCTTGAACGAGATCAGCGAACCTTTTGAAACCCCGTTTGGCTGGCATATCGTGCAGCCTCTCGAACGTCGTCAGCACGACAACACCGAGGAGGCGTTGCGCAATAACGCCCGCCAAGCGATTCAGAAACAGAAATCGGAAGAGGCCATCGAACTCTGGCTGCGACGCTTGCGCGATGAAGCCTATGTGGAAGTGATGTTGGACGAGCTGGATACGCCATGATTCCCCGCCTTGCCTTAACCCCCGGCGAACCCGCCGGTATCGGTCCCGATCTGTGCGTCATGCTGGCGCAACGCCCCCGGCCCGATGTGGATCTTGTCTGCATTGCCGATCCCGAATTGCTGCAACAGCGCGCGGAACGCCTCGGCATGAAGCTGGACCTGCTGCCGCTCGAAACGCCCGCTTCCACCACCCCGGTTAAACCCGGACAACTGCGGATACACCCGGTGGGCCTGCGGCAACAGAGCGACTGCGGCAAGCTCGATCCCCGCAATGCCGATTATGTGCTGGAGACCCTGACCCATGCCGCCGAGGGTTGCCTGGCCGACGACTACGCCGGTCTGGTGACCGGTCCGGTACACAAGGGTGTCATCAACGATGCCGGCGTACCCTTTACCGGCCACACCGAGTATCTGGCCGAAATCTGCCGAGCCGATCCGGTGATGCTGATGGCCACCCCCGGCCTGCGCCTGGCCCTGGTCACCACCCACATGCCCCTGGCCGAGGTCAGCCGTACGCTCACCCCTGACCTGCTGCGTCAGATCGCCACTACCCTGCACCGGGATCTGCAGCAGCGATTCGGCTTGAAGCAGCCGCGTATTCTGGTCTGCGGCTTGAATCCTCACGCTGGCGAACAAGGCTACATGGGACAGGAGGAGATAGAGATCATCGAACCGGTGCTGGCCGAGCTGAATACTTCCGGCATGCAACTGATCGGCCCGCTGCCGGCGGACACCATCTTTACCCCGGTGATGCTGCAACAGGCCGATGCGGTGCTGGCCATGTACCACGATCAAGGCTTGCCGGTACTGAAACACATGGGCTTCGGCAAAGCGGTCAATATCACCCTCGGCCTGCCTTTCATCCGCACCTCGGTGGACCACGGCACCGCCCTGCCCCTGGCCGGCACCGGTCAGGTCAACCTGGGCAGCCTGCAATACGCGGTCAAGATGGCGACGGAGATGGCGGCGCGGCGGTAGAAAAGTCCGTTATTATTAACCCGGCGACTGAGATACATGAATCTATGCCGCTAAATGCAACGTAGGGTGCGGCTTGCCGCACCGTTGATACATGAATCTTTGCCGCATCGGTGCGGCAAGCCGCACCCTACACAAGATTCGCGTTCATTCGCGGACAGAATTCTTCATCCATCTCGTTTATTTACGGACTGAATAATTATCACTCCCCGGCAACGGTCATGCGGTCGATCAACCAGGAACCGGTCTGTACGCTGCTGCGGGTTTCGATATCCGTTCCGACCTCCTGCAAACCCATGAACATCTCTTTGAGGTTGCCGGCGATGGTGACCTCCTCCACCGGAAACTGGATCTCGCCATGCTCCACCCAGAAACCGGAGACGCCGCGGGAGTAGTCGCCGGTGACCATGTTGAGGCCCTGCCCCATGAGTTCGGTGACCAGCAAGCCGCGGTCCATTTTCTGCAGCAATCCCTGGCGGTCCAATTGGCCGCTGTTGATGCGCAGATTTCGAACCCCGCCGGCATTGCCGGTGGTCTGCATGCCGAGCTTGCGCGCGGCGTAGCTGTCGAGCACATAGCTTTGCAACACCCCATCGCCGATATAGGTCCGATTGCAGGTGGCCACACCCTCATTGTCGTAGGCGGCGCTCGCCAGGCCGCGGGGCAGTCGGGGCTGCTCGTGGATCTGTACAAACGCGGGGAAGATCTGCCGCTCCAGGTGATCGAGCAGGAAGCTCGCTTTGCGGTAGAGGGCGGAACCCCGGATCGCACCGATGAAGCTGCGCAGCAATCCCACCGCCACATCCGCCTGGAAGATGACCGGGGCCTGCTGGGTGGCAATGCGACGGGCGCCGAGACGCGATAGGGTGCGCTGCGCCGCGACCCGGCCCACCGACTCCGGGTGTTCAAGTTCTTCACCGATGCGCGCCAAGGTGTACCAGTAGTCGCGTTGCATGCTCTCCCCCTCCTTGCCCACCACCGCGCAACTCAGGCTATGGCGTGAAGAAGGATAGCCGCCGACGAAACCGTGGGTGTTGCCGTAGACATGCAATCCGCCGTGGGAGTTGAGAGTGGCGCCCTCGGAGTTGACGATGCGGGCATCCTCGTCGCGCGCCGCACTCTCGCAACTGACGCCCAACTCGATCGCCTCGTCCACCGCCATATCCCAAGGATGGTAGAGGTCGAGATCGGGTATGTCCGTGGCCATCAAGCTGGCGTCGGCAAGGCCGGCACAGGGATCCTCAGAGGTATACTTGGCGAAATTGCAGGCCGCCTCCACAGTCTCACTCACCGCTTGCGGACTCAGATCCGAGGTGCTGGCGGAGCCCTTGCGATGCCCAAAGTAGACCGTCACCCCGAGGCCGTTATCGCGGGTGTGCTCGATGGTCTCCGGGGCGCCCATGCGTACCGTGACGGAGAGTCCCGCATCACTGCTGACCCCCGCCTCGGCGGCGCTTGCGCCCCGCTTTTTGGCCTCCCTGAGCAGATCGTCCATCAGCTGCTCCAAGTGCTCCTGCCGCTGCTGCATATCGATCATTGTCCGGTGCCTCCTACGGTCAACTCATCCACCTTCAGCGTCGGCTGACCGACCCCTACCGGCACGCTCTGTCCCTCCTTGCCGCAGACGCCGACACCGGCATCCAGTTTCAGGTCGTCGCCGACCATGCTGACCCGGGTCATGGCCTCCGGGCCATTGCCGATGAGGGTCGCACCCTTGACCGGACGGGTGACCTTGCCCTGCTCGATCAAGTAGGCCTCGCTGGCGGAGAAGACGAACTGGCCCGAGGTGATATCGACCTGTCCACCGCCGAAATTGACCGCGTAAAGCCCCTTCTCCACCGAGGCGATAATCTCATCCGGGACATACTCGCCGGGTAACATATAGGTGTTGGTCATACGTGGCATGGGCAGATGGGCGTAAGACTCGCGACGACCGTTGCCGGTGGAGGCCGCCTGCATCAGCCTGGCGTTATGCTTGTCCTGCATATAGCCCTTGAGTATGCCGTTTTCGATCAGCACCGTGCATTGGGAGGGCGTGCCCTCGTCATCCACATTGAGGGATCCGCGGCGCCCCGGCAGGGTGCCGTCGTCCACCACCGTGCAGCAGGCGGCGGCCACCTGCTCGCCGAGACGATCGCTGAAGGCGGAGGTGCCCTTGCGATTGAAATCCCCTTCCAGGCCGTGGCCGACCGCCTCATGCAGCAGGACGCCAGGCCAACCGGGGCCCAGCACCACCGGCATGGCGCCGGCGGGAGCCGCCACCGCTTCCAGGTTGACCAGCGCCTGGCGCACCGCTTCCCGCGCATAACCCAGAGCACGCTCCTCCTGCAGGAAGAAATCGAATACATCCCGCGCGCCGCCGCCGCTGCTACCCTGCTCCCGGCGATCCTTGTGCTCGGCGATGACGTGTACGTTAAGCCGCACCAGGGGGCGTACATCCGCGTTGAGGGTGCCGTCGATGGCGGCAACCAGGATCACATCCTGCGCCCCCACCAGGCTGACGATGACCTGCTTGACCCGCGGATCCTGTTTACGCGCCTCGGCATCGACCCGGCGCAACAGCTCGACCTTGTCGCTCTCGCTCAGGCTCGGCAGGGGATTGATCGGCGCATAGAGACGCTGACCGGCCGGCAGGCCCGCAATCCGCACCTGGCGATCGGCGCCACTGCGAACAATGGCGCGCGCCGCCTTGGCCGCCTCCATCAGGGTCGGTTTCAAAAGATCGTCGGAATAGGCAAAGCCGGTCTTGTCGCCGCTGATCACCCGGATGCCTGCTCCCTGTTCGATGCTGTGGGAGCCCTCCTTGATGATGCCGTCCTCCAGCACCCAGGACTCCAGTCGGCTTGCTTGAAAATAGAGGTCGGCGGCATCCACCGTGTTGCCGGTGAGCTCCCCCAGCATGCGGTCAAGATCGTCCTGCCCCAAGCCCGCCGGGCTGAGGATGGTATCACTGGCGATTTTTATCAGATCAGACATGGTTTCCACAGTCGCTGGCGACGAGCGGCAGCATCCTATCTAGAGGTGTTTATTAACCCGATATCGTTAGCTGCCGGGTTAATGGATTAGTAAACGAAAGTCGTGCCCGGGTTGCGTTTTATAACCGCCGGTGATCTATGGTTGGAAAGGTGCGGCGGATGGTCCGCTGATACTCCCGATCGAGTTGCACGCTAACACTTCCGGTACCACGGGGCACCTGGGCCAGTACCGTACCCCAGGGATCGACGATCATGCTGTGCCCATGGGTTTCACGGCCGTTGATGTGATAGCCGCCTTGCGCCGCCGCCACCACGAAGGCGAGATTCTCGATCGCCCGCGCACGCACCAGGGTCTCCCAGTGAGCCTTGCCGGTCATGGCGGTGAAGGCGGACGGCACCACGAAGACCTCCGCCCCCTGGCTCAGCAGCTTGCGAAACATTTCCGGGAAACGCAAATCGTAGCAGACCGCCACTCCTAAGCGGCCGAACGGGCTATCGACCACCACCGTCTCGTTGCCCGACTCGATGGTATGGGACTCCACATAGCGTTCATCGGTCTCTACCAGGTGGACATCGAACAGATGCAGTTTGTCGTAACGCGCCGCCTGCTTGCCCTGATCGTCATAGACCAGACAGGCGGCGCGCACTTTGCTGCCCTTGGATGCTTGCATCGGAATGGTGCCGCCCACCAGCCAGACACCGTAGCGCTTGGCCATCTGGCTCAGGTACTCCTGCAGGGGACCGCCGCCCGGCTCTTCGCAAAGGGTCAACAGCTCTCTGTCGTGCTCGCCCATGAAGGCGAAATTTTCGGGCAGAACAACCAATCCGGCTCCGCCCTCGACCGCATCGTTGATCAGACGTTCCGCCTCCAGCAGGTTGGCGCTGACGTTGGGACTGGTGGCCATCTGGATGGCCGAGACCTTGGTATTATTGGCGTTCATCTCGGGTCGTTTCCCAGAATGCCGCCTCCGGAGGCGGGCGAAAAAAAAGATGCATCAGGATAGCATCTTCTTGGCGAATCTAGCCAGAGACGACGCAGGCCGGCGTGGTCGAATTGAAGGACATAGGCGACTTATTCATACATCTACCTTTAAGGACGACCCGGCAGATCTATGCCCATGTCGCTCCCCGTCGGCCCCGACGGCGGCGGTTTATTGATCGCTTTGAACTCGGGCGCATCCCAACTGCCGGTGACCTCATAGCTCCGCTGTACGATCTTGTCGAACTTCTTGCCCAACAGCTTTTGCGTCACCGCCAGCGCCACGCCGACAGTGGGATTGACCGCAAGCGCCCCCACCAGCGGCAGGGTGGCGCTGAGATGGGGTGTCACCACCACCTCCTGGTTATAGGTGCGGTCGACCAGCCCGGTGTCGCCTATGAATTCGATGCGCGCCGAGACGCTCTGCATGGTCAAGTCCTGGGTTGTCGCCACTCCGTCGTGAATGGTGAAGTTGCCGTCGATGGAATCAAAGGCGAACCCATCAGCGTAGAGATCCCGAAAATCGAGCGCCAAGCGCTTACCCAAGGCATTCAGGCTGAACAGGCCAATGAGGCGTCCGACCCCGGGATCCACATCTTCCACCCGCCCTTTGCCCACCTTTAGCCAGATGCTGCCGTAGAGCTTTTCAGGACCCATCACAAGCGGCGAGCTGGGCCAGTAGAGTTCAGCCTTGATTTCGGTAGGGGCGCCCTCGATACCGGCGGACAAGCCCATTCCTTGTTGCATCTCCCCCAAACTGGTTAGCTTTGATTGTAAATTGAGCGAGGTAAGATGCCCCTTGTCGGTCAGGCGCCAATAACCCAAGCCGCTGAGATCGATCTTTTCGCCCACCACGCTGAGCTGGGAGATGGTGATGCCATCCTTCTCCTTTTGCCATGCCAAGCGCGACTTGCCGAGACTCATGTCGTTGACATACAAAGTATCCACCGACACATCCAACGCCGGCAGTTCACGGGGATCGAAGTCGACAGCGTTGCTGGTGGCATGGTCCGTACCGCTAATCGCCCCGGCCAGCTCCTGGAGATTCAGCTTGACGTAATCAAAGCGTCCCAAGAGCGGCAACTGCTGCAAATTGCCCGGTACCTGGACCATGCCCTGGACTGTCTCCGATTCCATCTCCACCCGGTAGCCGTCGGCATAGTTACGCGCCTTGAAGTGGGCCTGCGGCGCCCTGATGCCGGCGAGCATCATTTTATTCACCTGCAGGTCGATCTCGATCGAGGTCGGCCTGCCGCCTTCTTCCCCGGCGTCGTCACCCAACCACTCGAGCCACTGATCGGCGTTCAATTCGTCAAGTTCACCGACGAAGCGGTATCCGCGTCCCGATTGCGGCAGTTCGGGTTTGCGGGCGAAGCCCACACCTGTCAACAATTCCTCCCGCGAACCGGCCGGCAGCCGTACCAGCACATTGATACCCTTGCCGTAGCGTAAATCCAGAACGGTCCGGCGGTCGCTGCGAAAAGATACGGTGAGATTCATGGGTTTGGCCGTGGCGGCCTTTTTATGCATCGGCGCGGGCAAGTTAACCGCCACGCCCCGGAGATCGGATTTCACCCGCAAGCGCACCGGCACCCGGCTAGTATGATGGGCGATTTCAGCCACCACCTTGCCCTCGGTCTCGCCGCGCATGGGCGGCAGCCACCAATCTGGAAACTGCCGGCGAATATCCTGCTCGCTGGCGATGAGTCGGGTCGTTATGCGCGTCCAACGTCCGCGTTTGGTCAATTTGGGCGTTATATCGATCACCACCGGGCGATCCATCACCTCCGCCTTGAGACCGCTGGCGCTGACCTGTACCTCGTCGAAACTCAATTCTCCGTTGACGTCTTTCACTTTCAGGTCGGCCAGCTTGATCAGCATATCGGCGCCCTGCAGACTGAGTGTGCCGTCTACCTGCAACTGATCACTCTCCTTCAGCGGAATCGCCAGATTGATCTTGGTTACCGCTTCCCCGGTGACCTCAACCGCTTCGACAAAGGGACCCAAGTGTTCCTTCAGCGGAGTTTCGCTCATCAGGGCGAAAAGCTCTTTGAAGGAACCGTTGATTTCCCCCTGGATCTCCACCGGGGTCGCCCCTTTCA
>CAJICC010000399.1_pt1 | contig 17379 bp, 14 predicted proteins | sample 9199511 | NCBI WGS metagenome assembly CAJICC01 (sample SAMEA7708322, study PRJEB35096) | sediment metagenome | biome: marine neritic benthic zone biome [ENVO:01000025]; feature: sediment [ENVO:00002007]; material: shallow marine sediment [ENVO:03000034] sea grass bed [ENVO_01000059] ...
GCCCTGAACTACATCGATCTGCTGCTGTAGTTCGGTCGGTGAAGGTATCGCCAGGTCCAGCGGACGATGCCTTCGAGCATGCTTGGCACGGCGTACTTTCCTGCTGGCAATCGGCTTTTTCAGCGATTGTTCCAGTGCGAGTAATTTGTCTGCCATAGTCCTACCCTTTCACTCATTGCTGTATGTTCAGGTTCATCACTGCATAGGGATCGAGCGCCACTGACAGCATGTTGCTGCCGGACTTGATCAACCCCCGTGGCACCATCAGGTGCAACTCGCCGGCGTCGGCGTAAATGACTTCAGCGCGCTGGTTGTTGATCGCCGCTACTGGATAGTCGATGTTTTGCTGTAGCACAAAATTCCTGCCCTTTAAGCGCAATTCGATGTTCTCGCCCCCGTCTCTGGCCCGCAACAAGGACAGCTGCGGCGACAGTTTTCGACGGCGCGCCTTGTTGATTAGGTTGGCGAGGTTGGAATAGTCCAACTCCTTTTTACCGGAGGTTTTATCCTTGACCACTTTTTCCAAGTTGATATTGCGCTTATCCAGTCTTTCCAGGTCGCGGGTAGAGGTCACCCCCACTTTACGCAGGCTGTCTTTCACTTCCTCGTCGACATCTTCCAACGTATCCAAGGTAATGTCGTCCTTGCTGGGTGGTTCATTGGCATTCTCCCGAATCTGGCGATCAGTAATGGAACCGAGTTGGAAGGAAATTCGCGAACCACCGCTCTCACCTGGTTTGGCCACCTGGAACTTGACGTTGTCGTCCTCCAATACCGGGAAAATATTCAGATCCAGCGCAACGTCCTTCACGGTATAGGTCAGTTTACGCGTCAGTCCTTTCAGTGACAGCGTGTCCTGGGCTTTGTCCAGCTCCAGGATCAACGAGTCCAGGAACTGCTCAAGATTCCAGGATTTGGTTTCTCGTCTCGGCATTATCCAGCTCCAAAGTGACGCTTACCCGGTGCCACACCGGTTGTACCGACGTTTCAATCCACTGAGTCGGCGGCGATGTACCCAGGCTAAACTGGTTATCGTCATCGAGTAGTTCCTGCACTTCGATAGGCATATCCAGGGCCAGCTTTTCGATGTACATGGCCATCGTTTGGTCGGCATCGAAGGGATCGACATGCTGGGCTAGCTGTGGCGTAAGGAGATCCTCCAGCAGTTCCGCCAGCCCCGGGAAGCGATCCTCTGCCGCTATCTGCGGGCCTTCGATAAAATTGGTCATCGGTTAACTCCGCAAACGACGCACATTGCTGCGTACGCGTGGCCGGCGGTCTTCCACCTGTACAGGAAACAGGTTGACCTTGTCGTCAAACTCCACTTCCATACCCTGGAACTGGTCAGCGATGGTGCTGTCGGCAAGGGTTCTCGGCAGATTCGTTTTTGGCACATAGCGAGGCGTAACTTTTCTCATTCTGAAATCACTCCTATGAAGTGCATCATCACCGGCATGGGAAAGGTCACCCGTTCTTCACCTAGATCGGTGATATTGCCGTTTTCGTTGATCTGACCGGCTTTGACCAGTACCAGTTTCTGTAATTTAAACTCGGGATAGGTCCACAGCGCCGCGCGATCACCGGGGCGTCCACGTAACTGGCCCTGATGCTGAGCGGCCTGATTAAAGCGCTCCACGAAGTCATTGTTAGCCAAGGCTTGTAGAATATCTTCGCTCAGCGCCGGTTGCTCTGGGGCCAGTCGCGACATCAGGTGATTGAGCGCATAGAGGCTATATTGGTAGCCGCTGCGCAGGCGGATTTTGGCTCGCGGGCCGTCCTCTTCGACGCGCAGGTCGGAATCCATGCGGGCGTTTCGGTTGCGCTGCGGATCGAGAGTCAGGTAGTAGCGACTCTGGATGTCGGCGCGTCGGGTTTCGCGATCGAAATTGGTTTCCCAGATCTGGTGCCAGTAGTCGCGATAGGTTTCCCTGTCATCTAAAGCAATCAGTTCGCCCGATTCCTCCACACGGTCGAAGCGATATTTACCCATCAGGCCGAAGCTGTGTTGAATGGAAGTGCCCCGCAATTGTCCGCGACTGTTGCGCCACAGCAGGGTGAGTATGGCGATATGGTCTTTCTGCGGATCCAGCGACTGGGTGATATTGCTCTCCACTCGAGGGATCAGTTCCAGAGGACCGCTACTCACAGCGCCGACCTTTTCACTGGTCTCGTATACGATGCGCAGGGTATCGGCCTGCTTGAGCTGCAGCATGACCTCGGCGTCGTTGATGGTCTGCGGTGTTTCAACCGAGAGCGGAAATTGCAGGGCGTTGCTGTGGCTGTACAGGGGAATCTCCCTACCAAACACAACCTGGGCCAGTACCTCGTCTATCTGCAGACGAACGCTGGCGACCCGTTTGTAGTTGCGCGATCGACTGGCGCTCATTTCCAGGCTTAGGCTAGCCAGCAACTGGTGCAGAGCGGGATCGTCAACCCCTGGGTTGAGACGCTCTAGATGCCCTTGCAACTGAGCGTCGGCCTCCAGGCCCAGACGGGCAAAGTCTTTGATGCCATTGATAACCTGTCCGGTCATGCGCTCGGGGGCCTGGACAATGCTTTGCACGGTCTGTGGGTTTAGTACCTGGCGCAATAGCGGCATCAGCGCGGGTAGCGCTGCCAACAGAGGTGCTACCTGGGCGTGGCTGTACTGGGTCAAAGCCTGACTAGCCGCGGCAGTTGTTGTGGTTGTCGGTGTGGTGGGCGCCGGTGCAGTCTGGGCACTACCTCCGGCGTTACTACCGGCCTGGATTAATTGCATAACCCGGCGCATATTCTCCGGTGTCAGTATCTGCCGCGCGGCCGGGCCGAGCGCGCGCAGGACCTGGTTGGCGAGATTGCCGATCTGATTGACGGCGGTACGCTGTCCCTGATCACTGCCGCCGCCACCGCCTCCGGAAATGCTACGAACGAGATTGCCGGCCACTTGACCCACGGCCGGCGCCACGCCGGATACTAACGAACCGATAGCAGGCGCCAGCATCGGCATCAATGAGGGCAGAGCGCCAACGATCGCTTGGAGAAACATCGTCTGAGATAACTTGCGTTCTGACAACGCAAAGGGAACGTTGTCCACCGCCTGTGTGTAAGTGCGTTCAACAGTTGTCATGGTTTGGTTCCTTGTTGTTGCCACTGCCGCCGTGTCGTTTGTCAGGGCCAATCCCGCCGGTGGTGGCAAGGGCACATTCTCATGGGCGCTGTCGTTCGGTTGGCGATGTGTGGCAGTTGCCCGGAGGGTCGCCACCTCGGAGATGGCTGGACCTTCACCATTGCGTTCCCGAAAACTCACCAGTTGTAGACAGCGCCAGTCATGCTTCAAATCCCGCACCGGTATCACTAGCTCACCGCGCCCGCGATTTTCGGGTCCCAACGGGCCGATTAATCCGGAACGCTTTTTTATCTCGGCCAGACTGGGCAGACCGTTGCGGGTGGTGCGTTCCTCCTCGCCCAACTGCCAGCGCAGGTAGCGGTTCTTGCCGATATCAAAGCGAACCACCAATCCATCGCGCGTCGATTCCAGCGCCAGTATCAGCGCCAGCGCCATTGTCTACCGCGTCGGCGTCGCTGGTGCCGGAATGGCCGGTGTTGGCGCTGCGCCAGGTTGATTGGGCTGCGTCACCTGCTGGCCAGGTCCTAAACGGGCTCCTCCATCGCCACCGGCCTGGTACAGAGCGGCAAAGTTATCCAGTTTGAAGTAATCGGACTTGAAGGTAATGTCCACGGATCCGGCCACCTTTGCCGCCAGCTCGGTATTCGCTACGCTCTTGGCGCTGGATACCGAGATCTTGGTTTTGCGGCGACTGGTGGTGTGACCGCCTTTGGGTCCACCAAAGATAGCGCCGAACAGGCCGCCGCTGGCACTGACACTGCTACTGGAGGATTTGATATCCTGCAACGCCGCCTTGTCAGATTTCTGGATCTGTTCAGTCGCTTTGATATCGAACAGCACTGAGGCTTTCACATTGCCTTTTTCGACTACCAGGCGGGTGATGCCCATGAGGATGGTTTCACGCAGCATGGCGCGTTGCTCTTTAGCCATCTGGATCTTGGCGTCCATGATGCGTGCCTTGACCTGGTTGTCTCCCAGATCTACCGGTTCGCCGGAGCTGTCGGTGAGTTGCAGTTTACGGTTGCCATCATCATCCTCTTCGTCGCTGAAGCTGAGACCAAATTCATCCGGTTTGTTTTCCGCCAGGTAGCCGAATGAGGCGGCATCGTCGATGGCGTTAATAAACTTGGACACCGATTGGCTGGCGGCCTTCAACAGCTTCTGGTAGGACTCCATTTGCGCCAGGGTCACCTCCAGGTTGGCGTCGAAAACACCTTTCAAGAGGTCTTTTACAAAACCGGGGAAGTCGACTTCGTCTATAAAGCCTCCCGCCAGTTCGCCGGCCTGATCGATACGTTGGTTTTGGTGACGGGCATCATCAATCATGTCGCTGGCTTGTTTCGTTCTCTTCATCGCCGAGCTGTAGATGCCTTGTTGCGTGGAGCGCCCGTTGCCGTTGGCCTGATTGGCCAGCTCGGTATAGTTCTGGCGATACAAATCCATATACAACGCCTTTTGGTCATCTATCCCCAATTGATGGAAAGTGGAGGACTGGGCCAGGCTACGGCGCGTGTATTCCCGGGCGAGATCTTTCACGGCTTGCTCATTCATGTTCTGTCTCCCCCTTAGAAGTCATCGTCGTCGGCATCGGCGAAGTCGAAATCATCTTCGATGCTGTCATCTTCCTTGCTCCACCCATCTTCCTCCTCAGAGGTATTGGTGAAGTTGAGGATATAAGCCTCCGCCGCCTGCAGGAACTCTTCGAACTCTTCCTGACGTACACTGCCTTCATTGAAGTCGGCAATCCAGCGAAACACTTTGTTGCCATCAACTGCAATCGAACGTTGAGCGGCGATGTTGGGGGAAATTCCAAACTCCTCTTTGGAAAGCTTTTCAATGACAGTCCACATGGTCTTGCGACGATTACCGCCAAAATAGGCGATAATTTCCGGGTCTTTCAACATATCAAAGCACTCTTGCAGCTGGGAATAGAACTCCCGTGCCTGAACGTGAGCCATGCCGGTGCAGTATTCGGTGAGGTTGTACTGCAGTTCCCGGGTAGCCTGATAGATGCGGGAGCGCGAGACGGGCGAATCTTCGCCGATGCCGGAATCCACCCGTTCGGTTTTGTCGATGTAATCGGCTACTTCCGCCATCAGGTTGTGCCACAGGCCGGGAAAGGGCTCATTGACCACCATACGGGACAATACTTCAGCTTCACTCTTATTGAGTACCCGTCGATATACAATGCCGCGCTCTTCTTCGCTGGCTCGATCATCGCGGCGCTTCCAGTAGCGGTATAAACGCGATGCGGCTTCTCCTTCCACCACATCTATGGAACCGGCTGACCAGTTCAGAACCAGTGCATCGACCAGCTTGAAGACTCCGAGGCGTTCGCCCAGTTCATAAATGTAATCCAACGCACCCGCGGCGAGAATATTATCCGCAATAATTCCCTGCTCCTCGATTCCATCGAAATCGTCAACGGAAAAATCCCACTGCCCAAAGCTGGAGGATCCGGCGCGGCGTAATGCGGAGTCGATTGGATCTTCCTCGCCACCTGAAGTGTTCAATGCATAATCATAGGCGAGGCTGAATTCCTCATCGTAGCGACCGTTTTTTTTTTTTTTTGGATCGGTGATTTTAAAACCACGATCCAGTAGGTAGTCGATCATCGCCGTGCGTACCGCCGATGTGTAACGAACCTTATCGACGTCACTGCGCTCTTCGATATATAGCTCGAGCAGAAACGGTAGCTCGCCTTCCTTGTTGACGCTGTTGATAATAGCGAGAACCGACGCTTCCAGAGTGCCCGAGCCGAGAGATAATATTGTGTTTGACATGGCTAGGATCCTTTCTCTGAGTTAAAGTCCTTCGCGAACCTGATATATGATTAGATCGCGCAAATGTGCTTCTTCGCTGAAGTCTATGCGGTTTTTATCGCAAACTCCGTTCACAATTTCCTCGGCAAAAAGATCCAGCGCGCCATCCTTTTCTTCAAGTCTGTAAATCACATTGTCTGTAAAACCGACAGTATCCTCCAGCGATTCTTCTATTTGCTTGTCCGGATCTCTGTGTTGTTTGTCAGATCCTTTTTCATTCTTTAGTGATCCTGCATAGATATCTTCACAGTCCAACAGTTCAAATAGAATGGCCGGGTAGACTGCAGCAAGCACCAAGCGCTTGTTCTCACTGATCTGCAAGCGGTTCAGGCGTTTGTTGACTGCCATCAATTCGGTCGCCCAACCTTTCTTGGTGACTTTTTCAATTACCTGCTTCGCCTTTTGCGGGGTGGCATCAAGGGTATTTTTTACATTCGTCAGCGCCTGTTCCGCAAGCGGATCTATTTTTGAAAAGCGTGTAGTGATATACAGTAAATTGGTTTTGCTGAAGGTTGGTCTTCGTTCCAGTAAGTTACCCAACGAGACTTTGTAATTACCTAGCACACCCAACTCATCCTCTGCTTGGTATTTGTCGGCGACAGTGGCTCTGCCTCTGGTATGCTTCGCGGCTAATTTCTTTTCTGAGGTGTCATCAATGGTTGTGGCCATGCTGGACTCTCCCTATGCTGAACTTGTAGTCGAGGTATCGCATCGCATCGGCCAGATTAAGACGTCCATACCCGGCCTTACGATGCTTGAAGTTGCGGTCAACTTTGTCACTGGTGTGCTTGAGCACGTGTTTCACTTGAGTGTCACTGAGGCGGCGCCTGCGTTTATGCGAGTAGGCTTTTAGCAAGGCCACGGCGCCGGTAACGAAGGGTGCGGCGTGAGAGGTGCCGGTGGAGAATGCGTACTCGCCATCTAAATAAGTACTGTAAATATCGACGCCGGGAGCGATGAATGACACTTGGTCGCCGTAAGTCGAAAACTCCGCCACGTCGCCGTTGATGTTCATTGCGCCGACGGCGATGACACTTTCAAAGGCGCCGGGGTAATACATCTGTTGCTGGCCGTCATTTCCGGAAGCGGCAACGATGGTTACTCCCTTGCGTGTGGCGTAATCGATGACTTCCTGGTGAGGTAGTCCACCGCCTTCGTGGCGAACGCCCAGGGACATATTGATCACATCGGCACCCTGATCCACTGCGTACTTCACCCCGACGTTAATATTATCAATCAATCCCGCGCCCATCTTGCGACCTTGTTTTTCCATTGCAGCCAGCACGCGAATCGGTATCAGTTTGCATTTGGGTGCCACCCCTCGCGGCATGGACTTGCCCTGTCCCACAACAATGCCGGCCACGTGGGTACCGTGACCGACTTCATCATCAGCGACCTCATCAGCCTCGATGTAGTCGCCGATGAAATCCTCGGCGCCATCGAGAATATTGACGAAGTCATAGCCACTTTGCAGCGAGTGAGTAAGTTCGGGATGTTCCAATTCAACGCCCGTATCGAGCACTGCGATAGTAATCGCCTCGTCACCCTCGCTGAAAAGTTGCGCTTCATCCAGATAGATCGCATCGCGGCTGGCTCGATCGGTGCGTTGGCTGAGCATGGTGCTGTGGGGATCCAATTCCATGCGGCCGACGATGGAAGCCGTTACCTGTACAACTTCTGGCAACAGACGCAGGTCTTCGATTAAAGCGCGCGGTACACGGCCTTTGCGGGTGAGAATCAAACGATAAATACGGTCGAGGCCACTGACAATTTCAGCCGCAGACCAGTCGCTATCGGCGGGCTGATACTCACGTGTGGCGAGGAAAGGAGTGTGGTGGCGCTGCATCACCCGATCGATTGCAGGTAGAAGCTGCTCCTGCTCCAGACTACGATCGACTAATAATGATTGCCAATGCGGTAATTGTCGCAAAGGTAACGCATGTCTTATCTTTATCAGGATATGTCCTTTCATCCAAGTATGCTCCATCACACATTTATATCCTCACCAAAAATCCAATTTTTTTAGATGGAGCGAAAAATCGAGGGATCGGAATTTATTAGTTATTGCTGCTGATGTAATCGGCGGTGCCAACAAGTCTGCCGGTTACCTTTTACCCTCGCCATCCGCACAGGCCACCTCGACCTCATACTGCGAGCAATCCATGTAACATGTAATACAGAAGATTCGTTCATATTTTGATTTTTTTCAAGCTGAATAGGCGGTCTCAGCAACTGAGGGCGGCAGATAAGTCCTGTGGATGGGTCCTGGAATGAGGGTCCAAGTCCTAATCAAGTCACAGTGATCTATATGTTTTTCATGAGCTTATATCTATGTATTGAGGATTTTGGGATCGTCGTACTCTCATATGTGCCGATTCAGCAGTAAGCTTTCGTTGATCACCCATCTCTCTCAAGCTGCTACCCTGGCGTCATCAGAGCATGTAACAGATGATGTGATTTAGTGTTTCCTGAATTATCAATAGCTTATGTTGATGAAAAAGGGTGGCGGATCCCTTTATTGCTGAGGCCTCTATATTAATCTAAGATTCTTCAACTACTGCTGACAATGCCAACTCAATCTCTTGAAGTGCATATGTTTTTTTCATATAGATATTGTGTAAATTTGTTGTGATTGGTGTTTATTCGCGGCATTCGGATCAGAGGTGAAATATGGGGAAACAGGAGCAACCGATCGCGCTGGCCATCACTGGCGCATCCGGCAGCGCCTATGCCCTGCGCTTGCTCGAGTGTCTGCTCGGGGCCGGAAAGGTGGTGGATCTGATGATCAGTCAGGCCGGACAGATCGTGTTGAAGATGGAAGCCGATCTCGAGCTGCCGGGCCAGCCGGAAGCGGTGGCGCAGTTGCTGTCGGCCCGTTTCGGCGCAGAGCCCGGACAGTTGAGGGTGTTCGGGCGTCAGCAGTGGTTCGCGCCCCTGGCCAGCGGCTCGAATCCGCCCAGCGCCATGGTGGTCTGCCCCTGTACCACCGGTACCTTGTCGTCGATCGCCTGCGGCGCCAGCAATGACCTGTTGGAGCGGGCGGCGGACGTGGTATTGAAGGAGCGGCGGAAGCTGATCCTGGTGGTGCGCGAAACCCCTTTTTCAGAGATCCATCTGGAGAACATGCTCAAGCTGAGCCGCATGGGGGCCGTTATCATGCCGGCCAATCCGGGCTTTTACCATAAACCGGAAAATCTGCAGCAACTGATCGACTTCATGGTCGCCCGCATCCTCGACCAGCTTGGGCTGCCGCATCAGTTGATGGCCCGTTGGGGGGATTGAAACCGCTTGCTTAGCGGTCCTTAAGATAGGCGACCAGCGCGTCGGCATTCTCTTTGTCGATTTGGGGATAGGCGGGCATCAGGTGACCGCCGTTGCGTATCAAGACCGACAACTCATCGCTGGGTGTTTTTGTGCCAGCGACACTGAGTAGGAAGCCGAATATACCTTCGCCCTCGTCACCGTGGCACCCAGAGCAGGCTTCGGCGAAAATCTGCTCGACCGGCATGCCGGCGCTGGGTTTAAAGTCCTTGCCTCCGCTGCAGCCGCACAGCGTGGCGCTTATCAGGCAGGCGCCAATGAAACGGGTCCTTATGGTCATCTTAACCTCTTGCTGGTTTGGTCGTTAACAAACCGGGGGATTGTACTCAGGCAGTGCTGTTAACCCAAGTGCTCTTTCAGGATTTGGGGTTGGTAATGTGAAGGAGTACTTGTTACTCAATGATGGTGCAGCGGTTGCGCCCGTTCTGTTTCGACTGATAGAGGGCGGCGTCGACTCGTTTGAGCAAAGTGGTGATGTTGTCCTCGTGCCGCATGACGCTGCCGCCGAAGCTGGCGGTAACCCGGCCCACGCCGGTATGTTCATGCTTTTCGATCAGGCTGCGCAGTGACTCGGTTACGGACTTCAGCTCGAGCGGATCGGTCAACGGGGTGATGATCATGAACTCCTCGCCCCCCCACCGGGCCAAGGTGTCGCTGGTGCGAATATGCTGCTGTACCAGGTTGACGGTGTTTTTCAACACTTCGTCGCCAACGTCATGACCGTGGTTGTCATTCACCTGCTTGAAGTGGTCGAGATCGAACATGATCAGTCCGATGGAGTTGCCGGTGGTGCGCGCCCACTCAATCTGGTTCTTCAGCTCGTCATCGAATTTGAGGCGGTTATAGGTCTGGGTCAGGCGGTCCGTGGTAGCCAAATGATGAAGCTGTTTCTCCATATCCACCATTTCCGTCACATCACGATGCGACTCGACGATCTGTTCGATGTGCTGGCCAGTGCTATCAAAAAGCGGTGTTGCACGCACATCGACGTAGAGCAGGTTGCCGTTGTGGTCAAAGTGCTTGTGGCGTACCGATGCCGGTTTGCCGGTGATTAAAACCTCTTGGATCGGGCAGGGGTCGGTGAGTCCCGTGCAGGGTGTATCCCGTTTGTGCGAGAGCCGGTAGCAGGTGATTTTTTGGTGAATGTCGCGACTGTCGTTGTAAAGTGCCCGGGCCGCTTGGTTGGTCAATTGCAATTGATAGTCGCTGACGTTAATCACGAGTGTCGGATCGGGCAGAGTGTCGACCACTTTCTGGATGTAATCATGGGATAGGGTGAGTTTGTGTTCAGCGACCTTCAGTGCGCTGATATCGCTGATGTGGGAGTAGTAGTGTGAAACATTGTCGAACTCATCGCGTATGGGGCGGCAGACATCCTGCACCCATTTAGAATTTCCCTGGTGGTCGATCACCTGATAGGGCGTGCGCTTGAAGATGTGGCTATGGGCCTGGTCGGCGGCTTGTGTCTCGCTGATGTACTGCGCTAGATAATCCGGATCAATAATGCTGGCGTAGGTCAAGCCTTGCCTGAGAAACTCATCGGGCGTGTAGCCCAACAGGTCCTGGATGTTGTTGGATATATAGTCCATCGGCCAGCCGATTTCATTACGCAGCTTGGCGATGGTGCCGGGGCCGTTGACGAAGAGGTCGTGTTCGAAGGCGATCTGATCGTTCAATGCGGCTATCTGCCGTTGCTGGATACGGCGCCGGTCCCAGTGCCACAACAGCAGGCCGAGGATGATGGCAATCAACAATAGGCTGAACAGGAAGGCCGGCAGGACGGCTTGGGTCTGGCGCAGCAACATGCTCTCGATCTGTGCTTGTGGGGTTAACAGCAAAATGGTCAGACACCCCTTGCAGAGAGCCTCGTGCTGCCCACCGGACGGATCGACATGCTCAAAGGTGAATAATCCTTCGCTGGTCAGATATTGGCCGCGCGGTTCGGATATCAGCGCATGCCAGATCGAAGGGTGCAGTATGCGCAGTGTGGAATGGGGACTGTCCGGGAACATAAAGTTCCAGGTTTGCGAGCTGTCGGTGCTGATCAGAGGATAGCCGTCATGGTTGAACAACATGGCTTGACCCTGAAATCCGGCACTGGTCAGGGTGAATGCACTAAGCAGATCTTCCGCCAGGTAATTGAGCAGCATGACGCCGATTTTCTTACCCTGTTTGTTGCTGACTGGCGTACCGAAACGCATCATCGGTTTCAATGGCAGTTCGACCTGCTTGTTCTCAATGTTCAGATCGAGTGGGGAGACATAGACCGAGCCAGCCGGTAAATCGATGACATCGCGGAAATAGTAGCGGTGCCGCTTGGACTGGAGTTCACGCTTTGGTACCGGTGTGGGTCGGCCGCGATTATAGTTGATCCGCACGACCTCTTTGCCCTTGCGATCGAGGAACCGGATCTGATCATAGTGGTTTCGGTGTTCGGAGAATTTGGTCCAAAAACGCTGCAGTGCAATCACATTGTGAGGTGCTTGCGGGCTTGGGTGAAATTGGTCCAAGTGCTCATCGCTGGCCAGCAGCTTGAGATCGGAGGTGATGTTGCTAAAGGTCAGTTCCATCTGCTTGTTCAGTTGGCTTATCAACCTGTTTCCGTTGAGCTTCAGCTCATCCTCCAGGTTCTTGCGCAAATGCTGTTCACTAAAATTGAGTACGACTGCCACCGCCATCAGTAGCAGCAGTAAGGAGAGGCTATAGAGTTTAAGAAAGCGGCGGCTCACGGTGGGTATTATTGTTAACAGACCCTTGAATATCGGTTTCGCTGTCATCTTCCGTTAGGCGAAACAACACCACCGCGCCCTTGATCTCACCCTCTATCTGGATCGGTGTGCTGAGGCAGTCGACCTGAATCGGTGCGCCGTCCTTGCGCCAAAAGGTTTCGTTGTCGATGCGTTGAATCTGTCCGTGTTTGAAAACGCTGGTGATGGGACAGGCTTCGGGTGGATAGGGGCTGCCGTCCCTATGGCTATGGTGCCAAAGTTGATGACTGGGCTTATCCAACATCTCCTCCACGCCATAGCCAAGCAGAGAGGCGGCCTTGGGATTGACGAAAGTTTGTCTGCCTTCCACATCCAGCCCGATAATGCCTTCGCCGGCCATGTTCAGGATCAGTTCAGTCTGGTGTTGGGTGTGCTGATTTTCGTCCACCAGCGCTTTATAGTGGCTGATATCGTTGATGACGGCGATGAAATAGTTTTTGCCATGGCTACTTTTCGGCATGTGTGAAAGGCTCAGTTGGCACCATTTCAGGGCGCCGCCGGCGGAGAGCAGGCGGAATTGAACTGAGTCGTTTTTTTCATGATTACGCCGCAGCCGTTCAAAAGTCTCGGTGACTTCAGTCAGGTCGTCCTGGTAAATCATCTCCTTCAAATTGATATGCTTGAGAGCTTCCACACTGTGCCCGGTGATGTCGCTAAGGCGGCTGTTCATGTTCAGCAGCTTTCCTGAGGGCGTGATATGAGCAAGCCCGACAGCGGCCTGTTCAAAGGTGGCGATCTGTGCCTCCTGACTGCGTTTTAGGTTCCTTTTGTGTTCGCTCAACGAGCGGTTGAGACGCATGATGCGCAGACTCATACCGATAAGAAACAGCAATGCCAGGCTCGGCGGCAGATACCAGTACCAATATTTTTTCAACGATTGAGTGAAACGTTGATTCAGGGGTTGATCGAACGGGGCCAGCTTCAGCAGTATCAGCAGATCTCTCACCGACTGGTAATCCTCAGGGGTGGTCCAGCCCTTGATGTGCGCCTGTTTGGCAGCCGGATGATCGGCCGGCAGTTGCAACAGGGAGATGGAGACTTCCCTGGCCAGTTGCTGCGGGGTGTGAGGCAGCTGGGAAAAGGGCCATTCCGGATACAAGGGAGTGCTGATCGCATAAGGAAAGTTGTTGTAGCTGCGTGGATCGATAGTGCGCAGTTGATCCAGCTTGATCTTGCCTTCCTGCGCCATGCGCTCAAGGGTATCGGTACGCACGATGCCCACATCCGCTTCTTGGTGCAGCACGGCCTGTACCACGGCATCGTGGGTGCCAAGGAAGGAGAGGGATGCCAGATCCCAGGTCTCGATGTTGGCGCCTTGAAGCTCACGCAAGGCCATGATCCAACCACCGAGGGAGGTATTGTGTACCGCTGCAACCCGGCGATTGGCAATGTCACTGAGGTACTCTATGCCGCTGTTGCTTTTCAAGCTGAAGATGACGCTGCCGAACTTGGTGCTACTGGTATCGCTGGAAAGATCGTTGATCAAGGTGAGAATCCGCTGCACCCCGTATTTGACCGAGAGATTGACATAGATGCCGGGGTTGACAATCACGAAGTCGACCAGCTGATTCTTCACGATCAGCGGGATGTCATCGAATTTCATCGGTACGATCCGGAACTGGTGTTGGGGCAGGCTCTGATTCAGATATTCCGCCGTGGCGCTCCACTTCTCCATGCTTATGTCGTAGCCTCGCTTGGCCAAAACCCCGATGCGTACCTCATCGGCCGTTGCCGAGTGCCAGGCGGTGGAGAGACAGCAAGTGAGGAGGAATGGAAGGATTCGCGAGAAAAGCCGGATGCTCAGGGAACTCTCGTCGCTTGCCGGTGATTTGTGAAGGATAGTGCTAACCTGCATTGCTCAACTTCCGTTGCTGCTGCGGCTCGATGGTACTTCCTGGCTGTTGTTCACGCTACTCGGTGCTCCACACACTGCCTCCGATGTTGCGAGTTCTGCGGCGTGCAAACAAGCGATATCACACCACTGAACCCCCAAGCTACAAACATTTGAGAGAAATGCGGACTAAGGCCTATAAAATCAATGAGTTCAACAAATAAGATCGGCCGGAAGCACTGAATCTTTACCGAGGTTACCGGTTTTTACCCTTCCATACAGGTGCTTTCCTCGGCCAGGTCGATCAGAAGCCGGGAGGAGGTTTGCCGCACCGCCTGCGGGGGAAGCATCTCCAGGTCCTCAAGCAATAAGCCGTAGGCCTGCGCAAAACCCTCATCAGTACGCGGTATTACCATCATCTGCATCAGGGGATCGGTCCGTTGGCGCGAAACATTGCCGATGAACAGAGGCTGTCCACCCGGCGCCAGTTGCATGTCTGTCGACCAGAGTCGTATCACCAGCCGGCTGCCGTCAGGAAGCTGCTTGCTTAAGACGGCATTTTCGTGTGCGGCACCGTGGACCTGGGGCAGCACGGGCAGTTGATCGATTGCGGCGCGGGGCGAGAGCAGGCGCAGCAGATTGTGCCAGTCGAGCATCTGCGCCCGCTGCCAGCCGCGGTCGGCGAGATAGTGCAGCAGACAGGCCGGCTCACCGGCCAGGACGAGATTCAGTGGGTGGTCACGCTCTTTGCGCAGATCGTCGCGAAAGCGTGGCAGGATAGGTGTCAACTGCCGCTGCCAGTCATGTAGCGGGTAGCTGTAGCTCTCTTTCTTCGGTTGGTACTTCTGTAGCTGGGTCTGATGATCTGCCACATCCAAGACGATGATCAGGGCCGTGAAAAGCAGCGCACTGCCGATCATCAAACGTTTCCGGCTCGCCTGTTCCACATGGCGGTGGTAGGCAATCCCCAAAAAGGCCACCCAGGCGGTGCCCAGCATCAGACTGCCGACCACATCGGTCAGCCAATGCGCGCCGAGATAGAGACGCGAGAGGGAGACGGCACCGATCAGCAGGGCCGCCAGGCTGTATGGCAGCCAGCGCCATTCCCGTTGCAGGCTGCGCGCGAGCATGATGGAGAAGAAGCCATAGAGGGTGACCGCGCGCAGCACATGGGCGCTGGGAAAGGACCAGGGTCCGAGGGCTTCGCCGGCTCCTGGGGGTCTGGGTACTTGCAAGCTGTACTTCAACAGCAAGGGGGCAAGCAAGCCGAACAGACAGGCTGCCATTAGGTGGTAGGTTGCGCGTCGATCGCCCCGCAACCAAAGGACCAGCCCCAGGCCGCCAGCGAAAATCAGAATCGAAGCCAGGTCTCCCGGAGCGCTGAAGGCGGTCATCAGATGATCGCCCCAGGGCGAGCGCAGACTCTGCAGGGTGGTGTAGACCAGCTGATCCAAGCCGGCGGTAAGCGAGCCGCCCAGCACCACGCCGGTCAGCAGTACGAACAGCAGGGTGGCGACCAGTAGCAGGGTGGCGAGGCCGGCCAATCCTTTGGCTTCGGGATGGTGCGGATCGGCCAGGGCGCGGGAGATGGAACGAAAGCCGGGATGCAGCTGGCCCCAGTCGAATACCCGCTGTACCAGTTGGGTCGCGTGAGGCTGAATCAGGCGAAAGAGGGCGCGTGCGGTAATGAACAGCAGCCAGGCGAGGATCAGCATCAACAGCAGCAGCAACACCAGGCGGAAGGCGACTTCCGAGGCCAGCTCCAGGGAGGCGCCGAAGACGATACCGGGCAGCAGATAGGCCGGGGCCCAGACCAAGGCCGAGAGCAGGTTGGCGAACAGGAAGCGCCAGGGGGTCATGCCGAGCATGCCGGCCACCAGGGGGATGACGGCACGCACCGGCCCGAAGAAGCGGCCGATGGCTACGCTCTTGCCCCCATACTTTTGGAAGAATTGGATACCTCTCTGCAAGGTCTGGGGATGGCGCTTGAAGGGCCAGAGTTCACGCAGACGGTCCTGGTAGTGGCGGCCAAGCCAGAAACTCAGGCCGTCGCCGGCCACCGCCCCGGCGACGGCCCACCAGAAGACAGGCCAGAAGCTGAGGTTACCGGTGGCGATCAGGGCGCCGAAACCGAACATGGCCACCACCCCCGGCACCAGCAGGCCGATCATGGCCACCGATTCGGAGAAGGCGACGAAGAAGACCGCCAGTCCGGCCCAAATGGGATTCGCCCCGATCCAGCTCACCAGTTGGGACAAGAGCTCACTCATGCCGGATCGGCACCAGATGGTAGCGTGGCGCCGGGTGAGAAATCACTCCTTCGGGGCGTTTCGCAGTTGAGCATCGTAGCTTTCGTAACGCTGACGTTCGGTGGGGCAATCCGGATCGTCCCGTCGCTCGAGGCATTGTTGGATGCGCATCGACTCCACAGTCTCGTACAGGGTCTGCGTGCTACAGCCGGCCAGCATCCCGACGATCAGGATCGAGCAGGTGATGGGGCGCATGGGCATCGGCTCACCCCAGGCCGGCAAAGGCCTCGGTGGCGGCGGCGATGGTGGTCTTGATGTCAGTGTCACTGTGCACTGCGGAGACGAAGCCGGCCTCGAAGGCGGAGGGTGCGAGATAGACGCCGCGATCCAGCATGGAGTGATAGAAGGTCTTGAAACGCTCCTGGTCGCAGTCGGTGGCGCCGGCGTAGTCACTGACCTGGGGTTGATCGCTGAAGAAGAGTCCGAACATGCCACCCACGTGGTTCTCGGTGAATGGGACACCCGCCGAGCTGGCGGCTTCCCGGATACCGGTGACCAGGTTTTCCACCTTGGCGGAGAGGGTGTCGAAGAAACCGCGCGCGCTGATCATCTCCAGGGTTCGCAGGCCCGCCGTCATGGCGATCGGATTACCCGACAGGGTGCCGGCCTGATAGATGGGGCCGAGGGGGGAGATTTTCTGCATGATCTCCAGCTTGCCGCCGAACGCCCCCACCGGCATCCCGCCGCCGATCACCTTGCCCAGGGTGGTCATGTCCGGAGTCACCCCGTAGTGGGCTTGAGCGCCGCCCAAGGCGACGCGGAATCCGGTCATCACTTCGTCGAAGATCAGTACTGTAGCGTACTGGTCGCAGACTTCGCGCAGGGTTTCCAGGAAGCCGGGCACGGGAGGAATGCAGTTCATATTGCCCGCTACCGGTTCGACGATGATGCAGGCGATCTGTTCGCCGACCTGGGCAAAGGTCTCGCGTACCTGCTCGCTGTTGTTGAAGTCGAGCGTGAGTGTGTGTTCGGCCAGGCTGGCGGGAACGCCGGGGGATGAGGGTTCGCCCAGAGTCAGCATACCAGAGCCCGCCTTGACCAGCAGGGAGTCGGAGTGGCCGTGGTAGCAACCCTCGAATTTGACGATCTTGTCGCGTCCGGTATGACCGCGGGCGAGGCGAATCGCGCTCATCGTCGCTTCCGTGCCGGAACTGACCATGCGAATACGTTCGATGGATGGCATCAGTTCGCGAATCTTGCGCGCGATCCGAGTTTCGAGCAC
>CAJICC010000482.1_pt1 | contig 17100 bp, 21 predicted proteins | sample 9199511 | NCBI WGS metagenome assembly CAJICC01 (sample SAMEA7708322, study PRJEB35096) | sediment metagenome | biome: marine neritic benthic zone biome [ENVO:01000025]; feature: sediment [ENVO:00002007]; material: shallow marine sediment [ENVO:03000034] sea grass bed [ENVO_01000059] ...
AATAACTGAAATCAAGAAGCCAGCGGACACCGCCGTCCGGCAATGCCACTCGGTATCTGAGGGGTCATTCGGCCTCGCCATCGGCGAGCCGGAACAGGGCGGAGACCTGATCCCGGTCTTTCTCATGCACCAGATCGAGGATCGCCTCCGGGGTCGGCTCGAATCGATCGGGATCCTGCTGATAGAGTTCGTACATGCGCTCATCCCACTGGCACTCATCCGCCGCCGGTTCCCAGACCCATGCGCCACTCGGCAACACTTCGTCTATCAGGCTCAAGCGTTGACGCTGTTGCTGCGACTCGCCACGGTAGTCCAGGGTCAGCCGCTTGAGCGATAGCAGCTTCTCCTTGAGCCGCCGCTCGCGGCGTTGAAAACGTCGAATCACCTGCTTTAGCTTGGCATGCCGAAGGTGTTCCTTACGCACAAGATAACGATAAACCCACCAAACCAACAGCGCGCTCCAGGCCAGCATCAACGGCAACCAGAGCCACCCGGATGAGATATCCTGTGTATATTGCTGCGCTCTCTCCACACCGGGCCAGCGGTACCAGATCTCTTGCAGCTCATCCGGTCCAATACGGTCGAGTCCCTTTTGCAACAGGCTCAACAGCTCGGTATCGCCCACCCGGGTCGCCAAAGCCAGATCGTATGTCAGGTCCAGTTGCAGTTGCAGTTCCAGGTCGTCGAATGATTTGCGTTTAAGCAGATAATCGACGCTCGCGACATCCCCGATGTAGGCGTAGACCCGGCCGTCAGCCGCCGCCTGCAGGGCCTGCTCCAAGGTAGAATAGGGGGTGACATGGAGATCGGGCGCGATCTGCGTCAACTGCTCCCAGACACTCTCCTGTAATACGGCCAGGGTTTCGCCACGCAGCCCCGACAGACCGGAGGAGGGGATCTCCTTAACTCCGTAGACGGCCACCGGCAGTGTCAGGTAGGGGCGGCTCGACAACACCGGCTCGACCGAACCCCGACCCACCGGCCAGGCGCCCACCGCATCCACCTCACCGCTGCGCAAGGCGCTCGTCAGCCCCGTCCAATCGGGATAACGTTTGATCTCCAACTGCAGTCCCAAATGCAGCACCAGCACCCGCAGGTAATCGGCCACCAATCCCTGGGGGTTGTTGCCACCCGCATAGGATAAGAGTGGCAGGCTATGCTCAACAACCCCTACGTTGAGTGTTTGATGCTCGTTGAGCCAGCGCTTCTCATCCAGGTTGTAGCGCATAGACTGCCCGCTGACGAATCCCGAACCCGCCAGGCAGATCAACAGCAAAAACCAATGGATTGTTTTACTTCCGATCACCTCTTCAAGCACCCACTCTAGTAACAATCAAGATCCTAGGGCCTGTTAACACTAATCCGCCGCGGAATCACTACTTGCTCTGCGTGCGGTCTCCTCAGATGGAGCTGACATGCCAACTATTCCATATTTCACCCTCATCCCGTAACCCCCTGTCGATAGTTATTTGTTCACGCAGGCGCCACAGTGTACTGTCTCGTACTGGATCATTCTGCTCGTCAATCGCGCGAAACCCTATGCCAACGACTCGCCCTAGACCTTTATGGCAATTGAAACAGGCGGCTCATCTGCTAAGAGAGGGCGGCATCCTCGCCTACCCCACCGAGTCTGTCTATGGACTCGGCTGCAATCCCTTGAATGTGCACGCCGTGATGCGACTGTTGGCGATCAAGCGACGGGATATGGGCAAAGGCTTGATCCTAATCGCCGACGACTTCGATCAGTTGCGGCCCTTCGTCGGAGACATCCCCGATGATCGGCTGGCGGAGATCCGGCATCAATGGCCTGGCCCCGTTACCTGGTTACTCCCGTCAGCACCCTGGGTTCCCTATTGGTTAACCGGCAACCACGATACACTCGCGATGCGGGTAACCGCCCACCCCATCGCAGCGGCGCTCTGTCGTGCGGCCGGGATGCCCCTGGTCTCTACCAGCGCCAACCTCAGCGGCCGTCCACCGGCACGCACACCACTGCAAGTGAGACTCCGTTGCGGCGCTGAAGTCGATATGATACTCCATGGCGCAACCGGCGGGGAGCGCAGACCCTCCAGGATTCGGGACGCCGTCACTGGCGCCACCCTGAGGTAGGCTCACTCTCTCTATAAGGGTATTTATATACAGGTAACAATCTGAAAATAAAGGAATAAAAAAAACCCACCCGAGGGGGATCAGGGTGGGTTTAATGCGCTTGTAAATAGCGCCGGAGGAGGATCGAAACCACAATTACTGCCTGTTACTCATAGTGGCGGCGATTCCGGCGGGATCTTTAACATTTTTTACGATTTCATACGAATCCAGATCCTGAATATCTCCTTGAAATATAATAATTATTCCTGGATACAACAGGGCGATGATCGAGCTGTGGGAATAACTGTGGAGAAGGCCGCATTTCTCACTGGTCGTGGCTGGCCGCCCGGCCCAGATAGTCACCGAGATGCTCCTCGATCCACTCCCGTAGCCAGTGGCTGGCCCGCGCACCGTGGAAACGGCTGATCTCTTCACCATTTACGAAGAGAATCACCGTCGGGAAGCCGCGCAGGCGGTAGTGTCCCGCCAGACGCATGTTGTCATCCACCTCCACCTTGGCCAGCAGTACCAGTCCCTCCAGTTCGTCGGTTACCCGTTCCAATGCCGGCGCCAGGGAGAGGCAGGGAGCACACCAGGCCGCCCAGAAGTCGACCAGAATGGGCTGTTGATGGGAGGCATCGATCACCTGTTGCTCGAATGAGGCCTCATCCACATCGTAGAGATGGGGCGATCGGTCGGATTTGTGCGTCATATTGAACCCGGCGCTGCTGGAGAGTGGTTTGGGGCGTGCATGATAGGGTATCTTATGGTTGTTTCCCATGACAGCTTGAGGGTATTTCATGTCCAGTCCGAACAGCCGATCCCCGTTTCCCGCCACCCGCATGCGCCGTATGCGGCATGACGAATTCAGCCGACGCATGATGCGCGAGACCGAGCTGTCCCCGGCCGATTTCATCTACCCGGTCTTTGTGCTGGAAGGGGTGGGACAGCGGGAAGCGGTTCCCTCCATGCCCGGAGTCGAGCGCATGAGCATCGACCTGCTGGTCAAGGAGGCCCAGGCGATCCACGACTTGGGCATACCCGCCATGGCTCTGTTCCCGGTCACTCCCACCGCGGTCAAGAGCGAAGATGCGCGGGAGGCCTTCAATCCCGACGGTCTGGCGCAGCGTGCGGTACGGGCGTTGAAGGCGGCGGTGCCGGAACTGGGCATCATGACCGATGTCGCCCTGGACCCCTTCACCACCCATGGTCAGGACGGTCTGATCGATGAGACCGGCTATGTGCTCAATGACGAAACCAAGGCGGTGCTGGTGAAACAGGCCCTCTCCCACGCCGAGGCCGGCGCCGACATCGTCGCCCCCTCGGATATGATGGACGGCCGTATCGGCGCTATCCGCGAGGTCTTGGAAGAGGAGGGTCATATCCATACCCGCATCCTCTCCTATGCCGCTAAATACGCTTCGAGTTTCTATGGGCCCTTTCGCGACGCGGTAGGCTCCGCCGCCAACCTGGGCGCCGGCAACAAGTACAGCTACCAAATGGATCCGGCCAACAGCGACGAAGCCCTGCACGAAGTCGCCCTCGACCTGCAAGAGGGAGCCGACATGGTCATGGTCAAGCCCGGCATGCCCTATCTCGACATCGTGCGCCGGGTCAAGGAGACCTTCCAGGTCCCCACCTTCGCCTATCACGTGAGTGGTGAATACGCCATGCTCAAAGCGGCGGCGCAAAACGGCTGGCTCGACGAACAGGCAGTGGTGATGGAAGCTCTGCTCTGTATCAAGCGCGCCGGTTGCGATGGGATCCTCACCTACTATGCCAAGCAGGCAGCGGAGTGGATGCTTGAGTAAACGGTGTCTTTGCAGCTGCGTAGGAAACAATGTGTGGAGTTTTTCTATTTTGAATTGGCGGGATGCGCTCTGCGCATATATTCATTCAGTATTTTCATATGATGACAAAGCGAATACATCAATTTAGAAATTAAAATCACATGGATAAATACGCCGTCATCGGCAATCCCATCGAACACAGCAGATCGCCGGACATCCATGCCGCCTTTGCGCGGCAGACCGGGGATGTGATCGAGTATGGACGTATCCTAGGCAACCTGGAAGATTTCGCCGGTGATGTGCGACGCTTTCTTGCCGCGGGCGGACGCGGCCTCAATGTCACCGTCCCCTTCAAGGAACAGGCCTGGCGCCTGGCGGATGAACTCACATCGCGGGCGCATACCGCGGGAGCGGTGAACACCCTGATCCGCCTGGAGAGCAATTTACTGCGAGGCGATAATACGGACGGCGTCGGCCTGGTGCGGGATCTTACTGTCAACCAGGGCTTTAGCCTGCGGGGCAAACGCATCCTGGTGCTTGGCGCCGGCGGGGCGGCACGCGGGATTATGCGCCCCCTGTTGGAACAACTTCCCAAGCGGGTAATCATTGCCAACCGCACGGCGGCCAAAGCTTATTCCCTGGCTACTGGATTCTCCCCCTATGGTCAGGTGGCGGGTTGTGGTTTCGACGAACTGGAGGGACTGCAGTTCGACCTCGTCATTAACGCCACTGCGGCCGGTCTCGCGGGCGAGGCGCCGGCTATCCCCGACCAGGTCCTGGTTAAAGGGGGATGGTGCTACGACATGCTCTATGGTCGACAGGCCACTCCCTTCCAGATCTGGGGACGCGAACATCAGGCGGCCCGCTCGCTGGACGGCCTCGGTATGCTGGTGGAGCAAGCGGCGGAATCGTTTCAACTCTGGCGGGGCATTTTACCGGAGACGGCGTCGGTGATTGCCATCATGCGGACGCATTGAGATCTCAGCGTTAGCTTTTGTGACGCCTCTTACATGAATGGAATGCTAGCGACTTCATTGCTACTTGGCGCCTACGTAGCCATCGGCATCTGGTTCCTAATATTTCTTTTAAGGAGCATAGAGGTATCAACGACTACGGAGGCAGATGCAAGTACACAGCCGCAAAAAAAACTAACACGAACGCAAATTTCGCTAACGCTCTATTGGGTAGGTTATTTAGGCGATAGATGCCTCTGTTACACAGACACGATTATCGCCAAACAACCCAGCGTAAGGTGTATAAAGAAAAATGCTTAAATCAGCTTATTTCCCACCATGCCGGTGGAGGTCGCGCATGCTCTCGCTCCAGTACTTACCGAGCAGAGAGACCGAACGCAATCCCTCCTGAGTGCCGGGCTCACTGGCCAATTTCAGCAATTGCAGCACACCTCCCGTAGCGGGCGGCGACATGGAGATCTCTCGGCTCATCTTGCCCAGGGCATCTGAGAGTCCGATCAGCAAGTGCTGGCTCTCCGGTTTATCCAGTACCTGTAGCAGGCGCATCAACCCTTCGTTGCGCGTAAGACGGTCCAGCAGGGTAATGCCTTCGCTTAAGGCCGAAGCCACGCGACTGACGATGTCGTCCGACAAGGCATCCCTGGCTGAGGTAACCAAAGTTGCCAGTTCCGAGAGTTTTTCGAGATCCTCTGCGAGGTCGATATTCTCGGCTACCTTCTCTTCAATTGGAGTTTCTATTTGCGACATGGTCTCGGCTCCTTAAAGTAGACCGCGCACGCTGGTCCAGTACATCTTGTTATAACTCATTTTAAACCAATGCATCGATTTGTTCGGCGGCTTCAGATCGGGCGGTTCCTGGTAGTTGAACATGGCGTAGGTGGCGCGGTCGTGACCGGCCTCGATAAAACAGTAGACTTTACCATCGTAATCGCGCACCGGCACACCGATTTTTATACCGGAAGAGATGTTCTCCGCCACGACCTCGGCCTGAAAATGGGCTGCTGAACCTGTCTTGCTGACCGGCAGGTTGGTGGTATCGCCTAAGACATAGACATTGTCGTGGCCTTCCATGGTGAGTTTGAAGCGATCGGTGGGAATCCAGCCGCCCTGTCCCATGTTCTCTTTTTCCACCACTTCCATACCACGATGCGGCGGTATGGAGATCAGAAGATCATATTCCGTCTCTGTGCCCTCCTCGCTCTTCACCACCTTGTTCTTGACATCCACCTCCTTGACGTTGAACAAGGTTTCATACTCGACACCGATACGATCGAATTCCGGCTTGGCCCACTTGGCTACATTCTCAATGGTATGGATGCGACCGATTGGATAATGGTACTTGATATGCACCTTGTCGCGAATGCCTCGTGACTTGAAAAAATCATGCAGCGAGAAAGTCACCTCTACCGGAGCAATCGGGCACTTATGCGGCACTCCGACCACGATGGCCACTTTGCCTCCCTGAAACTCCAGCAGGCTCTTGTACATCTTGACGGCCGACTCCTCAGTATAGAAGGTTTCCGCCCCCTCAACCAAACCGGGCACCTCCTGAGGTACAATACGCGAACCGGTTGCAATTACGAGAATGTCGTACCTGTACGTCTTGCCGCTCTTGGCCTGGACTCGATTATTGTCGAGATCAAAATGATCCACCGGATCGACATGAAACTCGATGTTAGACTCGAGCAGACTGCGTTGGTCCCGATACAATTCGTCCGGCATCATCTGGCCGAAAGCGACATAGAGCAAACCTGGTTGATACATGTGCCTGTCGGAAGCGGACAACATGGTGATGCGAACCTTACCGGCGCGCATCTCACCATTCAGCCGTCGTGAGAGATTATTGGCTACAATGGTTCCGGCGGTACCGCCGCCGACGACTAATATGTGCATCTTTTTCTCCTCTGGCAATCCAGGAAATATCGCGTCAAAATCGGACGCATACTTTCAAAAGCCGGATAACCCGTTACTTGATCTTGCGTACCTTGAGGTGCCAGACCTCGTCTACTTTCTCGCTGCTTACCATCTCGTGTCCGATCTTTTTCACCCACTCCGGAACATCACTGGCGGTGCCGTTGTCGGTAGACAACAGTTCCAGCGTATCGCCAACATTGGCCTCTCTCATATACGTGATTAACTCCATTAATGGCCCGGGGCAGAACGTATCCCGCGCGTCTATTACTTTAGATTCACTCATCGGTATAAACCTCTTGATTTTCGGTGGCCGTACTCTTCTCTCAAAATGTAAGCAGTCGGCCACTCTCGGCGTCTGTTAGAAAGCGCGTGAGACCGGTTGGAGGTCCGAATGCAGGATCGATGGCATCTTCCCCGACTTCCAACAGATCCACTGCCATGGAACATGGCAACAACTTTGCGTCACCGAGCTCCGCGGCGAGTCTGAATAACTGCCTGAACGGCGGCACGCCTTTGTTTTCTGCCATAAGGCGGCCGAATTCGCCTTCCGTCTGCGCATCTTCCGTACTTCCGTTGACAAAATAGGTCAACGCGTTCATCGAGAAGAAAACGGTAACGTTTACTCCGCTCGCCGCTGCGACCGAAGCAATCATACCGGCCATTTGCAACTTCTCTCGCATTCCGGAAACACAGATTATGTGGAGATCTTGCGACATTTCGTGCACGCCTCAACTTATTTATCTTTGCGGCTCATTGAGAACCGCCGTTTGTTACCATTCACGACAGCACGCCTGACAAGCGCCACCGAAAACACTATTGTTACAACCACTTTTTCTTGGATGCGACCTGTTTTAACGCCTGGTTTCTCAGGCTCAGATCCGCAACCAATGCCTTCAAGCGACGGTTCTCTTCTTCGAGTTTCTGTAACCGCCTCATAAGTATGCCGTCACGACCTGTATGCCGTCTTTTCCATTTATAGAAAGTCGAGTTCGAGATACCGTATTTTTTACAGATCTCTTCAACGCTTACACCAGCCTTTGCTTCACTCAACATTTCGGCTATTTGGTCGTCTGTAATTCTTCCTTTCAACACGCCCCCCATGCTCTTGTCGCCAAGTGTTTACACGGAATAGTCGAAGTGGCATTTACAGATGGGCACACGCATCACCATGACCACTCAAACCTCCCCACGATGCCAACCATATCGCTTGATCAGCATAACTAAAGTGCTGTCGAGGATGTATCCAATGCTGCCGATAACTATCACCATCGCCATCAAATAGTCGTAAGACAGGGTTTCACGCGCATCCTCAATCGAGTATCCGAGGCCGGATGTAACGCCAAGGAATTCCGCCGGCACCAGCACGATCCAGGCGACACCAAGAGCCAAGCGAATCCCGGTCAGCACATCGAAGGTTATCGCCGGTATGATAATCTGCGTCACCAACTGCATCGGCGTAGCGCCGAGGTTGCGTGCCACTTTGAACCACGCAGGGTCGACCTTGGAAAGACCCGCTGCGGTGGCAAATGCTATCGGCCAGATGGAGGCAATGGCGATGAGGAAGATGATCGCCTGATCCCAGGTCGGCCATACGATTACCGCGATGGGTTCCCATGACAGGGGACTGATCATACGTAGCAGTTGAAAAGGGGAGTTACTGAGTTCGCGAAAACGTCTACTCCTGCCCATCAACACGCCGATCGGCGCACCGATTGCTATCGCAATCATCAGCCCTAAACCCAATCGGTATCCGCTCGATGTAATAGAACTTTGTATTAGCCCTTCCTCCCACAACAGTGGCAGCGCATTGATTGCAGAGAAAGGGCCGAAGTCAGCGAAGTGTTCAGTCGCGGGATTGTTGGCAACGAAGTATATACCTAGCCACCAGGCAAAAAAGAGTATCGCCAAGCCGGCTACGAAGTAGAGTAACTTGCGCCCGGACGACATCATAAAACCGACCACTCTGGCCCCATGCGCCGCCGCATCGAATCTGGGTTTCCCGTCGGAAGTTGTCTCGTTACCCATTGTCCGTTCTTCTCCCAGCAGGAAAAACCTAAAACTCAGAAACTTGTGAAGCTGCCTGACCATCTGCTCATGAGTCGCTTCGGTGCCAACTGAATCGTTTGATCAGCAACACACACGAACTATCGAGCAAGTAACCAACGGCCCCGATGACCAGCACAATTGCGGTCAGATTGTTGTACGACAGGGTCTCTCTGGCATCCTCGATGGAATAACCGAGCCCGGATGTAACACCAAGATACTCTGCCGGCACCAATACGATCCACGCCACACCAAGCGACAGGCGTATCCCAGTGACGATATCGAAGCTGATGGCCGGCAGGATGATTTTGGTCAACATCTGGATCGGCTTGGCGCCTAGATTGCGCGCCACCTTGAACCAGGCCGGATCGACCTTAGCGAGTCCGGCTGAAGTGGAATAGATGATGGGCCAGACCGAGGCGATCGCAATCAGAAAAATGATCGATTGGTTCCAGGTTGAGAAGACGATCACGGCCAGCGGCATCCAGGCCAAGGGACTGATCATGCGCAAAAATTGGAAAGGCGAGTTACTGATATCCCGAAACGTTTTGATATGTCCCACCAAGATACCGATGGGTATGCCGAGCAGAATCGCGATGAGCAATCCGCTGCCCAAGCGATAACCGCTTGCCATCAATGCGTTCTGGATAGTCGAGTTCTCCCACAAAACAGGAAAGGCCTGCAACGTCGGTATCGGACCGAAGGATGCAAAATGGGTCGTCGTGGGATTGATGGAGAGCAGGTAGCCTCCTAGCCACCATATAGCACCGAATATGGCCAAACCCCCAAAGAAGTTCGACAGTCCCTTTCCCGAGGATTTCAGAATCCGGGTGGAGCGAGACTCACCAACATTCCCAGTAGTGACGACCTTATCATTCACAGCTCAACCACCTCCACGCGGGTATAGGGGTCGCCGGAGGATGGTACGCTCGGGTCATTTCTCCATTTCGGGTTTTTCTCCAGTGATTTCTTGATGAAATCGTAATTGACCAGATCATCCGCCACGAACTCCGGCGTCAGGGTATCCAGGGATCCCGCATCACCGGTAAGCACGGTACGTTTCAAATCCGACACCACCAGCTCGGTGGCCGATCTGTATGGCCAGCTCTGGAAGTTGATGCGTTCCATGCCCCATTCCGGATGCTTGATCGCCAACGGATTATTGTAGTAAGCCGGGTCGTAGAGCAACATTGCCCGCTCCACCACCTTCTTCGGAAACGGCAGATATTTTTTGCCGTCCCGCGACAACATCTCCGCCATCGCCTGGCGGTTTTCAGCCAGATGAATCTGCGCCTTGACCACCGCGTTATGTACACCTTGGGCCCATGCGGCGCGATCCGGATCCATGGTATCGGCCTCGTGCATAACCACCACACAGCAGGGATGGCCTTTCCAGACATCACCGGTAAAGCGCAGCACCTTGCCACCGGCCTTGATTTCGCCCAGTGCGTTGAAGGGCTCTGCAACGCAGTAGCCGTCGATCGATCTCGCCGCCAAGGCGGGCGGCATATCGGGTGGATTCAGAACCAGGAAGTTACACTCATTGGGCGCCAACTTTTCGGATTGCGGACGAATTACCGGTGTGATACCGGCCTCGCGCATGATCTTCTGGGAAACGATATTGTGGATCGAATACCAATAGGGCACCGCGAACTGTTTGCCGCCGAAATCCTTGGGTGAATTAATGCCACTGTTCTTGTGCACCACGATGGCGGAGCCATTGGTATGGTCCCAAGCCGTGATCTTCAGCGGATACTTATTGTTGTATCGCATCCAGATCGGAATCGGGATCAGCATATGGGTAAGATTAAAGCGGTGCGAGGCGAAGGCCTCGACCAGAGGTGACCATCCGCGAATCAGGGTCGGCCGCACGGAGTCGATACCTTCATCCTTGAAGTAACCCAGCTCATGGGCCACCAGCAGGGCTGCGGCATCGGTAATCGGTATATAGCCGATTCTTACCACCGGATCCCATTTCTTCTCCTGGGCATAGGTTTCAGCAGTAGGCGTCAGACCCGCCAGGGCCGCGGCTAACGAGGCCCCTCCTCCCATAAGAAAGTCACGCCGAGATATACCGCTACCCAGCACTCCGCTGAACAGGGGATCGAGTTCAACAGCCAGATTGGGGTCTTCGATTCCATCGTGACAGCGCCTGCTTTCAGGACAGAAAATACCTTGTGTCTCGTCATGCTTCTGATCTTTCTGTTTCTTCATAATCGGAATGCTCCAATCGGTGGCCGGCTTGACCAGCCAGGGCAGAACCGGGCGCGATGGCCCACGTTTTAGCAGCTGCTACTACAACCTCATAGACAACTTTCAAGCAGAGGCGGCTAACTTTGCATTGGCGGCCTCCTGGAAGGCCCCCATCAATTTGGTGCGCATCTTCTGAACCTGTGGATCGTGACGTTCCCGCGGATCATCAAGATCCACTTCCAGTTCGTCATAAATCTTGCCGGGTGAACCGGCCATGATCAGTGCACGGTCAGCCATCAATACCGCTTCGTCGATATCGTGCGTCACGATCACTACATTGAAACCCATGCGCTTGGCGATCGAACGCACATCACGCTGCAACGATGCACGAGTGAAGGCGTCGAGAGCGGAAAAGGGTTCATCGAGCAACAGCAGTTCCGGCTCCATCACCAGGGAACGGGCCAACGCCACACGTTGTTGCTGTCCGCCGGATAGATCCTGAACATTGTTGTCGGCGTAATCCGTAAGATCAACGAGGTCGAGGGCTTCATCCACACGCTCTTTGATCTGCGCCTCTTTCCAACCGGCGAAGCGGAGACCGGTTCCCACATTTTGTGAAACACGCATCCAGGGAAACAGGTGCGGCGCCTGGAACATCATGACCCAACGAGGGGATGGTTTTTCCACTCGCACATCGTCGAGCAAGACATCACCTGAAGTCGGGTGCAGCAGCCCCGCCAAGATATGGAGCAGAGTCGACTTTCCGCACCCGGAGCGCCCAATGATGGCAATGATCTCACCATGCGACGCCTCCAAGTTGACCTTATCAAAGGTTATCGGACTCTTGGATGTATAGCGATGGCTAAGATCCTTGATACTGATATGGACTCCGCGAATTGGCATTGCTCAAATCCTCTCTTGACACCGGCCTCTATGACCTAGTTACATGAACAGTTGTCTACCGTTCATGCATAACCTGAGACGGAAAGCTTTCAGGCCGGTTGTCAAGAAGCTGGTTGGTCGTTCGTCTCTTCTCTTTATTGGCGATCCATCTCGCAAAATACAGGGTGTATACAGTCTACAAATCCATCGTAGATCGCGGTTATCTACGTCCCTGCAGCACACCCCAGGGAGGGATATCACACTACTCAGGCACTGTGCAGGCGTTTGTTGACAGCCTCCATCTTTTCCGCCAGCTCGCTCTCATTCATCAAGCCTCGGCGTATCAGAGTATGCGCCAGCGCTAATAGCTGTCTTTCCGGGAACGGGATCTCTGCATAGTACTCATTGACCAGTTGGTCCTCTTCCCAACGACGCTCTACAGCGTCGAGCTTTTTCTGCTCCTCTTCGGGATTGCGATCCTCTTTGGGTTTGCAGACATTGAAAGTTTCCCAGTAACCGCCCGCAAGCATGTCGCAAGTCGCTTCCAAGGTTATTCGCCATGGAGGATCTGGATTATCCACGCCATACTCTTCACTCAGATCGCCCCAGACACGTCCGTCGCTCTTTACCTTCTCAAGCAACGAAATCGGTGATTTATCCTGGCTTCGGTCGAGCATCTCTTTTTCGAGCTCGAAATAATCCGGATTGGTATCTGTCATGGAACTGCTCTCCTAGTGATCGTAGGGCTTAATGGCAGGGCGTATGGGCCTTGGATCATTGGCGGTCTTACCCGGCCTTGGTACTGCCACACCGATCATGCAGTCCCTGGTTACAATCTCCGCCAATTGTTCCTCGCTCCACCCTTCAGTACCTTCCGGCCTTACCGGCAATACGATGAAACGCGACTTCTGATTCGAATCTTCGACCCTGACCTCCACATCCTCGGGAAGTTGCAGTCCGAACTCAGCAAGCACCTGACGTGGCCAGCGCACGAGACGGCGGCGATAATTCGGCGTGCGGTACCATTCCGGTGATTGTCCGAGAATCGGCCGTGGATAGCAGGAACAAAGGGTGCAGACCACCACATGTTTCAGTTTGGGTGTATCCTCGAGCACACGTAAGTTGCAGTAGTCGCTGGGTGTGCCGAAATGGGTAGGCATACTGTTGACCCAATCGATACCGACCTCAAGGCTCGCCTTGACTCCGTCTTCGATCGCGAGTTTCTTGAACTTCGGATCCACCCATGCCTTGGCGACAAGACGTGCCGCAGGCAGCGGGCCAAGAGTATGCATATACTCTGTCCAAGATTGATGGTCTTCGGCGGTAAACAGCCCTTTCTCGATCGCGAGTTCGCGAACAGCGATTTCCAGTACTTCAAATTCGCTGACCTCATCAACCATCGGTGCGGGGGTATGCTTCTCGTGCATATGCCTCTCCTCTTTAATCTCTGATCTATGATCTATTTTTTTAAAACTTCGTCTCTTAACTGACCTTACAGCGGCTCGAGCCAACGCTCCGGCAACTCTGTTTCAACCGTATCGTTGGCAAAAGTGTCAGGATAGTCAGGCCAAAGATCTTTCTGCTTGAAGACCAGGCTATAGAACCACACCACTTTATCCGTGTTGTCCCATGCCTCGTCTTCCGGTGCGGGACTTTCATACACCACCTCGGCCACCGTCGCAGGCGCACCACGCGCATAGACCTGGGTACGGGTATAAAAGATGTCCGGTAAATCCCTTACGCGCACCTTGTCGCCCACTTTAAATTTAGCCTGGCCCGCCTCGCCTTTGAAACACTGGGGATCGCCGATGCCGGTGGCCTTCTTGACGTGATGTTCTCTATCGTAATGTGGCTTACTCATAACGTTTCCTAACCTCATCGATCTTGTCAGAAAGTTCGGTAACTGTGATGTATTGCTTATCAACCAAAATTCTTGCCGCGGTCAACAACCAGCGACCGTAATAGGGAAGGCCCAGGTACTGTGTCTGGCCCACATCCACATTCTGGCGTCGGCGTCTCTCTTCCGCATTCCAAACCCCGCGCCATGCCAGCACCTCGCAAGTCACAAAGGTATTGTGCTCCCACACCTCTTCCTCTTTCTCTTCCCAGGTAATGGGCACATCAGGTTCACCGCCAACGTCATGCGACATCCGGGTATAGGCACGGTAGTGTTCATTGTCGACTTGATCAGGCGCAGGCGCATGTGTCTCCTGATGCAAGGAAGGCTGCAGCATTTTGACAATATCCAGGTGCCGCATAACTTTCTGTCTTGTGGATGATGACATGGTCTCGTGACCTCCTCGATTTAGTTGCCAATCAAGATATAATCGCCTTGCGATTTAAAATATTTTTAACGCGATCGCCGCAAATCCAATGTGACCGCAACCGGTAATACTATTTCTGCGCTAACAATAACTACCGGATTTCAGGTGGCGCTCTGGCAAACTGTCGTTGCGTTGTTGTGTAAGTGAAATATTTACCAGCCCACCTTATTTGTCCAAGACCTAATTCTGATGCGGTCCATAGGTTCTGGTTATGCAAAACTAGCCAAACCTCAAATTTTATGGCTATACTGAGTTTCAGGATGCTAGGCAGCCACGATAAGGCGGGGGCTGACGGGCATACGGACATTTAAAGTTCACTAATTAAGATATGTTTAATATTCTTCACTAGATCTAGTGAGCTATCGAAAAACTCCTGCCAAACTCAATAGTTGTTGCAGTCTCTGTACCGCAAAACTACGAAATTTCGTCTCATTTCGAGAGCGAAATCACTCAGGACTTGCATGAAGATTGCGCTTTTCGAAATCTTCCGTACATCCGTAAGGAAATGATTTTTATAGCGTCTCCTCTTCAGGCGTCTCACATTCACTTGAATGACGCCGGTGGTGGAATCGCTGCTTTTATATTCTGGTGAATTATCATGCGCGCCACTTAGGCAGTTGTTCCAGGTAATAAAACACGATGAAGGAATACATCGATATCCTGCACACTTGTGTTGCAACCTGCGTGGGAACTGACGGAGATGGAGGCTTGATTAATCTCCGCCCACATCGGTTATAACCCGTGCTTGTGATAGTGATAACCCTATTTTGATAAGAGGTTACCGATGAGAAAAACGATCATGAGTCCAAGTTCGCTTCGCTACCTGATTGCGATCGCGGACCATAAAAGCTTCACACGGGCCGCGGAGGCGCTCTACGTCTCGCAACCCACACTGTCCCAGCAAGTCAAACAACTTGAAGAGTTGTTAGATGCCCAACTGCTCGACAGATCCGGACGTAGCGTGCGCTTAACCGATGCAGGCGAAGTCTATTTGGGCTATGCACGCCGCGCATTGGGAGAACTGGATGCAGGTCGACGCGCGATCCACGAACTACAGGATCTCAGTCGCGGCTCCCTGCGGCTGGGAATGACGCCGATAACCGACTATCTGGCCGCCCCCCTGCTCGACACCTTCAACACCCGTTATCCCCACATCATGCTCAACGCCCTGGAAATGCCCCAGGACGTGATCGAGACCAGTGTCTCCGAAGATCGCATAGACATTGGGATCGCATTTACCAATACCCTCTCCAACGAGGCCCGCTCAAACGACATCGACACCCACACCCTGTTTATCGAATCGCTCAACCTCGCTGTGAGCGAAAGCCATACCAGCGCGCATGAAGAGGCTTTACAGGGCGAGGCCCTTGAGCAGCTGCCCTTGGTATTGCTCAACACCGATTTCGCGCTACGGCGGCATATCGACCTCTACTGTTTCGAGCACAATATAACGCCGAATATCGTCATGGAGGCGAACTCGCTCAGTGTCATTATCGAAGTGCTTCGCCTTGGAAGGCTGGCAACCATTCTGCCCAACACCATTGCCTGTATGCAGAACGGAATTCGCACAGTCGTCATGGTGCCGCAATTGCCCCACCACACCATCACCCTGATCTGCCGAAAAGGGGCCTATAAAAGCCCAGCCTGCATCGCCTTTTCCGAACTGGCTATGGCGTGGGGGGTCGAAGGCTGCCGGGAAGAGCCCAAGAAGAGAGTCGGTCCCTGCCCAATGTCCGACGTATGCACACCAACAACCACTACCTGTTGAGCCTATGCTGCATATTTGAAAACTCGACCAAGCCTGAAAATATCCGCTCAACGCTCCAGTGAGCGAATAGGCGGTCCACCCGTCGCCCAATCGAGCAGTTCGACGGTGTGCACAACCGGTACTGAGGTCGCCGTACGGAGCTGCACAATGCAACCGATGTTGCCGGCGGCAATTACATCCGGTTTGAGCAATTCAAGCTCTCTCATCTTGTTCTCCTTCAAGCGACCGGATATCTCTGGCTGCAGCATGCCGTAGGGGCCTGCAAAACCGCAGCAGGAGTGAGAATCCCTAGGCTCCATCACGGTAAATCCGGCCGTTTTAAGTAATTTCAATGGTTTGTATCTAATCCGCTGGCCGAACTGCAGGGAACAAGTGGCATGATAAGCGACACGAATCTTAGGCTCCGCTTTGTATTCGAGATCCAGCTCCATGAGGAATTCGGAGATATCCTTGGCCAGAGAGGATATTTTTTCTGCAGCTTGCGCCAACTCTCCGTTGCGGAACATATGGGCATAGTCTTTGACAACAGTACCGCAACCGCTGGTATTGATGATCACGGCATCTAGGCCTTCTCCTTCCAGCTCCCGCATCCAGGCCCGGATATTTCTGGCGGCTGCTTCACGACTCTCCTTCGTTTTTCCCATGTGGTGATTCAAGGCGCCACAACAACCCGCACCTTGGGCAATCACCACTTCGCATCCGAAGCGCCTTAAAATACGAATTGTCGCTTCGTTGATATTTGCATCGAGGACCTTTTGCGCACATCCGGTCAACAATGCCACACGGTGTTTGCGATCTCCCTCCGCGGCCAACACCTGTGGTTTATCGCTCACACCGACAGGCGACAGCTCAGGCGGAATCAGTTTCACCAAATTGCGTAACTTCTCCGGCAGAACCGGGGCAAGCGGCTTGAGCCAGCGAGCACTGCGCATCGCCGCACGAAAACGTTCGGGATAAGGAAGAATCTTAGCCAGGCCCCAGCGGAGCGCACGCTCGCCTAGCGGACGCCGGAAACTTTTCTCGATGTGCTCCCGCGCATGGTCCATCAAGTGCATATAGTGAACGCTCGACGGACAACTGGACATACAGGCAAGGCAAGAGAGGCATTGATCCAAATGCGCGAC